>Ga0067045_1002601_pt1 | contig 66376 bp, 53 predicted proteins | sample TerdegcTABiofilm_FD_59184 | JGI IMG/M metagenome (GOLD analysis project Ga0067045, IMG submission 59184) | Combined Assembly of (Gp0054472, Gp0054536) Wastewater bioreactor microbial communities from Singapore -Terephthalate degrading...
GGATACGACAAAGCCAAGGCGGCCGCTCCCCGGCATTCGGGGGTCGGCCGCCCGTTTCCTGACGGATCTCGCCCCGTGTGCGGGCTTTCAAATAAAAAGCCCCGCGCCGGCGGGCCGACACGGGGCGTAAAAGAAGCGCCTCCCGGGAAACTACGTCCGGGCAATCGCCTCGGCGGGACAGGAATCAATGGCCTCGTCCACGCAATCGGCGTCGGAATCGGGATCCTTCACCTGGGCCTTGCCGTCGGCGTTGAGCTCAAACACCTCGGGACAGGTTTCGACGCAGGCCTCACAGCCCATGCACGCATCCTGATCGATCTCAATGGCCATATCAAAATCCTCCTTGGTTTTTTGACCCCATACCGTGGGTGAGGGGGTTCGTCCAGGTCCGAGCGCCCGGAAATCCGCCGCAGCGTCTCCCCGGTCCACGCCTTTTTCAAATCGCGTTTTGAGTAAGGTTTTTGCGGACGCCATGCAACTAAAAAGTGCCCGTTCCTTCTTCTCCCCAATTCCCGGAAACAGCAAGGGGCGTTTTATCGGGGTCGGAATTGGGGAATGCAATTTCTTGTCAAACATGTTACCGGGACACCACATCCTCCCGAAGGACCGCGAGGGGCCTCTCCGGAGCAGCCATGGCCGTACTCAAACGCAGAATCGATGAAATCTGTTCCCGCGAGGTCGTCGGCATCGCCCCCGGGGAGCCGGCGTCCGTGGCTCTCGAAATCATGCGCGCCCGCAACATCTCGAGCATCCTGGCCCTGGAAAACGATTTCCCGATCGGCATATTCACCGAGCGATCAGTGGTGCGCATCGCCGCGAACAAGGGTCTGGACTTCACGGGGCAGCGCCTGGCCGACGTCATGAGTTCCCCTGTCCTGTCGGTCACCGGAGACACCTTCATCCACGAGGCCCTAAGCCTCATGGCCCACAGCAAGATCCGACATCTTGTGGTGGTGGACGAGGCCGGACGGGCAGCCGGAATGCTCACCCAGTCCAACCTCATCGAACATCTCGGGCATGACCCCTTCATGGAGGTCAAGCGCATCGACCAGATCATGTCCCGGATCGTCGTCACCGTGCCCCCGGATTTCCCCTTCTCCCGTGCCCTGGGGGAGATGGCCGACAAGTCCCTGAGTTGTCTCGTGGTGGCCAAGGACGATATTCCCACAGGCATCCTGACCGAGCGCGACATCTTGCGGATGTCCGGGGGCGGCATGTCCGCCGGCGGCCTCACCGTCGCCCAGGTGATGCAGCGCCCCGTGCTGACCATCCAGGCCACGGAATCCGTGGCCAAGGCCGCCGCGCTCATGCGCGAGAAAGGGGTCCGCCGCCTGGTGGTGATCAACGGGCACCGGCGCATCCAGGGGCTGGCCACCCAGTCCAACGTGGTCAAGGCCCTGGAAAGCAATTACATCCAGACGCTCAAAGAGGTCATCCGGGACAAGGAGGTCGAGCTCATGGCCGCCTACCGGAACCTACGCGAAAAGACCGTCTATCTGGACAACATCCTGCGCTCGGCCATGGATATGGGCATCGTGGCCGCGAACATCGACTTCTGTATCAATTACTACAACCCGGCCGCGGAGCGGCTGCTGGGGCTCCCGGCCAGGGAGGCCGTGGGCAAGCACATCTGGGAGGTGCATCAGATCGCGGAGGTGCCCCTGGAACGCCTGTCCAGGGGATTCCAGGCCATCCACAAGAGCATGGCCCACACCTTCTGCATCGAGCGCAAGGATATCGACGGGTTCCGCCACGTGGAGGCCCAGGTCTCCGGCATCCGCGACGAGCAGGATCGATTGAGCGGCTACGTGCTCATGCTGCGCGACGTGACCGAACGGATCAAGGCCGAGGAGATCATCCGGCACATGGCCTATCACGACCCCCTGACCGATCTGCCCAACCGGACCCTGCTGCACGACCGGCTGGACCTGGAGATCAAGCGGGCCAAACGCAACAACTCCCCCCTGGGCGTGGTCGTTCTTGACCTGGACCGGTTCAAGGAGGTCAACGACAGCATGGGCCATCTGGCCGGGGATCACCTGCTGCGCCTTCTCTCCGCCCGTCTGCGCCAGGGACTTCGCGCCAGCGATACCGTGGCCCGCATGGGCGGCGACGAATTCACCATCCTCCTGCCCGACCTGCGGGGCAGGGAAGACGCCGAGGCCATGGCCGACAAAATCCACGGGCTGGTCCAGGAACCCTTTCTGCTTGAAGGACAGCGCGTGGAGTTGTCCGCCAGCCTGGGGCTGGCCGTCTGCCCGGAAGACGGGGACGACGCCCAGGCCCTGATCAAGATGGCCGACGACGGCATGTATCGTCACAAACGCGACGACCTCCGGCGACCGGGGAGGACCGGGTGAGCGATCCGACGCCTTCCGACGGCCAGGCCCTCCCGATCCCCGGCAATGCCCTCCAGGACATCCTGGACTCCCTGCCCGGGCATGCCGCCGCCCTCACTCCCCAGGGCGTCGTGACCACGGCCAACGCCTCGCTCACGGCATTCGCCGCGACCAGCCCGGAGCCGGTGCGGGAGCTCTTTTGCCCCGGCACGGAATTTTGCGCCGCATGTGCGGCGGTCTTTCCAGACGGTCTGGCCAATACCGTGCGCCAGGGAATCACGGAATTGCTGGACAGCGGCCAGGCCCGCTTCACCGTCGAAGTCCCTTTCCCCGGTGAAGACCACGAACACTGGTTCACCCTTTCGGCCACGCGCTGGCGCGGACCGGAGGCCGGCGTCCTTTTGACCCTGGTGGACATCACCCGGCAAAAGCAGCTCGAGGAGCACATCCTCCACGATGCCTTCCACGACACCCTGACCGGCCTTTTCAACCGGGCTCTGTTCATAAACCGCCTGGAGCGGGCCATAAATCGTGTCCGACGCGACCCGAACCAGCTTTTCGCGGTCATCTACATGGACATCGATCGCTTCAAACTGGTGAACAAGACCTTCGGACACGTCACCGGCGACCGATTGCTCATGGTCATGGCCAACCGCCTGCAAAAGGCCACCCGGGCCTCGGACACCCTGGCCCGCTTCGGCGGGGACGAATTCGCGGTCCTGGTGGAGGATGTGGACGGCGCGGACGGGGCCATCGCGGCCGCCGAACGCATCCTTGGCCGGATGGCGACGCCGTTCACCCTGCGCAGGCACGACATCTCCATCACCGTCAGCATCGGCGTAGTCCTGGGGACCACGACCTACACCCACCCGGACCATGTCCTGCGCGACGCGGACAACGCCATGTACAGCTCCAAGGAGCACGGCGGCAACCACTGCACGATTTTCGACGCCGGCATGCGGGTCACCTCCAGCCGGCGCATGGAGATCGAACTCGATCTGGGCAAGGCCCTGGCCGAAAATGAGATCCTGGTCTACTACCAGCCCATTGTGTCCCTGCGCTCGGGACATGTTACCGGCCTCGAGGCCCTGGCCCGCTGGCGGCACCCGCGCCTGGGCATGATCCCGCCCATGGAGTTCATCCCCGTGGCCGAGGAGTCCAACCTGATCCACGTGCTCGGGGACATGGTCTTTCGCAAGGCCTGCGAGCAGCTCACAACGCTTACGCGACGGTTTCCCGAAAACGCGGGCCTGACCATGAGCGTCAACATCTCGGCCAGGCAGTTCCGCCGGCCGGATTTCGTGGCCGGCCTGCGCGGCATCCTGGAGCAAACCGGGGCCTGCCCCTCCCGGATGTGCCTGGAGGTGACCGAAAGCATGCTGCTGGAGGACGTCGAGTCCGCCAGCCGGACCATCCACGAACTCAAGGAACTGGGCCTCAAGGTGGTCATCGACGACTTCGGCACGGGATACTCCTCGCTGAGCTACCTGCAGCGTTTCCCCTTCGACTCCCTGAAGGTGGACCGTTCCTTTGTGACCACCATGAACGAGGCCCGGCAGAACCGGGAGATCATCCGGACCATCATCGCCATGGCCAGGCACCTGGGACTCCAGGTGGTCGCCGAAGGGGTGGAGGTCTGCGAACACCGGGACATGCTTACGGCGCTCGATTGCGAATTCGCCCAGGGCTTCCTGTTTTCCGAGCCGCTGAGGCCCGAGGACCTCGACGCCCTCATCACCCGCCTCAACGGCCGCCCCTCCTGATCCGCACGGGTGCGTCTTCGATACTCCCCACGAGAAGCCCCCGAACCATGCCCTGGATTTTCAATAAGAACCGAAACGCCGGCGTCCGGAAGCGGCGCCGGAACATTTTTCCGCCGCTCCATGCGAAAAAATAAAAAAGATTTGCCCGCGCTTCCCTTGCCGGTTATCCGGCGTGCCCGCTTTCCTCTCCGGGGCCTCTTTTACGCGTGGCAAATCTTCATCTCGCGCCTCAATGCGCTGGTATGGGTCTCGATTTTTATTTCCCTCGTCCCTCCGTCGGGGTTTTTTCCTATCTCTCAAGGAGAACCCTCGTTCTCCCACACTCTATAAGTAAGCATCGGCGGCCGGTTGTAAAGGAGCGGCGCATCATGTCCCTGGGGGCCTGTCCCGGCTGGCCTGCCTGATGCTCTTGGTGACGATGTCGATATTGTCCTGGAAGAGCGCCTCCTTGGGATTGCAACGGTAGGCCTCCTCGAACCACGGCAGGGATTCCTTGACATGGCCGAGCTTGTTCAGGGCCAGTCCGATGTTGTTGTAGGCCGCGCAATACCGGGGGCATTGCTCCACAACCTTGCGGTACTCGCGCACGGCCCCGGCCAGATCACCCTGGCCGCGACGTTTTTCCGCATTTTCAAAGACTTCGGCGCACCGGGATTGGTCCGCCCGGGCTTCCGTTTTTTGGGCCGTCAGACGCTTGGTCAGGGCCACGTTATCCGTAAAGAGTTTTTCGCCGGGGTCGCATTTGCGGGCCTCCTCGAACCACGGCAGGGATTCCCGGGCGTAGCCCAGGCTGAAAAGCGAGGCGCCGATGTTGTTGTAGGCCGTGCAATAGTCCGGGCAGCCGGTCACGACCTCCTGATAGTCGCGAATGGCCGCGGCGTGCTCCCCGGCGGCCCTGCGGCTTTCGGCCTGGGCGAACACCTTGTCGCAGACGGCCCGGCCTTTGGTCTTTCCGGATTCGCCGGCCACAGGGGCGGCCTTTCGGGGAATCTGGCCGGCCTTGGCCTTTTCCAACCCGGCCTTCGCGGCCCGGGCCAGTTCCTTGGCCCGGCGCTCGTCGGCGGCCGACAGGGCCGGATCGGAACCAAGCCCGGAGAGCACGGTCAGGGTTCCGGAAAAATCTCCCTTGGACAACCGGGACCCGGCCTCGTCAAGCATTCCGGAGACCCTGGTCCTTGCGGACCGATCCGCTCCGGAAATGCGGGTCTCCAACGCCGCCAGGGGCGGATATCCCGGCATCCGGGCCTTGGCCTCGGCCAGGGCCGCAAGCGCGGCGTCATGGCGTCCCGAGGCCGAAAGCCCCTCGGCCCGGCGCATGGCCGCGCGCAACTCGTCGCGAAGCCCCGCAAGACGTGCCCGCTCCGTCTTGGCCCAGGCGTCGGACGGGTCCAGAACCAGCATGTCCTCCACTGCCGCCAAGGCCGCGTCCAAGTCCCCCCGGACGCCGTCCTTCTGGGCCGCGGCGCGCAGATCCCGTATCCGGCCGGCCCGGTTTTTGCGCTCGGCCACGGTCTTCTCCAGCTCCTTGATCTGGGCGTAGGCGGAATTGACCCCCTTGGCCCGTCCAAGGGCGGCCAGGGCCTCGTCGGTCTTGCCCTGGGCCAGAAAGGCCTTGGCCTGATCCACGTTTTTGAGCACCAGTTCCCTGGCCTGGGCCGTCTGCTGTCTGGCGGCGACGGCGCCGGCGTGTTCGGGATCGGTCTTGAGAATCCCGGACAATGTGCCCAGGGCTCCGTCCATATCCCCGGCGGTCCACTGCTCCCTGGCTCTGGCCAACATCTGGTCGGCCTTCCAGGCCTGTTCCCGGCGCGCGGCGATGGCCGATTCCATTTCCAACAAGGGACCGAAGCGTTCGTTGACCCCCTTGACCTCGGCCACGGCCGCGGCGGCGCTTTCGAACTGTTTCTTTTCGAGAAAGACCGCGGCCTCCTTCAAGCCGGAAATGATCCTGTCCCTGCCGCCGGCCAGACGGTCCCGGGCGGCCTTGGCCGCCTCATGCCCGGGATCCAGGGCCAGGGCGGACTGCGCGGAGCGCAGGGCCCCCTCCACATCCCCGGCCTCCCAGGCCGCGCCTGCGGATGCCAGAAGCCCGTCCACCCGGGACAGGGTGTCCTTCCTGGCCTGCATGGACTTCTCCATGGCCGCGATGGCCGGATACTGGCCGTTTATCCGCCCGGCCTCGTCCAGAAGCCCGGCCACCTGGACGAACTCGTCCCGGGAGAGATGCTCTCCCGCCCGGGCCAGGATGTCCCGCATGCGTTCGCGTTCGGACGCGATGCGCCGGTATTCCCCGGCCGCGTCCACGCTTTTGGGGTTGTTCTCCACGGCCTTGGACGCCGTTTCCAAGGCCCGGTCGATTTCGCCCCGGTTCCACAGCTTCACGGACTCGGCCGTGAGCCTGGCGGTCTTTGCGGCATTCTCCCTGGCCCTGTCCATGTCGGCCTTGGAGATCGTCACGACGAACGTTCCCTCGCCTCGGCCGACAACCAGATCCCTGCTGTCGCGGACTTCCACGGCGGCCGTGTACCGGCCCACCGCATCGGCCGCGACCTTGACCTGACGCCCGGACTCGCCCTGCTCCAGACGCACCCCCGGCGGCACATTCCAGGTGAAGGTCAGGGGCGGATTCCCCGGAGGAGGGCTGACATCCACCCGCATAAGCACGGTTCCGCCCTCCGGGACGGCCTCGACCTCCTCGGGCCCCGCGCCGTCCCTCCAGATCACCGGCCTTGGTCCCACCAGCCCCTTGTTCGACACCTCCACCGCATAGGGCTTGGCCGCGACCACGGCCGAGACCCGGCCCAGATCCTTTCCGGCCAGCGGCATCCGCGCCGACACGGAAATCTCCGCCGGGCCGTCGTCGCGCAGGTAGAAGGAAATCTCCTTTTCCCCCACATTGACCAGGGTGGCGTTCCTGGGCAGTGCGGCCCAGCGGAAATCCACGTCCTCGCGCACGGGGAAATCCTTGACCGCGGCCCTGACCTCCTCGCCCACCCTCGGCTCCGCGGGAGAGATCGCCAGCCGGAAAACCGGTCCGGCCACGTCCATCTCCAAGGGCTCGGAGACCGCAACCGGCTCGGGAATCCCGTCAACCAGGGAAACGACCGTCACCCATATTTTCTGCGCCCCGGGCCGGACAAACACGACCGTGTTTCCGGCCGGTCCCTCCGGATCGAGAAACCTGGCCCCGGCATCGGATTCCCAGCGAAACACGTAGCCGCCGGACGGAACCGGGGCCTCGCCGGCAAAAAGCGAGGCCTCGAAGGAGACGGCCCCGCCGGCGCGGATGGTCCCGGACAACGGGGCGGTCTTTTTCAGCTCCACGCGCAAAAGCCCCTGGGCGGCCGCGGCTGACGCCGGCGAAACGGCCGGAACCTGGGGGTCTTCCCGGGGAGAAGGCGAGGACACGGCGGAAGGTCCGTCCGGAACGGCGGCCATCGGGGAGGACGTCCAGGCGCAGACGGCAAGCAGGCTCCACGCCGCCGCGAAAAAAATGCCGCACGGTCTTTTCCCGAAACCGACGCGACGCAGCCATGTCGCGGCGGACATCCGCTCCCTGTCGGTCATGGTGGTATCGATTGGCAGTGCTCGCATGGTTTGAACAATCAAAAGCAGATTTCATGCCAGACAAAAGGGGCGTGTCCGTGCCCCGCCCGGGACGGCGGCCGAGGGGCTAAACTTTTCCCCCCCGCGGCCGATACCGCCTGTGAGGGCGGGATGCCGGATGCGTCCCGGAACGGCATGAACAGGGAGGTTGGTTCAAAACATGAAAGAGTTATCCACGATCACCGTCAATGGAAGGGAGTTGCCGATCGTCCATCTCCGCGACGCGCTGCATGCCGAGGCGCTGGCGGACGCGCTTCTGCGGGAAAGGGACACGGCCGTCTTGCTCCTGTCGCACCTTTTACCCCTTCATTTCGACAATGAAAGGGCCAGACGCTACCACAGCATGCGGGAAATGGAGCCGATCCCCTCACGGGATATCCTGCAAGGCGTCCCCAAACACCAGCTGCGGCTTCGCAAGCACATGGTTTTCGCCGAATTCTACAAAACCCGTCTGAACTGACCCCCCCGGGGGCACGCGAGAAGTGCCCGCCGTGCCCCCGGGCCCCCCCGATCCGAACGCGCCGCACTTGCCTTTGCCGCCCGTATCCGCGAAAGAAAGGTTCCGCCCGTGACATGCCTCGACGGGACGAGACCACCTTTTGGAGACATTTCATGAAACACGGCTGTTCCATCGTAGCGGCGGTCGTTCTGGTCCTTTCCCTGTGCTCGGCCGCCTTGGCCCAGGTGTCCTACCCCCCGGCCATGGCCGCGGAGGCCTCCCCCTATCCGGGAGCCGCGGTGGCCATGGCCGGCAAGGACGCAAACGCCATCCAGGCCATGCTGACCACCCCGGACGCCCCGGAAAAGGTGGTGGCGCATTATCGCTCCCAGCTTACGTCAAAGGGCTGGGAAGTCGCCCAGGAGATGGAGATGCCCCAGGTCAGGACCATTTCCTTCGAGCGGGGCGAGAGCACCTTCACCGTGGCGGCCATGCCCCAGGGCGATGGCCGGGACACCATGATCACCCTGGTGCTGGAGGCCAAATAGGAGGGCTTCGGGGCCGGAGCCGGTTTCTTGACGCCGTCCCGGCCCCCGGACAATCCTCGCCCCGCCGCCCCCCCTGCGCCCGGCATTCCTAACGATTCCACCCGATGATGGCGCCGCCACGCATCCGAGGCGGAAAGGGCCCTCCGGAGGAATTCGGCCGTCCGGGATGAAACGCAAAACGCCGGAGGCGCGGCGGCGTCCCCGGCGTCATGCGCGAAACGGCAAAAGGCCGGATCAGGCCAGGCCCAGGTCCTTTTTCAGGTATTCGAAGTCGATATTGGCGCTCACCAGTTGCGCGCCCTGGCGGATCTTGATCTCGTCGCGCAGCTTGTGGCGCATGAGCAGCGCCTCCATCTTCTTGGCCACGGAGTAGGTGTCCTCGCGGACCACGATGATGGGGATCTCCAGAACCTCCGAGCGGGTCAGGATGATGTCGTTGGGATAAAGGTTGCCGGTGAGCACCAGGCAGGGGCTGTCGCCCTCCAGGGCCACGAGCTGGACGTCGGAGCGGTCGCCGCCGACGATGATGGCCGAATTCTTGTGCTTGCGAAAGTGGGTCATGAAATTTTCGACCTGCATGGTGCCGATGAGAAAGCTTTCCACGATGCGGTCGGCCTTGTGGTGGGAGGCTATGACCTTGCCGCCCAGGCGCTCGGCCAGATCGGACACCTTGATGGCCCCCATGAGCGGGTCCTTGGGGATGACGCCCAGGACCTTGATGCCCCGGCGCTCCAGGAAGGGGGCGATCAGCGTCTGGGTCTCGTCCATGAAGTTGGGCGGGATGTCGTTGATGATCACCCCGGCCAGGTGGTCGCCCAGGGTCTCGCGCAGAACCAGCATGTAGTCGTAGTTGAGTTCCTTGGAATAGCGGTCGATGACCAGGGCCCGCAGGCCAAGTTCCTTGACCACCCTGATGCCGTCGGTGTTGCAGTATTTTCCGGAATACATGCCCCCGGACCCGGCCACGATGGTCACGTCCTTGTCCTTGCTCACGAACTCGTAGGCGGCGCGGATCTTGTCGATGAACTCCGGCGGGGCGGACGCGGCGCTGAAGGCGTTGATCCGGAAATCATGGGTGACTAGAACAGGGGTGAGCATATCGGGGGGTTCCGATGTGCCGAGGATCTTTTGCACGAAATAGGCGTCCTCATCCCACATCCGGCCGTCGATTTCCTTGGGCATGGCGCCCACGGGCTTGATATAGCCGACCTTGACCCCTTCCTTCTGCAGCCTCAGGCCAAGTCCCATGACCACCATGTTCTTTCCGGAATACCCGGACGTGGAACCAACATAGATGCCGGCCATGTTTTCCCTCCTCGTGCGTTCACCGGCCCGGGGGCACGGTCCGCTCCCACGCCCCCCGCGCCCCATGGACGTTACGGCGAAGGCGGCGTATCGGACACGCTCCGTGCGGCGTCGTGCGCCCCGGTTCCAAACCCGGGCACCGGATCATCAATACCTCGTGGACCAGGGATGGGCAAGAACGGCCTCGCGGGTTTTCTTCCCGGGAATGTCGGAAAACCCGCCCCGCTCGCCGATGGACGGCGCGAAACGACCGCCCGGGATATCTTTCGGGTCGGCCCGGCCCGTCCTTGCTTTCGGCCGGCCCTCCACGAACCGAACGGGCGACTTGGAAAGTTTGTCCGGACCCGGTACAACGGGAGCCCGACGGATCGCGGAGCCGGTCCGGGACCGGCCCGCGCGTGGCGGGAACGCCGGCCGGAAAGTTTTTCCGTCGCGGCGCATACTCTCCGGCCCCGCGGCCGTTATGCTCCGCCATTGCCCGGACAGGCTGAAAAACCCTGAAGCCGACACGACACCCGGCCCCTGTCCCGCGATACAACGTCTCAAACGGAGCCCGCATGACGCCAGATTCTTTCCGACGACTTCAAGAAGACATCGGGCATGTCTTTCACGACCCCACGCTTCTGGAGACGGCCCTGACCCACAGTTCCCACGCCAACGAGTCCGCAAGCCCGTCCGAACACAACGAGCGCCTGGAATTTCTCGGCGACGCGGTCCTTGAACTCTGTGTTTCCGAGGAGTTGTTCCTCCGCTTCCCCGAAGCCCCGGAAGGCGCGCTGACGCTTCTACGCTCCAAGCTGGTCAGCGAACCGGCCCTGGCCGATCTGGCCCGCACGTGCCATCTCGACCAGTGCATCCGGCTCGGGAAAGGCGAGGAAAGCCAGGGGGGAAGGAACAGGGATTCGCTTTTAAGCGACGCGCTGGAGGCCGTGTTCGCGGCGGTATTCCTGGACGGCGGTTTTTCGGCCGTCCGGGATGCCATCCGCAAGCTCTTCACGGGACGATGGCCGGACGGACCAATGGAACCCAAGGCCAAGGACTACAAAAGCCGGCTCCAGGAGCTGACCCAGAAACTGTACAAGGCCAGGCCCGTGTATGCCCTGGCGGACAGCCGGGGACCGGAGCACGACAAGCTGTTCGAGGTGCGGCTCACCCTGCCCGGAGGCCAGGAGATCACGGCCTGCGGTTCGAGCGTCAAAAAGGCGGAGCAGATGGCCGCGAAAAGGGCCCTTTCGGCCCTTCAGGGGCAGGAAGGCGCCTAACTTCCGACCAGGGAGGGACCACGTGGTCCCCGCCTCCCTGGTCGTTTCCTTTTTTCCATCCATCCCGCGTCCGTCACGTTGCCGCCCGCGTCAGGCGGCGCTGGCGAACGCCGGGTCACAACCCGGCCTAGCCGCTGATGAGCTGCATGGCCAGCTGGGGCAGCGAGTTGGCCTGGGACAGCATGGCCACCGCGGCCTGGGTCAGAATCTGCTGGCGCACGAATTCGGTCATTTCCGCGGCGACGTCCACGTCGGAGATGCTCGATTCGGCGGCCTGCAGGTTCTCGGCCTGGATCTCCAGGTTGGAAATCGTGTTTTCCAGGCGGTTTTGCATGGCGCCCAGATTGGCCCGGATGATGTCCTTGGAGACGATGGCCAGGTTGATCCTGTCCAGCGCGGCCTGGGCCAGGGACTGGGTGGAGATGCTGTCGCCCGCCGCCAGACCGACGCCGAAGGCCGAGGCCGTGCAGTTGCCGATCATGACGTAGTAATAGTCCTCGGCGCTGGAGTTGCCGGTCCCGAAATGGATCTTGAGCTTTCCGGTGGGAGTGAGCCCGGTCCCGTCGTGGACGTTCGAGGACAGGTTTCCGTTCAGCAGATAGATCCCGTTGAAATCCGTGGCCACGGCGATACGCGTGATTTCCGAGGCCATGGCCTGGTATTCCGAGTCGATGATCAGGCGCTGGTCGGAGTTGTAGGTGCCCGTGGCCGCCTGTTCGGCCAGTTCCTTCATCCGGATGAGTTTCTCGTCGACGATCTGCAGCGCGCCGTCGGCGGTCTGGATGAGGGAAATGGCGTCGTTGGCGTTGCGCACCCCCTGGTTGAGGGTCGCGATGTCCGCGCGCATGAGTTCGCGAATGGCCAATCCCGCCGCGTCGTCGGCGGCGGTGCCGATGCGCAGTCCCGACGACAGACGCCTGGTGGAAACCGCCAGTTGGCCATAGGCGTTGGACAGGTTCCGGGCGGCGTTCATCGCCATCAGGTTGTGATTGATGACCAGGGACATAACGAAAACCTCCTTGTTGAAACCGAGACGTTCCTTGTTTTTCCATCAAACAAGCAGAACCCGTGCCAATGCTATTTTTTCCATTTAAATTAAAGGCCTTGCGAGACAGAGGGACGCTTTTTCCTCCCGTTTGCCGACCCCCAAGGCCAGTATTCCCACGCCCTTTCGAACCGCGAAGGGATGTTTCTTCCCACCCCCGCAGCGGGCCATGGCCGCTGTCCTGGACCATATGGGCCGCCCATCGGCCCCGGCACGGGACGGCGCCGTCCCGGGACGACGCTTCGGGACCGGGGCTTGGGAAAAAAAACGGCCCGCCCCGAAAGGGGCGGGCCGGAGGTGACAGGGATTCGGACAGCGTTTACCGCTTGAGCTGGATGACCTCCGCCAGCATGGTGTCGACCGTGGTGATGACCTTGCTGTTGGCTTGGAAGCCGCGCTGGGTGAGGATCATGTCCACCATCTCCGCAGCCATGTCCACGTTCGAGGTTTCCAGCGAATAGCTGGCGATGGACCCCAGGCTGGCCGTGTTGGCCCGGCCGGTGACCGGCTGGCCGGAGTCGAGGGTCGCCGAGAACAGGTTGCCGCCCATTCTCTCCAGGCCGTTGGGGTTGGTGAAGTAGGCCAGGGTCAAGGCATACAGTTCCAGGACCTGCCCGTTGGAGAACGTCCCGGAGAGCACGCCGTTCTTGTCCACGGACACGCCGGTGAGGGTCCCCGAGGGATACCCGTCCTGGGTGTTGAAGATGGTGCTCGAAGACGTGCTGTAGTTGGTGGTCACGGCGGAGTTGATCCTCAGACTCGCCGGCGTGTAATGGGTCAGGTTGGCGACCGTGGTTCCCACACCGGCCGCGGTGGCCGACCCGCCCACGAATCCGTTGACGTCGCGCATTCCCACGTTGAAGGCGATGTCGATGGAATTAACTGAGTCCGTGGCGCTTCCGTTCGACACGGACCGGAAGTTGGCGGTAAAGGTGGGATAACCGGAGCCGTTCACCTCCGCCGCCGTCCACTGGTCGAGGTTGTAGGTGCCGCCCGAGGCCACGGCGCCCGACTTCAGGGTGTAGGCACTCATGTTCTCCAGGTTGCCCGAGGCGTCGAAGGTCAGGGTGCCCATCATCAGAAGACCGGCCGTCGTGGTGGTGTTGACCGCCGTGCCGCCTCCGCTGTCCGGCAGAATGCGGCCGTCCTCGGACGGATTGCAGGTGACGACGTACTCCCAATACTCCTTGCCTCCGGAATTGCTCACGGTGACCTTGTCGTAATAGACGGTGATCACGTGGGAAGTGCCGTTCTGGTCGTAGACCGTCATGGTGGTCTGATAGGCGTATGCCGTATCGCCCAGGGCGTTGCCGCTGCCGGAGATCACATTCTGCCCGTTCCACAGGGTGGCCATGGCGAAGAACGGATCCGTGGCGCTGGTGGCATGGTCCGTCTCCGTGGAATCAAGCTGGGTGACGATGGTCAGGTTTTCCGTGGCCTGGGCCGGAATCTGGAACTGATCCAGCTTGATGTCCTTGATGGAGCCCTTGATGGGCACATTGGATGCGGTGATGCCCTGGGCCTCGTTGCTGCGGACCTTGGCCTGGTCGACTTCCCAGCCCTGCACCACGTAGCCGTTCTCGTCCACGAGGTATCCGTCGCTGTCGAACCGGAAATTGCCCGCCCGGGTGTAGTAGGAGGTCAGGTTGCCGCTGGACAGGGCCACTCCGCTCGAATTGGTGGAGGTCTTCTCCTTGACGATGAAGTAGCCGTTGCCGCTGATGGCCAGGTCCAGGGCGTCGGTGGTCGTTTCCAGGCCGCCCTGGCTCAGATCCGCATAGACGGCCCCGACGCCCACGCCGGTGCCGACCTGGGCGGCCCCGGCCATGGTCCCGATGTTGACGCTGATCAGATCAGCGAAATACATGTTCGAGGCCTTGTAGGCCGTGGTGTTCACGTTGGCTAGGTTGTTGCTGATAAGGCCCATCCTCTGACCATGGGCAAGAAGGCCGGTCACTCCAGCCCACATGGAAGAACTCAGTCCCATTGCGCACCTCCTCTCGTGTCCCCCGGAATCTTTCCCCGGATGGGTTTGTTAACCTTCGTCGTCCGAGGACGAACTGTCGCTGTTGACAACCTCTGTGATGTTGGTGAAGGCCACCAGGACGTCTCCGACGCGCAGGTAGTAGGTGCCGTTGGAGCTCTCGACGCCCGTGACCTTTCCCTGGATCTGGGTGTCGGCCAAGCCGGCGTTGCCGTCGGCATCCTGGGTCAGGATGGTCACGGTGTAGACTCCGTCTTCCATGACGTCGCCGTCCGAATCCTTGCCGTCCCAGACGAACTCGTATTCTCCGGCGGTCTTGGAACCGATGTCCACGGTCCGCACCACGTTGCCGTCCTCGTCCAGGACGTTGGCCACGACCTCCTCGGCGTCTGAGGCCACGGTGTAGTAGATGGTGCTGGCCTTGCCGTCCTCAAGCTGGATGGTCTCGCCCGAGGCCTTGATTTCCTTGCCGATGAACTGGACGGCATCGAAAAGTTGTTCCTGAAGCACGGTGTCGTTTAATTCCTCGATGCCGGTACTGATGTTGGTGAGCTGTTCAAGGCTCGAGAACTGGGCCAACTCGGCCACGAAATCCTGGTCGTCCATGGGGTCCAGAGGATCCTGGTAGGTGAGCTGGGTCAAAAGGAGCTGCAGAAAGGCCTCCTTCCCCAGTTCCGTGGAGGAATCCGTCGTGGTCGTCGTGCTCGTATCCGTGCCGTACGAGCTCAGAACGCTTGAAACCGTGGACATACCGCACCTCCGGGGTGTTAGGCGAAAAGATCGACGCCTTCGCTCCGCATGGACCAGCCGGTCCTGGACGCCACGACATCCGATTCCATGGATGAAGCGGCTTCTTCGCTGAAAAGTCGCATCGCCGTTCGGACCCGGGCCGCTTCTTCCTGCTGCTGCCGGGCCTCGTTATGCCGGTCAGCCCCCTGCCATGCCGCCTGATCCTGCCCGGCGAGCCCGGTCTGGACCTCGAGCTTGGAGACCTTCAGTCCCTGCTGCTCCAGGCTCTCGCGGACCCGGTTGAGCTGGTCGCCGATGATCTTGGCCGCCTCGGCGGTGTCCGTCTTGATCACGGCCTGGACATCCTTGTCCTTCACCGTGAGCATCACGTTGACCGCGCCCAGGTCCTCGGGGGTCAGGTTCAGGGTGATCCGGTGCCCGCCCTGTCCCAGGTTCTTGAGCATTCCGTTTTCAACCTGGCGCAGCACGTCGGCGGAGACATAGCGGTTGGCGTTTTGCGCGGTTTCCGGCTGGGGAAGCCGAACCGAACCGAGGGTCCCTTCCGAGGAAAGCAGGGTGCCGCTGACCGTTTCCTCGGCGGCGAGGCTACTCGACCGCAACGTCGAAACCGTCCTGGCCAGGATGTCGCCGGACATGGCGTCCGTCTCCTCGGCCATGCCGTCCACTCCGATCCGGGCCCAGAAGGCATCCCAGGCATCCCTCCCGGAGGCCTCCTCGTCGGTCTGGGCCGAGACTTCCGTGTTGCCGGCCGCAGCCTTTTCCTGCCCCGTCCCAACCTTCCCTCCGGACATCCGGTCGCCCGCCGCCGACTTCCCCCTTCCCTGGCTGCCTTCCTGGGAGGCCTCCTGGGAAACATCCCGGGAGGCGTCCTGGGAGGCATCCTGGGAAGCTCCCTGCGCAATGTCCTGGGAGGTTCCCTGGGACCGGCCCTGGGAATCCGCCTCCGACCGGGTGTCCTGGCCGGCCGTGGCGCTCTTGGCGGAGGCCCGGGGCTGATCGGCGGAAGCGGCGTCCTTGGAGGCGAACGCCAGATCGGCCACGCTCTTCGAGCCGGCGGTCGTGGTCGCGGCGTTTTCGCCCTCCGAGATGTTCTCGGCCATTTCCCGGGCCAGCATGGCCTTTCGCGACACATGGTCCTCGCGGGAATCGGACAGGGTCTGGCCGAACAGCCGCTTCTGGGCGGCGATGAACACCTGGGAGGCCAGTTCCTTCATCTCGTCCAGGGCCTGGGACTCGGCGCTTTTCTGGTCGGCGACCTCGGCCGTGATCGCCAGGAGGGCGGACCGGATATCCGTGGCGGTCAGTTCCGTGTCGGCGAACTTGGCGAAAAAGGAGGTCAGACGGTTTTGGGCATCCGTGGACAGCCCCAGGGCCTGGGCCAGGGCCTGGCCCTCGGCCGGGTCGATGGTCAGGGTCGTGTCCTCGGACAGTCCCTGGATCTTGCTCGATATCTGGGACCAGACGGCGGTGGCGTTCCCCTGCTCCAGCTCCTTGATCAACTGGGAGGATTCGCTCGTGGTGAATCCGAGCTTGCCCATCAGGCTCTGCAACTGCCGCTTGTTCTCCACGGAGATGTCCACGACGGTTTCCCCGCCGAGGATCTTCTCCTGAACCGCTGCCATGAAGCCGGACCAGGTCAGCCCTTCCGTGCTGTCGACACTCGCCTCGAGGTCCTCGATCTCCTTGTCCGTGAAACCGTACTTCTTCAGGCTATCCTTGAGCTGGGCAAAATCTTCCCGGGTCATGCGCGTGCTTTTGGGATCGGTGGTCACATTCCCGGCGGCCGAAGACAAAATGCCCAGGGCGGTCAAAGCGGTCCGGCTTTTCGTATTTTTTGAGGATTGCCCGGAGGTTGAGGAAGAATTGGAGTCCGAAAACAGGGTCGAATCCAGAGAGCCGTCCTTGTCCTTCGCAAGCTGGGCCTCAAACAGGGAGCGGAACGCCTCGACCTGCTTCCGGCCGGTCTGCGCGTCGAGCCCGCTTAGGGCCTTGAGCCCCGCAAAGGCTTGCTTGGTGTTCAGGGAAGGCAAAATCTGCATGGTCGATCTCCTGGCCTGGACAACTTCAAAAGCCGTTCCAAAAAAAAACGGCCTGGAGAACCAGGCCGTTTTCGCGCCGAAAGAAACGGTCCGGCGGTCATTCCCCGACATCAGGGGCACTGCCGGGCAATGACCGTCCCAGGCCTCCCGCGAAGGTGACCTCCGCCAGGGCGGAGATCATATCCAGACACGCCAGACGGCTCTCGCGCGAAAAATCCGCATTCTGCAAAAGCAGGTGCAGGTATCCCGTCACCGGCCTCAAGAGCGGGGGGAATTCCTCCCAAAAGGACTCCCGCAACAGGTTCTCCCGGCCCAACAGGCCCTCCCGGAAGGCCGCACCCAGCCTCGGCAGGGACCGCTCAAAGGCCCGGGCCAGCTTCGGCAGGGTCCTGTCCAGACGCTCCCACGCGGCCTTCACCCGTTGCGCCCCGGAGAGCGCCAGGAAATATCCGAAGGCCTCGGCCCAGAAATCCCCCAAAAGGTCCCCGGCCCCGCGCCGGACCTCGGCCAGGGGTTCGAGCCGGTACAAACCCCGGTCATCCCTGCCCGTCCGATACACATCCAGGCCGGAAAGCACCGCCCCGGACAGCCGCGAGGATTCGCCGCGCGCGATGCGCCAGGCCACATAGGCCACCCGGACGGGATCGAAGGCCCGCCGGCAGGGCATGTCCGGCCGCGTGCACTCCCAGCAGCCCCGGCAACTGACCGCGCCGCGCAGGACGTAATGTCCCGGCTGGTAGGGTCCGGTCTCCCAGGGATTGACCGGCCCCATGGACAGGTTCAGGACCCGGCACCCGGTCCATGCCGCCAGGTGCATGGGCCCCGTGTCCGGGGTGACGAACAGGTTGAAGGTCTGGGCGGCCCTGGCCAGCTCGGCCAGCCCCAGCCGACCGCACAGATTCAGGGCCTGTGCCTGACAACGGGCCATGACCTCCCGACCGAGCCCCTCCTCCATAGGCCCGCCGAGCAGCACCGGACGCAATCCCCGCCTGGCCAGTTCCCCGGCCAGATCGCCCCAGAAGGCCGCGTCCGGACGTTTTTCCGGCTGGCTGGCCCCCAGAAAAAGCGCCACCCTGCCGTTGCCGTCACCCAGATGCCTGGGCGGGTCCCACCGCGTCGCGGCCACATCCTCAAGCCCGATGACGTCCAGGGCGTTCAGGTCGGCCCAGTGATAGCGGTTGTGGCGGTTGTTGCGCACAACAGAGGCCCGGTACAGCTGCCACGCCCCATGCACCCGTAGCGCGCCGTCCGGTTCCAGCACGGGCCCCACCTTTCTGGCCGCGTCCACCCTCCCGGCCAGGACCGCCGCCTCCCTGCGATGGCTCAGGTTGATCACCATCCCGCAGGCGTCCGACAGGACCTTTCCGCTCTCGGCCCAGGCCACGTATTCCACCCCCGGCCCCAGGGACGCCAGCGGGACGAAGAACACCGGCTCGGCCACAACCCGGATCCTGGCCCCGGGAAAGGCCCGCATGAGCCATAAAAAAAGCGGAAAGGACAGGATCAGGTCGCCCATCCGCTGCATCTGCAACACCACAATGGTCACATTCGCCTCCAGGGCGAAACCGTCCGCCCCGGCCCCAAGGATACGCAAACCCGCGCCGCGCAGGCAAGGACATCCGCATCACGATGTCCCGGACCAGCCGGGGTCGTCCGGAGACCGCCCGGACCATAGCGCGGGCGGCGCGGCCCATGCCCCCGGTTTGCCAGGATCGCCCCTTTCGGCTACAGGGCCGCATGGACCTTAACAAGGCGAGACAGCCATGAAACAGTGCCCGCCGCCGAATACGGCCTACGATCTTTCAAACCCCCAGGTGCTTCTGGCCTGGCAGCGCAACCACCTGGCCAACGAACGCACGTTCCTGGCCTGGTGCCGTACCGGCCTGGCCCTTTTCGCCTTCAGCTTCGTCATCGAACGCTTCGACTTCTTCATCCGCCAGATGCGGGCCCTGCCCATGTTCGACGGACTTGGCCACAGACATCTGCATACGGAGCTGATCAGCCTGACCACCTTCGGCGTGGGCGTGGCGGTCATTCTCATGGCCGGATGGCGTTTCGTCTACGTGCGGCGCCTGATCAACCGGGGCGAGCAGCAGTTCTCGGCCCTGCCGGACCTGCTGTTCATCCTCTCGGTCATGAGCATCATCATCAGCCTGTTCGGGGTATTCTGGTTCCTGGTGGTCACATAAGCCCGGCCGCGACGCGCCCGGTATCGCCGTTGCCATGCACGACGCCCCCCCGCTCCACCACGGCGGCCACATCCTGGCCCTGGCCCGGGCCGCCGGACGCGACCCCGCGGACATCCTGGATTTCTCCGCCAGCATCAATCCCCTGGGGCCGCCGGACAGCCTGCGCCGGATCATCAGCCGGACCGTGTCCGACCTGGTGCATTATCCCGATCCGGACTGCGCCGGGCTCATCGACGCCGCCAGCCGCCGGTACGGCACGCCGCCGGACGGGCTTACGGCCGGAAACGGCACCAGCGACCTGCTTTTCGCCCTGGCCCGGGCCGCGCGCGGCCTTTCCGGGACGTCCCGAGCCCCGGCGTGGGGCCGGGCGGTCCTGGCCGCGCCCTGCTACGTGGACTACCGCCGGGCCTGCGAAATGGCCGGCATCGAGACCACGGCGGTCCTCCCCGCCCCGGACGACGATTTCGCCATGAACTGGGAGGCCCTGGCCGCAGGCCTGCCCCGCAAGCCGGCCCTGGTCTTTTTCGGCCGGCCCCAGAACCCCACGGGCCGGTTTTTTCCGGACGCCCCCCTGCGCGCGCTCGCCGCCCTCCGCCCGGACTGCCTGTTCGTGGTCGACGAGGCCTTCGTCGATTTCGTGCCGGATGCGGTCAGCCTGACCCGCGACCGACCGGACAACGTGGTGGTGCTGTTGTCTTTGACCAAATCCTTCGCCGTGCCGGGCCTGCGCCTGGGATTTCTTTCCGCCGCCCCGGGAATCGCGGCCCGGGTCCGGGACCAACTCGCGCCGTGGTCGGTCAACGCCATGGCCCAGGCCGTGGGCCGGGCCTTTCTGGAGGATGCGGCGCATCTTTCGCGCACCAGGGCCGAGGTGGCCCGGCTGCGCGCGGGCCTGGCCGAGGCCCTGGCCGGAATTCCCGGGGTGCGGGTCTTTCCGTCCGAGGCCAATTTCCTGTTGTGCCGCCTGGACAGCGGACCAGGCGCCGTGCGGCTGCGGGACCGACTGCTTACGGACTTCGGGGTGGCCATCCGGGAGTGCTCCGGCTTCGAGGGCCTGGACGGCCGGTATTTCCGCGTGGCCGTGCGTCCGGAGGCGGACAACGCCCGCCTGGTCGCGGCCCTGGCCGCCGTGCTCGACCCCGAAAGGCCCAGGCCGCAACGGCCGCGCCGGACCCCGGCCGTCATGCTCCAGGGCGCGTCGTCCAACGCCGGCAAAAGCGTCCTGGCCGCGGCCCTGTGCCGCATCCTGCGCCGGGACGGGTACGCCGTGGCCCCGTTCAAGGCCCAGAACATGTCGCTCAATTCCGGGGTCACCCCGGACGGCCTGGAGATGGGCCGGGCCCAGATCCTCCAGGCCAGGGCCTGCGGCCTGGCCCCGGAGGCGGCCATGAACCCGGTGCTGCTCAAGCCCTCGTCCGAAACGGGCTCCCAGGTCGTGGTCATGGGCCGGCCCGTGGGCAACATGGACGCCCGGACCTACTTCGCCCGCAAAAGGGATTTTTTCGCCACAGTCACGGCCGCTTACGACGATCTGGCCGCCCGGCACGAGGTCATGGTCCTGGAGGGGGCCGGGAGCCCGGCCGAGGTCAACCTCATGGCCCACGACATCGTGAACATGGCCATGGCCGCCCATGCCGGGGCCGGCGTGCTCCTGGTGGCGGACATCGACCGGGGCGGGGCCTTCGCGGCCCTGGCCGGGACCATGGAACTCCTGCCCGAGCGGGACCGGACCAGAGTGGCGGGCTACGTGCTGAACCGTTTCAGGGGCGACCCGGGACTTCTGGGTGACGCCCCGGATTTCCTCTTTCGGATGACCGGCCGCACGGTCCTTGGTGTGGTGCCCGACATCGCGGACCTGGGATTGCCCGAGGAGGATTCGGTGTCCCTCAAGGCCGGAATGGCGTTCCCCGTGCGGAGCGGGGCCGAGGTGGAGCTGGCCGTGATCGATCTGCCCCACATCTCCAATTTCACGGACTGCGACGCCCTGGCGGCCGAGCCGGACGCGGGCCTGCGTCTGGCGCGCGCCCCGGACGATCTCGCCGGGCCGCGCCGGCCTGACGCGCTCATCCTGCCCGGAAGCAAGAACACCCTGGCCGACCTGGACTGGCTGCGAAAGACCGGCCTTGACCGGGCCATCCTGGAACTGGCGGGAACGGGGCGGTGTGAGGTGGTGGGGATCTGCGCCGGGTTCCAGATGCTCGGGGACACGGTGGCCGATCCCCTGGGCCTGGAATCGAAGAGGCGACACGCGCCCGGGCTTGGGCTTCTGCCCCTATGCACGGAGCTTCAGGCCGAAAAGACCCTGCGCCTGGCCCAGGGCGTCCATGAGCCGACAGGACTCGACGTGCGGGGCTACGAGATTCATCACGGGACCACGGTACCGGCCGGGGACGGCGCGGCCGGATTGCGGCCCGCCCTGCGCGGCCCGGACGGCAAGGCCCTGGGCTATGCCCGGCCGGACGGCCTGGTGTGGGGGGGATACCTGCACGGACTGTTCGACGCCGATGCCTTCCGCCGGGCCTGGCTTGACGGGCTGCGGACCCGCAAGGGACTTCGCCCCCTGGTGACGCCCGCACCCTACGATCTGGAACCGGCCCTGGACCGTCTGGCCGACGTGGTCCGCCGGGCTCTGGACATGGACGCAGTGCGGACCCTGCTGGGTATGTAGGTCCTCGGGACAAAAACCGAACCGGACCGCCTGAAGGCGGTCCGGTCGCAAATCCGAAACGACGGCCTCGTGTTGCTCGAAAAAGGCTATTTTGCGGCGACGTCGCAGGTGGAGCCGCAGCCCTTGGCCGCGCAAGGCGACGCCGGGGCGGACTTTTCAGAAGGCGTGGAGCCGGAGGACTCGGAGGCCCCGGCCTTGGCCGCTCCCTCCCCATTGCCGCCGCTCTTGGCGCTTTCAGCCCCTCCGTGACGGTTGCAATAATCCGTCACATACCACCCCGATCCCTTGAGCACGAACGAGGTGTTGGACATGATCCGCCCGGCCTGCCCGCCGCACTGGGGGCAGGATTCCGCATGCTCGTCGAACCCCTTTTGGATCTTCTCGAAAATCCTGCCACATTCCTCGCATCGGTATTCATAAATCGGCATGTCGCATCTCCACAAAAAGCTCTTGGATATCTCTCATCGCCCCGCAACGCTCGCTCTGGTCAAAAAAATGAGCGCCCGGCGCCCGCAAGCGACAAATAAATAATCGATGACTCCCCGCAGTCAAGGGGCAGCCCCCTCCTTTCACCACGAGAATATCAACCGTGCCGGATTGTTAGGGACTTTTTCCCCAGAGGTGCAAAAATATGTTCACGCGCATCGGGGCCGTCGGCCGGAAGAGGGACGCGCGAGCTATCCCCATGCCGCGATGGACGGATCCGGACGCATCCGTCCATCGCGGCGCGACTCCAGGACATGACAAATTGAGGAACACCGGTCGGCTATTTCTTGGCCCGTTTCTCCCACAGCTTCATTTCTTTCATCTTCTTGCGGCGCTCGCGTTGCAACTCCTTGCACACCAGGGGCAATCCCTTGGAGTAGCCCCATTTTTCCCTGTATTCGGCCGGGGTCAGCCCGTACTTGGCCAAGTGCCTCTTGGTCAGTATCTTGAAGGACTTTCCCGACTCCAGACACACGATGCTCTTTTCCCTGATGGCCTTCTTGGGATCGACAGGAGGGGCCTTTTCCTCGGCTTCCACTTCCTGGACCACGCCGCCACTGATATTTTTGATACCCTCGGCCAGCTTTGTGACCATGGAGGTGATCTCCTCCTCGGTCATGGTGCGCACACTCGCCTGAGCCTTGACGATCTCAAGAGCCTGTTTCAAAAAATCATCCATGATGTCCTCCGGTCGCTCGATGAATTTTTCTGCATAGCCTAACTGTGATTGTAAAAAATCATTTTCCATTCCGTTGTCAAGAGAAAATGCGTCCATCCACGCATGAAGATAATCGCGAATGTCTCCAAAGACACCATATGCGCCGCATATGGAGCACGGGACATGCACAAAGTATTCGCGCTACTGTCTACCGGGGCCACGGCAACGGACATCCCGCAAACGAGGTCGAAGAGGGTTCCGGCGTGTTCCGCAGGCGACCCGCCGTGCCGCAGGAAAAATCGGCGACGCACCGGAAAGACGGCTACGGGCGTCATACGCGCATCCCGGACGTGTCTTGGAAAAGCGGTGTTGACAGGCGGGACCCTTTGCGGAAGAGAATCGGTTTCCACTCATCCCGCCAACGAGGAGAACCCGCTTGAAACTGTACGTCCCGGCCGTCCTGGCCGCTTTTTTCCTGGCCGGGTGCGCCCCCCACTGGGTCAATCCGCAGATCACGGATCCCGAGGAGGCCAAGCGCCGCCTGGCCCTGGACAACTCCTATTGCCGCAAGATCGAGGACATGTTCGAGGACAGGGTCAACATCCAGGACCGCGTCTCCTTCGACCCCTCACCGGTGGGACGGATGGCCAACTATTATCATAATTACACGGCGGACCAGAACCGGGTGAACCTGTACGAGAAATGCATGCAGGGACGCGGCTGGTCCCATCCCAAACCGTAGCCGGATCGTCGCGCGGCTTGGGGCGGTTTCCCGCGCCGTCCGTCTTTTTCACGAACCCCGCTTTCGCGACCCGTCGTGCCCCCGAACGCGCACCCGGGGACCCGACTCCGGGCGGGCCCGGGGCCGCCCCGATCAGTGCACCGAGTCGGGTGTCGGCGTCTCCGGGTTGCCGGCCCCGGCCAGGCTGGCGGCGAATCGGCGCACCTGCTCGCTGCCCCGCCACCCCTCGTAGTATTCGAACCATTCCTCCAGATCCCGCCGGCGTTGGTCCAATATCCCCTCATGGCTGGACAGCCACATAGAAAAAAGCCGGGTCTCGATTTTGAAGGCGTCGCTGTCGAATGCCTGGGCCAGGATCCCCGAGGCATAGCGGCTGACCTCGAAGTTCCGGAACACGAATTCCCCCACGCAGCGGCGCGAGGTTTCGTAATCCGTGGGCTTCCCGTTTATCTCCCTGAGGAACTCGGCCAAAAGGGGCTGGGTCTTTTCCACGGCCAGAAGGCGGTCTTCGGGAACGGCCAGAAAAACCGCCCCGTCCCGGTCCTCGGCGAAATAGAAACGCGCCCAATGCTCGGCGGCGAGCACCCGGAAGATGTCCCGCACGGCCGCGTTGACGTCCTTGGAGGCGGTATCCTGGTTGTCGATGGGACAGCTCATGATTTCTCCTTGAGGCACCGGACGAAGTGTCCGGGTGATGTTTCGCGAAGTTCCGGGATCGTGACGACGCATTCCGGTTGTCTTTCCGGGCACCTGGGGTGGAAGACGCAGCCCGCCGGCGGGGAGAAAAGGCTCGGCGATTCGCCCGGCAGCACGGTCCGGCGCGCATGCCGCCTGCCCGGATCGGGGATCGGGGCCGCAGCCAAGAGCGCCCGGGTATAAGGATGCGCCGGACGGGCCATAAGCTCGTCCGTGAGGGCCAGCTCCATGATCCGTCCCAGATACATGACCGCCGTGCGGTCGCTGATGTGCCCGACCACGGCCAGATCGTGGGAGATGAACAGGTAGGACAACTCCAGGCGGGCCTTGAGATCGTCCAGGAGGTTGATGACCTGGGCCTGGATGGAGACGTCCAGAGCCGAAACCGGCTCGTCGCAGATCACCAGGGCCGGATTCGTGGCCAGGGCCCGGGCGATGGCCACCCGTTGCCGCTGGCCCCCGGAAAACTGGTGCGGATAGCGGCCGGCGTGCTCCGGGAAAAGCCCCACCTGGGTCAGGAGTTCCTCCACCCTTTCACGCCGCGCGGACCGGTTCACCCCGCCCAGGGCCGAAATCCCCTCGGCCACGCTCCAGCCCACGCTGCGGCGCGGATTGAGGGAGGAGAACGGATCCTGAAAAACCATCTGCACCAGTCGTGGCAGATTCCTTTCCGTCTCCGGGTCGCGGATGTCCCGGCCGTCCAACAGCACGGTTCCGGCGTTCGGACGCTCCAGCCCGGCCACGCACCGGGCCAGGGTGGACTTGCCGCATCCGGATTCGCCCACAAGCCCCACAGTCTCCCCCCGGGCCACGGTCAGGTTCACGCCGTCCACGGCCGTGACCGAACGGGTGGCCGCGCCCAAAACGCCGCCCTTGACCACGTAGCGCCGCGTGACGCCCCGGACATCGAGCAGCGGGGTCATGCCTCGCTCCCCGCGGCCGCGTCGGCGCACAGCCAGCAGCGCGCGCCCCGGCCCGAGGCCATGCGAAAAAATGGCGGAACCTCGGTGCGGCAGCGGTCGAAAGCCCTGGGGCAACGCGGATGGAACCGGCATCCGGCGGGAAGCCGTGTCAGGCCCGGCACCGTGCCCGGAATGGGTTCCAGCCGTTTGCGGACACCGGGTTTGGGAAGAGAGCGGATGAGCCCGGCGGTATAGGGATGCAGGGGATTTTCGAAAAGAGAGGGGACGTCGGCGTATTCGACCACCTGGCCGGAATACATGACCGCGGCGTTGTCGCAGGTCTCGGCCACCACCCCCAGGTTGTGGGTGATAAGCGCGATGGCCGTGCCTTTGGCCGCCGCCAGATCGAGCATCAGGTCCAAAATCTGCTTCTGGATGGTCACGTCCAGGGCCGTGGTGGGCTCGTCGGCCAAAAGCAGGTCCGGGGAGAGGGACAGGGCCATGGCGATCATCACCCTCTGGCGCATGCCGCCCGACAATTCGTGGGGATAGCTGGAAAGCCGGCGTCCGGCGTCCGCAATGCCCACCAGGGAAAGCATCTCCCCGGCCATCTCCAGGGCCTGACGCCGGGATTTGCCCCGATGCAGGCGGATGGCCTCGGCGATCTGCTCTCCGACGCGCAGCACGGGATTGAGCGAGGTCATGGGCTCCTGGAAGATCATGGAGATGCGGTTGCCGCGCACGGCGCGCATCTCCCGGGCCGACAGGCCGCGCAGGTCGCGGCCGTCGAAGGCCACCTCGCCGGAATCGATGCGCCCGGGCGGCTGCACCAGCCCCAGGATGGACAGCCCCAGCACGGTCTTGCCGCATCCGGACTCGCCGACCACGGCCAGGGTCTCGCCCCGGGCCAGATCGAGGCTCACGCCGTCCACGGCCACGGCCGTCCCCTCGGCGGTGTGGAAGGCGGTGCGCAGATTCTTTACGGAAAGGAGGTTGTGGGGCATGCTCGTGACCTTTGCGGGGATGGCGCCCGCCCGCGCAGCCTACGTGTTTTGGCCCATGGTTTCAAGGCGGTCGCGGCCCGGACCTCCCCATCCACCATCACCAAGGAGCCTCCCATGACCGAGAATCTGTTCACGAAAGGAATGGCCAAGCTCATGGAGGTCGACGGGCGAAGCGGCGAGGCGGTCATCGAGCGCCTGCGGGGCATCGCCCCGGACATGGGCCGCTATATCGTGGAGTTCGCCTTCGGCGAGATCATGTCCCGGCCCGGGCTCGATCTCAAGTCCCGGGAAATCGCCACGGTGGCCGCCCTGACGGCCATGGGCGGATGCGAACCCCAACTGGCCGTGCATATAAACGGCCTGCTCAACGTCGGCGCGACCCGCGCGGAAGTCGTGGAGATCATGCTCCAGATGGCCGTCTACGCCGGATTTCCGGCGGCCCTCAACGCGCTGTTCACTGCGGAGAAGGTCTTCGCCGAACGCGACGCCGCATAGCATCTATAATGCATCTCGATGCATATCATGAGATGCAATTCGATTATTCGATTCGTCATCCTTCTTGTATGCTGCTAAGGACCCTTGGGTGTTTCCCATCGAAAACGCCACAAGGAGATCGACATGTCCAATGCCGCGTACAAGGAAATGTGGGAGAATCTTGATCTGGACCTGGCGGCGCACGACGCCTTGCTCGAGGTCCTGGGAAAATTTTACGGCGACATCTATCTGTCCCAACAGGGCCGCCTTCAGGGCGCGGAATATCTGGACTTCGTGCTCTCCGAGGTCCACGGGCTGCGCATCAAGGAGTTGCAGGACGCCAAGGCCCAGGGCCGCAAGATCGTCGGCAGCTTCTGCGTTTTCGTGCCCGAGGAACTGACATTGGCCGTCGACGCGGTGCAGGTGGGGCTTTGCGCCGGGGCCGACGCGGGCAGGGAGGCGGCCGAGCGGATCGTGCCCCGCAACACCTGCGCGCTGATCAAGTCCTTCGTCGGCTTCAAGCTGGCCAAGCTCTGTCCGTTCACCGAAAGCTGCGACCTCATTGTCGGCGAGACCACCTGCGACGGCAAGAAGAAGACCTACGAGGCCTTCGGCGAGTACGTGAACATGTACGTCATGGAGGTCCCGCAGCAGAAAAACGCCTGCGACCGCGACCTGTTGCGCTCGGAGATGCTCCGCTACAAGGCGGAGTTGGAGAGGCTGACCGGCAAGACCATCGGCGTGGCCGAGCTTCGGCGCGGGGTGGAGATCGTCAACGCCAAACGCAAGGCCATCCAGCGTCTGAACGCCCTGCGTGTGGCCGATCCGGCGCCCATTTCCGGCCGCGACGCCCTGCTCATCAACCAGATCAGCTTTTATGACGATCCGGTGCGTTTCACGGCCAAGATCAATGAACTCTGCGACGAAATGGAGAGGCGCGTCGCGCGCGGCGAGGGCGTGGCGCCCAAGGGAACGCCCCGGCTGCTTCTGGCCGGGTGTCCCATGGCCGTGCCCAACTGGAAGCTGCCGTACATCGTGGAGGGCGCCGGGGCCGTCATCGTGGGCGAGGAGTCCTGCATCGGGACCCGCAACATCCGCGATCTGGTGGACGAGACCGCCGTGGCCGAGGCGACCACGACGGAGGAGATCATCGACGCCTTGGTCGACCGCTATATGAAGATCGACTGTGCCTGTTTCACGCCCAACACCGAGCGCCTGGGCAACATCGCCGCTCTGGCCAAGGACATGAAGGCCCAGGGCGTGATCCACTATTCGTTGCTGTTCTGTCAGCCGTACACGCATGAGACCTTCAAGGTGGAGAAGGCTCTGGCCCAGGCGGGCCTGCCCATGCTGGCCATCGAGACGGATTACAGCATGGAGGACGTGGAGCAGCTCAAGACGCGGGTCCAAGCCTTCATCGAGACGATCGAACAATGAGCGAGGAGCTTTACGCGGGTGTGGACGTCGGTTCCCGGTCCATCGAACTCGTGCTCTACGCCGGAGGCGAGGCGATCGAGGGCCGGCGTCTGCCCACGACCTTCGAGCCGCTGGGCCAGTGCCGCCGGCTGTTGGACGGCTGGCGGCCGCGGCGTATCGTGGCCACGGGGTATGGCCGCGGCCTGATCGAGGCCTTGGCCGGCGAACTCGGGCTTGGTGCGGAGGTTGAGTGCATCACCGAGATCAAGGCCCACGCCCTGGGGGCGTCGTGGCGTTTTCCCGAAGCCCGGACGGTGCTCGACATCGGCGGTCAGGACACCAAGGCCATTGCGCTTTTGCCTGGCGGCAAGGTGGGCAGGTTCGAAATGAACGATCGGTGCGCGGCCGGCACGGGCAAATTTTTGGAGTACACGGCCGGGGTGTTTCAGATACCGGTGGAGGAGTTCGGGGAGTACGCGCTTCAGGGCGACGAGGCGCCGGTGATCAACAGCATGTGCACGGTGTTCGCGGAGACCGAGGCCACGTCGCTCATGGCCCAGGGAGTGCGTCCGCACAATATCGCCCTGGGGCTGCATCAGGCGATCGTGCGCCGCACGGTGAACATGCTGGGTCGCGTGGGGTTGGCGTATCCGTTGGTGTTCGCGGGCGGCGTGGCCCGAAATCCGTGCGTGCGGGAGCTCTTGGGCCGCAATCTCGGCGCGACGCCGGGCGAGGCGCTCCTGACTCCGCCCGACCCCGACATGAACGGCGCCCTCGGCGCGGCGCTTTGGGCGGCGAGGGAAGGGTGAAGGGCAAGGCTCGGAATGTTGTGTTGTCGCAGAGTTGCCGGCCGGGGCGAAACGGCGCGGCAACGGGCCGGGGGACGGGCAAGGGCACCCGGGCTCATTGAAACGGTGAAACGCGTTTCACTTTCTTACAGCCTCAAAATCGGCGCTCGCCCCGGCTCCACCGTTCGACGTATTTGGAAAGCAGCAACACCGCAAAAACAAAGGGAATCACCAAAAGATATTTGGTCAGGAACATAAGCGTCTCCATTATGCCCCGACCAAAAGCAAAAGTGATGCCATCCCGGGCCGCCCCACGGCGCGGCCTCGCGGCCCGGCGTCTTTTTCCGTCCCGAGGGACCGGGCCATAGGGCCCGCCGAAGGGCTCCGGCCCGGGCGGCCGGGCCGAGGTTTCCCGAAAACGCGGCGAACCGCGGCGACGAGGGCGTTGCGACGATCTTGACCAGCATGAGACTTTCTTTTACCAAGAGATACCGCCCACGCGGTTTTTTTGTTTTTCAACGGCGCGGCATCCACCCAACATTCGGCGCGACAACCCCGCGGTTCCCCGGCTACGGGGGCACGCCAGGAACGGTATTATGGAAAGCATCCCCATCTCCGTCCAAGGTTACAGAAAGCTCGAGGCCGAGCTGGAACGGCTCAAGCGCGAACGCCCCGAGGTCATCCAGGCCATCAAGGAGGCCCGGGAGGAAGGCGACCTGAGTGAAAACGCCGGATACGACGCGGCCCGGGAACGCCAGGGGCTGCTCGAGGCGCGCATCAACTACATCGAATCCCGCATGGCCCGGGCCAACGTCATCGACCTGGACACCCTAAGCGGCGACAGGATCATCTACGGGGCTACCGTGGAGCTCGAGGACATCGATACCGGCGACGTCAAGAAATACACCCTGCTCGGACCGGACGAGGCCGATCCGGCCAAGGGCAGCATCTCCATCCTTTCGCCCGTGGGACAGGCCCTGCTCGGCAAGGAGGAGGGGGACGACATCGTGGTGGACGCCCCGCGCGGCAAGATCAACTACGAGATCATCGCCGTGAATTTCCTGGGATCGTCCGGACTGCGCCTCTAAGGGGCCGCATCCCTTCATCCGGTCACGGACCGGTGGAAGGCGTCCGCCTCACGGACGCCTTCCTTTCTTTTTGTCCCGGTCCGCGCTTTTCGCCAGCAGCCCGCCGAGCACCCGGGCCAGCGACGAAGTATCCACGGGTTTTGCCAGATGCGCGTCAAAGCCCGAGGCCAGAAAACGCTCCCGCTCCTCGGCCATGGCGTAGGCCGTGAGCGCCACCAGGGGCAGGCGGGGCAGGCCCAGACGGTTTTCGCGTTCCCGGATGGCCCCGGCCGCCGCCATGCCGTCCATCTCCGGCATCTGGATATCCAAAAGCACCGCGTCCACGTCCTCCTGTTCCAGGACGCGCAGGCATTCCCTCCCGCTTTCGGCCTCGATCACCGCAAGGCCCATCTTGCGCAACAGCCCCCGCGCCGCGATCCGGTTGATGGCGTCGTCCTCCACCAGAAGCACCCGGGCTCCAGGCCGCATGGCATCCATGGCGACCCCGGTCTCCGAGGGCGTTTCGTCCCCGATGTCGTGCGGCGGGGGCAGGTCCATGGGCAGGGCGAAGGAGACCGTGGTCCCCTGGCCCAAGCTGCTTTCCACCATGATCGAGCCGTCCATGTGCTCCAAAAGTCGACGGACTATGGCCAGCCCGAGCCCCGCTCCCTGAAACTCCCGGGTGTAGGTCCCCTCCACCTGGGTGAAGGATTCGAAAATGGAGTCGATCCGGTCCGGCCCGATGCCGATGCCGGTGTCCGCCACACTGGCCACCATGGTGATCCGCCCCGGTTCCGACCGGGGCACGGCGCAGATGTCGAGCCGCACCTTGCCGGCCGGGGTGAATTTGATGGCGTTGCCGAGCAGGTTGAACAGGATCTGGCGCAGGCGCACCTCGTCGCCGACCACGCGGTCTGGAAAGGTTTCGTCCACCACCCAGACCAAAGACAGCCCGCGTTCCTTCCAGCCCGGCGCCAGCACCTCCACCACGTTCTGGACCGCCGCCCGCATGTCGAACGGTTCGTGGACCAGGGTCATTTTCCCCGACTCCACCCGGGCCAGATCCAGGATGTCGGACAACAGGCCGGTCAGGCGCTGGCCCGCGCGCAACGCGGCCTCCACATACCCCACCTGTTCGTCGCCGAGAGACATCCCCTGCAGCAGTTGCAACATCCCCAAAACCCCATTGAGCGGGGTCCTGATCTCGTGGCTCATGTTGGCCAGAAATTCGGACTTGGCCTTGTTGGCCGCCTCGGCCGCGGTCTTGGCCGCCAGGAGATTCTCCTCGGCGGCCTTGCGCTCGGTGATGAACCGGGCCTGCTGCACGTTTTGCAGGGCCATCTTGGACATCTGGGCGGCGATCACGAACAGGGCCCGGCAGATGGCCTCGAAGCGTGCCCGGGGCATGCGCGGCACCTCGGCCAGGGCCTGGCGGTAAACCTCCTCGTCGGCCCCGATCTTCCGGGCGTAAGCCAGCATCTCATCGATGTCCGCCGTCTCGTCGAGCACCTGCCCGACCAGCCAGTAGGCCACCACCCGGTCGCCCACCCGGATGCACGTTCCTCCCTCGAGCAATCCCCCGGAAAGGCATTCCTGCACGCATGGGCCGTTTTGGGCCATGGCCCCGAGCATGGCGGACCGTTTACAGTTCACCAGGCCTTGCAGCGTACGCCGAATGATCTCCTGGCAGAGACGGCAGAAATTGCTCGGACGGGTCAGGGGATTGCCGTCCGCATCGGTGATCAACGAAGCCACGCCGGCCGCCTGGGAAAACGCGTCCTGGACGCGCTGCACCTCGGCCATATCGAAAATGTCCGCCAGACGCAGGCCGGAGGTGTCGACCATGGGCTGGGTCAGGGCCAGAAGCTTGGTCTCCAGACCGGCGTTGATGGTCCTGACATCCTCCTGGGCCTGCCTCTTCTCCGTGATGTCGGAGAAGATGATCAGGTTGCGGTCCTGGTCCAGGCGCACCCCGCTGAAGAAAAACCACCGCCGCGGTCCGGCCAGTTCCTCGATCTCGATATCCCCCTCGGCATGACCTTCCGTTCGCAGGATCTCGAGGTGCCTCGCGACAACGGCCCGGGAGCGGGGAACGAGCCAGTCCAGAAACGCGGTTCCCAGAATTTCCCGGGCATCCCTTCCGGCCATCCGGCATGCCGCCGGATTGACCTCCAGGTACCGACCGTCTCCGTCGAGGACGATCACCCCCATGGGCGCGTTGTCCACGTACCCCTGGTACTTGGCCTCGCTGGCCCGCAAGGCCCGCTCCGCCCGGCGCGAACGCCGGACCTGCTCCCACAGGATCGCGATGAGCACGGTTTGCAGGGCCAGAAGCGACAGCCCGCCGATGATCCAGGCCCGATATCGGGCAAAGACGGACGCCGGCCGGTTGATCACCACGCTTCCCTCGGGGAGAAGATCCTCGCCGATCCCGAAACGCTCCATCTGCTTGTAGTCGAAAAGCATCCGGGGCCGGCTTTCCCGGACCGGAACGGCCGCCGGGTCCTCGCCGGCGAGCACGCGAAGCGCCATCTCCCCGGCCTGGACGCCGTCGGCGCGGCCCGAAATCAGGCTGCCGCCCACGCTGCCGTGACCGAAAAGGGTTTCCTGGACCGCGAAAATCGGCACGGGACTGGCGACGGAAAGAAGATGCGTGCTTTCATCCCGGGGATAGACCGCACCGGCGGCGTCCGTGGCGTAGCTCAGGAGCAGGATCACCGAATCGCCAGACAGTTCCGAAACCCGGGTCAGCAACTCGGCCATGGTGGCTTCCGGGGCGTAGTCCGCCCGGAGTCTGCCCGCGAAGGCCGGCATGGCCCGCTCCACCTCCTGGCGCGAGGCCAAACCGCTCACGGTGTGATCCGAGACCGCGTAAATCCTTTTCGTGGCGGGCAACAGCCGCAGGATCAGGTTCAGGTTGCCCGCGATATCCAAGGCCTGAAACACCCCGGTATCCCCCTGCTGGACCGCCCGGGTCACCAGGGAAGAGTCGTTGATGCCGGTGAACACCACGCGTGCGCCGGGGAAAACCGGAGGATCGGCGTCAACCAGCATCCTGAGCGCCGGATCGTCCAGGGCCACGACCACATCCACGGGCTGGTCGCGGTATTTCTCGGTCAAGAACACTCGTTGCCGGTCCAGATGGACCTGGTCCGGGAAACGCTTGGCGTCCAGGCGTTCGATGGAGGGCACGAGCTTTGGGTAGATCGTGCGCAGGGCCTCCTGAACCCCCAGGATCTCGTCGTCGGACCAGGCGTCTCCCTGGTGGTAGGAATCCAGGATGACCACCCTAGGGAAAGACTCGGCCAATGCCGATCCCGGGGACAAAAGCAAGAGGACCACGGCCAGGATAACGGGAAGCGCCCGGTCCCCGGCTGAGTTCGAAGCGGCGGCGGTGCGCGGCGGCCCCGGAATCGACATGCGTGGCTCGTCCGTGTGCGCAAAGGGCTCGGGTGCCTGAGCCGTTGGAGGCATCCCGGAAGGAGATGGCGCATAATACCAGCTTTTCCGCGATGCAGGCAAGCGCAAGCTCACAAATCCGCCTCTCGGCGAAGACTGATGCCCGGCGGACCCGGCGCGCTTCCGGTTGACCCGGCGGCCCGCCTTTGGCATGGCCTTGCCGACGGCGGCGCGGCCCGCCAAAACGGCGCAGCGGGAGAAAGACATGAAGGGCGTGTGGGACGGACTGGACAAGGAACGCGTATCCCGGGCGGTGGTCACCGCCTACATGAGCGACGAATACCTGGACATCCTGGCCGAGGTGAACAACGCCGAGACCGCCGACGGGGTGCGCCTGGCCACGGATCGGATCAAGGAGGTCATGGGCCTGTGGCGCGGGGAATGCCCGGACTACGCCTTCATGGTGGACTGCCTGTATCTTTTCGCGGAAAGACGCATCCGGGACCTGACCGGACGGCAATGACCCGCCGGGACCAGGTCGGCAGAGGACACCGCCAGACTGCTCCGGGCCATCCGGGCCGGATCGAGAAAAAATCAGGGTTTCTTCAGCAGACGGACCTCAAGCACCCGGTCCAGGCCGGCCAGATCCGTGCGCACCGCGACGTGGGGAAACCCGGCGAAGGTCTCTTTCGCCGCCCCGGCCTGGGCGCAGCCCATCTCCATGAGAAAGACCCCGCCGGGAGACAGGCAGTCCCCGGCCACCCGGGCCAGGACCGGAAAGCATTCGCGACCCGTGGCCCCGCCCGGGGCGGCGGAATCCGGAACCAGGGCCGATCGCGGCTCGAAGGCGGCCACCTCGGGGCTAAGTTCCAGGTATTCGGCCTGACTCACGTACGGCGGATTGGCCACGATCAGCCCGAACCGCTCCCTGCGTCCGCACAGGACCGAAAAATCCCCGGCCACGAACTCGATGCGCCCCGACACCCCGTGCCGCGCGGCGTTCTCCCGGGCCACGGCCAGGGCCGCCGGGCTCGCGTCCACGGCCACCCCGCTCCAGCCGGGGAACCGCACGGCCAGGGTCACGGCCAGACACCCGGAGCCCGTGCCCAGGTCCGCGAACCGCTCCCGGCCGTCTTCCGGGAAGAACTCCCGCACCATGTCGATCATAAGCTCGGTTTCGGGCCTGGGAATAAGCACGTCCGGCGTGACCCGAAACGGCAGCCCATAAAATTCGCGCTCCCCCACAAGATATGCCGCCGGTTCGCCCCGGCCGCGTCTGACCACCAGTTCCCGGCACAGGGCCAGCTCCCCGTCCGCCAGGGGTCGGTCCATGTCCAGAAACAGGCCCAGACGCTCCAGGCCGAGCGCGTGGGCCACGAGCATCTGTGCCGAAAGACGGGGGGAATCCACGCCCCTTTCCGCCAGGTAGTCTTCGGATCTGGCCAGGATGTCCCGGACCGTGGGTCGCTTCTGCATGTTTTCTTCCGATACGCCGGTTCATCGGCTGTGTTTTCGCAAAGACGGCTCCCATGCTCAAAGTCGTCCCCAAACGGAACCGAACAGAACATGCGATCATCGGACGCCCTCGGCCTTGACCTCGTCTTATGGCCGAGACATACTACAAATCATATAAGCGTTTCTCTATAAAAACCCCTGTCTCACGCACGAACACAGCGAGGACGACCATGACCGAAAACGTGATCCCCCTGCCGTACTGGGTCGAAAACGGACGCCGGGTCCTCTACGTCACCTACAAGGGCGACTGCCGCACCGTCCGGACCGGAGGCGTGGACCGCCTGTTCGCCACACACCCCCTGGCGGCCGTCTTCAGTTGCGTCTACCCGGGTGACATCGTCCAGCTTTTGCCCGGCACGTACTGGGCCCCCATCCTCTTTGACGAGGACACGGGGAATCCCCCGGCCTGCAAGCCCATCAAGCTGGCCGAGCTCTACGGCACCCCGCACGCGCCCATCACCATCCGGGGCCTGGGCGCGAGCACATCCCTCAACGGCGGCCTGGGCGGCGTCCCGCACGACTCCATGCTGCCGGAAATGAAGCACTTCGCCTTCTTCAAGCTTGCGGACTGCGCCTGGATCGAATTCGAGAACCTCCACGTGGCCAGCTGCTGGCCGACGTTCCTCTACATCCAGGACAGCTCCTACGTCACCGTGCGCGACATCGTCTGCACGGACAGCCGCTACATGGTCTACGCGCGCGGCCTGACCAGCCACCACATCCTTCTCGAGCGCAACCACTGGCGACAGGACCCCACACACTCGGTCTGGCGGGACATCCTGTGGCTCGATTCGAAGCGCAAGCGGTACTTCTACTACAACGGCGGCATCTTCGGAAGCCTTGGCATCTCAGGGAGCGTGGTCGTCCGCGACAACGTCATCCAGGACTCCTTCAACGGAATGCGCATGAAGGCGGACAAGAAGGCCCGCGACTCCCAGAACCACAACGTCGAATTCTACGGCAACCGCCTGGAGCGCGTGCGCGACAACCCCGTGGAGCCGGAGCGCTCGGCCATGAACTGGTGGATCCACCACAACGACATCCACGACGCCCACGCCTGGTTCTCCCTGGACGAGGTGGCGGGCGGATACTGGTATTTCTTCGGCAACCGGGGCGTCTCAAAGGATGTCCCCGGGACCCCGCTGGACCCGAACAGGGGCGGCAAGGTCTACAAGTACGACGCGGAAGGCCCCATGCCGGACAAGCCGGTCTTCGCCTTCAACAACAGCTACTGGCTGCGCTCCTCGCTGATCAAGGACGGGGCCACCACCCTTTTGACCCACCGCGACAACGCCGTGCTCTTCCCGCCTCAGACCGAGCCCGGCCCGGACCAGCGTTTCCTCGGCCCGGACTTCCTGCCGGACGGCTGGGCCCCGGGCGTCAGCTTCGACCACGACCTGACCAATGTCCCCTGGCCCCCCAAAATCACGGACAACGCCCAGGAACAAAACGGGAGCATGGACCCCGGGGCCCGGTTCGTAAACCCGGACGACCACGACCTGCACCTGGCCGGTCAGACGCCGCAGGGCTGCCCGGTGGTCCTCGAGCCGGGCGCGGACTGGCCCGGCCGGACGCGTTGGACCTCGGGACCGGACACCCCGGTGGGGGCCTATGCGGCGTCCGGACATCCGGTCGCGGGCCCGGCCTTCGTGTTCCTCAAGCCTGCCGACGGGGACGAGGGATATGTCGAGGCGCCCCGGCTGGTGCGGCTCGGGATCGAGGGGACGCGGCTTACGCTCAGTTTCTCCACGCCCCTGGCCCAGGCGGGTCCGGTCCCTATCCGGATCAAGGCCGGAGGCGGCAAGGTCTGGGTGGACGCAGCCGCAAGCGACCGGGACCTCACGGCGGAACTGCCAGGGTCCATGGCCGGGCGGCGCGTGTCCAAGATCTGGCTGCCGAGCGGGCTGCAATCGGAGGACGGGGAGTACGTCACCGGCTGGTCCTCGGTGTTCGCGGGGCTGCGTTTCTACAAATCCCCGGACGGCCCCGATCCCCGACCGCCCGAACCGGTCTGCTTCTGCGATTGCGGTCGGGAATAGCGAGGCGGCCGGGCCCACGGCGCGCAAACCCGTCGCCCGCCCTGAACATTCCGGCTCATTCGGTCCACACACGAAAAAGGCCCGCGTGGCGCAAGCCACGCGGGCCCCTTCCGGGGATTCCAAAGGGGGCCGCGCCCCCTTTGGCCGCCGGAGGCATTCCCCACAACGCGGTCACGCACGCCCTACGCGGCGTCGGCCTGGGCCTTGAGGGCCTCGGCCTGGAAATGGGCCGAAAGGGCCTCCAGAATCTCCTCGATGTCCCCGTCCAGGATGGTATCCAGCCGGTACAGGGTCAGGTTGATGCGGTGGTCCGTGACCCGGCTCTGGGGGAAATTGTAGGTCCGGATGCGCTCGGAGCGGTCGCCGCTGCCCACCTGGGAGCGCCTGTTGGCCTCCTGCTCCAGGCGCTGCTCCTCCTGCTTGAGCTGCAAGAGACGCGACCGCAGCACCTTCAGGGCCTTGGCCCGATTTTTGTGCTGCGACTTCTCGTCCTGGCAGATCACCACCAGCCCGGACGGGATGTGCGTCACCCGCACGGCCGAATCCGTGGTGTTCACGCTCTGGCCCCCGGGGCCGCTGGACCGGTACACGTCGATGCGCAGGTCATTCGGGTCGATGGCCACGTCCACCTCCTCGGCCTCGGGCATGATGGCCACGGTCACCGCCGAGGTATGGATGCGGCCCTGGGATTCGGTCACCGGGACCCGCTGCACCCGGTGCGTGCCGGACTCGTACTTGAGCCGGCTGTACACCTTGTCCCCGGAAATGTTGGCGATGACCTCCTTGAACCCGCCGCCGCCGGTCTCGCTTGCGCTCATGATCTCCACCCTCCAGCGCATCCGCTCGGCGTACCGACAATACATCCGAAACAGGTCCCCGGCGAAAAGCGCGGCCTCGTCCCCGCCCGTGCCGGCCCTGATCTCCAAAAGGATGTTCTTCTCGTCCAGGGGGTCCTTGGGCAGGAGCAGCACCCGCAGTTCGGCCTCGACCTCGGGCAGGGCCTCCCTGAGCGCGCGGACCTCGGCCTGGGCCAGCTCCCGCATCTCGGGATCGGCGTCCTGCAACAGCTCCTGGTTCTCCTCAAGGTCCCGGGCCATCTTCTTGTACGTGCGAAAGACCCCGACCACCTCGCCCAGGTCGGCGTGGGCCTTGGCCAGCTTGCGGTAGCGCTCCTGGTCGTCGAATATCCCGGGCTCGCTGAGCTGGCCCTCCAGTTCCTCATACCTGCGCTCGATGCTTTCCAGTTTCGCGAACATGTATCGTGCCTCCGGCGGCCAGGGAGGAAACCTTTTTTCAAAAGGTTTCCTCCCTGGACCCTCCTTCGAAAACTTTTTCCGGCTTCGCCCCGCGTGCGACACGCCATCCGGGACAAAACGCCGAGGGGGTCCGGGGGGAATGATTCCCCCCGGATAGGGGTGGGGTCCGGGGAGGGGGCAAGGCCCCCTCCCCGGCATCTACCCTTCCTGGGCCTTCTGGGTCGCGCCCTTGAGGGCGGCGATGGCGACTTCGAGTTGTTTCTCGTCGGGTTCGTGGGTGGTGAGCAGCTGCATGAACAGTCCCGGTCCGGAAAGGACGCGGCAGAGGGGTTTTTCGTAATGCTTGCCGGCGTATTTGATGATCTCGTAGGCCACGGCGCTGACCGGGATCATAAGTACGAGTTTGAGCCCGACGATGTAGGCGTGTTTGAGGATGGTGCTTTCGGGGGAAAACACCGAAAGAAGCGCCGGCACGAGCACGGCGTAAATAGCGATGGACACGGCCAAAACGAACAGGACGAAGGCTGTGCCGCACCGGGGGTGCAGACGCGAAAAGGGCTTGGCGCCCTCCGGGGTCAGGGGCTGTCCTTTTTCATGAGCCCAGATCACCTTGTGTTCCGCGCCATGGTATTGGAAGACGCGGCGGATGTCGGGCAGAAAAGAGATGGCCGCGATATAGCCGATGAACACGAGCATCTTGAACAGGCCGTCCCAGGCGTGGAAGGAAAGGTCCTCGACGCCTCCGGAAAGTCCCAAGGCCTTGAGTCCCAGGGTGAACAGGTGAGGCACGACGACAAACAGGAACAGGGCGAAACCGATGGAACCGGCCAGGGTCAGGGCCATGGCCCAGGGCTTGAGTTCCTGATTCTCCTCCTCAAGGGCCTTCTGGGCGGAAAAGTTCAGGGCCGAGATCCCGTTGACCAGGGTCTCCAGGAGGATGGGGAAACCGCGCAGAAACGGTTTCTTCAGCAGGGGGCGGGACGTCAGGCTGAACCAGGGCCGGTTCTGGACCTCGATGGCTCCGTCGGGCTTGCGCACGGCGATGGCCAAGCGGTTTTCGGCCCGGATCATGACCCCTTCCATGACCGCCTGACCGCCCACGGCGGAGGCGGAATGGCACAGGAAACGCAGGGCAAGGCCGGAAATCATGGGATTACCTCTGATGGCCCATTCGCCGGCGTCCGGGCGTGCCGGGGAGAATGCCCGGGCAGAGGGGCGGACAACGCCCGGACCGCTTCCCGGTAAGGATGCGACCTGGGGCAATGGCGATCAGGCCTTGTTCTGTTCGAATTTGGCGTACTTTTTCCGGAAGCGGTCGATGCGTCCGGCGGTGTCCACGAAGCGCTGCTTGCCGGTGAAAAACGGATGGCAGTTGGAGCAGATTTCGACCAGGACCTCTTCGCCCTTGGTGGAGATGGCCTCGATCTCCGCGCCGCAGTTGCAGCGGATCTTGGCCTTGTAGACCTTGGGATGAATATCTTTTTTCATGTCGTCCTCCGGGAAATTCGCGGGAAAGCGGAATCAATTAATGCTTTTTGGAAGGCATGGCAAGGGGCAACAGCATGCCTGTCCCCCTACTTCCCGCCCCGGACCCCGGCGGTGGTCATCATGTAGATCTCGTGCGGGTCGAGGATGAGCACCACGGACCCGTCGCCCATGATCGTGGCCCCGGAGATGCCGCGCATGTCGAACTCGCTTAAATACGTCCCCAGGGGCTTGATCACGATCTCCTGGCGTTCCAGGAGCTTGTCCACGATGAGCCCCAGACGGCGCTCGTTGTCCTGAAGGATGACCACGGGCACGATGTCCCGCTCGTCGGCATTCCTGGGCAGTTCCAGGGTCTCGGCCAGCTCCACGATGCCCAGGACCTCGCCGCGCAGGGTCACCGCCTTGCGCTTGTTGACCTCGGTCATGCGCTTGACCTCGATCTTGGTGGTCTCGGACACCGAATCGAGCGGAATCGCGTACATGGCCCCGTTGACCACGACCATGAGCGCGTCGATGATGGCCAGGGTCAGGGGCAGGGCCAGGGTGAACTTGGTGCCTTTGCCCACCTCGCTGACCACGTTGACCGTGCCCTTGAGGTTCTTGATGTTGGTGCGCACCACGTCCATGCCCACGCCCCGACCGGAGATGTCCGTGATTTTTTCGGCCGAGGAGAATCCCGGGGCGAAGATCAGGTCGATGGCGTCGCGGTCGTCCAGGGCCTTGGCCTCCTCGGGGGTGATGATGCCCTTTCGGACCGCCACCTCGCGCATCTTGGCCGGATCGATGCCCCGGCCGTCGTCCTCGACCTCGATGGCCACGGAGTTGCCCCGGTGGTACGCCCGGAGCCAGACGTGCCCGACCGCAGGCTTGCCCGCCGCGATGCGGCCGTCCTCGGTCTCCAGGCCGTGGTCCAGGCTGTTGCGGATAAGGTGCACCAGGGGGTCGCCGATGACCTCGACAACGCTCTTGTCAAGTTCCGTTTCCTCGCCCTCGGTGATGAGATTCACCTCCTTGCCGGACTTGCGGCTTAAGTCCCGCACCAACCGGGGGAACCTGGAAAACACCGTGGACACGGGCACCATGCGCACCTTCATGATGGTGTCCTGGAGGTCGTCGGAGATGCGGGCCATGGCGTAGGTGCTTTCGGTGAGCTGCTGGGCGATGTGCACCACCTCTTCCTTGCCCTCCTCCAGGGACCGGGCCAGCATGGCGAAGCGGTTGCGGTTGATGATCAGTTCCCCGATGAGATTCATCAGATGGTCGAGCTTCTCGTGGTCCACCCGGATCGTGGCCGAGACCTTGGGTTTCCCGGCGTCGGCCTGGGCTGCGGCCTGGCCGTTGGCTGCGGGGGACGGCGGGGCCGCTTTGGCCGGGGCCTTGGCTTCGGGCTTGGGCGCGGCCTGGGCCAGCGGGGCCTTGGGCGGCGCCGGGGGCGTGGCTCCGGCCGCCGGCGGGGCCTTGGGCGGGGCCGGGGCGGGGCTGGGTTCCGGCTTGGGCGCGGGCGCGGGTTCCGGCTCGGGAGCCTTGGGGGGAGCCGGCTTGGGCGCGGGTTCGGCCTTGGTCGCGGGGGAAGGCTCCGTGGCGGCGGGGACGGCCGTGGTCTCGGGCAGGACCGGTTTTTGCGGCGCGGGCGCCCCGGCCTCCCCGGAACGCACCCCGGTGATGGAGGAACCCACCATATCCCCCAGGATGGCGCATTCCTGGCGCAAAATATCCAGGAGCAGATCAAAGGGCATGTCCGACTTGCGGCCCTGGTCCACCAGGCCGGCGGTCCGCTCGGCATAGGTTTTGACGTCCTCGAAGCCCATGTAGGCCGAGGAGTTCTGGATCGTGACCAGGGTGCGATACAGCCCGTCCACCAGATCCTTCGAGGAGGCGTCTTTCCCAAGCCCGTCCAGGGCGATGTGCATGTTTTCGAGTTGCTGGGAGATGGTCCGTTCGAAGATGGCCACGTCCTCGGCGTCATAGGCGGTCGCCGGGGCGGACTCTTCCTGTTGCTGTTCCTGTTCCGGGGCCTGGGCGGCCGGCTCCGGGGCGGGTTCCGGCCGCTCCCCGGATGGGGCCGCGGGGGTTTCCGGCTCCACGCGTCCAAAGGCCTCGCCCTGCTCGGCGGCCTTCTGCAACCGCGCCGTCAGGGGGGAAATGTCCAGGGGAACGGCCGTGCTTTTCGCTTGATCGATGCCCCCGATCAGGGCCTCGATGAAATCCACGCAGGACAGAAGCAGGTCGATCATCCCCCGGGAGGTGCCGATCTCGCCCTTGCGCACCCGGTTGAGCAAGGTTTCCGCCTCATGGGTCAGGGCGTTTAATTCCTTGTGGCCGATGATGCCGCTGTTGCCCTTGAGGTTGTGGAAATAGCGGAAAATGTCGTTGACCAGTTCGGAATTCTGTCCGGCATCGGTTTCGAGTTCGAGCAGGGAGCCGTTCAGGCGCTCCACGATCTCCCTGGCCTCCTCCATGAAATCCGCCAGGTGTCCCTCGCCGATGGACGTCAGGGCATAGGGCTCGCCTATGACCACCGGCGTCACGGGTTCGTTTTCCGGCGCCGTCTGCACCGGCTCCTGGGCCGGCCCCGGGGGGGGAACGTCGGTTTGCGCGACGTCCTCCGTCGCCTCCACGGGCGTGTCCGACACGGGTTTGGCCTCTTCATCGGCCCGCCCGGCCGGGGGCGCGGCCGGTGCCGGGGCGCCGCCGGAAAGGATAGCCGCGATGCGGGCGATGACCGGGGCCGTATCCACATCCCCCTCGGCGCCCGTCTGCTCCAGGTTGTCGATCATGGTCCGCAGGTTGTCGGTGGCGGCCAGGATGACGTCCATGATCTCGGCGGTGACGGCCAGATTGCCCTTGCGCAATTCGTCGAGGATGTTCTCGGCCTTATGGGCCAGACCGTTGATGTGGTTGAGTCCGAGAAAGCCCGACGCCCCCTTGAGCGAGTGCATGGGGCGGAAAATCTCGTTCAACAGCCCCAGGTTTCCTGGATTCTTCTCCAGTTCGAGCAGGTTCGGCTCGATGGTCTCCAGGTGTTCCTTGGCCTCGACGATAAAATCCGCGAACAGTTCCGGATCCATGAAATCTTGCGACATGGGCGCTCCTTTCGGGCCGTTGTCCCGTGCGGACCGGGACGGGCGGTCAACCCAAAAGCATCTTGACGTTTTTGACCATCATCTCCGGCTGGGCGGGTTTGACCAGATAGAGGTTCGCACCGATGCTCAAGCCTCTTTGGATGTCGTTTTCCTGGCCCTCGGTGGACAGCACCACGATGGGGATGTCCCGGTAGGCGTCCTGCTCGCGCACGGTCTTGATGAAGGTGATGCCGTCCATGCGGGGCATGTTGATGTCGGAGATGATCAGGTCGATCTTCTGCTCCGAATAGAGCTTTTCCAACCCGTCCAGACCATCTTCCGCCGCCGTCACCTTGAACCCTTCCTTCTTCATGATGAAGGCCACTAGGTTGCGCACGGTCTTGGAATCGTCGACAATGAGGATATGCTTGGCCATGCCGTTGTCCTCCAGGCGCGGACGCGCCTTCAACTCTTCAAAACCTTTTGAAAAAGGCTGTCAATGGAGATGATCTTGATCAGCTTGCCCTCATGTTTGAGCAGTCCCGCCAGATACTGCGACCCCACGCCGACCTGCGTCTCGATCCCCCACTCGACCTGATTCCCCGTGGCCCGGTGCATGGCCGCTATGGCGCCGACCATAAGGCCAAGATGCATCCCCCCGGCCCGGCAGACGATGATGAAACGTTCCTCGTCCTGAGCCCCTCCCGCGACGTCGAGCAGGCATCCAAGTCTGACCAGGGGGGTCACCCGGCCGCGCAGATTCATGATCCCGGCCAGATATGGAGGCGCGGTGGGCAGCTTGGTCGGCGCGGCCCCCCTGATGACCTCCTGCACAAGCTCTATGGGCACGGCGAAGTCCTGGCCGCCGACCACGAAACCGACGAGCTGCAACAACTCCGCCGTGCGCAGCCCGGCCTCGAACCGGGCCGTTGCTTCCGCGCCGGGGGCATCGCCCCGCCCCGCGTCCGGCCCCATGGCGGCGACCGTCTCCACCCTGGCCGGCACGGACAACCCCCGGGCGTCGAGTGCCGATTCATACCCCACGCCCAGATATTTTTCCAGGAACGCGCGTTCGGATTCGGTGAAACCCTCCCGTGCGCCCTCCTCTCCGGGAACGATGACGTTTTCCTTGAAATACTTCTCCAGCTTCTTGCTCATGTCCGCAGTATCTCATCGGCGAGTTGCAGATATTCCCGGGCGCCGCGGCTGTCCGGGGCCACCTCGAAGATGACCTTGCCGTCGGCGCTGGCCTCCCGGAACTTGGTGTCCAGACCGATGACCGTGGAAAATATCCTGGTCCCGAGCTTGCGTCGAAGCAGGTTCAGCACCCTCACGCAGGCCCCGGCCCGACGGTCATACATGGTGGCCAGGGCCATGAAGGCCAGCGGCCGGGGCAGAACGCGATTGAGGGTCCGGATGGAATCGAAGATCAGCCGCAGCCCGTGCAGGGCCAGAAAATCCGTCTGGATGGGGATGACAAGCAAGTCCGAGGCCACCAGGGCGTTGGCCAGAAGCACCCCCATGTGCGGCGGACAGTCCAGAATCGCGAAGTCATACCGGTCGGACACCACGGCCAGGGCCTCCTTGAGGATGATCCCCCTGCGCGGTCGGTCGCGCAGATCCACATCCAGTTCCGAGAGCCTGGAATGGCCCGGCACGAAGTCGAACCCCGACTGCCCGGCCACGACCGTGCCCATGAAGCACGCCGCGTCCACCCCATCGGCCAGAAACAGGTCCAGGGCCGACCTGGAGACGTTCTCCGGGAAAAGCCCCAGATGCGCCGAGGCGCAGTTATGGGGGTCCAGATCCATGACCAGCACCCGTTTGCCCCTTCGGGACAGGGCCGCCCCGAGGGACAGGGCCGTGGTGGTCTTTCCCACCCCGCCTTTCTGGTTGGCCACGGCCAGGATCCTGGCCCGGCCCGAAGCCGGAAGGAGCGGCCCCGCCTTCCCGCGAGGGACGGCGGAAGGGGCGTCCACCGCTCTGGCGGCCGACGCGCCGCCGACAGGGCCTTCCGTTCCGGGCGCGAACATCATTCCTCCTTGCGATAGACGATCGCCCCGGGATACTGCTTGGGGCGAAAGGCCCGGGAGATGTTGTGCAGGGATTCGGAGTGGCCGATGAAAAGGAATCCCCCGGGCTGCAGATTGTCATAAAACGCGCCGATGACGTTTTTTTTCATCTCGTCGTCGAAATAGATGATCACATTGCGGCAAAACACGACCTGGGACCGTTCCACCCGCTTGAGCTGATCCCGGTCGCTCAGGTTGATCTGGCCGAAGGTCACCAGCCGCCTGACCTCGGGCCGGATCACGAACCTGGGGCCGTCCTGGGTGAAATAGCGGGCAACGATCTCCCGTGGCGTGGTGCGCAGGGAATATTCCGTATAGTAGCCCTGCCTGGCCGCCGCAAGCACGGCCTCCGAAAGGTCGTTGGCGGTGATGCGGATGTCCCAGGAAGACAGTTCGGCGCGCAGGGTTTCCATGAGGATGATGGCCAGGGTGTAGGGTTCCTCGCCGGTGGAGCACCCCGCGGACCAGATGCGCAGCCGCCGTTCGCGTCTGGCGCGAAGCCGCTCCAGGACCTCGGGCAGGATGTTGTCCTGGAATATCTTGAGCTGGGGCGGGTTGCGGTAGAAGCTGGTTTCATTGGTGGTGATGACCTCGAAAAGGCGGTTGAGCTCCTGGCGACGGCCGGGGTCGTATTGCAGATAGTAATAGTATTCGGCGAAGGTCTTGAGATTGAGCTCCTTGAGTCGTGACGCGAGGCGGTTCTCAATGAGATACTTGCGGGAATCGGCTACGAAGATGCCGCTTTGGGAATAGATGAAGTCTCGCAGCTGAACGAATTCAGCGTCCAGAATCTTTAAGTCCTTTCTCAGGGCGCTGGTTTTCGAAAAAAGAGACGACATGCCGCGCTACCTGTCTCCCTGACGGTCCTGGATCTTGGCGATGGCCTCCTCGGAGGCGGACTGCATCTCCTGATCCTCGTTGCCGAGCGTTTCAAGCAAAGCCCGGAAGGCGCTTTCCCCGCCGATGTCCCCCAGGGCCTCAACGGCCTTGAGGGCCACCAGCTTGGACGCGTCGCCCAGAAGCGGAATCAGCCTGGGCACCGCCTCGGCCGCCCGTTGGGCTCCCAGGGCCTCCACGGCCCGGACCCGGACCCAGTCGTCGGGGTCGGCCAGGGCCCGCAACAGGTACGGCGCGCCCTTCCCCTCCGGGCAGCGGCCCAGAAGTTCGACAACGGTGCGCCGGACCTCCGGCGCCTCGTCCTCGAGCCGGGACACGATCATATCCAGACCCTTCCCTTCCCCGGAGCAGGCCTCCAGCGCCGCCTCCAGGGCGATCTTGCGGATGTCCGGGACCTCGTCGAGCAACGCCTTGGCGATCAGTTCCAGGTTGCCCTCGGCCTTGATCCTGCCCAGGGCGTAGACGGCCATGAGCCGGTTGACCGGATCGGCGTCCGAGGCCAGCAGCCGGAAGCGGTCGTTCATGGCCTGGCCCCCGAGCTCGGTGCAGGCCTCCAGGGCGGCCTCCTTGACGTCGTCGCGGGGGTCCGAAAGCAGGGCGAAGATGCTTTCCCCGGCCCTGACCACGCGCATCTTCCGCCCCAGATAGGACAACGCGGCCTTGAGCACGGCCTCGTCCCCGGGCTGTTCCAGAAGACCGAGGAAAAAGTCCGTGGCCTCGGGCCCGGCCATATCGACCAGCGCCCCCACGATGTCCCGCCGCAACTCCGCATCCGCGCCGGGATAGGCCGCGATCAACAGATGCGAGACCGTGTCGCCGCCGATGCGGGCCAGGGCCGTGACCGCAATGCGCCGCACCGCCGGGTCGGCGTGGGAGAGTCCGGCCTGCAGGTTGGGCGTCGCCCCGATGGCGGCCAGGGCGCCGACGGCCGCCTCCAGACGTTCCGGTTCGGCATCCGGATCCATGCGCGCGGCCAATTCCAGAATTTCCTTCGAGGCCGCGTCGTCGCCCATGAACGTCAGGCCCCGGATGGCCGCGTCCTGGATCTCCGCATCGTCATCGGACAGGGCCGCCACAAGGTAGTCCCGGAATCTGCCCCGATCCTTGGCCGGCAGAAGCGTCAGGGACTTGCCGCCCAGGATGTGCAGGATGGCCTTGACGATCTTGTTGCGCAAAACCGCCGGCGAGGCGTCCATGCGCCGCAGCAGCATGGCCACGGCCTTGATGTTGCCGATCTCGCCCAGGGCCTCGACGATCATGGAGGCCACCAGATCCGAGCTTTTGTCCAGGGCCTTGACCAGGGCGCCCACCGAGGAGGCGTCGCGGATCTTGGCCAGGGCCTCGATGACCGCGAACTGGACCCACTCGTCGTCCTCCATGGCCTTGCCCAGGCACTTGGCCGCCAGGCCATGACCGAGTTCGCCCAGGCTCACGGCGGCCTGGTAGCGCACATTGACCTCGGGATCCTTCAGCAGGGCGTCGCACAGCGGGGCCACGGCCAGGCGGTTGCCCGTGGAGCCCAGAATGTCCGAGCCGAAGATGCGGATGTCCGGATCGGGGTCGTGCAACAGCCCCACCAGGGAAGGAAAGTCGTCCCCGCCCACCTGGCGCAGGATGTCCATGGACAGGTTGCGCGCCGGGGCGTCGTCCGAACGCAGGAGCGGCAGGACCGCGGCCACCACCTCCTTGCCGCCGATCTTGCGCAGGGCGAAATCCGCGGCCTCCTGGACGCCCAGGCTTTCCGAGGCCAAAAGCCCTGCCAGACGCGGCACGGCCTGGACGCAACCCGCCTCTCCGGCCTCGTAGGCCGCCTCGCGCAGCGTATCGATGTCCTCGACCGAAAGCTTTTTCACGATCTCTGTGCAGTCCGTCATGCCATCCTCGCTTGCGCGACGGCCCCCGCCGGAAAGGAAGCCGCCCGTCGCCCGGCTCATTTATACAGATTGGTGATAATGGCCTCGCCCATGTCCTCGATGTCCACGATCTCGTCGGCAAGCCCGGCGTCCACCACGGCCTTGGGCATGCCGTACACCACGCAGGTGGCGTCGCTCTGGGCCAGGGCCCGGCCGCCCTTGCCCTTGAGGGCGCGCACGCCTTCCATGCCGTCGCTGCCCATGCCCGTCAAAATGACCCCGAGGCCGCGCCGGCCCACGCCCTGGGCCACGGATTCGATCATCACGTTGGCCGAGGGCTTGTACAGGGCCTCGCGGGGCTCGTCGGTGATCGCCAGGTCGATGCGGCTGATCTTCTGTTCGATGCGCAGGTGCCGACCGCCCGGAGAGATGTAGGCCACCCCGGGCATGAGCCGCTCCCCGTGCTCGGCCTCCTTGACGGAGATGGCGCATACCCCGTCCAGACGCTTGGCGAAGGGCCCGGTGAAAGCCGCGGGCATGTGCTGGGCGATGACGATGCCCGCCGGAAAGTCCTTGGGCAGGCGGGAGAGGACCTTCTGCACCGCCGGGGGACCGCCCGTGGACACGCCGATGGCCACCAGATCGCGGAGTTGGGGGCCGGAGGGCTGTTGCGGCGGCCTCCGACCGGACGGCCGATCGGAGGCCGCCTGTCGGGCCAGGGCCGCGGCCTGGGCGGTCAGGGACTTGGCCGGAGAGGGGGGGCGCACCTTGCGCTTGGCGATGAGCTTGACCTTGGCCCGCAGGTCGTCCTCGATCTTGACGATGTCCAGGGAAACCTTGGAAAGCTGCTTGGGAATGAAGTCCACGGCCCCGAGCTCCATGGCCTTGAGCGTGGCCTCGGCCCCCTCCACGGTCAGCGAGCTGACCATGAGCACGGGCCTGGGCATCTCCATCATGATGTGCCGAAGCGCCGTCAGTCCGTCCATGCGGGGCATCTCGATGTCCAGGGTGACGACGTCGGGGTTGAGCTTGCGCACCAGTTCGAGCCCTTCCTCGCCGTCCCGGCCCGTGGCCACGACCTTGATGTCCGGATCCTTTTCCAGCATGGTGCTGATGGCCTTGCGCATGAACGCGGAGTCATCGACCACGACGACGTGTATCACCGAAAGCTCCTTGTCTGGTTTCGGATACAGGGGGCCGCGGAGGCGGAAGGACATCGCGGAAAGAACCGGGCGCCCCGTGATCTGGTCCTTGTCCGGGCCGGGCCGGACGGACCGTCCGCTCCGGATAGCCGGCTTGGGCCTTGCGGAAGAAACGCCCGCACGGGCGCTGCATGGCCGAATTACATGATTTTACGGGACTTGGGCCGGAAAGACAACCGCAACGAAACTGCTTGCCAACCCCGGGGCGGTTGTGTAGAAGGGCTGTCTTCCAATCGTCGGGATGTGGCTCAGTCTGGCTAGAGCGCTGCGTTCGGGACGCAGAGGCCGGTGGTTCGAATCCACTCATCCCGACCAGACATTTTCCGGGGTCGCGGTGCCTGCGCCGCGACCCCTTTTTGTTTCCCGCACCGGCGCGGCGGCGTTTGCGACGCATGTTTTCCAACCCCGCGCATCCCATTTCCGTTTATCCTGTCCGTTCGCCGCGCAGGCGCGGAAATTCCGGTCCTCCCCCCTGCCACGGCGCCTCCCGCGACCAGCCCCGCGTTCCGAGCCCACCTGCCCACTTGTCCCGACAATGCCCTCGAAACGCCATGGCGTCAACGATTATACCCCTGTTCGCCACAGCCCGGGAGGTCACGAACGCGTCCATTCCCCGAAAACTTCCGGGCGGGGCCCGGGGCTTGCCCTTTTTTCCTTCCGGAGTAAAAAAAGCGCCATGAAAGACTCACCGCATTCCAACGGCAAACGCGTGTCCATGCCTGTCTCTGGCATGCATTGCGCGGCCTGCGCCGCTCGCATCGAAAAAACCCTGTCCTCGCTCCCCGGGGTGGAGCGGGTCTCGGTCAACCTGGCCGACGAATCCATGCAGCTGGCCTTTGATCCCGCCGCCGTGGACCTCGACACGGTCGTCCGGCGGGTGGCCGATCTCGGGTTCACGGCCAGGCCGCCGCAGGCCGAGGCCTCCCTGGAGCTGGCCATCACCGGCATGCACTGCGCGGCCTGCTCCGCGCGCATCGAGCGGGCGGTCGGGGCCCTCCCGGGGGTCCTTAGGGCCACGGTGAATCTGGCCGCCGAGACCGGAAAATTCACCTTCGACCCGCAACGGACGTCGGTCCGGGATATCCGAAGGACCATCCGCGACCTCGGCTTCGGTTCCGAATCCCTGCGGGCCACCGACTTTTTTAGAACAAAACGCGAAGAAGCCGAGAAAAACCTGCTGCGCCTGCGCCGGGAGCTCTCTCCGGCCCTGGTCCTGGCCGGACTTCTGCTCTACGTGTCCATGGGACACATGCTGGGCCTGCCCCTGCCGGCCATGATCGACCCCCACCACTCCCCGGCCGGATTCGCCCTGGCCCAGTTCGTCCTGGTCGTGCCCATCATGTGGACCGGACGCCGTTTCTACCTGGTGGGCATCCCGAGCCTTTTGCGCGGCGGCCCGAACATGGACTCGCTTGTGGCCGTGGGCACGGGCGCGGCCTTTCTGCACAGCCTGTGGAACTTCATCGAGATCCTTCTCGGCGTGGACCCGGCGGCCCGGGCCATGGACCTCTATTTCGAATCCGCCGGCGTGCTCATCGCCATGATCTCCCTTGGAAAGTATCTGGAGGCCGGGGCCAAATACAAGACCTCCGACGCCATCGCGGCGCTGATGCGCCTGGCCCCGGACATGGCCACCCTGGTCCGGGACGGGGAGCATGTGCCCATCCCCCTGGACGAGGTGGTGGCCGGCGACGTGCTCCTGGTGCGCCCCGGCGAGCGCGTGCCCACGGACGGCGAGGTGGTGGAGGGGCTCTCGGGCGTGGACGAGTCCATGCTCACGGGCGAGCCCCTGCCCGTGACCAAGCGCCCCGGGGACACGGTCACCGGCGGGACCCTGAACACCACCGGGGCGCTTGTCGTGCGCGCCCTGCGCGTGGGCGCGGACACCACCCTGGCCCGCATCGTGGACCTGGTGCGCGAGGCCCAGGGATCCAAGGCCCCCATCGCCGACCTGGCCGACAAGGTCAGCTTCTACTTCGTGCCCGCGGTCATGGCCTGCGCCGTGGCCGCCGCCCTGGCCTGGCATTTCCTGGGCGGCGCGACCTACACCTTTTCCTTGCGCATCTTCACCGCCGTGCTGGTCATCGCCTGCCCCTGCGCCATGGGCCTGGCCACCCCGACATCCATCATGGTCGGCACGGGGCGCGGGGCCAGGCTGGGCATCCTGGTCAAAAGCGGTTCCGCCCTCCAGGCGGCCGGCAAACTCACGGCCATGGTCTTCGACAAGACCGGCACCCTGACCCATGGCCGGCCTTCCCTCGATGGCGTCACGCTCGCCCCCGGATCGTCCCGGGGCGCGAATCCGGACGAGGAAACGACCCTGGCCCTGGCGGCCTCGGCCGAAAGCCTCTCGGAGCATCCCCTGGCCCTGGCCGTGGTCCGCGCGGCCACCGAACGGGGCCTGCGCCTGAACAAGCCCGAGGCCTTCGAGGCCGTGCCCGGCAAGGGCGTGGTGGCCCTGGTCGGCGATCGCAAGGTGTTGGCGGGGAACCGGGAATTTCTGGCCGAAAACGGGGTCTCGGGCATGGACGACGCCCTGGCGGCGGCCTCCGGGCTGGCCGACCAGGGCAAGACCCCTGTCTATCTGGGCGTGGACGGCGGGTTCCTGGCCGTCCTGGCCATATCCGACCAGTTGCGTCCCGAGGCCCCGGCAGTGGTGGCCGAACTCGCGAGGCGGGGGATCACGGTGGTCATGCTTACCGGCGACGACGAACGCACGGCCAGGGCCGTGGCCCGCGCCGCCGGCATCTCCCGGGTGGTGGCCGGGGTGCTGCCCGACCGCAAGGCCCAGGAAATCGAGAAGGTCCAGGCCGAGGGATTCCGGGTGGGCATGGTCGGCGACGGCATCAACGACGCCCCGGCCCTGGCCCGGGCCGATCTGGGCCTGGCCATGGGTTCGGGCATCGACGTGGCCCTGGAATCCTGCGACGTGGTGCTCATGCGCAACGACCTGCGCGGGGTGCCGGCCGCATTGGACTTAAGCCGCGCGGTCATGGGCAACATCAAGCAGAACCTGTTCTGGGCCTTCGCCTTCAACACCATCGGCATCCCGGTGGCCGCGGGCGTCCTGCACCTTTTCGGCGGGCCGACCTTAAATCCCATGCTGGCCGGAACGGCCATGGCCTTAAGCTCCTTCACCGTGGTCACCAACGCCCTGCGGCTGCGCTTCTTCACCCCCAGGGGCCTGGCCGCGCCGCCGTCCGGGGAGACGGGACCGCAAACCGCCCCGGCGTGACCCCCACGGCCCGGCGAAAATGCCGCGTGAAATGGCTCTGGTCCGTGAACCCGGCCCAGGCCGCGGCCCCGGCCGGCCCCTCGCCGGCCTCCAGGGCGGCTATGGCCAGCCTGAGCCGCTCCCGGATCACGAAGGCGTGCGGGGCGATCCCGAACCGGAAAACAAACAGGCGGTGCAGGTGAAAGGGACTCAGGCCGGCGTATCGGGCGGCCTGATCCAAGGTGGGGTTGTTCCGGGCGTTTTCGGCCAGATACCGGGCCGCCCGCTCCACCTCGGCCCGGCGGCCGTTTTTTTTCGCTTCCTCACCGCGTCCGATGGCCGGCCCCGCCAGTCCGGGCACGGCCCGCACGGCCGCTTTCAGGGCCTTCAGGCGCTCCCGCTCCGCGACCCGCGCGTCGACCATGGCGAAGTACCGTCCGAGAAGCGCGGCCGCGTTCCCGGACGGGGCGTCCGTGTCCGCATCGAGGAGCATCCGCAGGGTCTCATCGGGCAGGCACACGGCCCGATGGGCATGGGGCGGCGGTCCCAGGGGCGCGCAGGCATGAGGGGTGTCGGGGGGGACGACGAAGACCCCGCCCTCGGGAATCTCCAAGAGGACTCCGGCCATGTCCATGCACCGCCCGCCACGCTCGGCCAAGCCGATGACCCAACTCTGATGGGCGTGCCGGATGAATTCCGGTCGCACCCCCCGGGCCGCGACCGTGCGCACGCCCCCGGGCTCCCGCTCGAACCGCACCGCCCCCCTGTCCGCCATGCCCGTCCTCCACGCGGCTTCACATCAGGGCCGGGGTAAACTCCGCAATGAGCATGAGCCCCCGCTTGCCGGCCGTCACCTCGTGCCGGCTCCCTTTTGGGATCACGGCCGCCACCCCGGGGCGATACTCCGCCTCCCGGCCGTCGATGACGGCCGCGCCGTCCCCGGCCGTCACCCTGTGCATTTCCCATTGCCCCTCGTGGACATGGGCGTCAAGGCGGCTTCCCGGCTCCACCCGCACCATATGGACGCTTATCGTCCCGCCGGTGTCCCGCCCGAGAACCAGATTCCTCAAGAAAACCCCCGGAAACGCCGGATGCGGGTTCCAGGGGGCGTCGACAACGACCACCGTGCGGTCCCCGAGTAAGTAGCGATCCGTTTCCGGGCCTGTGACCTTCTTCTCGTTCATGGGTATCCTCCTCGTCCGCTTTTGGGCCACCCTGCCAACCCCGCCAGGACGGGTCTTGTACGATCTTGCTCAAGGGCAACGGGCCGGCGAAACCGGGGCCCCTTTTTAAAGAACTTCGTGAGAAAAAGAACAAACCCCCGGCCAAACACCTTCAAAAGGGTCGAGACATGGTGTACGTCTTGTGAAAAGTGGCGCTTTCAGTCGTGCATGACTGACCTGCCCCTTCCGGGGCGGACGCGGAAGCACCTCAAACCAAGCCCGGCAGTCTCGCTATGAAAGTCTCGGACCTGATGCGGACGAACCTGATCAAGGTCAAGCCGCAGGCCCACATCGGCCATGTGCTCATCTGGTACAACGGCATGACCAACACCTCCCGCAACACCTATGTGGTGGACGAGCGGGGCGGACTTCTGGGCGTGGTCACCATCTTCGACTTCCTGTACATGATCGTGCCCGAACCGATCATCCAGGCCAGCCTGGAGGGGAACATCCAGGGCCGCGACGACCTGTTGCGCGCGTTGCGGCGCAACATGGCCTCCATCGCGGACACGGAGGTCGGCAGCATCATGGACACCCGGTTCCCGGCGGTCCGGGCCGACGATCTTTTCGTCACCGCCCACAAGACGATCATGGAGCGCCGGCCCAACGCCGTGCCCGTGCTGGACGCCCAGGGCCTTCTGGTGGGGGAGATTTCGCGCCGGATGATCCTGAACTTCCTGGTCCAGAACCTCTAGTGCCGCGCCCACATTTTCCTTGTTTTTCCTTCCCAAGGCCGGCATAGAGAGGCCATCCCCGCACAGACCCCTGTCATCCGGGACCGTTTGCGCCATGAACACGCCGTTTTTCTTCCTGCACATCCCCCGCACCGCCGGGACGACCATCAACTCGATCATCAAACACAACTTCAAGCCCCATGAAATCCTGTCCATCTATCGAGACAGCGACTACCGGAGGCACGAGACGGTCGATGCGGCGCTTCTCGACCGTATCAGGCTGATCCAGGGACACCTGCTGCTCGAGACCTACGATCCCCCGCGCATCTACGGCCGGGACGTGCGCGTCTTCACCTTCCTCAGAAATCCCGTGGAGCGCCTGGTCTCCGAATACCTGTTCCAGAAATCCTGGCCGGACAACCACCTCTACCGCTATCTGAACGAAGAAAACGTCTCCTTTGCCGACTACATCACCAGCCAGGCCAAGATACTCAAATACCGGGGCAAGAACTTCATGACCCGGGCCGTCTCCGGCATGGACTTCGACCTGGGGAGTTTCCCCCGCGCGGCCCTGGACACGGCAAAACGCCACATCGAGCGGGTCTTCGGATTCGTGGGCATCCAGGAGATGTTCGACGAAAGCCTCCTTCTGCTGCGCGATTTCCTGGGGCTGCGCTCCCTCTACCATGAACGGATGAATGTCCTGCGCGACGGCGCGAAAGAGCGCGTCACCGAGGCCGACCGGGCCCTGGCCCTGGAGCGCAACGCGGCGGACGCGGAACTCTATGATTTCGCCGTGGAGACGTTCGCAAACAGGATCGCCGGGCGTGGGCCGGGATTCGCCCGGGAACTCACGGCCTTTCGGACCATCAACGCCAAGTTCGGCCGGGTGTGCGCCCTGATCACCGCCCGGGACGGACCGGGGAAGGACACGCCCGTGGAGATGCCCAAAAATCTCCTGTTTCCGGAGTAGGCCCGGGGCATAGCCGCGCCCCTGTCCGGCGCGAAAAAAAGGCGGACCCACGCGGGCCCGCCTTGTCGCGATTTCCGGCCCCTTCCCCGACGCTATTTCCGGGCCTGGCATTCGGCCCGCACGATCCGGGCCGCCTCCACCATGTTGGCCAGGGAGGCCATGGCCTCCGGCCAGGCCCGGGTCTTTAAGCCGCAATCCGGATTGACCCACAGCCGCCCGGCCGGCACCACCTCCAGGGCCCGGCGCACAAGCCCGGCCATCTCCTCCACGCCCGGCACGCGCGGGCTGTGGATGTCGTAGACCCCGGGACCGATGTCGTTGGGGTATTCGTATTCCCGGAAGGCCTCCAGAAGCTCCATCTTGCTGCGGCTGGACTCGATGCTGACCACGTCCGCGTCCATGGCCGCGATCCAGCGGATGATGTCCCCGAATTCGCTGTAGCACATATGGGTGTGGATCTGGGTCTGGTCGGCCACCCCCGAGGACGTCAGCCGGAAGCACTCCACGGCCCAGGTCAGGTAGGCCTCCTGATCCGCCCGGGCCAGGGGCAGGCCTTCCCGGAAGGCGGCCTCGTCGATCTGGATGATGGGCACGCCCGAGCGTTCCAGGTCCAGCACCTCGTCGCGCATGGCCAGGGCGATCTGGCGGCAGACCTCGCCGCGCGGCAGGTCGTCGCGCACGAAGCTCCAGTTGAGGATGGTCACCGGCCCGGTGAGCATTCCCTTGACCGGCTTTTGCGTCAGGGACCGGGCGTGGCCGATCCAGGACACGGTCATGGGTCCGGGCCGGGAGACGTCGGCGTAGATCACCGGCGGCTTCACGCACCGGCTGCCGTAGCTCTGCACCCAACCGTTTCCGGTGAAGGCGAAGCCCCGGAGCATCTGGCCGAAGTATTCCACCATGTCGTTGCGCTCGGGTTCGCCGTGGACCAGGACGTCCAGGCCGAGGGCCTCCTGCCTGGCCACCACGTCGGCGATGACCTCCCGGATGCGGGCCTCGTAGGCGGTCCGATCGATCTCGCCGCGCCGCAGGGCCAGACGCGCGCCCCGGATCTCGGCGGTCTGGGGAAAGGAGCCGATGGTGGTGGTGGGCAGAGGCGGCAGGGAAAGCGCCGCGTCCTGGCGTTTTTTGCGCTCGGCGAAGGGGCTTTGGCGCGAGAGCATCTCCGGGGTGATCCCTTCCAGACGGCGGCGCACCTCGGGATCGCGCCCGCCCGGCAGGTTCCTCCCGGCCGCAAGGTCGACGGCGTTTTCCCGTAGCGCGGCCCCATGGTCCGCTCCGGCCAGGGCCTCGCCGATGATCCCGATTTCGCGGCATTTCTGCACGGCAAAGGCCATGGTCCGGCGAAGCCCGGGATCGAGCCCGGTCTCCAGGTCCACATCCACCGGCGAATGCAGCAGGGAGCAGCCCGACCCCACCAGGACCCGGTCACGCCCCAAACGTTCGGTCACGCCTCGGGCGATGGAGACGGCCCGCTCCAGGTCGGTCTTCCAGATGTTGCGGCCGTCCACCAACCCCAGGGACACGGCCATGCCTCCGGGCAGCCTGTCGAGCGCCTCGCCGAGCCGGTCCCCGGACCGCGTCAGGTCCAGATGCAGGGCGTCGAAACCGCTGGCCAGGGCCAAGTCCAGGTTCTCCCCGAGGCCGCCGAAAAAGGTCCCCAGCAGCAGCCGCGCCCCCTTTGCGCCCTCGCGCAGCATGGCGCAGGCGGGCAGGAAGGCGGCCCTGGCGGCCAGGGGCATATCCGTGCACAGGACGGGCTCGTCGATCTCGATCCAGGGGCACAGCGGGGCCAGTTGCGACAGGACCTCCCGGTAGACGGCCGCCACCTCGGGCAAGAGCTCGAAACGATCCAGCCCGCCGGACACCTTGCCCAGGGACAGGAAGGTGACCGGACCGAGCAGCACGGCCTTGGGCCGGTAGCCCAGGGACCGAGCCCGCCTGGCGTCCTCGACCACCGCGGGCGACGACAGCCGGGGAACCATGCCCGGGGCCAATTCCGGCACGATATAGTGGTAGTTGGTGTCGAACCACTTGGTCATGTCCATGGCCGGGACGTTTTTTTCCGCGTCACCCCGGGCCATGCGGAAATAGCGGTCCGGAAAGACCGCGCCCCCGTCCGCGAAGCGCTCCGGGATCAGGCCGAGCATGAGGGCCGTATCCAGGACGTGGTCGTAGAAGGAAAAGTCCCCGACCGCGACGAGGGACAGCCCGGCGTCGGCCTGGACCTTCCAGTGGCGCGCCGTGAGGTCCCGGCCCAGGTCGGCCAGTTCCCGGGCGGACAACTCGCCCCGCCAGTGCCGTTCCAGGGCGAACTTGAGTTCCCGCGCCGCGCCGACGCGGGGGAAACCGAGAATGTGCGATTCCATGCGAAAGGCTCCTTTCAGAAGGACGTTCATGAAAAGGAGCGGGGACAACCCAGGTCACAGCATGCGGGGAACAAAAGCAAGGGGGGGACGCGGGGGAGAACGCCCGAGGAGACCATGCTTTCTTCACACGCCTGTCTGGTACGCGAGACAGCCCTGCTCCAGGGACAGGGCGTCTTCTGGCTTCCGGCCCCCATGCGTGCCCGGCCTTCCCGTCTCGCGCGCGAAACAGTGGCCCAGGCGGGGATCATGCCGGTTACAGCGGCGCGTCCGCGACGGATTTTCACCGTCTTCCGTTTCCTGTCCGAGTGGAAAGCCGCACTACCCGACCAAAACGAAAAAGTCAAAACCGGCAACGCGCCAAGGGCGGCCCTTGGAGGCCGCCCCTGAAACCGAACCTCCCGGGTAATCCGGAAAAAACTTACTCCAGTCCCACCTCGGCCAGTTCAGGCCCGAGATACGACCGTTCGTTCTCGCCAAGCACCCCCAGGCTCAGGCACAGGATGGTCCACAGATGCACCGTGCGCCAGCCCCCATGATAGTGCTCGGACAGTTCCTCGATCTGGGCGTGGCAGTTGTGGCAGGGCGTGATCACATAATCCGCCTTGGTGGCCATGATCTGCCCGACCTTGGTCTTCCCGTAGGCCAGCCGCGCATCCTTGTATCCAGACTGCAAAAATCCGCCGCCACCGCCGCAGCAATAATTGTTGGAGCGGTTGGGGAACATGTCCACGAAATTCTCCTCGCCCACGCAGGCCTTGACCACGAAACGCAAGGCGTCGGCAAAGGGATTGCCCATGGATTTGCGGACGGCCATGCACGGGTCCTGGACCGTGAAGCGCAGCCCGAGGTCCTTATTCCATTCCGGGCTTGGACGCAGCTTGCCCTCGCGAATCCACCTGGCGTACCAGCTCACGATATGGTCGAACTCGACGCCGGCATCGATGTTGAATCGCTTCAGCCCGGCCCAGATGGAATAAAAGGAGTGGCCGCATTCGATATTGATCCATGAAGAGCAGCCCAGCTTTTTGACGCCCGCCACCTGCTTGAGCAGTACCTCCCGCCAATGGTCGTCCTCGGCCGCGAACATGCAATAATTCTCCGCGCCCCAGCCGGCGGTGCCGTACGTCCAGTCGGCTCCGGCAAGATACAGGATCTTCCACAACGGAACCATCTCCTCGGGCTCCTTGACCGGCTCCCGGGAGTTCTGATTGACGAAAAAAAAGGCCCCGCGCTTGTCGATGGGGGCCTCAAGGTCCTTGAACCGGGGCTGCGTCTCGCGGACCTCGGCCAGCACGTCCTCGACGACGAATCGGAAATCCTGGCTGGAGATGCCCACGGCGCTGGCGCCCTCGGTGCTCAGCCCCTGGTTGCAGGACCCGATGATCCCCTTGGGCTTTTTGTCCCGGGGCCAACTGGCCCGCAATTCGTAGACCAGGCTCGGGATGTTCACCTGCATGGGACAGGCGTTCAGGCATCGGAAACACATGGTGCACATCCACACCCAGGGCGTGGACATGATCTCCTCGTCCAGGCCCATGGCGGCCATGCGCAGCAGTTTGCGCGGATCCATGCCTTCCAGGCCCGTGGCCGGACATCCGCTCACGCACAGCCCGCAGGTGAGACACATGTTCAAATTTCCGCCCTCCGGCAGCAAATCCGCCACTCTGCCGAGGAAGGCCCCCCGCCGCTTGCCTTCAAGACAAATCGCCGGCTCGCTCATGTCTTCCTCCCTGGGGGGCGGACCCTTCCGGGGATCGTCCCCCCATGACCTTGTCCGGGTTGGTCTCCGGACTTGTGGAACCCCTGGTCAACATTCGCGGAACACATTGATATAATAGAGTACTGCCAATCTATCAGAAAAACTAATCGTAACGAAAGGATATGTCAATACATATTCCGGCGGCCTTCTCTTTATCGCATCCTCTGAGGGCGCCAGGGGGTTTCCCGGAAAAAAGCCCGGCCGGCCAACGGCCCCGGTCGAGTCTCCCGGCGTGCCCGCCCGGGCACAGCAATGGAAAGGAATCCTTGTTCTCGTGAGGGAAGTCGCTACGGCTGGCGACACCGCCGTGAAAAGGCTGAAAAACCAATCGGATGATGCGTTTTTCGTTGGGTTGGGTCTCTGTTCATTGGACCGTGCGAACTGCGGCTATCCCCTCCGCAAAATGCATGTTCAAGAATTTCGAGGTCGGGATGCCAGCCTGCGGAAAAGCTCCCGGGAGTCGTCGATCACGAGTTCAACCTCGTCCCCCATGCCCGAGGCGGCCGCATCGGCATCGCCGTCCAGGTCCTCCAAAGACCCCGTCCTGGTCCCGGACAGGGACTCGGCGGCGGCCCCGACCCCGGCCTCGCCCTGGTAGTGCGTATACAGGCCGTACACGCCCCGGTCATCCTTCTGCACGAATTCGCGCATGGAGACCTGGCCCTGGGCCGACACCACCCCGTCCTCATAGGAGACTTCCTCGTGACCGCTCGAACGCAGCATGGCCGGGAACTCGTCCTCGGTCAGTCCCTTGCCGGTCTGAAAACCGCCGCTCTTGAGAAGCAGGTTCTTCCTGACCTCCTCCGTGTCTTTGGAGGCGGCCACAAGTTCCCCGTCCCGGTAGGTCTGGCTGGCGAAGCTTACTGCGTAGGGATTGTCCATGGACCGGGATGCGGCCAGGTTCCCGGCCACATCGTAGCCTCCGACGGCCATGTCGCCGGCGGCGTCATCGACGAAGGCCCCGCCCACGCCGGCGGTTTTCTGGAACCCGGCGGCCAGAAGCTCGCCCGCGGCCAAAGGCTTGTCCGCGCTGTAGTCCTCCTCGGATATCTCCAGGACCTCGAAAAGCGTGGCCCGCTTAGGCAGCGCGCCCCCCTCCGAGGCCTCCATGGCCAGGGAGCCCTGGCTGGCCCTGACCAGTTCGCCCTGATCGTACCAGGACACGGACATCGATTGCCGAAGCTCGCCCCCCCGCTCGACCTCGTCCGTGAAGCTGGCCTCCCGGAGCACCTCGCCGCTTGCGTCGTAGTTCACGAGGTCGATGGACAGGGAATTTGCCTGCGAGGCCACGCGGCTCGTATGCCCTTTCATGCCGCTGACGCGCCGGTCGGAACGGTTGGTCACGTTGGTGGAGTCCAGTCCCTGGCGCACGGTCGCGGTTTGAGAAATCTTGCCGGCCGCATATTCGACGATGCTGGCGGCGTAGTCGGTCTGAACCGCATCCAGGGTCAGGCAGGAGATCATGTCCTCAAGGCTTCCCGCCTCCATGCCCGAGAGGGTCTCCAGGTCGGACAACTTCTCGTACGAGGCTTCGACGCGCATGCCGTCGTGCAGCTCCCGCACCACCTGTCCGTCCTCGTACCAGGTCACGTCCCGGCGCATAGTGGCCATGGTCTCGGTCGAGGAGGTGTCGTCGATCCCGGTCAGTTCCACATGGGTCTTTTGGGCCAGCGCCCCGGTGACGTCGTATTCCTCGATGTCCTTGGTCACCCTGCCGGCCGCGATCTGTCCGGTTTCCTTCTTGACCAGCACGCCGCCCTTGTATTCCCGGATTTCCATCTTCGCGCCGTCGATGGTCACCACCCGGGTATTGCCGTTCTCCAGGGTCGTCGTGCCGCTTTCCAGGCCGAAAAGGCTCGTCCAGGAGGTGGTCGTGGATGCAAGCTCGGACTCGATCTGGGACTCGATCCGCTTCCGGTAGGCCTGGGCGGAGATGGTCACGGTATCCGAGGAACCCGACGACGCGGCGCCACCGGCGGTCCGGGCGGAGCCTGCGGACTCGTAGGCCGAGATGCCCAGGCTTGTGGCGACAAAGGATACGGGGGAAATACTGGCGGACATGGCAAGACTCCCGGCTGCGGCGTGATGGCGAAGTCGCTTCGGACGCGGGGACGGTCGCACTCCCCGCGTACCCTCTGTATCGGCGTGTCAGGAATGTTCTTTAGGCGTGCGACATCATTCTCCACCGTAAAACACACCATGTCGCTGGTCCGCCCGTCCGGGCCGACACCTCGGCATGGTCTGAAAAATAACGTCCGTATGCGAAATCGCCTGAAAGATGCGCCATGACGCCGGCATCCGGCATCGCCATGCCGCGTGCCTCGTCGGTGCCCCCTCCCCGGCGCCGCGTGGCCGGAAACCATTGCCGCGTGCTTCTCGAAGCGGCATCCCCGGTTTCGCGTCGATCGAAAGACGGCCGCCGAACCACAACTCCCCGGGCATCCCAAATACCGCTTGTGCCCGGGAAGCCGCGTGCGGTACAAGGTCGGTATCCACACGCAAAGAGACACCCCGGGCATACTACGAACTACCCGTAACCACCTATGTTCACGAGCGACAGCATCACCCTCCTCAATCTCGAATTCAATTCCTCCTGCAACCTGAGGTGCAGGTGGTGTTCCCTGGATCACCGCAAGCCTCGGAGCATCATGTCCCGCGACACGCTCACCCATATCATGGAGTCGCTGACCGCGCGGCCGCTTCAAAATCTGAAACGGATCGACCTGCACAACGGTGGCGAGGTCCTGCTGCATCCGGACATTCCCGGGATGCTGTCCGTCATCAGGAAGTACAAGGACGCGATTCCGGGCCGTCCGGTCGTGGGCATGCTGACGAACGCCGTGGCCCTTACCGAGGAGCTCTCCAGGCAGATCGTGCGCAGCCGGGCCCTGGACCAGATCCGCTTCAGCCTCGACGGCGGCAGCCCCGAGGCCTATGAGGACATCCGCAGGGGCGCGCGCTGGGAGAAGGTCCTGCACAACATCCTGCGTTTTCTGGCCGTCAACAAAAGCTCGGAGAGACCTGTTTCCACGGAAGCGATCTGCATCGTCCCCCCGGATGTCGACCCCACGGCCTTCCTGTCCCCGGTCTTCGCGAGTCTGTTTGAGAAATTCGACAAGGTTTCGCTACGCCACCCCCACAACTGGGACGGCAGCGCCGATCTGGGCGTGGACGATCGCAGCTACCGATCCATCGCCGCGACGCGGCGAAGCGAGGTCTGTTTCCTGCTGCGACACAACCTCGTGGTCCTGCCCGACGGCTCGGTCACGGTATGCTGCAACGACCTCAACGGGCGAGGGGTGTTCGCCTCCATCCTCGGGCGCGATTTCGTCTCCGTGGCCCAGGAACCAGCACGACTGCGCATGATCGAGATGCACCGGGCGGGCTTGCGGCATGAGGTCGAACTGTGCCGCCATTGCACCGGGTTTTATTCCCATCCGGAACGGTCCGGACGTCCTTCCCCACAGGTGCCCGGGACATAAAAAACCCTCCCGGTCTCCCGGGAGGGTCGTCTGGTCGCGGATCGTTCCGCCGCCGTTTTCAACGCCGTGCGCGCGTCCGCGCGGCTATTCCCCCTTCGGCGGCTCGTTGACCTCGTCAAGGGGCGCGGTGGCCCTCTCGAAGGCCTCCAGCCGAGCGTATTCCTCGTCCACCCGCTGCTGGATGTACTCCACCGCGTCCGGGGTCAGGTGCCGGAACCGGCGCTGCGGCTTGAAATAGTCCGTCACCGGCTTGGGCTTTTTCACCTTCTGGGTGATGATGTAGCGCCCCCCGATCACCTCGTAGAGCGGAAACACCTTGGTCTGCACCGCCAGCCGGCACAACTCCACGCTCTTGGCCGGATCGCTGCGCCAGCCCGTGGGACAGGTGGCGAAGATGTGCAGATACGCCGGGCCTTCCACGGCCAAGGCCTTGCGCACCTTGTTCATCAGGTCCAGGTGGTAGGCCGGGGTGGCCGTGGCCACGTAGGGCACCTCGTGGGCCGCGGCGATCATGGCCATGTTCTTCTTCCAGGTATGCTGGCCGATGCTCTTTTTGCCCGGAGGCGAGGTGGTGGTCATGGCCCCGTAGGGGGTCGAGCTGGAGCGCTGGATGCCGGTATTCATGTAGGCCTCGTTGTCCAGGCACACGTAGACGAAATCATGCCCGCGCTCCAGGGCCCCGGACAGGGCCTGCAACCCGATGTCCGCCGTGCCGCCGTCGCCGGCGAAGGCGATGACCTTGGGCCTTTTTTTGAGCTTGCCCTTGCGCAAAAGCGCCCGATTGGCCGATTCCACGCCCGAGGCCACGGCCGCCGCGTTCTCGAAGGCCACGTGCAGCCAGGGCACGCTCCAAGCCGACTGGGGAAAGGACGAGGTGATGATCTCCATGCAGCCCGTGGCGTTGCACACGATGGTCTCGGGGCCGGCCGCCTTCATGACCATGCCCATGGCCAACACCTCGGCGCAGCCCTGACAGGCCCGGTGCCCGGAGGTGATCATCTTGTCCCAGGGAACGTTTTTGGCGGTGATTTTCTCATACCCGCTCAAATCGACGTCACGAAGCATGGCTTTCCACCCCCCACATCAAAGAGTTGCCGGAAAGCTTCCCGGAAACCGCCTGCCGGTACATCTCCTTGAAATCCCGGACGGTCACGTCGCGGCCGCCCAGGCCGGCGATGACGCTTACGATCTCGGGCGCGCCCGTACGTCCGTAGAACAGGCTTTTGAGCTCCGAGGCCACCGGGGCGCACACCGCGCCGGGCGCAAGCACCCGGTCGATGACCACCAGACGCTGGGCCCCGGCGCAGGCCGCGACGAATTCCTCCTCCGGGAACGGCCGCCACAGCCGGATGCGGGTCTGGCCCACGTCCGCGCCCTCGGCCAGCAGTTCGTCCACGGCCGTCATGCACGTCTCACCGAGCGACCCCATGGTCACGAAAAGGGTCTTGGCCCCGACCTTGCCGTTTTGCTCGACCAGCTTGTAGCGGCGGTCGAAGGCCTTGCCGAACCCGTCCAGGACCTCTTTCACCACGGGCTTTGCCGCCAGGACCGCCTGCTCGATCTGTTTCCTGGCCTCGGTGTACATCTCGGGAACGCCGACCGGCCCCAGGGTCACGGGTTTGTCCGTGTCCAGCTTGAGCACCGGCTTGTACGGCGGCAGAAAGGCGTCCACCTCGGCGTGGTCCGGGATGATCACCGGCTCGATGACATGGCTTAAGGTGAAGCCGTCGAGGTTCACGATCATGGGCAGAAGAACCCGCTTGTCCTCGGCGATCTTGAAGGCGCAAAGCGTCAGGTCCAGGGCTTCCTGGCCGTTTTCGGAGAATATCTGCAGCCAGCCGATGTCGCGCTCGGCCATGATGTCGCCGTGGTCGTTCCAGATGCTGATCGGCGCGGACAGGGCCCGGTTGGCCACGGTCATGACCACGGGCATGCGCATCCCGGAGACGATGAACAGGATCTCGTGCATGAGCGCCAGACCCTGGGAGGCCGTGGCGGTGTACACCCGGGCTCCGGCCGCCGACGCGCCGAGGGCCGCGCTCATGGCCGAGTGCTCGGATTCCACGGGGATGAACTCCGCATCCAGGTCGCCGTTGGCGACGTAAATGGAGAGCTCCTCGACGATATGCGTTTGAGGAGTGATGGGATACGCGGAAACGACGTCCACTTTGGCGAGCTTCACCGCCTCGGCCACAGCCAGGGAAACCTCAAGTCCTATGCGCTTGCCCATTAGTCGCCCTCCTTGACCATGGTGATGGCTTCCTTGGGACATTCATTGGCGCATATGCCGCATCCCTTGCAGAAATACAGATCCGGGCGATAGAATCCCTCGGCATCCTGGCTGATGCAGAACTCCGGACAGTACATGGCGCACAGGGAGCACTTGATGCATTTTTCCTCGTCCAGTTTGGGCTGGAGGCTCCGCCAGTCGCCGGTCCTGAGTTCCTTGGCGTTTCCGGGCGAAAGGATCGCCGCGCCCAGCGCCAAGTCTTCCCAGGCCATGATCGCTTGCTTGGACATACACTCCTCCTGTTCATTCGGGAAAAAAATCCCCGGACCCCCTCCCTCGACAGGATGCGGGTCCGCGGACCGATTCGCGCCGTTTCGTATCGATACGCAACGAATGCAGGAACGGGCCTGGCTTCCGGTGAAAAACCCCGACGTGGCTTTTCCATCACGCCCGGCGGGGGTTCGCCCCGTGCCGCGCCAGGCAAGGAAGGCTCGTCATCCGTATCGATTTCAACAAAGAGGCCCGAAAAAATCAAGAGGCGGGCGGTCTTTTCCTCAAAAACCTACACCGAAAGCCCTTCCCGTCCCTCCGTCCTGTCCACCAGGACATCCACCTCGACCCCCTTTTCACGGCTCGGGCGCAAGGCAAAGACCTTGGCGGCCTCGCCCATGAAATGATCCACCGGGTGGTGGCTGATGTACAGCACCTGAAACCCCAGCCGATCGCCGATCTTGCGGATCAACTTGGCGAACCGCGGCACCAGGTCGGGCCTAAGCCAGCAGTCCTGCTCGTCCAGCACCAAAAAAGGCCGGTGCCGCCCGGCATCGAGCTGCGACAGCGCGATCAGCCGCAGGCCCACGGACAGGATGTTGCACACCGAACCGCCCTGCCCAGACATCACATCCTCGCTCTCGCCCTGGTTCACCATCTCGAAATGGATCGACAGCCTGTTTCCCTTGACTTCCCGGCACGCCCTGACCTCCCGGTCCTGGGCCAGAATCTCCCGCACCGCGTGCGTCAGATTCACCTCGATCTCGTCGATCACCTCCCCGAAAAGCTCCCCGGTCAACACCTCCAGCCGCGACGACGCCGCCGGAGCCGCCGCCAAAAAAGCCTCCACCCGCGAAAGTGCCTCCCGGGCCTCCCCATAGCCGCGCACCCGGGCCTCGGCCAGGCCCGAAAGCCGGTCCAAACGGCGCTCCACATCGCGCCGCTCGTCAAGAAGCACCGAAAATTCGTCCGCCATCGTCACCTCAGGGTCGGCCTCCGGCGGCCAGGGAGGGGGGACCCTTTTGAAAAAGGGTCCCCCCTCCCTGGACCCACCCCTTCCGAAAACTTCAACGGGCTCACTTCGCCTCTTGCCCGTATCACACTTCCGATTCCCGTTTCCATACCTTCCGGCATTCGAGAAAAAAATCCCATGCCCTATCCCCTCGGCCGGGTGGGGCCGGATCCCCGCCCCGCGAGACCGCCGGGGGGTCCGGGGGGAATGAGTCCCC
>Ga0067045_1002604_pt1 | contig 66201 bp, 56 predicted proteins | sample TerdegcTABiofilm_FD_59184 | JGI IMG/M metagenome (GOLD analysis project Ga0067045, IMG submission 59184) | Combined Assembly of (Gp0054472, Gp0054536) Wastewater bioreactor microbial communities from Singapore -Terephthalate degrading...
CCTTCCATGCGGCCTTCCATCTTCCACTGTTTAGTCCATTTAGTTACTGTTTCTGCAAGCATAGGGTTTAACTCCTTTAAGTCATGAAATTCTGAAATGGGCTGTTCGTGTGGAACCCGGTGAAAGACTATGTGGTTTATAAATTCAGTAAACCTTCGCCTTAAATGTTCGTAATCAGGGGACTGAAGGATTTGAATAAGCTCCTGAAGAATCAGGCGCAAGTCATCCACATCCCTTACCTTCTCAAGCCTCACCAGAAAGGATGCCAGATCCTGCCGGTCTTTTGCATTTACCTGGCTGATGTCAAATAAAAAATAACGCATGTTTGGCACATATGCAGCCAAACTCACAAAGGGTATATAAACGAGGCNTGAGACCTCTTGCGCTGCGTTCCATGGCCTAATGCCGTTATAGACCACCANTGGAAAAACAGGCGGCAGTGGTTCACGAGATTTTACCAGCTTGTGTTTGATGAGCTCCTGATAAAAAAGCCCCACATACACCAGCATGCGAATGGCCATGTAATGATCTATGCGGCTTTGAAACTCAAAGAGCAGGTAGATGTAGGCGGTGATGTCGCTGTCCTTGCATTTTACACTTAAAATCAGGTCATTTTCCCGCTTTTTAAGGCTATCTGACACGAAGTTGCTGGAAAAGGGCTTCAGGGTAGAGAAGTCCAGGTGGTTTACCCACTCCTCCTGAACATAGTTCTTCAGCAGGTCTTCCACCATTTGAGGCTGTGAGAAAAATTCCTTGTAAAAGGCATCATACTTGCTGCGGCTCATAAGGCCAATTTAGGCTGAAAGATAGGGAAAAGCAAGGAAAAAGGAATACCAAATTCCGTGATTAACCAAGGATGTATCGCTCCTTTTTCTCTTGAAGCATCTGCTACAGAATTAATACAAAATTTATGCTTGATTCCCGTTAAAATCATGCAATAATGAAAAAAAAACAATCTTCAAACTCAATGAGGCAGGCGATATGGGAGAGATGAACGAAAGGCTGCATCAAGAGATCGCACAATTGGCGGGAACAGGCCACTGGGAGTTGGACCATATCAGCGGCAGGCTCCACTGGTGCGATCAGGTGTATCATCTGTTTGGAGTCTCAAAAACAGACTTTCCCAGCACATATGAAGGCTTTTTGAGCTTGGTGCACTCGGAAGACAGGGAAGGTGTACGCAAGGCCTATACCGCCCACATCACAAAAGGCATTCCATACGACATTCAACACCGCATTCAGCGGCCTGACGGCTCAGTTATTTGGGTGAGGGAACGCTGCAAAACAGATTTTGATGCCGATGGAAGGCCCCTGCGCTCCATAGGCGTGGTAGTGGACATCACAGACCTAAAGGCCGCAGAGGAGATGGCCCGCAAAAATGAGGAGAGATTCCGCCTGCTCCTGGAGACATCTCTGGATGGCATCTGCGTAGTGGATTTAGACGGCAGATTTGTCTATGCCAATTCAAGCGCACTTAGAATGAGCGGTTACACCCTCTCCGAACTCTATAAGCTGAATGTCAAGAATGTGATACCCCCTCAATATTTAGCTGATTTTATGAAGAGATTTCAGGCCAGACAGACTGGAGACACGCAATGCTATCTCTATGAGTCGGCCATAGTACATAAAGACGGCAGAACAATCCCCATCGAAATCAGCTCTTCAGTTATACGAGAACAAGAGAAGACCACAGGTATTCTGAGCATCTTTCGAGACATCTCCGAAAAGAAATCGCTTCTCTCCTCCCTTCAGGAAAATCACCGGCTGCTTCAAGACATCATGGACTCCATCACCGACGGTGTATATCTCATTGGACCTGACTCCACCATCCTCAAGGCCAACAAGACCCTGGAGCACTGGTACAGCGATAAAATACCGCTGGAAGGCAAAAAATGCCACGAGGTCTTTGAAAACGATTCACAACCATGCGCTGCATGCCCTGTAAGACAGGCACAAAAAGGTTATATCTCCAGTTGCCATAAACGCCGCACCATTGCCGGCGGTATAGAACGGCTGTTTAACATATCCAGTTACCCTGTAAAAGATTCGAATGGCTCCATTACCAAATCAGTGCAGGTCCTAAGGGATGTCACCACACAAAAAGCGATGGAAGACCGCCTCAAGGCCAGTGAGGAACGGCACAGAAATATCTTCGAGCGGGTCCCCATAGGCATCGCCTATTACAATAAGAATCTGATTTTGGAGTTTGCAAACGACCGATTTATAGAGATTCTGGAGTCCAGCCATAAAAAGGTCATGAACCTGGACCTAACCACCCTGAAGGACCAACGCATTCTGCCGTGCCTCAAGATGCCGTTTGTGAGCGAAAACGGTGAATATGAGGGCTGGTATGAATCCACCACCAGCGGCAAACAACTCTACATCTCCATGAAGACCGCCCCCATCTACGATGTAAATGGAGAGCCGTCCTCCGCCATCTGGCTGCTGCAGGACATGACACAGCACCACTTGGCCGAGCAGGAAAAACAGAAGATGGAACGCCAGCTTCAGCATGTGCAGCGTCTGGAAAGCTTAGGGGTCCTGGCAGGCGGTATCGCCCACGACTTCAACAACCTGCTCATGGGCATCATGGGCAATGTGGAGTTGGCCCAGAGAAAGCTTCCAGCCCTTTCCCCTGCCCTGGAAAATCTTCGTAACATCCTCAAGGCATCTGAAAAGGCGGCCGACCTGTGCAAGCAGATGCTGGCATATTCGGGCAAAGGCAAGTTCGTGGTGCAGCCCCTGAATCTCTCTGACCTGGTAAAGGACATGAGCTACCTCCTGGAGGTCTCTCTGTCCAAACGCATAAGGCTCCGTTATGAATTTGCAGACGATCTGCCGCCCATAGAAGGGGATGCAGCCCAGATCAATCAGATCATCATGAACCTCATCACCAATGCAGCCGAGGCCATAGGCGACAAAAGCGGCATCATCACCATTCGCACAGGGGTCATGCACTGCGACCGCTCCTACCTAAAAGAGACCTGGCTGGACGAAGACCTGCCTGAAGGCCCCTATTGTTACTATGAAGTGGCCGACACCGGCTGCGGCATGACGGATGAGGTAAAGGCCCGCATATTCGACCCATTCTTCACCACCAAATTTACTGGAAGGGGCTTGGGCATGTCTGCGGTGTTGGGCATAGTGCGAGGCCACAAGGGCGCCATCAAGATATATTCCGAACCCAATCGGGGCACCATCATCAAGGTACTCTTTCCTGCGGCCATAAATGCGGTCACTCAAAAGATAAAGGAGGACAACCACACCCTGGAGGAGTTTCACGGCACCGGCACCATTTTATTGGTGGACGATGAAGAGACCATTCGCTCCCTGGGCAAGGAGATTCTGTCCGCCTTCGGCTTTTCAGTGCTGACGGCAGAAGACGGCCGAGAGGCCTTGGGAATATTTCAAAAGGCCCACAATCAAATCGACCTGGTCCTCCTGGACCTCATGATGCCTCACATGGACGGCGCCGACTGTTTTAGAGAGCTCAAACGCATCAAACCCGACATAAAGGTCATCATGTCCTCTGGTTACAATGAACAGGAGATCAGCCAGCGGTTCGTGGGCAAGGGATTGGCGGGCTTTCTGCAAAAACCCTATCAGATGCAGCAGTTGATCAACATGATTCGAAAGGTCATGGGCACATAAAAATGACCATAAACGGCCGTGAGATTCAAACAAGACTCAACAAAAAGGAAGAAAAACGGCTCTCTTCCATGGCAGCCTTAAGCCGCCAGGCCATTCGGGAGCATGAGGACCTGCAGGCCGAGGAGGACCACCGACAGGCCTTTGCCCTGGATGCAGACCGCATTTTGCATTCCCTGGCCTATACCCGTTACATAGACAAGACTCAGGTGTTTTCCCTGATCCCCAACGACCACATCACACATCGCGTCCTGCATGTGCAACTGGTCTCCAAGATCGGCCGCACCATCGGTCGTGTACTGGCCTTAAACGAAGACCTCATAGAGGCCATTGCCCTGGGCCATGACTTAGGGCATCCACCATTCGGGCACGACGGCGAACGCTATCTCAGCCGGCTCTGTGAGGCCCATGGCATCGGCCTTTTCAGCCACACATGGCAGGCGGTTCATGCCCTGAGATTTTTGGAAAAGAAAGGCAGGGGCTGCAACCTCACCCTTCAGACCCTGGACGGCATCCTGTGCCACGACGGTGAGCTGCACCTGGAGGCCATAGCGCCCCAAAGAAACAAGGATTTCAGCACATTGGAACAAGAGATGCAGCAAAAACGCCAAAAAAGAGGCATCATGCTTTATCCCATGGCCCTGGAAGGCTGCGTGGTACGCATGGCAGATGTGATAAGCTATATCGGAAGGGATGTGGAGGATGCCATCAGGTTAGGGCTTATAGAACGAGAGCAACTGCCTCAAGAGGTGGTAGAGGTGTTGGGCAACACCAACGGCAAGATAGTCTATAGGCTGGTGGAGGACCTCATCGCTCAAAGCCAAGGCAAGGACGAGATTCGCTTCAGCCCGCGCATCTCTCATGCCCTTCTGACCCTAAAACAGTTCAACTACAAACACATCTACAAAAACAAAAGGATCAAGACACAATCCCACAAGATAGAACGGCTCTACACCCTGCTCTTTGAGGCCTTTTTACAAGACCTGAAGGACGAAAGGAAGGACTCCGTCATCTTTACTGAATTTCTAAACGGCATGCAGGAAAGCTACATACAAAACAGCAAACCAGCAGAGATCGTACGGGACTTCATTGCAGGCATGACGGACGCATATTTTCTCCGCATGGGCAGAGAGCTTCTCATTCCAAGCGAACTGCCCAGCAGATTTTAATCGCCCTTTTTGAACAGCCATGCCCGAAAACTGCGCCTTTCCGCCTCCCATGCCTGGCTCTCCAGCCTTTTTTCAAGAAACAGGGCAAAAAGCCTCTCCATCACCTCCACGGCCTGAGTGAGAAGGTATGCCCTTTCCAGTACCTCCGCCTCTCTGGAAAGCCCTTCCTCGTCATTGTCGGCCTCTATGGTCTTTTTCCCCTTGAAGCGCAGGCCGGAGAAGTCCAGGGTCCTGCCGAATAGAGTGAGGCTGAACTCCTCGTCTTCAAAGGCAATGCGCAGGTGGGCGCTGGAGATCTTTTTGCCTTCCAGAAGCCCTGCCCGCACCTCAGCAAGGCGGCTTTGCAGCCCACGGCAGACGAGCACATCCATCTGGGGCCCCTCTCCCTGCTCCATACAAACAAACCGTTCAAACTCCACACGGCAATCGCCCTTTTCCGGCAGATATATGGCCCCGCCCCGAGTCTCGGACTGAAAATAGAGCCAGGTCAGAAATTCCACGCCCAAAAAGGCCTTCTGGTCAACGGATGAAAGGTTTTCAGATCCAGGCACTGGCAGTCACCTCCTCCAAGGCCTTAAGCCTCTCTTCATTCCCTTGAGTGAGGGAGACGGCCAGAGAATATGGGACCACAGGCCTTAGAACCATGTCGAATGTGGCCTTGAACAGGTCCTCAAAGGCGGCCCTAAGCCTGTCCTGCCTACTGAACAAAAACACATCCCCGCCTTGAATATCCCACAAAAAATCCGTCAGATGCGGCACAGGAACGGTCTTGGACAGAAGCTGAAGCCGCATGTTGTCTCGAATCTCTGTGAGCATCTTTTTGGAAAGGCGCTGTAAACCCCGCTCTTTTTTTACCCGTTCTTCTTCCAGGGCGCAGTATTTTTTGAGCACCGTAGCAGGCACACGGCGGACATCCATGCGCATGCCCAGCACAAGAAACTCCGCAAAGGAGATGTCAGTGAGGGATATGTCCGTCTGAAAGGGCCTGTCAAAGGGGGTCCAGCCCGCCCGATATTCATCCAAACCATCCCTTTCCTGAAACACATACTCCAGCACCCGTTCATGCGCCCAATTCCAAAAGTCTTGAGGCAATGAGTCAATCACCTTGTAACGCGTAAGAGTGACTGCATTGGCTGAAAACCCCATCTCAATCCACCTTTGCCTGTTTATCGAAGATCAGAATGCTGATTCGGCGGTTTCTGGGGTCATCGGGCTTGTCTTTCACAAGGGGGATGGTTGCGGCATAACCGGCCACCTTCACCAGACGATTCGGGTCCAAACCGGCTGCCTCCAGTTCCTTTCGGGCTGCAGAGGCCCGATCCGTAGAGAGCTCCCAGTTGGTGTAGTGAGTGCCTGCATATGCCAGGGAATCGGTGTGCCCTTCTATGGCTATGCGGTTGGGCAGGTCCTTCAGGCTGTCGGCCAGGACCCGCAAGGCCTTTTTTGCCTCAGCCGTGGGCTGTGAGCTACCTATGGCAAAGAGGGGATTGCCCTGTTTGTCTATGAGTTGCACTCGCACCCCTTTGTCAAAGGTCTCCACTATCACCTGGTCTTTCAGTTCATTCAACCGCTTCTCTATGACGGCGGTCAGCTCGGTCTTGAGCTGCTCCTTGTCCATATAGACATTATTGTCCGTCACCTCTTCCTCTGGCGGCTTTTCTTCAGGGGCCGGCTGTTTTTTCGCAGAGGCATCACCTGCCTCATCGCCGCTTACCTTGTTTTTACTGGCCTCTCCTGTGGTCTGCTTGTTTAAAATGGGAGGGATGACCGAAGGTTCACCCACAGGGCTGGTCTCCACAGGCGCACCGCCCTTTTCAAATATGCTGAATTCCTGAAAATAAAGGGCAAGTTTGATCTTTTTTTCATCGGAGGTCATGTTCAAAAGCCACATGAGCAGGAAAAACGCCATCATGGCCGTAACGAAGTCGGCGTATGCCACCTTCCATGCCCCGCCGTGGGCACCGGCATGACCTTTTTTGACCTTTTTTATGATAATGGGCTGTTTATCCATAATGGGCCTGTTTATTCTGGTTTTTGTTTATTTCTGCCTGGCTGCCTTGATGGCCTCTTCCAGTTCCTCAAAAGACGGCCTCTCGCTTCCAGAGATGGCACGGCGGGCAGCCTCCACGGACATGGCAGGAGGCCAATTCATGGCACATGCCAAAATGGCGGTCTTGACCACATTGAGCTGTATCTCGTGTTCCTTGGCGCCATAGGCCAGGTTCTGTGAAATTGGTCCCACAAACCCGTAGGCACTCAAAACACCAAGGAATGTCCCCACAAGGGCTGCACCGATACTGTGCCCAAGCACCTCCGGAGGCTCGCTGATCTTGCCCATGGTCAAGACAACACCCAGGACCGCGGCCACGATACCAAGGGCCGGCATACCATCGGCTATCTTGGCGATGGCCTCAGACGGAACCATGGCATGATGGTGATGCGCCTCGATATCTATGTCCATGAGATTTTCCAGGTCGTGAGAGTTCATATTGCCTGCCAGAAACGCCTTGAAGTTGTCACACATGAAGTCTTTGATCGCATGGTTGGCCAAAACTGATGGATACTTTGTGAAGATTGGGCTGGCGTCGGGGTTGTTGACGTGGCTTTCTATGGCGAGCAGTCCGTCCTTTCTGGCCACATTCAACAGCTCAAACATCATTAGCAGCACATCCAGATAGCCCTGTTTGCCCATCTCATGGCCTTTGAACACGGAACCGATACTCCCCGCCACCTGAGCGACGACCTTTTTGGGAGACGATATGAGAAATGCGCCGGTTGCAGCGCCAAAGATGATCAGGACCTCAACGGGCTGAATGATGACATGCAGGTTACCTCCTTCCAGGAGATAACCGCCTACCACCGCCCCCAACACCACAAAAATGCCGATGATCGCAAACATATCAGACCCTCAAAACCCCTTTTGACAATTTGTTGTCAGCAACACTGTGTTATTTATCGGCCATACAGAAAATTGCTGAAATGCAGTTCATCAGGCATAAAGCATAAAGGATGGTGCCCGGGGTCGGGCTCGAACCGACATGACCTCGCGGTCGAGGGATTTTAAGTCCCTTGCGTCTACCGATTTCACCACCCGGGCACAGGTTTTTTTATAACAGAAGTCTTACGGCCTGACAACACTCGCAACAAAGTGAATCACTCCAGAAAATATCTCAATCTGTCCTTGCGGCTGGAGTGTCTGAGACGGTTCAAGGCCTTCTTTTCGATCTGGCGAATGCGCTCACGGGAGACATTGAACCGCTTGCCGATCTCCTCCAGGGTATATTCGCCGTCCTCTCCAATGCCGAAACGCAGCCGTATGATCTTCTCTTCGCGAGGGTTTAATGTGGACAAAATGGCCTTGACCCGCTCCACCAATTCCTTTTCCTTCACCGCCTCGTAGGGAGAGGCACTCTCTTTATTCTCAATGAAATCACCCAGGGTGCTGTCCTCGTCTCCCACCGGTGTCTCCAGGGAAACAGGCTCTCGGGATGCCTCAAGGATGGCATGAATCTTCTCTATGGGCAGGCCTGTGCGTTCGGATATCTCAGGTGGAGTGGGTTCACGGCCCAGTTCCTTTACAAGGGCATAATAGGCCTTGAAAAACTGGCTTCTGAGCTCCAGAAAGTGCACAGGCAGCCGAATGGTACGGGTCTTGTCCAGGATCGCACGGGTTATGGCCTGCCGAATCCACCAGCTTGCATATGTGGAAAATTTGTTCCCCTTGGTGTAATCGAAGCGAAAGACAGCCCGCATAAGCCCTAAATTGCCTTCCTGTATGAGATCGGCCAGGGAAAGCCCTTGATGCATATACCGTTTGGCTATGCTCACCACCAGGCGCAGGTTGGCGTTTATCATCTCGTTCTTGGCGGTCTCTATCTCCTTTTTGTGCGCAAGTACTCGATTCATCAACTCGCGCAGGGCCTGGTCCTGGGAATGGGCGTGACAAAATCCTATTACAGACTCAACCATATGATTTAGCTGGTGCTTTTTGGGTTTCAGGGTGGGATCCCTTCTACGCCAGGTCATAATCTGTTCTTTCAGCACCTCCATGGCGGGAAATCCGTCTGCATAACCCTCCACGGAGTATTCCAGTATGGCATCTACGATGGCGTTAAAACCATCTCGAATGATACGGCTCAGATGCTCTTCACGTTCCGGAGTCAGGAGTTCATAACGCCCCATCTCCCTCAGATATGTGGTGGTGATCTCCTCGAACTCGCTGATGACTTCCTTTTCTATGGTCACCAGTTCCTCGGGCGGGATATCCACATCCTGACCATCTCCATCCACGGCCGCCACCTCGGTTTCAACATCGAACTCTTCTTCATGTATTTCAATGCCGTCAGCCGTTATATCGCTTATGACTCGAACCGATGAAGAGGCCAGGACAGTCTTACCCCGCAATTTGAGCGGGTGCTCATCCATAATCTCCTCAAAGGATTTTTTTTCTATGATCTCGAACAGTTTCTCCACATGTTCCGTGTTTTTGATGTCATCCGGCGCTATCGTGCCTGTTGCATCGAAATAAATCTCCTTGATCTCGGAGCTGAATTCTTCGCCTGCCTGGAGCTTTTCCTCATATTCTGTGGTTTTTTTGGTTATTTTAATTGTCATGAAAAGACCCCCTATCAAAGGAATACAAACTTGTTATTATATCTTCTTCCAAACCATTTACAACCACATAACGCACCAAACTCTCTTTCATTTTTTAGAATTTAATGTTATTTTGTTTTGTTACAATATTTCGAAGGCCCAATCCTAAAGGAATCTTGAAAAATTAGAATTTTCGTTCAGAAACAAGGCGCGATGAGGCGGAAAAATGCAGCTGCCTGCCTGTGCGTTGCACGCAGACAGGTATGTGAGTATTTTTCGCCGGCGGGCAACGCAGTTGTGAGCGAAAGGGCAATTCCCCAAGTTTCCTGATCTGTCATTTTTATCATCTCTGAGGTGTATATGCAAAACGTATCGGAAAATTTTACAGTTATTGCACAAGAAATCAAAGAAAATCTCAATGATCTTCAAAAAAATATGGAAATTGTAAGAGGTTATCTTTGATGAAGGGCAGATCACTGAACGGCTGAACGAAATCGAAAAAGAGCTACTGGCGCCCGGGTTCTGGGAAAGCCCCAATCACAGTCAGCTTCTCAAGGAACGCTCTGTGCTGGAAAATCAGAAAAACACATCCGCAAGGCTCAAAGGCCAGATGGATGACCTCTTCGTTCTGACTGAAATGGCTGAAGAAGAGGGGGATATGTCTCTGCTGACAGAAGTCAGGGAAGGTATCCAAAAACTCAGGGATGACCTCAAACGTTTCGAACTGACTCACATCCTTTCAGAGCCGCATGACGCTTCCAACGCCATAGTCACCATTCACGCCGGCGCAGGAGGCACAGAGGCACAGGACTGGGCAGAGATGCTCATGCGCATGTATCTCAGGTGGGTGGAACGCAGGGGGTTTCATGCCCAGATACTGGATCAGATGCCAGGCGATGAGGCCGGCATCAAAGGCGTGACATTTCTGGTGGAGGGCGAATATGCCTATGGGTACCTGAAATCAGAGGCAGGCGTGCACCGACTTGTGCGCATATCACCCTTTGATGCCTCGGGCAGAAGGCACACATCCTTTGCCTCCGTGTTCGTGGCCCCTGAGCTGGACGAGAATATCGACATCGAAATCAATGAAAAAGACCTGCGCATAGACACCTACAGGGCCAGCGGGGCAGGTGGACAGCATGTAAACAAGACCAGTTCCGCTGTGCGCATCACGCACCTGCCCACAAACATCGTGGTGCAGTGCCAGAATGAACGCTCTCAACATAAAAACAAGGCCATTGCCATGAAGATGCTCATGGCCAGGCTTTATGAAAGGGAGATGGCCAGGAAAGACGCTGAAAAACAGAAGATTCACGGCGACAAGAAGGAAATCGCCTGGGGCAGCCAGATCCGTTCCTACACCCTGCAACCCTATCAACTGGCAAAGGACCACAGAACAGGTCTGGAGATCGGCAATGTACAGGCCGTATTGGACGGCGAATTAGACCCATTCATCGAGGCATACCTGAAACAAAAGGCGCAGCAATCCACAAACTAAGAACCGCCATGTCAAAGGAACACTCAAAGATCGTCTGTCAGAACAGAAAGGCCCGTCATGATTACGCCATCGAAGACACCTTTGAGGCAGGCATCATGCTTCTGGGCCCTGAGGTCAAATCCCTGCGCGAGGGCCGAGGCAATCTCACAGACAGCTATGCCGACTACAGGGAAGGCGAGATATGGCTCTATAATGCCCATATCTCACCCTATTCCCATGCTACGGACACCTCTGTCATCGACCCTCTGCGACCCCGCAAGCTCCTGCTTCACAAAAAGGAGATACGAAAGCTCATAGGCAAGATCAAGGAGCGCGGGTATGCCCTCATTCCTCTGGCCATCTATTTCAAAAACGGCAAGGCCAAGGTGGAACTGGCCCTGGCCAAGGGCAAAAAACAGCACGACAAACGCCAGGCCATGAAGGAAAAGGACCTGACACGGGAGCTCAGCAAACAGTTCAAGGTGCGTTAAATGGAGCTGATCATTCTGGGTTCCGGCACATGCGCCCCATCCCCTCGCAGGGCAGGGCCTGCCGCCTGCCTCAAGGCCGATGGGATTACCATACTCGTGGACAGCGCGGCAGGCACCTTGCATCAAATGGCGGTGGCCGGCATTCACTATGCCTCCATCGACCTGCTGCTCTACACCCATTTTCATGTGGATCACATAGGTGAGCTTGCTCCGTACATCTTCGCCTCCAGATATGCAGGGGATTTCATTCGCCCCACGCCCATGGAGATATGGGGACCGCCTGGCCTAAAGGCCATTCACACAGGCCTCACAGCCATCTTTGGGCAGTGGGTGGAAATGGAACCAGAAAAGATGCAGCTTCGTGAGATAGAAGAAAATTGCCTTAAATTCCAGTCCATTACTCTACAGACCACACAGGTTCAGCACACGCCTCAAAGCCTTGCCTACCGCCTCACAGACTCACAGGGGAAAAGCATCGTCTTTTCAGGAGATACAGATTATTGCCCTGAATTGGTGCGCCTTGCCCAGAAAGCCGACCTCTTTTTGTGTGAGTGCGCCAATCCAGAGGGACAAAAACGCCAAGGCCACCTCATGCCCTCAGAGGCAGGCCGCATGGCAAGGGAGGCGCAGGTCAAGCGATTAGTGCTCACTCACTTCTATCCCATCTGCGACCGCTGTGACCCCATTGCCCCGTGTGCAAAGGAGTTTGACGGAGAGATTCTGCTGGCCGAAGACCTGATGCGCATAGCGGTCTAAAACCATTCTTCATCAGCCCTCTAAACCCTGCTCACTTCGAATTCGTATCAGCCATGAAAGCTCAGCTGACAACCTCCTTGTCAACTCCTCAATAGAATAGGGCAGCCGCCTGCGCCAGTTGGGATACTCCTGCACCGTGCCCGGCAGATTCACCTGGTCTAACTGATTCATCAGGTCTTCCAAAGGCACAAGCAGCAACATGGACTTGGCCTGCCCCAAATAGCAGTAAAGCCTCTGCACCAGCTCAGGAGTAAAGGCGTCATTTGTGAGGTTCAACAGGTCAAGGAGCTCCTTTCGGGCCTGTTTTCGCAAAGCAATCTGCCTGTTCTTCAGTTCTTTTGAAGGAAACAGCTCCAGACAGGTGCGCAGGTCTATGTCACGGCCCTGCCAATAGCCTCGAAGGGTGGGCAGGTCATGGCTGGTAACCGTGGCCAGGGCCTGTTGCGGCAGCTCCTCTGGCCTCAAAAAACGCTCGTCTGTGCGCTCAAAGTAGAAGATGCGGTATGAGAGCATGCCCGCCTGTTTCATGGCCAAGCGAAACTCATCGGGCACGGTTCCCAGGTCCTCGCCCACCACCACACACTGGTTTCTGTGGCTCTCCAGGGCCACTATGGACATGAGCTCCTTCATGGGATAGTGCACATAGAGGCCTTGGTCCGCCTCCATGCCACGAGGTATCCAAAAGAGCCTCATGAGGCTCATGACATGGTCAATGCGCAAGATAGAGGCATAGCGCATATTGACCCGCAAGACCTCTATAAACGGCTCATATCGCCTTTCTCTAAGCCGCTGGGGTATCATGGGCGGAAGCCCCCAGTTCTGGCCCTTGGGATTGAACTCATCAGGAGGGGCGCCTATGGACATGTTCAGCGCAAAGGGCTGCGAGTCATACCACACATCAAACCCAGAGGCATCAGAGCCCACCGGTAGGTCAAAGTAGAGTCCTAAAGACATACCTTGCCCCATGGCCGTGCGCTGAAGCATGCTCAACTGCAGATGCAGATGGTATTGCAGATATTGAAAAAACTCCACTCGTTTTCTATGCGCATCGGCAAAGGCGGCCACCTCACTGCCTTTTCTGTCCTGAAATGCCGTGGGCCACACAGGCCAGCCCCAATTGTTGGAATCCAACGACAAAAGATACTCATTTAGGGCCTCGAACACCCCAAAGGCATGGAGCCTCTCGCCTTTCTCTTGCTGAAAGGACCTGAATGCCAAGGCCATGTCCGTATTGTCTTTCAAATGGTGCTGCACAAAATGGTTATATAGCAGTTCCAATATCTGTTTTTTGAGCTTGGCCACCTCTAAGTAATCCACGAACTCGCAGTTGCGCGTTGCTCGCAGCCTTGTCTGAAAGGCCTCGCTTTCGAACAGCCTTTGAGCAGCAGGACACTCTGAAAACTCCGGCATGAGAGGGACATCCAGATACAGATAATGAAAAAAGGAACGGCTCGAAGGGCTGTAGGGGCTGATGTGTTCAGGTCTTGCATAAAAGAGGCTGCACAGGGGATTGAGGCCCAGAAACCCTGCACCTAAATGGGACGCCGAATTCAGAAGCGCCTCCACATCCGATAGGTCACCCATCCCCCAATTCTTGAGGCCTTTTAGGGCATAGACCTGGCAGGCCAGGCCCCAATACCGCCTTTCTGATGCAGGCAAATAACAAACTGAAGGGGCAACTATCAAAGTGGTGGAAAGGATTTCCCCGCCTTTCAGATACAACGACAGGCTGTGATAGCCCAGTTCAGCACATGGCGGAATTTTACAAGAATATGACTCAAATCCCTTGGCACATGGCCTCGTTGGGCATTCTTTTCTGAAAATTTGTGCAGTGCCTTCGTAATCTTGACCATTTTCCAATCTCAAGACCCACTTCACCAGCTCTCCTTCATAGCCTGGCCGCAGGATGAGACAGCACTCCACCTCCTCTTGAGGCTGCACTCCATGTACAGGCTCGATTACCTGTTTTGCCCTTTGTTGAAGCAGCTCTTGAAGGACATGGGCAGGTTCTTCTATGTCCTGAATGCCGGTCATGGCCTGAATAACGGCCACCTGGGCATTCAATGACGCCTCGTGTCTTTGGCCGAAGATATCCGTATATGTGTGGGCAATGCCCAGAAACCCTGTCAACTCCTGCATGGCGTTTGAAGTCTCGTTCATATTTTCCGTTCCTGTTTGCTTGATTTTTATTTTAAGACATATTAAATGGCCACATGGCTTGGTTGCAATTGATATTATTCTGTATCGGGGCATATCTGCTGGGCTCCATCCCCTTTGGCCTACTCATCGGCAAGGCCATGGGCATGGATATCCGCAGACATGGCAGTGGCAATATCGGGGCCACCAATGTCACCCGCACCCTGGGCAAAAGTCTGGGCATTCTCACCCTGCTGATGGACCTGGCCAAGGGCTGGCTGCCGGTCACAGTCTGCGCAAACCTATTGCAGGGCCATGAACATGCCGAGGAGATCCTGGCAGCCACGGCACTCTGTGCCTTTTTAGGACACTGCTACTCCATCTTTCTGCGTTTTCGCGGTGGGAAAGGCGTGGCCACTGCTGCTGGTGTGTTTCTCGCCCTCTGCCCTTCGGCCCTTGCCATAGCCCTGTTGTCCTTTATCATAGTAGTATGGCGGACAGGCTTTGTATCCGCAGGCTCCCTTACAGCGGCGCTCGTCATGCCCGTGCTTCAGATGTTTTTTCTGCCATCTGTGCCCATCTCCATCGCCACCTGGGCCATAGCCATATTGGTCTGGTGGAGGCATCGCGACAACATTCAGCGACTGCTCAGGGGAGAGGAAAAGGGCTGGCGCGGCTCTGTGTAATACTTTCAAGACAAATAGGAGGTGCTCATGGGACTGCCACAGCGTAAATTGGAATATTATACCTATGCCGATTACCTACAATGGCCAGCAGATGTACGCTATGAGCTCATTGACGGCGTTGCCTATGCAATGACGCCTGCACCCACACGACTTCATCAGGAGGTCGTTGGCGAGATATTCCGTCAGATCGCCGATGCATTAGAGGGCTCGTCATGCAGGCCCTATATCGCGCCCTTTGATGTGCGCCTGCCACGGGAAAATGAGGCCGATGACGCCATAGATACCGTGGTGCAGCCTGACATCAGCGTGATCTGCGACAAGGCCAAGCTGGACGAGCGCGGCTGCCGCGGGGCGCCTGACTGGATCATCGAGGTGTTGTCGCCTGCTACGGCATCCCACGACCAGATCAGAAAACGCGACCTCTACGAACGGGTGGGAGTGCGGGAGTTCTGGCTGGTGCACCCAATAGATCGCATCGTAACCATCTATCTCCTGGAAAATGGCGCCTATGGCAAACCCAAGATAGACGAACTACTCCACACCACCCCTGCCTTGACCATGCCCCAGGTCGTCATTGATTGGGCACGGGTGTTGAGAGAGACCTGATATGTAACACAGGGACGCATTGTGTAGCCTTTTCAAATCTGCTATTGTCTATCCATGCCATCAGAACTCATCATCAACACAGCCCCCTGGGAAACCCGCATAGCCCTTCTAGAAAATGGCTCCGTGGTGGAATTTCATGTGGAGCGCAAGGCTGAACGGGGATATGTGGGGAACATCTACAAGGGTCGCGTAGTGCGTGTACTGCCAGGCATGCAGGCCGCATTTGTGGAGATCGGCCTGAACCGCACCGGTTTCATCTACATCTCGGATGTCTATGACCACATCTCGGAATTTGAAGCCCTTCTAAACAAAGGCTGTTGTGAGGAAGAAAACGCCTCCAATGAAGACGACAGCTTTTCTTCGCAGATCGCCCCTGCATTCCGCATAGAAGACCTGCTCTTTGACGGCCAGGAGATACTGGTGCAGGTCACCAAGGAACCCATCGGGTCCAAGGGCGCAAGGCTCACCTCCCACATCTCCATTCCAGGAAGGCATCTGGTTCTCATGCCCACCATAGATCAGGTGGGCATATCCCACCGCATAACTGACGAGGCGGAGCGGAAGAGGCTGCGTGAGATTCTCGAAGGCCTGAGGCCAAAAGGCATGGGTTTTATCTCCCGCACGGCCTGTGAGGGTCTCGGGGCCGAAGAGATTCAGGCGGAGATGGACTTTCTGGTCCAGCTCTGGACAAATATCCAATACAGAGCGCAGAACATGCCCATCCCAAGCCTGGTATATGAAGACCTGGACATCACCCTGCGCGCCATTCGAGACCTGTTGTCAGGCGATGTGCACAAAGTGGTCGTGGATTCCATGGACGCCTATAATCGTATTCTGGTCTTTGCCGACACCTTCGCCCCACAGCTCAAACCGCGCATCGAGCTGTATGAACAACCCATGCCCATCTTCGACGCCTATGGCATAGAAGTAGAAATGGCCAGGGCGCTTGGAGAGAAGATATGGCTTAAATCAGGGGGTTACATCGTCATAGAGACCACAGAGGCCCTGACGGTCATAGACGTCAACACAGGCAAATTCGTGGGTAAACGCAACCTGGAAGACACCATTCTCAAGACCAATCTGGAGGCAGCCAAGGAGATAGCATATCAACTGCGGCTCAGAAACATAGGCGGCCTCATTGTCATAGACTTCATCGACATGGAAAGCGCAGTCAATCGGGAGGATGTCTTCAACACATTGAAAGAGGCCCTGAAAAAGGACAAATGCAAGACCAATATCCTGAAGATGTCGGAAATGGGCCTCATTCAAATGACCCGCAAACGAAATCGTGAAGGATTACAGTCCATTTTATGCGACAAATGCTTCTATTGCGAGGGCAAGGGCTGGCTCAAGTCCAAACGCACCATCTGTTACGAGATATTTAGAAGGATGCAAAGGGAGGCCGGCTACAGCCATGCAAAACGCATCGAACTCCTGGTGCATCCCAGAATCGGTGAACTCCTTCTAAAGGAGGAATCCCATCATGTGGAACACCTGGAGCGCACCATGGAGATGGAGATAGCCATTCTCCCCCAGCAGGACTTTCACCTGGAGCAATATGACATTCGATATCTTTAGCTCCAGATTACTGTAAAAAAACCACCTTGACACAAATAGCCAACGGGCTTATATAAGCGCATTCATAATTTTTGCGGTCTTTGAATAAAATGCGCTCATTAATATCACAACACCTCATAAGTATCCTATCGGGCACTTCCATTTCAACAGCAGTTCCATACCCATGCCCTGCCCACCAGTTGCCGCCACAAAACCTTCGTATAGTAAACGCCATTCCGGCATTCCATATTCCATTTTAATGCACAAAAAGCCATGAACACCATTCAAACCCTCCTCTTGGCCGTTTTTGTCTTATCCAGTATTCCCATCGCCTCCATAGCCCTTTATTCACAGCCACAGATTGCCAAGAAATTAGGGACAATCGGCATACTGCTGGGCTGCCTCATGGGACTGTGGAGTGTGTGGCAAGGGATAAATGAGACAGGCATTCAAAGTCTCACCTATAGCTGGCAACATATCCTGATCCTGTCCGTCTCCATGGACAATCTGTCAGCCTTCTTTCTGCTGACCATATTCCTCATAACAGGCGCTGCAGCCGTCTATGGATTTCATTACCTGAATGAAAGGGAAAAAGGGCTGCGCACCCTCATAAACCAGGCCCTTCTGGGCATACTTGCCAGCGCCATGGCCTTAGTAGTGGTGGCGCACGACATGGTCACATTCCTTTTGGCCTGGGAACTCATGTCCATCTCATCCTGTTTTCTGGTGGTCTATGACTACGAACAAAAGGCAACCAGGCATGCGGCATACATATACTTTATCTTCACTCAAGCAGGCGCCCTCTTCATCTTTGCAGCCTTTGGTTGGCTTCATGGCCTGACCGGCTCCTTCAGCCTTTCAGCAAGTGCACCCGTGCCTGAATCCACAAAGCTCCTCATCTTTTTCCTGGCATTTGCAGGCCTTGCCTCCAAGGCAGGTATCTTTCCACTGCACATCTGGCTTCCCCATGCACACCCTGCGGCTCCGAGCCATGTCTCGGCCATCATGTCAGGGGTCATGATCAAGATGGGCATCTATGGAATACTGCGGCTTTATCTTACCATTGCCCCTGATTCCCTGGCCATAGGCCGTACTGTTTTGATACTTGGCATGGTGTCCGGCATACTGGGTGTGGTCTATGCCATGGGGCAAAACAACATCAAGAGATTGTTGGCATATTCCAGCATAGAAAACATCGGCATCATACTCATAGGCATTGGTATCGGGATGATAGGCATGTCATCCGGCAATCCCATAATGGCTGTCTGTGGCTTTACAGGCGGGCTCATGCATGTATTGAATCATGCCATCTTCAAGTCCCTGCTCTTTATGGCAGCCGGAAGCGTGGCACACGGCACAGGCACCCTGGCCATTGAACGCTTGGGCGGGCTCATGAAACAGATGCGCATCACAGGATTGGCATCCCTTATCGGAGCTGTAGCCATCTGCGGCCTGCCTCCATTAAACGGCTTTGTGAGCGAGTTCTTCATCTATAACGCCGCATTTCAGTCCAGGCAGCTCAGCAACATGGACTTTCTGCTGACAGTCCTGGGGGCCATAAGCTTGGCGGTCATCGGAGGACTGGCAGTGGCCTGCTTCACCAAGGCAACAGGCATAGTCTTTTTGGGAGAACCCCGCACATCTGAGGCCAGGCATGCCCACGAGGCCCCTCTATCCATGAGATATGCCATGCAGTTTCTGGCAACCATGTGCATAGCCATAGGTATCTTGCCCACGGTCTTTGCAAAACCTGCCCTTAAATCAGCCATATCCATGGTCACTACCATGACACACCAACCCACAACCCTTCTACAGACTCAAGCCATAATGGACCTGACTACTCGTATCTCATGGGGCAGCGTCTTGTTCCTGCTCGTGTGTGCCGCCTTGTGGTGGCTGCGAGTCATTTTATATAGACACAAACCCCTCTCTCGCACCTGCACATGGGGCTGCGGATACACCAAGGCCAGCCCTCGAATACAGTACACAGGCTCATCCTTTGCAGCCTCTGTTCTGGAGTTTTTCAGACCATTTGCCCCCATTCACGAGGAATGCCAGGAGCCCGTCGGCGTCTTTCCCACAAAGGCGCGCTATCACTCCAGCATTCTGGATATAGCCGAGACCCTGGCAGTGCAACGCATAGCCATGCCTGTTGTGAGGGCCATGCGCTCCCTGCGCTGGATACAGCACGGCAGTCTTCAGATATATATCAGCTACATTGTGCTGGCCATTGCAGCCCTTCTGGTGGTCACCTGGTTGTGGAGGTAATTTCATGCTGACATCCCTTTTCATCTGCCTCTTGGCCGTAGCCCTTGCCCCGCTCTTTTCGGCCGTAATTACCAAGACCAAGGCCTTTTTAGTGGGCAAACAAGGGCCTCCACTCCTCATAAACTACTACACCCTGGCCAAACTCCTGAAAAAAGGCTCTGTTTACAGCGAATCCACCACCTTTGTGTTTCAGACCATGCCTGTGATCTCCCTGGCTGTCTCTGCCATAGCCATTCTCTTTCTACCAATAGCCCGAATGCCTGCCCTGCTCTCCTTTTCTGGCGATGTGATTCTGGTGCTATATCTCTTTGGAATAGCCAGGTTCTTTTTGATTATAGCGGCCCTGGACACAGCCTCGCCCTTTGAAGGCATGGGGGCCGCACGGGAGGCATACTTCTCGTTTTTGTGTGAGGCCACACTCTTTACAGTGCTGATGCTCTTTTACAAACTAAACGGCACTCTGAGCCTGAACGACTATTTCACAGGGCCCAATGCCATCTCCATCTGGAGACCTGAGGGTGCCATTCTGCTCCTCATTGCCATTGCCCTGTTCGTGGTGTTATTGGCTGAAAACTCCCGTGTGCCAGTGGACGACCCTGCCACACACCTGGAACTCACCATGATACACGAGGTCATGATTTTGGACCACAGCGGCCCGGACCTGGCATTCATCGAGATGAGCGCCTGGCTCAAACTCCTTTTTTATGCCACCCTCATAGCAGACCTGCTTTTGCCAGAGCTCAGTACAATCACAGCCGTACCGGCCTTTTTTGCTGTCATCACAGCCATCTACCTCACCATCGGCATCATAGAATCCATAACCGCCCGTTTTCGCATGCGGCTTGTGCCCAAATTCATACTTACCTCCTTTGCCCTGGCCTTTTTTGCAGTAATCCTTGTACTGGAGATGTAACATGTTACACCTGTCGGATATCTCACTGGTTTTAATCCTTCTTTCAGTGCTCATGGCCCTGGGAAGCAGTCGCATTCAGGAACTCATTCGCATCATGGCATTTCAGGGAGTGCTGGTCTCACTGGTGCCGTTTTTGTTGGAACGCGTTCACACCGCATCCCAATTGGACATCCTTTTTCTCCTGCTCTTTATCGGCATCAAAGGGGTGGTGATGCCTGGGCTGCTCTGGTTTGCAAGCCAAAGGGTGTCAGCCAAGATGGAACTGGAACCCATTATCGGCTATCACGCCTCCATTCTTACAGGCCTGGTCATGATGGTAATCGCCGCCTTTATAAGCCATAAAATGCAAGTGGCCTCAGAAGGTCTGCATCCCCTTCTTCTGCCGGCTGCCTTTACCACCATTGCCGCAGGGCTCTTTCTGCTCGTAGCCCGACACAAGGCACTTACACAGGCCACAGGCTATCTCATTCTGGAAAACGGCATCTATCTGGCCGGTTCTGTACTGGCGCGAGAGGCACATACGCAATTCGTGGTGGAATTCGGCATACTTCTGGACATCCTGGTGGGCATTATGGTGATGGGCATCATAGTACACAGAATAAGCCGTTCCTTTGACGACGCAGACACCATGTTTTTGCAGGAATTAAAGGGGTAACACATGCTGGAACTCATATTCATAATCCCTGCACTTACAGGCATTCTTACATTCTTTCTGCCAAGGGCCTTGGGCCGTATGACCATAACCGGCCTCGGCGTATTGCATCTGGGCTTTACTGGCATCATCTGTTTTCAGGGTTTGCCCGCCCTCTGGCCCGACTATTTTCAGACCACGCCTGAGGGCAATCTGGTGCTCCTGGTCACCTCTTTTCTCTATTTGATGGTGGCCTTCTACACGGTTTCATACATGGCCGAGACGGAGATGCACAACGAGCCTGTGTTCTCCGCATGTCTGCTCTTGTTTTTAGCTGCCATGGGCATGGCGGCTGTAACGGATCACATCATAGTCCTATGGATAGCCATAGAGGCCACCACCCTCATGAGTGCGCCGCTCATATTTTTACACCGCTCAAAAGAGGCCCTGGAGGCCACTTGGAAATATGTCCTGATCTGCTCCGTGGGCATTGCATTGGCACTTCTGGGCGTGTTTTTTACGCTGATGGCCATCAAGAGCAGCGACTCAAACACCTCCATGACCTTTCAAAACCTGCTGAAGAATGCCACTGGAGTGGAGCCCATATGGCTTAAGGCAGGCTTTATCTTCACCCTCATCGGATATGGCACCAAGATGGGCCTTGCACCCATGCACACCTGGCTGCCTGACGCCCACAGCGAGGCGCCCAGCCCTGTCTCCGCCCTGCTTTCAGGCGCCCTGCTGAACTGTGCATTCCTGGGCATTTTAAAGACCCATGGACTTTTGACCTCTGCCGGCATTCAATGGTATTCCAGCCAGCTTCTGGTGTGGTTCGGACTCTTTTCCATTCTCATAGCCGCGGTATTCATGATGCAGCAGGACAACTACAAGCGTCTTTTAGCCTATTCCAGCATCGAAAACATGGGTGTAATAGCCTTTGGCATAGGTATTGGAGGGCTTGCGGCCTACGGCGCCCTTTTGCACCTCATTCATCATGCCCTGCTGAAGTCCTCCCTCTTTCTCTCATCGGGCAACATGCTTTTGGGTTTCGGCAGCAAGAAGATTCGAGAGACAGGCCGCATGCCCCGTTACATGCCTCGCACCTTTACAGCCTTTATGTCAGGTTTTGCCGGCATCTCCGGCTTTCCGCCATTTGGTATCTTTTTAAGTGAAATGCTCATAGTCTTCGGCGCCTTACAGCAACAGGCCTATCTTCAAACGGCTGTCTTTCTCATAGGGCTTGCCCTGGTCTTTGCTGGGGCCGCCAAGGCGGTCATTCGCATCTCCTTTGGGAATTTTACGGGTGAGCTTCTGGTCCCTGAGAAATGGCGAATGGTAATCCCCATCTATCTCCTCATCGCCACATCTGTTTTACTCACCATTTATCTGCCACAAGGCATTCATGAGGCCATCTCCATGGCAGTCAAATATCAGGGCGTTGCGCTCACCATGGGAGGCTACATTCATGGCTGATTTCTTAACCATTCAAAACGGCAGACCCTTTAAGCGCATTCAAGTGCCATATCTGCATTTTTCTGAATTCAGGGCCAATCTTTTGAAGCTGGCCTTCAAGGGGGCCGATGTGGTGCAGTTCTTTGCCTATCAGGAGGACCCTTCAATCAAAGAGGTGTTGATGTTGGGCTTCAACGCCCCTTCACGGGACTTCTTCAGCTATGAAGAGGAAGGCACTGTTCAACTGATGGCAGTCCTGCGTAAGGATCACCAGCTCTTTGCGGTTCAGACCACAGCACCCGAGACCTTTGACGCCTTAAGCCGTCAGGACATGCGTTTTCAGCTCTTTGAGCGGGAGATCGCCGAACAATTCGGTCTTGTACCCAAAGATCACCCCTGGCTCAAACCCGTTCGCTACCACGCCAACTGCCGCGGGGTCAAGGATGTCTTCGGCAATGACTATACTCAAGACATCCCTGGCAACTATCCGTATTTTCAAGTGGAAGGGGAAGAGATACACGAGGTGGGCGTAGGCCCTGTGCATGCAGGCATCATCGAACCCGGCCACTTTCGCTTTCAGTGTATAGGAGAACGGGTGCTGCACTTAGAGATTCAATTGGGATACCAGCACAGGGGAGTGGAGCCCCTGCTCACATCAGTGCCCTTCAAAAGGCTTCCCATTCTCATAGAAGGCATAGCCGGAGACACGGCGGTGGGAAACGCCCTGTGTTTCAGTCAGGCCATGGAGGCCCTTTTGAACCTCACCCCTGACGACGGGGCAAAGACCCTGCGCACCGTGGCGCTGGAGCTGGAACGCATCGCAAACCATGTGGGGGACTTAGGCGCATTGAGCGGAGATGTGGCCTTTAATTCCAGTGCCGCATACTTTGGCCGCATTCGCGGGGAGTTTCTGAACCTGCTGCTGGTCATGGCCGGCAACCGCTTCGGCAAGAACCTGGTAAGGCCGGGCGGAGTCACAATGGGTCTCATCGAGGACTCCAGAAACCTTATTTTAAGCAAGATAAAAGAACTCAGGCCTGAGATTAAAGAGGTTGGGGACCTGCTCTTTTCAGCCCACACGGTGCAGGCCCGTTTTGACGGCTGCGGAGTGGTCAGCCGTGAGATACCGCTGGTGGGAGTGGCAGGCAGGGCCTCAGGCATAGACTATGATGTAAGGCAAGCATTCCCCACAGAAAGATACAGCGAGATCCCTGCATGCCCCCACACACGCACCCATGGAGGCGTCTTTTCCAGGGCCATGGTGCGTTTCGAGGAGATCTTGCACTCCCTCGACATCATAGAGCGACTTTTGCAACGACCTGTCACCACTCAGCCGGTGGTCTGGACAGGTGAGGTATCATTGGCCTCGAGCAGCTGTGTCACCACTTTGAACGAGGCCTGGCGAGGGGAGCTCTCCCACTGTGTGCTCACGGACTCCAGGGGCGGCATTCTGCGCTACAAGATCAAAGACCCGTCATTTCACAACTGGACAGGCCTGGCCATGGCCTTAAGAAACGAGGAGATCTCGGACTTTCCACTGAACAACAAAAGCTTCAACCTCTCCTACTGCGGGTTTGATCTATAGGAGGAGACCATGCTCAAGATTCTAAAGACACGCATTCATCAGGGCTACAGGACCAGCCAATACCCATCAAAACCCCTTACACTGCACAGGCATTTCAAGGGGCTTCCCCAAGTCAACACAGCGTGCAGAGACGAAATGGCTCAAAGATGCGCAGAGATGTGCCCCCAGGAGGCCATAGATGCCAAAAAAAGGCTCATCGACCTGGGGAAATGTGTCTTCTGCGGCCTGTGTGAACGCATATCCAACGGTGAATTTGTACATTTTACCAACGAATTCGCCATGGCTGCCACCAGACGGGAAGACCTGCTCACATCAGGGGCCATGCCTGACCTCACGGTCCACAGGCGAAAAGACGTTCAGGGATTGTTCGGCAGGTCTGTTCAACTGCGCCAGGTATCCGCAGGAGGCTGCAATGCCTGTGAGGCAGACACCAATGTGCTCAACACCCCGTTTTTTGACCTCTCCCGCTTTGGCATAGGCTTTGCGGCCTCACCCCGCCATGCAGACGGCATACATGTCACAGGCCCAGTGACCCGTAACATGAGAGAGGCCCTGCTGCGCACCTATGATGCAGTCCCTGAACCCAAAATCGTAATAGCAGCAGGCTGTTGCGCCATCTCAGGCGGTCCGTTTCGAGGCAGCCCAGAGATCATTCCACTTGAGACCCTTGTGCCCGTGGACCTCTACATCCCTGGCTGCCCACCCCATCCCATGACCAATCTCGATGCCTTCTTGAGGTTCTTCAAATAAAAAATGGCTAATAGATACGGCAGCAAAATGGCAACATCAGTTCGTATATCCGAGCAATTGGTGAATGAGGCAAAAACACATGGAAAAAATGAGCCGGTGGGCTTGCTGACATTTTTTCAATATCACCCCAAAAAAACAGGGCTTGACCCCCTTTGTAAGGATCAAGCCCTGTAATCACAACAAATAACGCTTTAGTGAGCCTTGCAAAATTAAGCGGCGCCTACACCCTTGAAGATAGCCTGCGTAATGGAATCCACAGAACCCACGCCCTCAATCCTGACATACTTGGGGGCGTTGGCATCGCCGGTAGCCTGCCAATTCTTATAGAAGCCTATGAGAGGCTCTGTCTGGGCGTGATAGACCTCAAGCCTTTTGCGCACAGTCTCTTCCTTGTCGTCATCGCGCTGAATGAGGGGTTCGCCTGTCACATCGTCCTTACCCTCCACCTTGGGGGGATTGAAGACCACATGGTATGTCCTGCCGGAGGCCAGATGCACGCGCCTGCCGCTCATACGCTTGATGATCTCGGAATCCGGGACATCGATATCCACGACATAGTCGATCTTGACGCCGGCAGCCTTCATGGCCTCGGCCTGGGGGATGGTGCGCGGAAAGCCGTCGAAGAGAAAACCATTCTTACAGTCTGCCTGTTGAATACGCTCTTTGACCAGACCGATTATTACATCGTCAGGCACCAATCCGCCTGCATCCATGTATTTCTTGGCCTCGATTCCAAGAGGTGTGCCCGCCTTGACAGCAGCCCTGAGCATGTCGCCGGTGGAGATCTGTGGAATACCCAGCTTTTCCTTGATACGATTCGCCTGTGTGCCCTTGCCAGCGCCAGGGCCGCCCAATAAAATAATGCGCATGTTTTCGATCCTCCAATCATTTGATTTTTATAAACAGCCACGAGGTTGTTTTATAATCAAAAAAACAAAAAAAGCAATAAGCAGTTACCCCCAAAATTCCACAATTGAATCAAGGGGGAAACCACCCAGTCAGACGGTTATCAGAGAAATCATCGTGCAGTGGAGGCATGCAGCGCCTTGATCGCAGCCCTCTTTACCGGCATGGCGGGATCGTTTGCCAGACACCGCAATTCCTGTGCGTCGAGCCGACCCTGTCTGGCAAGCACCTCCACGGCTGTAGCCCGAATCTCCTGGTCTTCATGGCTCAAAAGCCCGCGAAATTCATTCTCGTAGCCGGGCATCTCAAACTGTTTCAACAGGGCCATGAGCCCGGGCTTTATATCCTCATCTCCGAATTGCAATTCTTTCAGATATAAAGCAACGATTTCGGGAGATGTCTCTTGAAAACGCCACAAGTTTAACAAAATGACCTTTTTGACCTCCTTCGAACAGGTAGCAAGCCTGTCCATGAGGAGTCTGACCACACGCTTCTCATGTAGATTACACAGGGCTGCAATGGCTATCTCCTGTATTTCCTGATTATCATCATAGATACATTCGATAAGCGGCAGGGCCGCCACAAGATTGCCCTCCCACCCGATGGCCAGAATGGCGCGAATGCGGCGCTCATGGTCTCCATGGGCCACATCGGACAGCAAACGCGATAACAACTGCTGAGGATGGTTCAGAAAAGGGCCTATGACGCTCAGATGAACGGCGGCATAGTCCTTTATTTCGTCGGATGCGTCACTCTCCTGCATGAGTTCGTAGATGGGAATGGCCGTCTCTTCCTTGACAAAGGCCCCCAGCACAAAAAATATCTCCCTGCATACGGAGATATCGAGAATGCGAAGCGCCCTCAGAAACAGGGCCACAGCCTCCTTCTTCTCTCGGGCAAAACGGTTCAAATCCAGGAGATATGCCCTGACAAGGGCAGCTATACGTTCTTTTGGATCAAAAACCACCACACTCATGGCATTGCATCAGACCTTCAGGCACTCCAGGAGGCCCTTAAAACGCCTTCTCTGGCACTGACCCGATTCACATAAACCGTTACATCCTGATCCGGCGTCACTGCCATGCCTATGGGTTTGGGCATCTCCACCGGCATCAGGTAATCGTGCAACACCACCAGCGTCTTTTGCGGAAGCTCATCCAGGACCCATGCCCGCAACGGCTGGTTGATTCGCCTCTCGAGATGCCTCAAAAGCCAATAGCGGTGACGGCTGCTGGAGACCATGGCCGCGGATATGAGGCCTTCATTCAGATAAATAGCCAGGCTCTCCAGGTCGGCTGAGGTATGCAGCGGCAACCCTGAATTCAGAAAACTGGCTATCTGTTGCTGCATCAGCAGATCCAAACCCCTGCGAAGAGGCGAGGTAACCGTGGTATATGCCTCCAGCCCAAGACCGCTGTGAAAATCCGGTTCCTGCGAGATGACACCCCTGCTGATAAATCTGCGCTGGCGGTAATTCAGTTTTATATCGGTGGAGATGCCGGATATGAGTTTGGACTTTGGAGCAGGCTGAGAGCGATAAATGGCGGGGATATGATTGTCCCGCAGAAATTCAGCGGCCATTCGATTGGCCAGCACCATGCACTCTGACACCAGAAAACGGGCCGGCCCTATGGGCTGCAAGGAGACCTCCGGCTCGCCGTTTACAATCCTGATGTTGACATCGGGAATGGGCAGCGGCATGGCCCCTGCCTCGATCCTCCTCTGCTGAAGCGTCTCACACAAGGCGAGGAGGGTTTCAAACGGTTGCTGTCTGTTCCTGATGGACTCGTCCACACCATCATAAGTGAAGCGATCCGCTACACGAATGAGGCTCAGGGCTACGCGTGTCTTCAGGATATTGGCCTGTTCATCCAGGGTCGCAAAAAAACTTATGGCAGGCCGTTCCTCACCGGCGACCAGGCTCATCGCCCCGGCTGACAGAACCTCTGGAAGCATGGGGATGATCTCATCAGGCAGATAAATGCTGGTAGCCCTGCGAACGGCCTCATCGAAAAGCGGGGTTTTGACAGGAATGCGCTGTCCCACGCCGGTTATATGCACACCCAGCTCATAACCGGCGGCCACCTGTCTGAAACTCAAGGCATCGTCGATGTCCGTGGTCTCGGAGCTGTCGATGGTAAAGATGTGCAAGGCTGTCAGGTCCAGCATGCCGGCCCTTTCAAAGGGTTCCTCGGCTATTTTGGCGGCCTGATGCATGGCCTTGAGGCCGAAACCCCGCTCGATCCCGTGTCTGGCAAGCTCCAAGTTCTCATGCACCCCCCACATCCCTGCCTTGACCATGGTGTCAAACGGCGCAGACGGCTGAAGCAGACCGGCCTGTTTGAAGATGTTTTTAACCTTGAACGCCGCATGGGACTCGTCACCTTTTATACAGAAATCGGCTATATTCGAAAGCAGGGCATCGAGCCCGCCTGTCTCACGCTGCTGAAGCGCCGCACGCCTTTCCTGCTCATTTTCACTCCAGAGGGCCTTCAAAAATGCAACCCCGCGAGCCAGTTCCTCCTGCTCCTGTCTCTCCCTCTCCTGATGGGCCAGAAGCAACTCCACTACATGCGCCGGCTGAACAACTATCTGACCATTTTTAAACTTGAAATAGGTATGGTCCAGAATAACCGAACGAATCAGGGCGGCCTCGTGGTCAGGTCCTGTATCGCCTGTAAAAACCAGTTGAGCAAGACCGGCACAGGACCAGGCCTCTTGCTCACCCTTGACCAATTCCCAAAGCGAAGGGATATCTATTTCACCGAGAAGTGCATTACGCCTTGCATGTATCCCCTCCAGACCATGCAGAACAGCGTCACGATCTGTATAAGGCAATTTTTGGGAAGACACATGCAGGAAACGGGCATCGGAAAGGGTCAGTTCCCTGCCCAGATGAGTAAGTACATGATAACGCCCGCCTTTTTTATCCAGAATCACAGCGCATATAAAACGCTGTTCATCCAGGAACTCTATGACCTGACCATTGGCTATCTCCATAAAAACCGGCATCAATCCAGATGGGCTTTTAGGTCCAGTATGGCCTTTTTCACGCCATAGCCTGCAAGTTCCGCGGCAGTCAGCCAGCGCATGCCGGTCTCCCTGTAAAATCCGGCCTTGAACAGGTTTTCGGAAAGGGGCTGCTGTGTCTCGTCATAGCCGTGACGCCAGAGTACGGCGCCGTCTGAAACTCGAATCAAGACCATGGAAAAGGCCACTGATGCCGGTGTCTGCACCGAGTAGTTGGAGCCCACACGTTCCCGATAGCGCAGGAGCTTGGTATAGAGCACGGCATCGGCGCCCAATTCGGCACCGAAATTCTGTATCAATTTGAGCTGTGACGCCTTCACATCCACACTCAACATGGCATTCAGAAAGCTGACACACTGCCGCTCCTGTATCACCTTGAAACGGGCATCACCGCTGATTTCATTGGCAATCAATGCGGTAACCGCGCTGCGGGCACCCTTAGGCAACTCCTCTGCAGAGCCAGACACGTTATCGGTGATGGTGCAGTCTGTATCCCTGCCTGTGAGCGCTGCCTTATCCACAGGCAAAACGGCTATATTCTCCAGACGAGGTATGCGGACATCGTCGGAACCACCGGACATAAGACCGCTGCAGCCGGTAATGACCGAAAACAATGCAAGGATTGCAATAGATACACACAGCCGAAACAAATGTATAGAACTAAAATGTGAACTCATAACACCCCTTTACTGGAAAAAACCCGATTTTGAAGCCGCGGTTCCGGAGAAACCGCCAGGGACAAGGCTCGCGCCATGGCCTTGAACACAGCTTCTACCATGTGATGGCCGTTTTTGCCATACTCTACGTTCACATGCAGGGTGATGCCGCTGTGCAGCACAAACGCCCTCATAAACTCCTCCACAAGCTCCACATCGAACTCCCCGATTCTGTGCACCGGAAATTGGGCTTGAAACACCAGATAGGGCCGATTGGAGATATCCACATGCACATGGGCCAGGGCCTCATCCATGGGCACCGAGAAGCTCCCGTATCGACGCAGACCAGCAGCTGTTCCCACAGCCTGTCGAAAGGCCTGCCCCAGACAGATGCCTATATCCTCCACTGTGTGATGAAAATCCACATGCAGGTCCCCTGTGGCGTGAATGGAAAGGTCGAACAGACCATGCACTGTCCAGAGGGTCAACATGTGATCCAGAAAACCTATACCAGTCTGAATAGAGGCCCTGCCCTCGCCCATGAGCCCCAGATGCAGCTGAATATCGGTTTCAGCAGTGGAACGTCTTATTTCAATGGGTTGTGTCTCTATCACATCTGCTCCTTTTTTATGGGGTCTTGCAAAATTGCCTTTTCGCCCTTACATCACGCATCCTCGCGCCTTGTTCTCAAACGAAAATCCCAATTTTTCAAGGCCCCCTTCAGAGAACCTTTAATCGCGCAAAATAGCACCCTTTGCGCCGCTTTCCACCAATTTTGCGTATCTGGCCAGATAACCTGTCGTAATCTTCGGCACAAACGGCCTCTGCGCCTGCCTTCTCCGCTGCAACTCCGCCTCATCCACCAACAGGTTCAATTTCTTTGCTGGAATATCGATCTCTATGAGGTCTCCCTCCTGCACCAGGCCGATGGGTCCGCCGCTTGCAGCCTCCGGCGAAACATGTCCGATGGCAGCGCCCTGAGTGCCTCCACTGAACCGGCCGTCTGTGATAAGGGCCACCTCTTTGCCCAAGCCCATACCTATGACCGCAGCGGTGGGAGAGAGCATCTCAGGCATTCCAGGCCCGCCCTTGGGGCCCTCATAGCGAATCACTATCACATCCCCGGGCCGTATTCCGCCGCCTAAAATGGCGTCATATGCCTCACTCTCCGATTCGAAGATACGGGCAGGCCCTGTATGGCGCAACATCTCTTCGGCAACGGCAGACTGCTTCACTACAGCGCCTTCCGGGGCCAAATTGCCATAAAGAACAGCTATCCCCCCCTGCTTGTGATATGGATTCGACACAGGACGAATCACATCCCGGCCGATGGTCTTTACTGCGCCTATCTGTTCCCTTACGGTCTTGCCTGAAACAGTAAGGCATTCCAGGTTCAAAAGCTCCAGATTGGAGAGCTCCTTCATGACCCCCTGTATGCCGCCCGCCTCATGGAGTTCCGCCAGGCTGTGAGGGCCGCCGGGAATCAGGCTGCACACATGGGGCGTCTTCTCGCTCATCTCATTGAAGACAGAAAGTGAAAGGTCTATACCGGCCTCATGGGCTATGGCTGGCACATGAAGCGTGGTATTGGTGGAGCAGCCCAGGGCCATGTCCACTGCAATGGCATTTTTGAATGCCTCCGGCGTGGCGATGCTGCGGGGGGTTACGCCCTTTTGCACCAGTTCCACGGCCTTCATGCCGGCCATCTTGGCCAGACGATAGCGGGCGGCGGACACGGCAGGGATGGTGCCGCTTCCAGGCAGAGACAGGCCAAGGGCCTCTGTGAGGCAGTTCATGGAGTTGGCAGTAAACATGCCGGCGCAGGAACCACAGGTGGGGCAGGCCTCGTCCTCCAGCTCCTGCATCTCTTCAAGGCTCATATCCCCGCGTTTTACTCGGCCTATGCCCTCAAATACCGTGATGAGATTGACCTTTTTCCCCTTCCATGTGCCGGTGAGCATGGGGCCGCCGCTTATGGCTATGGCAGGGATATTGAGACGCAGCATGGCCATGAGCATACCCGGAATGATTTTGTCGCAGTTCGGCACCATCACCAGGCCGTCAAAGGGATGGCCTTGGGCCATGACCTCCACTGAATCGGCTATCAGCTCCCGGCTGGCCAGGGAATAGCGCATGCCGAGGTGGTTCATGGCTATGCCGTCACACACGCCGATACAACCGAATTCCATGGGGGTGCCCCCTGCCATACGAATGCCGGCCTTCACGGCCTCCACTATCTGCCGCAGGTGTATATGGCCTGGAATGACCTCATTGAAGGAATTGACCACTCCTATTAAAGGCCTGTTCAGCTCCTCGTCAGTATAACCCATTGCCTTAAAAAGGGACCTGTGCGGCGCCCTTTCCAACCCCTTCTTCATTTGATCGCTTCTCATAAACATCTCCTCTTATAAACTTTTTGGCTGCACAAGGGATTTCCCAAAAATCAGGGAAAGAACAATTTTGGGAACTTTTTATATCTTACCGCCATTCATTGAATATTCATAGATAGTTCAAAAATTATCTGACAATACGACCCGATTACAACCCGTTACAATCAGGCTGATTTTTTGGAAACAGCACCATCAAGCCTCAACAATGGATGTTTGGGTTTGTTTTTCAAAAACAATTTCCAGGCAAAGCCGGCCAAATCATCACCGAATGATATAGCTTTTCTGGGCAAGGCCAAGGGATCGCTCTGCATGTCAGCAAGACCACGCTCACAGGTAACGGCGCTTACAAAACCGGCATCACGAACGGCCCGCATCGCAGGAAGATCATGACTGCCGTATGGATAACAAAAATGCCTCACGGGCGCCCCGATTTTCTGTTCAAGGATGGTACGGCTATGCAGTATCTCCTGCTTCAAAATATCCTGAGGCAGCCCTGCCAAACCTCTATGAGTAAGACCATGCGCACCTACTGCAATGTCATGCCGCAGCAGCTCCCGCAACTGCGCCTCATCCATCAATGGCGGCGTCTTCATGCCGTCTGATAAATACCAATCAGCCACGCCACCAAGTTTGCCGGCAATTGCATATACCACCGCAGGAAAACCGTATCGCCGCAGGACTGGCAAGGCATATTCCAGAAAATTTACATAGGCATCGTCAAATGTCAGAACCACGGCGCGAGGGGGGATAGCCAGCTCTCCACGCAGACAAGCCGATGCTGTATCAATGTCGAGGATGTTGAAACGCAGGTACTTCAACATGGCCATCTGGGCTGAAAAACGCCCGACATCACAAAAACTGGCGCGATGCAGGCGCATGGGCTCAAAACGCCCGACCTGGTGATACATAAGGATATTTATGCCATTGATCATCATTCTTTTTCTTCAGGGCTCCCTTTACGCTTTTCCGTTATAACATCATCATAAAGGGCTAAAATATCCCTGCATAACCGATTCAGAGAAAAGTGCGCTTTGAAACGCAAATAACCTGCCTGCCCCATGGATTGCCGCAACGCATCATCGCCGAGTAATTGCTGAATGGCCAGTTTCAAGGCAATAACATCTTCTGCAGGCGTCAACAACCCTGTGATGCCGTCCTCAACGACCTCAGGCACACCACCTACTCGTGCAGATATCACAGGGATGCCTACGGCCATTCCCTCTACCAATGCCAGGCCAAAAGATTCACGACGGGATGGCGCCACGAGAATATCCATGGCCGGCAAAAGGCCTTGCACATCTTCAATCTCCCCAAGAAAAGTCACACGGCCTTTCAGTCCAAGACTGACGGACAAAGCCTGCATTCTCCGGCCCCAATCTGTACTGTAGGAGCCTGCAAAAAAAAGCCTCCAGTTTTGTGGTGCACGTGGGTCTATAGACAACTGTGACAAGGCATTTAACAGTACATCGTGACCCTTGTCTGCCACAAACCGCGCAACCATACCGATAGCTATCTCATTCTCATGCAAAGCGAGTTGTTTGCGCATGGCCTTTCTCGCACTGTCTTTTTCGATCATCGGCATCGGCACTGCGTTCAGAATAGTAATGATCCGGTCAGATGGATAAGCCTGATCTTTCAAAAATTCTGCAACTGCCGAAGACACAGCAATAATTTTAGACACCCCGCCAAAATGTTTCGCAGCATTGGTGGCATGTGCAGTAGCTACTGCTGGGCATCCGCTCAGACGAGCCGCAATAGCAGCATAATGAGCGCCACGAGTCAAATGACCATGGATGAGATCAGCTCGCAAGTATCGAGCCAATAATCCCAATTTGAACATGGAAAAAATATCAAAAAAACCGTGCATCGGCACATGAAAAACAGGAATTTTTTCCAGAGAAAGGTGTTCAGCAAGCCATGAATCCTGTGGACCGGCATAGATTGCTTCATGCCCGGCGTCACGCAGGGCTGTCAAAAGCCAAAAAGCATGCCGCTCAGCACCCCCAACGCCATGAGAATGCAAGACATGAATTACACGCATATTGGTCTCTCGATTTGTAATTGACATAATTAATATATTATCTTATATCATGGCTTTCAAAATAGGCCACATTTGCCAATTGACCGGCCACCATCCGGTTTTACGGGTTCCAGTGGAAAATAAACCATTACCGTCTTATATTAAAGGGAACCTATACGAAATTAGAATCTTCGTTCGCTCCCTGCCTGCCTGTGAATTGCACGGAGACAGGTCTGTGAGCATTTTCACCGGCGGGCAACACAGCTATCGGGCGAAAGGGCAATTTCGTAGAGGTTCACTTATATCTATCATACATCCATATTTCAGGAGAAACACGCCATGATGCCCAATTTTCTTTTCACCTCCGAATCAGTCACCGAAGGCCACCCAGACAAGGTAGCGGACCAGATCTCCGATGCTATTTTAGATGCCATCCTCAAGGAAGACCCCTATGCAAGGGTAGCCTGCGAGACCATGGTCACCACCGGCCTTGCCCTTATCGCCGGCGAGATAACCACCTCTTGCTGGGTTGACATGCCTCAGGTGGTCAGAGGCACCATCAAGGAGATCGGCTACACGGATTCCAGTATGGGATTTGACTGGCAGACCTGCGCTGTACTCACCAGCATCGACAAGCAGTCCTCGGACATCGCCATGGGTGTGGACAGGGACGGAGACATCGGGGCAGGCGACCAGGGGCTCATGTTCGGCTACGCCTCCAACGAAACTCCGGACTACATGCCCATGCCCATCTGGTACGCACATAAGCTTGCTAAACGCCTGGCAGAGGTCAGAAAAAACGGCACACTGCCCTTTTTAAGGCCTGACGGCAAGACCCAGGTCACCATCCGCTATGAAGACAGACGGCCTGTTGCAGCCCAATCCATAGTAGTGGCTGCACAGCACGAGCCGTATGTACATGAAAAAGAGGTAAGAGAAGCCATCATCGAAGAGGTCATCAAAAAAATCGTGGCCCCAGAACACCTCACCGCAGGCACCGAATTCTTCATCAACAGCACAGGAAGATTCGTGGTGGGCGGACCCCTTGCAGACTGCGGCGTGACAGGCCGCAAGATCATTGTGGATACATACGGCGGCAGAGGCCACCACGGTGGAGGCGCATTTTCGGGAAAGGACCCCACGAAGGTTGACCGCTCTCCCTCCTACATGGCCCGCTATGTGGCCAAGAATATAGTGGCAGCAGGGCTGGCCGATGAGTGCGAGGTGCAGGTGGCCTATGCCATAGGCGTGACCCGTCCCCTGGCCATCAATGTGCGCACCTATGGCACTGAAAAGATTTCGCAGGACCGCATAGTGGAACTCATTGAAAAAAACTTCAGCTTCAAGCCCAGGGATATAATCGAACGTCTGAACCTCAGACGCCCCATATTCAAAAAGACTGCGGCCTATGGTCATTTCGGCAGAATGGAACCGGAGTTTACATGGGAACAACTGGATATGGTGGAAACACTTAAAGATCAGGCAGGATTTTAGGAGAATACCATGGATTATCACATAAAAGACAAGGGATTGGCCCAGACAGGCAGACTTCGCATAGAGTGGGCCAGAAAGAGCATGCCTGTACTCAATCAGATACAGGCAAGGTTTGAGAAGGAAAGGCCCCTCAAGGGCATACGCCTCGGTGCCTGCCTGCATGTCACCACCGAGACAGCAGCCCTGGCCCAGACCCTCAAGGCAGGCGGGGCAGAGGTGTTTCTGTGTGCATCAAACCCACTTAGCACTCAAGACGATGTAGCGGCGGCCCTGGTGGAGTTTGACGGCATACCTGTATTCGCCATCAAGGGTGAGGACAACGATACCTATTATAAACATCTACGGGCTGTGCTGAATGCAAAGCCCAGTATCACCATGGATGACGGCGCGGACCTGGTTTCGACCCTGCACACGGAACGTCGTGAATTGATACAGGGCATAATAGGCGGCACAGAGGAGACCACCACCGGCGTCATAAGACTCAAGGCCATGGCCGCTGACGGTGTACTGGCATATCCCATCATTGCAGTCAACGACGCCAATACCAAACACATGTTCGACAATCGTTACGGAACAGGCCAGTCCACACTGGACGGCATCATCAGGGCCACCAACAGGCTCATGGCCGGCGGCATCTTCGTGGTTGCAGGCTATGGCTGGTGCGGCAAGGGGCTCGCCATGCGTGCCCGTGGCATGGGCGCCCGTGTTGTGGTGACGGAAATAGACCCTCTCAAGGCCCTCGAGGCCGTCATGGACGGCTACGAGGTCATGACTATGCGGGATGCAGCGCCCGTTGGCGACTTCTTTTGCACTGTGACAGGCGACATTGCGGTCATACGCAAAGAACATTTTCTCGCCATGAAGGACGGGGCCATTGTCTCCAATTCAGGGCATTTCAATGTGGAGCTCGACCTCCAGTCCCTGTCCGAGGTTACCAAATCCAGACGATTCATTCGCGACTTCGTGGAGGAATACCACCTCATCAATGAAAGACGCATCTATGTCCTGGGAGAAGGCAGGCTGGTCAATCTGGCGGCAGCGGAAGGCCATCCATCCAGTGTCATGGACATGAGCTTTGCCAACCAGGCCCTGTCAGCGGAATATATCCTTAACCATGCCAACACATTGGAAAAACGGGTCTATTCGGTGCCAGTCAACATAGACAGGGAAATCGCCAGGCTCAAGCTGGAGAGCATGGGCATTCAAATCGACACCCTCACTGCGGAACAGGAGAAGTATCTGTCCTCGTGGGAGATGGGGACATAGCATCGGGATTTTCATCGAATTATAGTCTGCTCCAAATCACCTTGGTCAATAACCCGATAAGGGCTGGAAAGGCCAAAGACGCCAGAATGCGCGTCACGGCCAGTTTCCAGCCCAAAAGCGGCACCTCATAGACCAGAAAACGATTGATGCCCATGAGCGCCCAGGCAGAAAGGTATGTCACCACAGGGGCAACCGCCGCCCCCTGTTGCAGCAGGGCATTGACGATGGGAAACTGAACGAACGGCCCGCCTGGAGTGAGCATGCCGCCTACCGTGGCGATCAAAAGCCCCTTAAGCCCTGACTCCTCGCCCAGCAGGCGAGTCAAAAGCTCGGTGGGCATTATCACGGTGATCATGCCGGCTATCCAAAAGCCGAAAACAAGGGCGGGCACTATGCCCATAAGCATGCCGAAACCGGTCTTGAGCCCTGTAAATACCAGAGCAGGGTCCTTTCTATAGACCAGCAGGGTCAAACCCACGGCTATGACAGCCATCACCCAAAACGTACTCTTCATCACTTCACCTCACACGGCCTTACAGACGGTATGCGCATAGGCGCAATAGCCGCAGTAATCGGCGTCGGAAAAGTCAGGGGTAAACTGGGTGTCCTGACTCAACAATTCGCAAAAGATGGCGTCCAATGCCGGCAAAAAGAACTCCTTCATGATAGCGGGCTGCATTTCACCGCCTTCATCGAAAAACCGGATCTCCGGACTGGAATCCCCTGTGTTTGCCGTAAGACCTTTCAGCCTGTAATATGCGGCATTGATTTGAGAATATGTATTTGATTCATCACACAACCAGAGATATATGGGTAACTGAAATGAAACCACATTGTTTTTCAAACTTTCTCTATCAAATAATGTAATATCAATATATTTAGATATACTTTTTACATCGTTACCTGTTTTATAGTCCACAATCCATGTCTCATCATCTTTTATATGGATTCTATCTATTCTGCCCTTAATCCTTATACTACACCCGTTTTTAAGCGTTAATTGCTTTTCTTTTGTGGTTTCCAATGCCTTAATATACATACCTGAATTATTATTTTTTTCAAATTTCATAAAACCCTCAATGCGATATTTCATAATTTCCTTGAGAAGTTTTATCTGTACACTCCATCGTTCCTGCTCCATCAGAATTTTTTCTATGTTTTTTATAAGGTATGAATCTATACTGTTTCCTATTTGCTCCAACATATCATTGTTTATAGGTTGTTGAACAAATGGTGAATACATATCATAAAGTGTTTCATGCAGTATATTACCTATGACAGCTCCATCTATCTCATATCTTTTTCTATCGTCAGGTATTCCAAGACAATACTTAACATAAAATCTATATGGACATTTCAAATATGTGTTGATGCTGCTTGCCGAATAAACAATGGTTTGCAATTTCTTCAAAACAGCATCGGATTTACTCGCAATGCCCCTACCCAATTCAACAGGCCGGACATGCAAATGCTGTCTGCAAACTATGCCGTCTTCCAGGATTTTCTTCGCCTGCTTCTCCCTTTCCCATATGATCTCCTCCAGAAAACGGCTCCTCTCACTCTGCTGGGAGGCCGAGTAAAAAAGATGTACCCGACTGGCCCCGGCCATCAGACGCAGGAGATGATGTCTTTCGATCCTGATGGTGTTGTTCACATTCGAAAGCTTCATGGCCCTGCGCAGCGAGAACGGCAAAATGGCGTTGGGCCTTATACCCGACGGCAATATCCCCTCGTTCAAATCAAAGATGAATACCTCGTCGAAATTCAGGCATCGTGTCTCCAGAATGCCCAGAACCTGCAAGCCTTCCAGCGGAATGCCCTTGAATGGAAGTCTTCTTTCGGCCATAAGATATCTCAAAAGCCGCTTGAATCCCGCTGCGCTCATTTCTTCCTGCCTCAGGGGAGAACGGGCCAATGCCTGCAATAATTCCATGAGCACTCGATTCCCGTCCTGCCAGAAGGCCCCGCGCATAACATCCTGAAGCATCACATCGGCCTGGGACAACCCATTGATGAATCCGATGAGGCAGAGGGCCCGGCCTTCGACAGTCGAAGAGGAGGCTGTCTCTCTTGCAACCCTCAGAACCGCCTCAAAAAATGAGTCATCCATTGAGGCTGCGGCCAGGGCCTCTCGAAGCTCCTGTGGGTCTCCGAAGGACATGCGCTTCTCCTGCATCCAGGCCTCCAACACCGAGCCGGTGGTGGACTCCGGTTCCATCAACAGGGACCTTTCATATGCAAGGAGATATGGATGAGACAAAAGACAAATTAAATCAGGAAGATAAAGCAGATTACCCATGGAGATGCCACCGGCGTTTTCAGCGCTCCATATACTGGACTGCACAAGAGCGAGCACAGAAAACACCAGCTCCGTAAGGGGCAGCCTTTCCATCGGATAGCCCATGGTGACATTGAAGGGCGCAGGCTGGGCATTCATGAGCCAGCACAGTGCCGGAATGAGCCTGTCCGGACTGGGCAGCACGAATGCCCGCAGTTCATGGGACACCTGGTCCTTCTCCACATTTTTTTCATGAAGAATGCGGCCCGCCATGGCCAGTTGGCCATGGAAATTGACAGCTTCATACACCTTGACTTCAGGCTGCCTTGAAATAGACCGGTCGTAGGTGATACATGTTGCGTCGTGTCTGTTGACAAGCAGATCAAATATCTTTTGCTCCGTGCGAGACTGATATGCATCGGGGTCTGTGGAAGGCAGCAGAAAGCCTGCGAGATAGATTACGGGCGTACCACCGGCGTTTGAACGAAGCAGAAAGGACCAGTCCACCTGCTCCAGCTTCGAGGCCAATCTGTAACGCTCTCCCCGTGTCCACCACGAACGTTCCTGCAAAAGGTTCAGCCATTCCTCGTATATCCGCCCCAAAAAGGGCCATACACCCGCCGCTTCAGGGCTCAAACCGTCCGCCTCCAGGGCCAGATTCACATACCTGTCTATGAAGTCCGGAGTAAAATCCTCGGATTCAAACTCATTCAGCACCTGAAGCAGCTCCATACCCCAGAAAAAAAAGGTCTCGAAGTCCTTCACCACCTCTTTCATAACATCCCTGGTCTCCACACCCTCCGAGACCGCCCTTACCACCTGCCACAACCCGTGCAGAAGCTCCAGGGACTCCACATCATGCCTTGCACCACCTGCATACTGTTGGGAAAGCAGTGTGATCAAGGCATCTATGCTCAGGAGATGAGGCGGGTGATACGGGCCTGAAATACGTCTGTTCAGAAGCTCCCTGAGATACAGGCAGGGCCGGTCGCCGGGAAAGACCACCACAAAACCGGAGAGGTCCCTGCCGCCGGCCTGCAGCAAAAGCCCTGCTATATGCTCCAGCAGTGAGTCCTGCATGGCGATTTTTATGGTGTCAGCCATAAAACCTCCTGGTGCATGAGATGGATGAGACAACCCTTGACCTTCATTCCGGCATAGAGACCCTGCATCTCCTGAAGATATTGTTTCAACTGCTTCACGCCTTTATCACCGCCTTCGCCTGTTTTGAACTCCATGACCACAATCTCGCCGTTTGATTGCACCACTCGATCCATGCGATAGAGTGCACCGTCCCTCCCCACAAGCTCCCTTTCAACCCAGACCGTCGCATTTGCGAAAGGCCAGAAAAAGGCTGCCAGGTCCTCCCTGCACAGGGTCCGGGCCACGGATTGCAGCAGGGGCGCATAATCACCGGCACCTGCTGTTTCAACGGCATTCAAATGGCCCTGCCACAAGGTCTTCAAAAAATCATATACACCTTGCACATCACCTTTCAGGTCTTGAGGAAGGCTGGTAAAGCCCGCCAGAAGCCTGTGCACTGCCTCTCCCAGTTGCACGGCCTGCACATTTGCAGACAAAGGCAGGGAAGACGCCCGATGCCGAATGGAACTCAGCCAGGCCCAGTCCCCCTGCCCCTCAGGATATAAGAGCCCGTGAGTCGCTTGCGGATTTGAAGACACCTGTGCTGTTGGTCCGGCCACCGGCACACCCAGGCGAAACACAGGACATACACTCGTGTCTCCTAAATTTTCCGCACCTAACTCCGGAATTGCGCCGCTCAACAGCGTTAACAGTTGATTTTTATGTAACCCTTTCTTTTGAGGCAGAAGCATATAGAGCTCTTCTTCGGCGCGTGTCACGGCCACATACAGGGTGCGCAACTCATCCAGCCAGGCGTTCATTTTCTCATTTTGAACAATCTCATTCAATTCACGGGAGACATTGCGCAGGTGTTTAGGGATCTTCAAGGCCTTCAAACCCTGCCCTTCAGGCACGAAATAAACCCCTTTATGCCCTTCACATGTCAGAGTTGCAATGGGCAAAATTACCGCCTTCGCCTGCAACCCCTTGGCCTTGTGAATGGTCATGATGCGCACGGCCTCACTGGATTTTACATTTTTCATGACAAAGACTTCGTCATCCGCCTTTTCGAACCACTCCAGAAGCGAGGCTATGTCAAAGGTCGCACCATCTTTTTTATTTTGAAGCAGCTCCAGAAAATACTCCACCACTGCCTCTTCATGAGATGCGGACTCGCTGTAATGGAAAAATTGCAATAATTTGGACACGATCTCATAAACAGGCCAGAACCTCAACGCCTTCAAAGGGCCTCCGAAGGTGGCCTCCCACAGCCCGCCCAGTTCCTGTTTCCAGGAGGCAATCAAGGGTTTGGGGGCATTTTCTATCCAGTGCAAAGGGGATATCCCTTCACAAAACCTCTGCCAGAATCCGGCAAAAAGCTCACTGGTCAGTACCTGGGCCACACACAGGTCATCCTCCCTTGAAATGAGGCGCAACATGGCCAGAAGGGTCTGCACCAGACGATTCCTGCGAATATCCATCTGCCTTTCCGAATATACGGCAATCCCCCTGAAGGCGAGGTGCGCTGTAAAACGCTCCACCTCGTCGTTCTTGCGAAGCAGCACAAAGATATCCTCAGGCCGGTAGCGTTTGAGCAGTTCCTGAATCAGACGGGCGGTCCATTCACAGGCGGAAAGCAGTAATGCCTCCACTTTCAGCCCTTCCATGCACTCCACATGCACCAGACCGCCGGCCCTCTTCTCTTCAAATCTTTGAGGGATTGTCTGCCGGACATGGGAAAACACAAGGCCCACCTGTTTCGCCAGTTCTGATGTGAGGTCTGAGCCATCATGCGATCTGGAATTGCTCAAAGATGCCGCCCAGTCCTTGAGATTGTTTTCATGAAACAACCTGGCCACAAAATCAACTATAACCCTGTGACTCCTCCAGTTCTCCTGAAGGAATACATCCTCCACACCATTCTCCACCTGATGGGCCAGGTCAAGCGGCGCATCCCTGAACACGGACTGCGCCGCCCCGCGCCAGCGATACAGCAGCTGTTTTTCGTCACCGACGCAGAAAAATGAACCGCCTTTGCTCAGGGCCTCCTCCACCAGGGGCTGCATGGCCCGCCAATGAAGGGAACTGGTGTCCTGAAACTCGTCTATGAGGATGTGAAAAATACGCTCTCCCAGACGGAAAAACAGGTCAGGCAGAGGAATCTCTGCATAGATACGGTGCACAAAGGCGGTGATGTCTCCAAAAAAGACCGCCCTTTCCTCCTGTTTCAAGGCAGCCAGGGCACCCTTCCATGCCTCCATCAAATCCAGATAGGACAGGATGTCTTTCTGCGCCCGCACTACGGCATATTCACTCAAACACCTCCTGATTTCCTGCCATTCCATTTGAATTTCACCGGGCATTTCACGACAAGACTTCTTCAGAAACAGCGCCGCTGCATCCTCTTTCTGAAACCAGGTCTTGTCGAAGGCATTATCGAACCTGCCATTGATGGCATGCTCCATAGCCGTTTCTGTATTTCGATTGAATTTCAAGCCCAACGCCGATGCCTTCTGCATGAATGCACCGATTTTATTCCGGATTTCATCCTTGGACAGGCATATGCCCACAGGTCTTGCAAGGGGCAATCCGTAACCCTGTTCCTGCGCATACAGGTCGGTGACCACCCTCAAGATGTCGTATTGAGGCCACCACGAGGCCTTTTCCGCCTCATAGAGATAGAATTTCAAAAAGCTGGAGAGCCTTTGAAACAACTCCGTGTCCCGGCCAGCCTGCAAAAGCAATCGGTCCAATGCCCTCTGAAAAAACTCCTGCTGATTTGAACAAATCTCGTATTCCGGAGAGATCCCCAGGTCATAGCCGGCTGCATATACCAACTGATGCAGAAAGCTGTCTATGGTGCGAATCTGCCAGAAGTCGTAGTTCGCAAACAGCTCATCCACCAGTTCCCCGGCACGCATGGACAGGTCTTCCGGCTTGCATGACACTAAATGGAAAAGTTCAGCCAGGCGTTCAGAAGAGGGAACTATGGCCAATTCCTTCAAAAAGCAAAGGACGCGTCTCTTCATCTCCGATGCCGCATCGTTCGTAAATGTGATGGCCAGAGAATTGGCGATGCGGTTGTTTGGAATATGCGACGAAAGCAAAAACTGTAAGAAACGCATGGCAAGCAAATAGGTCTTGCCAGAACCCGCAGAGGCATTGACACGCATTATGTGCGGAAATCGAAGTGTTACATCACTGGGCAGGACGGGCATCTTCTCTATCTTTCCGTAACCGGTTCAACAGCCCTGAAATGGCCTCCCATGTGCGCTGAGAGACCTCTTCCTTGGAAAGCGGTGTGCCATCAGGCCCTAATGGAGAAATAGGCTCACCGATGGCGACCTTGATGTGCCCTGGCCGTATCCAGATTCGGCTGCGAGGCAGAATCTCATAGCTGCCTGAAATAGCCACAGGCACAATGGGACAGCCGGAGCGCATGGCCACCTGCATACCGCCGGTCTTGAAGGGCTGAAGCCTGCCGTCACGACTGCGAGTGCCCTCGGGAAAGATCACCACCGAGGCGCCGCTTCGAATCTTTTCGGCTGCCTCATTTATGCTCTTGACCGCAGCCCTGCCGCCAGAGCGGTCTATGGGTATGTGGCCTGCGATGGTCATCACAAACCCGAAAAACGGCACTGAAAACAGCTCTTTCTTGGCCAGAAAGCGAATGCTCACAGGAAGGGTGTCATAGAGGGCCAGAATATCCACCTGACTTGCATGATTGGCACAGAAGACCACCGTTCTATTCATGGGCACATGCTCTACTCCGGTCACCTCACAGGTGATGCCACCCAGCCGTATACAGAGCCTTGCCCAGGCCCGTCCGATTCGATATACGCCGTGCTCGGAACGCAAGACAACCTTGCAAAAAATGCTGAGCAGCCCGAAAAAAAAGAAACCAAAAACTACGGTCAGCAGGAACAGGAATGCACGCATGGAATAGACCCTTAACCATTGAGTTTGGTGAGCCTTGAAAAATCAGAATTTTCGTTCAAGAACAAGGCGCGATGAAGGCGAAAAAGTGGAGCTGACTGCCTGCCTGTGCGTTGCACGCAGACAGGTATGTAAGCATTTTTCGCCGACGGACAACGCACTTGTGAGCGAAAGGGCAATTTTCCAAGGTTCCCTTTATCTACAAATTGACGTAAAATAGCAACCCCATATCAAAAAGACAAGGGACACCAAAATCAATGGACAGAAACACCCATGACCCATAGATATGACCTGAATGCCTATACATTTCATCTGCCTGAATCCGCCATTGCCAGATACCCTGCGCCTGAACGCAGCACATCCAGGCTCTTGGTCCTGAAGCGCGGCACAGGTGAAATAACACATCGCTCTTTTCCGGATATCCTGGAGTATCTTGAGCCAAAAGACTGCCTCATAGTAAATGACAGCCGTGTCTTTCCGGCCAGGCTGCGCACTCGCAAACCCACTGGCGGCAAGGTGGAGTTTCTGTTTTTGCACTTTCCCCAACTGCTCTCGGACAAAACGGCCATTGTCACAGCCCTCTGTCACAGCTCCAAGCCTCTGAGGCCAGGACAGGTCTTTTCATGGCAGGATGAACTGGTAATAGAGGTGCTGGAAGGGCTTTCCAACGGTCAGGTGCGACTGCAACTACACTTTAGCGAAGGCCTGGAGGAGGTCCTGGAACGCCATGGCGAGATGCCCCTTCCGCCCTACATCGACCGTCCCGCCGCTGAAGAGGATAAAAAGACCTATCAGACCGTCTATGCCAGGCACACAGGGTCAGTGGCGGCCCCCACAGCAGGATTACACTTCGACGAGGCCATTCTCAAGAGGCTGAAACAACGAGGCATAGCCATCGGCCATGTAACCCTGCATGTGGGCTACGGCACCTTTGCGCCCATCAAGACTCAAGACATTCGAAAGCACAAGATTCATGCGGAGTGGATCTCCATTCCTGTGGAAACGCAACGGCTTTTACAGGACACTCAAAAAAGGGGAGGACGGGTGTTTGCTGTGGGCACTACAGCCGTACGCACCCTGGAGTTTTGGGCACAAAAAACGGGTGGTGAGGCCTGGAAAGAGGCGGCATTACAGCCCTTTGAGGCCATGTGCGACCTCTACATCCTGCCAGGCTTTGATTTTCAGGTAGTGGATGCCCTGCTCACCAACTTTCACCTGCCGGGTTCCTCCCTTTTGGTGTTGGTCTCAGCCTTTGCAGGAAGGGAACGAATACTCATGGCATATAACCAGGCGATTCAAGAAGGCTACCGGTTTTACAGCTATGGGGATGCCATGTTGATTTTGTAGCCCAAAGGATGCCTGTGAAAAATAGCCCTTCACTGTGCAGGATTATTTCTGCGAAAGCCCCATGCGCTCGGTGATGAACTTGCCGTATCTCTTGTCCATCTTGAGTATATGGTCCTTCAACCAATCCCATGTGTCGTAAAAGGTGGAAATGGCCAGGTCAGAGGTGATGGTGCCCTCTGAACAGGCCTTTCCAAGGCCCTGCACACGCTCCACAAACTGCCTGTGTATAAGCCTGTGGCCCTCCAGCTCGGGGAACCTGTATCGCTCCATCCACTCCTCTTCGTCGGAAAAGTGGGTAACGGTATAGTCTAACAGGAATTTTATGCTGTTACAGACCTCTTCCCTGCCCTTGCCGTCCCACAGGGCATCCATCAGCCGATTCAAGGCCCCTATCAAGGACTTGTGCTGATTGTCCAGTACATCTATGCCCACACGCATGTTCGGTTCAAATTGAAGCATAACCGCTTATTCTCCTTAAAATGCCTTACAGCCCACGCATGAACAGCCGCTGAAGAGCTTTTTTTTCACCCACCTCATGGCATACTCCAGAAGGGCATCCTCATTCTGAGAGATGCGCTCTATGACCTGAGGGTCTTCCATGTAGCGGTCCAGGTTCGGGCCGTTCAAAAAGAAATCCCGAAAGGCATCTATGTTATAACAGCCGAGATAGAATTGCTCTATCTGGTCTGCATTCAATGACCCCACACCTGCCTCATTCTTGGCCTGTAACAGCTCGCTGAAGATGTCGTTCATGGCGTTGTAAGGCGCTATGGCCTCGTGCTCTATCCACTCCTTGACAGAACGCCTAGCGCCCGCTTCAAACCCCCTGCAATCCGGTTCCCGCACCACATAATGCCGAACAGTGATCTGATCGTCCACGCTTCTGTGAATCATTCGGGCCAGGGGGTAGGTGCGGCAGGCGCCGGGACGGTCTTCATAGACCGAGCAACCCTTTCCTTCCTCCAGGAACAGACATTTGAAACTGTTGCGCTCCATATTCATTGTCAGGACAGGCACTCCGCTGCCCTGCCCCACATGCACACTGGTATAACGCTTCAGGAACTCGTCCGAACGCATATTCAGCCTGCGTTTGAGCCGCACTACATCATAGGGCATCAACACCAGATTCACATCATAACAACACGCGGTGAAACACTCCTTTTCCGGCGTACATGAGAAACAAAAACTGTCTTCTTCCAAAAGAGGGTGCTCGTGATCTATATAACATTCCTGCTCACTCATTGGTTATATCTCCTGTTTCAAGAATAAGTTATGGATTTCTTGCAAAAGAAACCATTACCGTTACATTAAAGGGAACTCAATAAAAAACGAATCACCGGCGATCCTCATTCAGATTTCCGGTGATAGACAATATAAGCTCAATCTCACCGAGTGAAAGGCCTGTAACTCTGGCTATCTCTGACATATTCACACCAGATTGCCACATGGATACCACCATGGTCCGGCTGTCTTGTTCAGACCCGCCTGCAGCGGCTGCCTGCCCTATCTTTGCGTTGGCAACAGGTTTAACGAGCCGCTGACGGACGTCATTCTTTCTGGCATTGCCGCGGCCCAGAGAAAGCACTACGCCGTCTTTTTCCGTTTCAATCCGGTCTGACGATGTAAAAGCCGTCCGGCCCTCGGGCTGAGAATGTGTATTCTGCTGCAAGGGCTGCCCTGTTTTTAGCTTTGAGGAAACAGGCTTCAGGCCGGCCAGTTCTTCCTTTAAGGCCGAAACGAGCTTACGCTTTTCCTGAAGATTTGCATCCAGCTCCTTACAAAGTGCATCCATCTCACGCAAGGATACTATAAAGGCGTCTATCTTTTGTGGAGTGATATATCTGATACGAAGAAAAATGACGCAGAGAAGCGTCAGAAGAATTACATCCAGAAGGAATTGAAACCACAGAATCAGGGAAACAGGATCAATATCTAACCACACGGTTCATTCCGTTTTATATAATCACGACATATTCAGATGGATTGAGTTAATCGCATTATGTATCCAAATACAGATGTAACATCATTTGAGCAACGTACCCATCAATCTGACATCATCCACATATAATGGGGCCAGTTCCCTGTTGATACGATCCAGAATGGGTCTTCTGAAACGATTTATATTGTTTTCCTGTATTCCGGCGCTCAGGTCGATTCCCTTCATCTCTCTATAGATGGCATCCCTTACCCAGGTCTCTTTTCGATTCAGTTCCTCCTTCATTTGTTTATCCCTGCAGATAAGCTCCACCTGCAACTTAAAAAACACCGGTTCCCCTCCCTGTTGGGCTGGAATAAGAAACGGGGCAAGGCTGATATACTCCAATGGAGCAAGTCTCGGGGCATCGGCGGCATTTGAATGTTCCTGAGCAATCTTTTGGGCTGGAGGGGCTGCAACATGAGTGGTCTGCGCAGGCGTTTTGAGTGAAACAGGGGCTGAAGACGCCTGATGGACAGGAGGAGCTGCAATCGGGACACGCTGCTGCACCTGCACAGGCCCAGCCGGTGCTGACAGAGCGGAATACATACGCCAAAACACCCAGCCGCCGGCCAGCATAAAAATACAGGCGATACCAGTGATAACCCATGGCAAGATTGAAGACGATGATGCAACAGATTGCTGATCGTCACCGGAGGATTCCTCTGGTTTTTCGGGGCCGGCAGCCTGTTCCGTGCCTGTCATAGCGGCTTCCAGCTCAGAGGAAAGCTCGTCCACTATATCCTTGGGTTTACTCTCGGCTTCCGCTATCTTGGATGCGAACTCCTCAAAAAGCGGAACCTCTTCAAAGTCACCGCCTTCATCCCAAAGCTCGTCCTCAGGCTTGGCGCCCTTAGCCGCAGCATCTTCTCCCGTGGAGGCCTTTTCATTCGCGACATCTCTATCTCCGGAAACTGAAGCGGCAGACTTTGTATCGGATGTTGAATCGCCTGAAGAAGGAACACCGGTCGAGTCAACCTCAGACCCGTCTGTCTCTTCAAAGTTGAGGTCGCCCAAGGGGTCCTCAGGGTTTTTATCCGGCTTGGCAGGTTCCTCCAGACCCAAAGGGTCTAACACAGCATCCTGCTTTTGGTCATCAATATCTTTGGAAGGTTCCTTTGCTTCGTTTGCCAATTTGCTATCCTGATCTATGCAAATATCTTTTCGATCTTTTCGCTCAGGGTCTCGGGCGTGAAGGGTTTGACGATATAATTGCTGACACGCGCCTTGACCGCCTCCACGATATTTTCCTTCTGGGCCTCGGCGGTGACCATCAAAAATGGAAGATTCTGGAATCTTTCATCGGCCCTGACCTTTTTCAGAAGCTCTATACCTGTCATCTTGGGCATATTCCAATCGGAAACTATAAAATCCACCTGTTCCTTCTGCAGGATATCCCATGCCGTGGAACCATCATCGGCTTCGATGAAATTTTTAAAACCCAACTGCGTAAGGATATTTTTGACTATTCTGCGCATGGTGGCAAAATCGTCAACGATCAATACCTTGAGATTGTAATCGATCGCCATATATCAGCTCCTCCTGCCATATATTAAAGGAACCCTGGAAAGAGGTTCCCTTAATTAAATTAAAAACGTCATCTACGATAACTGCTCAAAGATAACATGGAAATGGCATAAAACAAGATGTTAATACTTCAGGAGAAGTCCTGAAAAGAGATTTTTGCAACAGGCTCAGACCAAATCACACCTTTTCTCTGCAAGCAAGGCCCTCAATCCCGACAGGGCCTTGCTGCGAATCTGTGAGATTCGAGATTCGGTATAACCCATCACCTCTCCGATCTCTTTCAATGTGAGGCCCTCTTCATAATACAGAGACAGCACAAGCCGTTCCTTATCAGGCAATGCCGCGATGGCTTCCTCCAAAATCCTTTTGGTTTCAACCGATTCCATCGCGTCCGCAGGGCTCTGGGCATTTTCGTCAGCCAGCATCTCCAGGGGATTTTCTTCGGAGCCGTCTCCAAAATACTCATATCTGGCATCCAGTTCCATGACATGCGCCCCGTTCAATTCCTGCGCCAACTGGAAATAATCTGCCAGATCCATTCCAAGGGCTTCAGCCACCTCTTCGTGCTCCGGCGGCCTGCCCAGTCTGCGCTCCAGGGCCTCCTGGACAGACAAAACCTCGTTGTTCTTCCTGCGCATACCCCTCGACATCCAGTCTCTTGAACGCAATTCGTCCAGCATAGCGCCCTTGATGCGAAACTCGGCATAGGTCTTGAAACTCGTCTCTTTGGAGACATCGTATTTTTTTATGGCATCCCAGAGCCCTATGGTGCCGGCGTTTACGAGCTCGTCGAGGGTCACGCTGTCGGGCAGGCGGACTATCATGCGCTCAGCCAATGCTCGAACAAGGGGAAGATATTCAGTAAAGAGCACGTCTTTATCACTCGGCATGGCACAATGCCCCCGCATTCCAAACTTGCGGCGCACTCCATGACGTATATCTGAATGAGGATACATCGCTGTCTCTCCTTAGACTCATAAATTCCCACTCAACCCCCTGCCCAAAAGCTGCTTCCAGAAAAAAACTATGTTGCCTTGAGGTGCATTATCGAGCCTCTGACTCAGAATGGTATGCGCCAGAGTGACAAAGCCCTTGCCGGCGTTGGAATCCGGATATACCTGCAACAGGGCCTTCTGCTGGCAGATCGCACGGGGTACGGACTCGTCCTTCAGTATAAAACCAAGATAATCCAGAGAGATGGAATCCAGAAAACGATCAGCGACAGTGGTGAGCTGACGGTAAACCTTTTTCGCTTCATTGGCACTGTGAACGGAATTCACCAAAATCGAGAAGGACTTGACCTGATGACGGGATGACATGAGTTTTATAAGGGCATAGGCATCTGTTATGGAAGTCGGCTCAGGGGTCACGACCACCACCCTCTGCTGAGCCGCCATATTGAAATAGAAGACATTGTCGGAGATGCCGGCTGAATTATCTATGAACAACATGTCGATATCAGACGCCAGGTCCTCCAGCCCGTCCAGCAGAAACAGCTTCTCACTCTCACCCAGATTGACAAGCTCCGTAGTGCCTGAACTGGACGGCAGTATCAAAATGCCTTCAGGGCCCTCCAGCACCACGTCGTTCAGGGTTTTCTGGCCTGCGAAGACATGGTTTATGGTCCATTGAGGGGTCAGTCCGAGCATGACGTCTATATTGGCCAGTCCCATGTCCGCATCCAGAATCAAAACCTTTTGCCCGAGTCTTGAAAGGGCTATGGCTGTATTTACGACTATATTGGTCTTGCCTACCCCCCCCTTTCCGCTGCTGAAGGAAAAAACCCGCGGGGCTGTCGCGGGCATATCCGATACGCCCTGGTCAAAATCGAACTGAATCGTTCCGTCCTTGAGATATTGCATGGTTTCCGCCTGATTCATACGATGGTTCTCTCTTTATTTTCAGTATATTCTTCCATTTTATCGAAATTGAACAAAAAACCGTTCAAAACGGCCGAGTCGGCCGGTTTTATATCCTCTGGCACACGCTGGCCGTGGGATATGTAGGATGGCTTCACATCATGGCACAAAAAAGGCGTCAAAAGCCCTGAGCAGGACATGGTTTCATCCATCTTGGTGATCACCCAGCCCACTACAGGAAATTTCCGGTAGAAACGGCTAGCGGCCACCAGGTCGTCTGTTTTTGCGGTAGCGGAAAGACAGACATACGCATTTAGATCCCCGATGGTCTCGAACAGGGTCCCCAGCTCTACAGAGTGTCTTTTATCCCACAACCCTCGGCCAGTGGTGTCCACGAGCACAAAATCCTTGTCACTGTGCCTTTCAAAGGCGGCCAGCAAAGAACCCCTGTCCCTGACGGATTCAAAGTCCACCGACATGATCTGTGCATATTTTTTGAGCTGATCCACCGCCCCCAGCCTGTAGCTGTCTGTTGTGATCAGGGCACCCTTCATACCTGACTTGAACACCAACCTGGCCGCTATCTTTGCCAGGGTCGTGGTCTTGCCCACGCCTGTAGGCCCTATGAAGGCCAGACGGAATCCACGCGGCATATCATCCACGCGGGCCCCGTATTTCATGCGGGAGGCGCAGTGAACCTGAAGCCATCTCTTGACCATTTCCACGCTCACAAGCTGTTGAGCCAATGGGCCTTTGAAAAAATCCATGGCCAGTTTCTGTTGGAGCTCGCAGTCAATGCCCATACAGGAAAATGCCCTGGCCAGGGCCTGAACAGGGGATTCAGGTATAACCCCTTGAAAAGACTGACACGCAGCGGTTTCATCAGGCGTCTGTGTCTCCGGAACAACCTCTTGTGCTTCCTGAGAAACCGCGACGGCATCCCTGTCAATGGCAGCCACCACCTCAGCCCAGGCCTCTGCAAGCCCGGTTTCAGGATTGCGGCGTTTCAGGCGATTGGTCTTCACTATGACGGCGTCCTCTCCGAACTCCGCCTTGACCCTTTCCAATGCCTCTGAGACTGATTTACCTTCGAATCGTTTGATGTGCATGGCTTATCTTATTATCTCTACCGCCTCTAATTTTATACTTCCCGTCACCTCCGAATGAGACAACACAGTGACATTCGGAATAAACCTGTCCAATATCTTCTTCAGATGCCTTCTGACCTGAGGCCCGCACAGAATCACAGGCTGTATGCCCTTAGCCGTAACGGCCTCCACAGCCCTTTGAACAGCCTGCACAAGCCTTTGAATGGAGGCAGGATCCAGGGTCAGAAAGCTGCCGTGCTCCGTCTGCTGAATACCTTTCCGAATCTGATCCTCCATCGAAGGCTCCATGGTCATAACCAGCAGCGTATTGTCCGGCCTCAAAAACGGCTTTACGATGGACTTACCCAACCGCTGCCTGACATATTCGGTGAGCACCTCGGGGTCCTTGGTATAACCGGCATAATCTGCAAGGGCCTCCACGATAGTGAGCAGGTCACGCAAGGAAACCCGTTCCTTTATAAGATTCTGAAGCACTTTTTGTGCCAGACCCAATGGGCATACGCTGTTGGCCTCTTCCACCGCCTTTGGATAGGTCTTGGCCAGGTTATCCAGCATCTTTTGCACCTCCTGCCTGCCGATAAATTCGTCAGCATTTTGACGGATAACCTCTGAGAGGTGCGTGGCTATGACGGTGGACAAATCCACCACCGTATAGCCGGCCAGCTGCGCCTCTTCACGCATGGCCTCAGGGATCCAGACCGCCTCCAGACCGAATGCAGGGTCCGTAGTCGGAATACCCTCGATGGGTCTCTTGACCTCATCAGGGGCCATTGCCAGGAGATGTCCTAACAGCAGTTCAACACGGGCCACCTCCAGCCCCTTGATGAGAATGGAATACTCACCGGGCGCCAATTGCAGGTTATCCCTTACATGCAGGGATGGCACCATGATGCCCATTTCCTGAGCAAACTGTCTGCGTATGGAACGAATGCGCTCCAACAGGTCACCGCCCTGTTCCTCATCCACGAGGGGAATCAGGCCGTAGCCCACCTCCAGGCTCAAGACATCCAGGGACAGCAGCTTTTCCAGCTCCTCAGGTGAACCTGGCTCAGGCCCTTTGGCCGCCGCAGGCTGTGTCTCGGGCCTTTCCGCCACCTGTTTCTGTACAGCGAGCCTTTCCCTGTATGCCAGATAGGCCAGGCCACCCATGCCCAGAGAAAGCACAAAAAAAGGCAGGGTCGGAAGACCGGGCACCATGCCGAAAAAAAAGATGACGCCGGATGTCACAGCCAATGCCTCAGGCTGCACCGCAAACTGTTTGAAAAACTCCCGGCCCATGCTCGCATCCGAGGAGGCGCGAGTGACCAGAATACCTGCCGCCGTGGATATGATGAGCGCCGGAATCTGCGAGACCAGGCCGTCTCCGATGGTGAGCAATGTGTAACTCTTGGCTGCCACCGCCACAGCCAGATTCTGCTGCAAGACACCTATGATAAATCCGCCTATGACATTTATGAGCAGAATAATGATGCCTGCTATGGCCTCACCCCGCACAAACTTGCTGGCACCATCCATGGCCCCATAAAATTCCGCCTCTCTTGCAATCTCCTTGCGTCTCTGTCTCGCTGTCTTTTCATCTATAAGGCCGGCATTCAAATCCGCATCTATGGCCATCTGTTTTCCTGGCATGGCGTCCAGGGTGAAACGGGCCGCCACCTCTGCTATACGGCCTGCACCCTTGGTGATGACAACGAAATTTATGATAATCAGAATAAAAAAGATGATGGCGCCCACCACGAAATTTCCACCAACGGCAAACTGGCCGAAACCCATGATGATCTTGCCTGCCGCATCTATGCCCTCATGCCCGTGCAGCAGGATCAGACGTGTACTGGCTATGTTCAGAGACAGGCGGAAGAGGGTCGTAACCAGCAAAAGGGACGGAAATATGGGAAAATCCAATGGTCTCAGTATGTAAAGTGACAATAACAGCACCAGAAGTGATGCGGTCATATTGAATGCGAGCAGGAGATCCAGGGCAATGGGAGGCACCGGCATCACCATGATCAGCACTATGGACAGGACGCCCGCCGCGGCAATCACATTGGTGCTGTCCAAGTTCATAATCCTGAAAATATTTTTAGTAGATTGCTCCTCTGCCATTTTCTCCTCTATTCTTTGTTCCAATCAGGGACTCAAGGAAACCTTTTCCCCTCGTTACCAAACCCCAGCTTGGGAACGAGATAAAATGTAAGGCTTACGGCCTTTTATTCTTCAAACGATACACATACGCCAGTATCTCGGCTACCGCCTGATACAGACTCTCAGGAATGGACTGCCCCACCTCCACCAGTTTGTAAAGGGCCTGGGCCACCGGTTTGTTCTCAATCACCGGCACCGAGTGCTTCGATGCCAGTTCCTTTATTTTCTCAGCTATCACTCCAGCGCCCTTGGCCACCACCATGGGAGCCGGCATTTTACCGGTCTCGTACTTCAGGGCCACCGCCAGATGCGTGGGGTTGGTGATCACCACATCCGCCTCCGGCACGGCCTGCATCATGCGTCTTCTGGCCATCTCCCGCTGAATGGATCTGATACGGGCCTTGACCTGTGGGTCACCTTCCGTCTGCTTGTACTCCTCCTTGACCTCCTGTTTGGTCATTTTCAGGCTGCGTTGCCACTCCCACCGCTGGAAAAGATAATCCATTGCAGCAAGAAACATCATCACCAGGCAGGACTTCCAAAAGATATCAAAGCTGATATTGCCTGTATAGAGCAGTATCTGCCCCGGAGACTGATCCAGAAGCGGCGTAATACGGGGTAACTCTTTGGCTATAATGGAAAACGCCACCCATCCCACTATCACGACCTTCAATATGGCCTTCAGAAGCTCGACCCAGGATGAGAGGGAAAAAAGCCTTTTGATCCCTTCAAACGGGTTGAGCTTCGAAAATTTGGGGGCCAATGCCTCTGTGGAAAAGAAGAGGCCGATCTGCAGATAATTTGCAAAAAAGGCCACTGCAAAGAGTATAAAGAGAAAAGGCCCCAAAAACCAAAGGTACTGTGTGAGCATCAGCCAGAACAACGTCGGCATGTTGTCAACAGACAGTGAAAACCTCAGGTTTGAGAGATAAAACTCAAAAAGCCCTTGAAAATGCCGGTAAAAGAAGTCGGACCCCCAGAAAAGGGTCATAAGCCCTGCCATCAGCACTGCAACGGAAGGCAGCTCCCTGCTCTTGGCCACCTGACCCTTTTTTCGGGCCTCTTCCAGCCTTCGCGGTGTGGCCTCTTCTGTGCGTTCCTGAAAGGACTCTTCCGCCATCTACTGGCCTCCCATGAGTCTCAGGGCCACAGGCATAAGTTTCAGCACATTATTCAGGGATTTACTCAAAACAGGCCAGAAAAGCTGCATTGTCAGCCCGAGAAAAAACAGGCCAAGCCCGATATTCAGACTAAAACTCAACATCAGCAGGTTCATTTGAGGGACCACTCGGGCCAGGATGCCAAGGGCGGCCTGAGAAAACAGAAGGATCGCCATGACAGGCGCCATCAGTTTTACCGACAGCACGAACATCTCGCGGGATATGCCCATGATCAGATTGAAAAGGGGTTCAGACAACTTCAGGGTCCCTATGGGCAGGGAATCAAAGCTGCCCACGACGGCGCTCAATATGAGGTGATGCCCGTTCACAGCCAGCAACAGGGTCAGGGAGGCCATATAGACCAGTTCCGCCACCACCAGGGATTGCGCCCCGGCATTTGGATCCATGATGTTGGCCATGGAAAGACCCATCTGAAACCCGGCCATCTGCGCTGCGGTCTGAAGACCGGCAAAAACCAGACGCAGCATCAATGCCAGAGTCATTCCCGCAAAAAGCTCGGTAACGCCATACAGCAGAAAACCCACAGCGCTTTGAGGCATCAAATCACGGGAAACAGCTACAATGGGAGTCAGCAACATGGCCGCGGCCATGGCCATCACCACCTTGGCCTGTGGCGGTATGGCCGCCCCGGAAAAGACCGGCATCAAAAAAAACATTCCGCCTATGCGCATCAACACCAGTATAAACACCTCGAAATGTTCTATTATACGGGCCAGCAGGTCTGCTTCACTCATGTCTTTACAAAAAAATGCTCATCGAATGAACACAGGTATCTGTTCGATGAGATTACGTGTGAAATCCAGAAGTTTGTTCAAGAGAAAGGGAAAGGTCAAAATGGACACCAGAAAAATGGCCAGCAGTTTCGGCACAAATGAAAGGGTCATCTCCTGAATCTGTGTAGCCGCCTGAAAGATGCTCACAAGCACACCCACCACCAACCCTGCAATCAATGTGGGCAGACTCAAAAGCAATGTCAGCTCCACGGCATTTCTCGCTATTCCTATAATCATCTCTTGCGTCATAATTTTCTTACCACCTATGCAAAACTCTTCACCAAGGAACCGATCAACAGATTCCATCCATCCACCAGCACAAAAAGCAGCAACTTGAAGGGCAGGGAGATCAAGACCGGAGGCAGCATCATCATACCCATAGACAAAAGTACGCTGGAGATGACCATGTCTATGATCAAAAACGGCACATACAAAATAAAACCAATCTCAAAAGCGGTCTTTAGTTCACTGATCATAAAAGCGGGCGTAAGCACTGTAGTTGGAATGGCATTTTTGTCCTTTGGATCCTCCAGTTTTGCGAGACGCACGAACAGGGCCAGGTCCGCCTCGCGAGTCTGATTGAACATGAAGTTTCTCACAGGCGCTTCGACCCGCTTCAGGGCCTCCTCAAAGCCGATCTTCTCCTGAAGATAGGGCTGAATACCGTCGGAATTGGCCACAGACCACACGGGCTGCATAATGAAAAATGTCAGAAACAGGGAAAGCCCTATCAGGACCTGATTGGGCGGCATCTGCTGAGTGCCCAATGCCATGCGCAGAAAACCGAATACGATAATCAACCTTGTAAAAGATGTCATCATCAGAAGGATGGCCGGCGCAACTGAAAGCACCGTCAGCATTGCCAGTATCTCCAGGGCAGTGGCTACCTTCTGGGGATTGCTGGTGGAGGCCAGGCCGAGATTGATGTCAGGGATTGTGACCGCTGACGCATCCTGCGAAACCAGCAGCAGAAAAGCCGCTGAGAACAACACAAAAAGGCAATTCCTCATGAAAAACACCCTGCCCTCCTCCGTTTGCTGCAATAAATCAATGCACTGTTTTCGATGACGCCGGCTCGTTGTCCTGTCCGTTTTCCTGGGCCTTCATCAGCATTTCATGAAATCCGTCCGGCTCCAGCACGCCGAGAAGCGTCATGGAGGCGTCGGTTATTCCAAGTATCAATGTTTTGCCACAAACACGCACGAGGCTGACATATCTCTTGGGCAGGATCATCTGTGTGGTAAGCACCTGAATATCCTGCCTGCCCTGCCCCTGAATCCTTCGCTGCCAGCGTCTGAGACCATACATACACACGAACAAAAGCCCCAGCACTATAGCAAGGCTGGCTATGACCCGCACCATGGCCCCCAGATCGTTCTCCATGCATCCCTCGTTTTAAGCCAGATTTTTGACGCGATCAGCGGGGCTTATGATCTCGTTCAAACGAATGCCGAACTTCTCATTTATGACCACCACCTCGCCTTTGCCTATCAATTTCTGGTTTATGTATATCTCGGCGGGTTCGCCTGCCAGTTTATTCAAGGTTACAATAGAACCCTGGCCCAGTTGCAGCAGGTCCCGAATCTGCATCTTTGTCCTGCCGAGTTCCACCGCTATATCCAGCGGTATATCGAGAATGAAATCCAGATTGGGCCTGTCAACCTGTGCCCCACTCACATTGCCCTTTTTGGAAAGGTCATCAAAAACAGGCGGGGCTGCACTGGTGAATTTCGGCGGCTTTGATGTGACCGGGGCAGGCTGCTGGACTGCCGTGGGCTGTTTGAGTGAAGCTGGCTCAGCACCGCCAAGTCCTCGCGAAGGGTCATCCATGGCCTTGGCCGCTGCGGCATCCCCTGCCTTTGCCGCCTCCTCAAAGGCCGCCCCCCAATCCATATCCTGCGAAAGATCAGGCTCAGCCGCAGCCTGTGGCGGAGGTTCAGGTTTTGCAGGGGTCTCCTCCAAACCTTCAGCGCCCTGTTCCAGCAACTTGTCCAATTCTTCCTGGGTCAACATAACTCATTCACCTCATGCATTTTCATACTCTTTCTTTATCTCCACCGCCATTTGTCCCTTTACCACACCTGGATGTCCAAGGAATTTCGGACAATTCTGCACCAAAACAGGCAGTAATGTGTCCAAATCAGTATCCAGCATGATGACATCCCCGATAGCCAGGTCCATGAGCTCCGATGTGGTCAAAACGGCGTTGCCCAAGGGCACCACTACATCCAGATCGATCTGCGCAAGATTCTGCAAGAACAGTTTTCTCCACACAGGGTCCTCTTCCGCCTCCATCTGGTATGTGCTCTGCAATTTGGCCTTCAAGGGCTGCAACATGGTCAATGGCACACAAAGGGTTATTGCGCCGCTTATCTCGTCCATATCAAGCTGGAATTTGGACACGATCACAGTCTCATCGTTCTGCGCTATCTTGGCAAACTGGGGGTTGATCTCGCTTCTGACATAATGAATATCCAGTTTGGCTATGTGCTTCCATGCCTTCTGCAGGTCCAATAAAACAGCATTCACAACCTTACGGATTAATCTCTGTTCAATAGATGTGAACTCCCTTCCCTCCACTCTTGCCTGACCTATCTTGCTGGAGCCTAAAAAGACCTCCACAATGCCGAATACCAGGCGGGAGTCCACCAAAAGCAGGGCATGACCCCGAAGCGGTTCCATTTTGATAATATGAATGTTGCAAGGCACGGGCACACGCCGCAGAAATTCCTTGAAGGATATGACCTCAGTGGGCACCACGGTGCTGTCCACCACGATACGCAGCGTGGAGGAAAGGGTAGCCCTCAATCCACGGTTGAACTGATCATGTATGACATCCAGACCAGGCAGCTTGATATGACTGGTAATGGCTGCACTCGTGAAATCATAAGGTATTACCTCACCCTCCACTGACTTGTCAGCGGCCTTTTTCTCCTCTGTTACCTCGTCCAGACCTGTAAGAAGGGCGTCTATCTCATCCTGGCTAAGTATCTGTGCCATATCTATAGCCTTTTCATTTAGTTAAGCTATTGTATAACCAACTGCACGAAATATACATCCTTCAGATTGTCACCAAGCACGGCCTGGGCACGGGCTGCCACCTCATCCCTCAACCTGGTTTTGCCTTCCAGAGGTATCACATCCTCCATGGTTTTACTGCTCAAAAGCATTATGATGTCATTCTTCAGCCTCGGCATGACATGCTCGGCCTCGGCCTTTGCCTTTTCATCCTTGAGTTCCAGGGTGATGGTTACTTTTATATAGTGTTTGGCCTGTGGATCAGCCAAATTGACCACAAAGGCATCCATGGGCAGCATAAAACCAGGCTTTTCCTCTTCCTTCTTGTCCTTGCCTTTACTCTTGGACGCAGACTTTGTTTCAGCCTTCTGTGACGAATGCCCCTGAGCGCCTTCTGCCTCTAACTGGTCATCATGGGGCTTGGCGAAGAAAAAGAAATAGGCGCCCGCACCTCCTCCCAAAAGCAGCACAACCACCAAGCCGATTATGATAAAAAGCATGGTCTTCTTCTTTTTAGGAGAGGCCTCCGCCTGCTGGGCATTTTGTTCCGGTTGTTGAGCAGCCTTGTCTTCTTTTGCCATCTTGACACCTCGTAACAGAATTACAGACTTTATGTCTCTTGGACAAACAATCTAACAAGTTTTATGCCAAAGTCCACAAGCAAAATAATGCCATCATCCTTTTGTCATTTTCAGGAGCCCATCATTTAACTACCCAAAATCACAAGATAAAATTAAAATTCCATTTTTTGATAAAGATTCGGCGTGAAAAAGCGGTCATGTCATTTTTTTGACTATTGGCTGGTTAAAATAGCAGAAACAGATGAGGGTGAGGGTTGTGAACTGATTTGTGAGCGAGGGCTGTAAAGGCAAACCCCTTTCAGCCCTTTTTGAATGGATACAAGAAGGTAACTGGCCTTTTTCTTCCTTTCCCTCCAAAATATTTTTGAAACCATCCTGTAATCACTGTCCACTCTATCTTGCGGCGCTCTTGACGGATGTCAACGTAGTGATCATCCGATTCATCACATTCATATTAAGAGGATTTATCACAGAAATCAGGCTGTCCGGCAACTGGACGCCTTTGTCATTGAATGTTTCACGAAATAGGCGGGCATTTTTTATGTGATAGCCATACTCTGTCGCGATCTTGCTGAATGCAGCATCCTCCATAAGAAACTCGCCTACTTTTTTGCCGTCCTCAGTCAATGGAACAACGACACCCTTCACATAAATGGTCGGTTCAGGATACAGCATCACCATGTCTGCAGTAGTGGCACCTTTGGCAACCGCCTCCAGGAACTGCGATTCATAGGCAATGACCATAGAGGTTCTGCCCATTCCCATTGAAAGATAGTCATCAAAAGGTTCTTTTGATGAGACAGCCTGGCTCCCCTGATTAGTAAAAAATTTCTGCACCATGGACGACAACCGTTCAATGTCACCGTCCGTTTCAGGCATCTTATTGTCATTAGAGACATAACTGGCTATAGAGAGATACATGGCCCCTGAGTTCGACGTGGCCACATCCGTGGATGTGATAAATATAGGCTTATCCGATGGATATGCCTTGTTGTTTCTGAGATCAGACCATCTTTTGCCATCCGCAATCATGGGAAGAATCTTTCTCATCTTGAGATAATAGACGCCGTTTCTTTCTTCAACCGCCCCATTGGCAATAAGAATATCGGCTACAGGCTTCCAGGAGGCGACAATTATAGGTGTATAAAAAATATTATATGTCTGATCGGCATGATGGGTTTTGGCTATCTCATTTGCAAGATACCCGCCTGATGGAAACACGAAATCATAACCTCCATGCCCGGACATGGACAGCATTTCCCTGGAACCTGCGACACCAATATCAATCAGCATGCCATGCTGCTGCAGGAGACCGAGCACCCTGGGATCATGGAATATGGAGGCCTTTTCAGACGCGACCAGACCGCTGAGATGCAATATGGATGTTTTGCCCTGCGGCACAAACCCTGTCTGTTGTTTTGCCGGACTATTCCTGCTCAACATGCCAGATAATGTCCTGACAAGACGGACTGACAACTCATTTACAGAATCCATGAGGCCATTGAGATTCTCGGCTTTTTCACTCTCGGCAGCCAGTACTGCTGCGGTTTCTATATCTATACCGCGGGCCGTAATCTCAATACGCTCCCCAAGCCTTACCACTGAACCGGTAATCAACACATTGACTCCAAGCATTTTTCCGGCCCTGGTAGCTGTCTGTTCATCAACAATGCCGGACATGGCAAGCGCCTGCTCATCCAGAATTCTTTTGAGTGTCCCCCGTTCCACGACCTCGAATCTTTCATTTTTTACGAGCGAGGTAATAAACCAATCTGAAACAATTTTGCCCAGGTCCTGGTCAAGCCCCTTGCCCTGCACGGTAAAATCAAGGACAGCTATCTTTGTTTTAGTCTGCTCCGCAAGCAGATTGCCGCAACACAAAACCTGAAACACAAGAAAGACAGATAACCAGATAAATCTTCCCATACCCGCTCCTTTATATAGATTCCCCTTAGTAAAAAATTAATGCCGTAATAATAAGCAACACAGCAAGCATGTTAGGGAAATACATAAGTTTGGTCAACAGACCGTCCTCACGATGAATAAACAAGAACGGAGTCTTAACTGCAAAAAGAACAAAATTTATTGAGGTGGCAAATAATGTAAGATAGGTGATGAAATAAAAATATTCAAGATAAAAAATGCTGTCAACAAAGAGTCTGCTCCTGAGATTTATATGGACAAACACCACCACCAGAAACATTGACCCAAGCAATCTGAGGGCCGCTCCTGGTTTCAGATCCATTCTCTTCGCCCTGTCCATGTCATTTGTGAGGCTGGTCAAGACCAGAAAAATCAGTAGAGCTACCACTATAAGTGGGGTCATATTCTGGACAAAGGCATTAAACACGCGTCGTGTGATTATGATATTGAAATCCATATCATAATCTTTCTGGTCTCCGCGGCCTATTTCCAATCCCAAATTTGTGTGAGCTACGACCTGCTTCATGGTAAAAAACGATTTCTCAAGATTCCAGCCTGAAAGCATGAAATCTCTTTTGATCCCCGGAAGCGTACTCGGGTTCAGGACATCATAAGCATCTACATCCGGCACAAGTATAATATTATGAACGCGGTCAGCATGTTGCATGCCCAATGTAAGCCTAATGCAGTCAACCGGATATGTCGAATAATCTAAATTCTGATAGAAATCACCATAGAAATCCCAGCCGACCACTGTCTTAGAATTGTCCGTATAGCGCACAACTTCATGCATCTTTATATCTATACCATTTGTCAGAGATACGCCCGGAGAAATATCGTTTAACTGCTTTTTATCATAACGCTGCCATGTAAAGCCATCTATTTTGACCTTGTTGGAATCATGAAACTCTATTGATTTGATAACAACTCCAGCGGGAATATAAACAGGAAGGGCCTCATGCTTATGCTGTTTTTCACTATTCAGGGCCTGAATAAAATTACTGACGCTGTGCCTGTTCAGCACATTAAAGCCATTACCCTTTATGCACTGCCCCCAGTTCAGAGCGACATCCCAGATTATGATGATAGCCACTGCCATAAGAATGGTATTTATTGCTGCGATTGCCCAGAGGATACGGACATTGCTGGTCCTGATTGCAAAAAAAGACAACGCGCACACAATGGCAAATACGGAACAACAGACAAAACCGATAAGACCACGCCTTATTTTATCAATATCCAGGGGTATGTCATCGTTAATAAAGGTATTTTGAAGCGACCAGCCTGTTAACGACACAGGCGCATAGACTAACCAGCTTTCAAGGCCGGTGGTTACGCTTTTATGCTTAATCAGGCCGCTCTTACCCAGCAGCGCATCCTTGCCCATCCTCAGTCTGTCATAATCGTCTGTTTCATGGGCCACATCAAAGATGCTTTTTTGCAACAACACATAATCAGTTGACGGATGGTAGATATAGATTCCTTTTTTTGATACAAGGGCGGGAAAACCACTTGGGCCAAGGTCGAGAGATTTTATCAAATCCCTGATCTTGTCCAAGGAGATTGTGATTACCACTACACCAAGGATATATTCAGGGTCGCCAGCATGGCCGTTCATGTAAAACGGCGCACCATAGGCAGTGATGAGGGTGTCGCTCGCCTGGCCGAAATACGGCTCTACCCAGGCAGCTCCCTTTAATGGCGTATTGAACCAGGCATGCTCGGGCTCAGTGTAATCATACATTGATTCAAGCCTGATGGTATCTATGCTGTCCTGTTTCCTGACCCAGTACCGGGCATATAATCTGGCATCCGGCGAGAAAGCATACGGCTTATATGCCACGCAAACCCCATAAAAAAGACCGTTCGCAGCAATCAGTTCCCTGCTCCTCTGATCTACTTCTTTTTGGTTGAGTCTGCCGTTGCTTATGTCTTGCGCAAGGCTGTCCGTTGCAATCACGGCATCCCGGAGTAAAAGATCAATGCTGGCGGCAGCATTTTTTGTCAGGTCAACAAGCTGTTGCTGCGTCTTAAAGGTAATATCATATCGGTATCTGTAATACTCCAGTGCAAATGACAAAGCCAGCCCTACAACCACCAGAAATGCGAGAACAAGTCCGATGCTGATTACTTTCTTCCATCTATCAGTTATCATGGCGGATTTCCACAGTTTTTTTTACAAAAGACCAGCCAGTTGAATCTGCTCTTCAGTTGGTATCGGCACCCTTTTCTATTTGAACCTTTTGGGCCAGAAATATGATTCCTGCCTGTAGTCCTGAATCCACTTAATGCATTCCACCTCTGGCATCGGCCTGGCGAAATAAAAACCCTGTCCCTCATTCACTCCAAGCCCTGCAAGAAAGACAAGCTGCTCACGAGTCTCTACACCCTCTGCCACGGTCCTTTTGCCGAGCCCCTGGGCAAGTAGCAGAATGGTCTTTATGATCTCGATATCGTCCCGTTCATCAGGCAGGCCCTTTACAAAAGAGTAATCGATTTTGATAGTCGAGGCAGGTATATCCTTCAGATACTGCAGGGAAGAATACCCTGTACCGAAGTCATCTATGGAGATATGGATTCCCGTTTCCTTATGTATCTGCGTCAACTGCCGAATAATCTCTTTGGCATTATGCATAAACAGGCTCTCCGTAACCTCAATTATAAGCTTATTTGAGGCCACGCCTGAAGACCTGACCGTGGAAATAAATCGTTCCACGAAGTCAGGCTGATCAAACTGCTTAATGGAGACATTGAAGGAGATGAAGAAATTGTTTTGTTTACAGATGGGGCTTTCCTTCACATGCCGAATGGTCTCCTCCATGACCCACCAACCCACATCTATTATCAATCCAGACTCCTCCAAAAAGGGAATGAATTGACCCGGCTGCACCAACCCCTTTTCCGGGTGCTGCCAACGAATCAATGCCTCAAACCCTGAAATCTCTCGAGCCAGGAGGTCTATCTTGGGCTGAAAAAAGAGCACGAACTCCCTATTCGTTATGGCCCTCTTCAGTTCCCTCTCTAATTCTACTTTTTGGAGATTCTTTTCGAATAACCCCTGGGAATAGAAGTAAAGCCGTCCCTCGCCTCTTTTTTGGCCTCTGTAAGGGCCATCTTGGCCCTATCAATAAGCTGGGAGGTCTGCTGACCGTCTTGAGGGAAGACAGCCAGTCCTGCGGATGCAGTGACATTTATCTCATGACCATCCAACCTTATGGGCTGCTGCAACACACTTGTCTGAAGTGCCATGGCAATATTCAGTGGATTTTCTCCATGGTTCTCCATTGCCACACCAAATTCATCGGCACCCAATCTTGCTGCATCTCCAATCCCTTCTGTAAAGACCTTGAGCCTTTTTGCGATCTCCTGAAGGATTAAATCACCTTTAGATGTACCCAGGGCATGATTTATGGATGAGAAGTGATCTATATCCAAAACCATCACCAAGACTTGCAACTCCCCAGACATCTGGCTCTGCAGACAAGAGGCAAGCCAGGAAGTGAACTGATTGTAATTCCCCAAGCCGGTAAGTGCATCCCAAAACAAAAGCCTATCTATCTGGGCTTGCTTTTCCATGTGGTCTATGGCATAGGCGATGTCGCCCGCCACCTCTTCCAGCAGGGAGATCTCGATATCAATGAATGCATCGTAACGCGTGGAGTAGATATTCAAGGTGCCCTTGGCCTCACCTGCTATCACCAGGGGCAAGGCTATTGAGGAGTGAATGCCAAACGTCAGTGCCCTCTCCTTCCAGGGAGTAAAGCGCAAATCTTCATCGGTGGACTGAATAACCACCACCTTTTTCTCTCTGGCGGCAGTGCCGGTGGGACCTCTGCCCTCGGGTAGGTTCGAGTCAATGGAGACCTGAATGCCATCAAGATATGCCGTAAGACCATGGGCGGCCTTGGGCAGGATACGGCCTGTCTTTTCATCCACCATTCCGATCCAGGCCAAGGCGAAACCACCTTGTTCCACGATTAGCTGAGTGGCCCTCTGCAGGAGGTCGTCTATGTCAGTAACCCTTACAATAAGTTGATTTATTTCATGAATGAGCTGAAACGCACGGGTTACCCGTTCAAGGGTCATTGAGGACTCCAGCAGCCTCTTTTCTCGAACGCCGAAATAGCTATAACTGCCCAAATTCAGGTCAAGGAGGACAACCTTACAAACCGCCTTCAAGGTGGGCAAGAGCAGCTCGGCCGGAGTATGCCTTGCCACAAACTCCATTACCAGGTCCAAAAACTTTCCATATGCGCCGGCATATAGACAGTAATCTATGCCCTCAAGGTCATGGCGAATGCCCAGCTTGAGGCGTTCCACAAAAAAATCCAGGGAATAATCACTCGAAAGCAGCTCTAAAAAATGCCTGTTTTGAGCCAGTTTAAGCCGTTCCAGCACATCACGGTCCTGCAAAAAATGACTGCTCTTCTCAAAACCCTGTAAGTGGGCATAAAATCTGTCCCAAAGCCAGGCAGTATCTTGTGTCCTTGCAAGCTCTCCAACCCTCTTTACAAGGGCCATCTCTTCTGGAGTCAAAGACAGGTATGAAAGCTTCTCACTCGCTGCCGCCTCATCAAAACCCAGGTATTGCGCCAGCTCCCTTGCCTTGTCAGTCAGTGCATCGGTCATGGACATCATCTCCATTTTTACTTCGTGTAAGTTTATAATACATATAAACTATTTTATGTTTACAATAAAGGGGAAAATACCCACAAATTCCGCCATACCTTTATCTGACCTGATTTTTTTGAGAGTGGATTCGTTCAGCTATTAACATTCCACATTTCCAGCAATTCATCCTTGTGGAGTTCCGCCCATTCTTCAACTAATTCGCGCACCTTGGCGGGCAATGCTCCAACCATCACATTTAATGCCTGAATCTCCATAGCAGCCCGGTACGCATTATAACGAACAGGCACGAGGCCCGCCCATACCAAGCCAATTCAATATCAGCCAATTACATCTCAGTAGGATTAGAAGAAAAAGCGA
>Ga0067045_1002602_pt1 | contig 66177 bp, 54 predicted proteins | sample TerdegcTABiofilm_FD_59184 | JGI IMG/M metagenome (GOLD analysis project Ga0067045, IMG submission 59184) | Combined Assembly of (Gp0054472, Gp0054536) Wastewater bioreactor microbial communities from Singapore -Terephthalate degrading...
CCGCTTGGTCTTGGTTCTCAGTGGAACTGGGCCACAATTCCTCCCGCCAGATCCTGATGTCAGGAGGGGCGTCGAAGCCCAGGCGCACCTTGCCGTCAGAGATTTCCGTGATCAGAATGACCATCCCGTTGGAGCACACAATCCGTTGGTTTTCCTTCCGTGTGAGCACCAGCATGTCAAGACTCCTTTGCCGTCAGTGACCGTCCTATCACTTCCGCCTGCCTGGCGTCATCAAGATTCGTTTAGTCGTCGAGTTGCCCAGCCAGCTTATCGAAGAGCCGGTTCAAATCAGACCGTGCCCGTTTCACACGTTCCTTGGCGGCCTGGACAATTCCCCTGGTCCCCTCAAGCGATTCCTCCGCCGCGGCCAATTCCCGGTAGGCCCGCATCAGGTCGGCAATCGATACTTGATCTTCTTCATCACCGTCGATCACCTGAATCCGTGCCACGCCTAGCTTGGTGGTTGCCATTGGTTGGTCTCCTTGGGTTAGACGTTTCGCTTTTGTAGGTCGCGCTTGCGTTGGACAGCCATGTTGAACAGTTCGGTTTTTTCCTCGTGGTCCAGCCGATCATCAGCCCGGATGGCCGCAATCGCAGCCTCGATCCCCTCCAGGGCCGCCGTATTGATTGACGTGACGTATTGCTGGAAAAGCTCGCTTCCGGTTCCAGGGGCCGGAGCAGTGGCTTGTTCCTCCTCCTCGGCCAAAGGTTCCACTGGCGTAGGCCGGATGAGGTCCGCCGCGATCCTCCCCAGCGGCACATAGTTCAGGAGCCGCTTAAGCACGGTCTTTCGGGCCATCTGTCCCCAGTCGGTGTGCCACGGGGAGTCTTCATCATCAGAATTGGCCCCCCGCTCGGCATTGGCCTCGATCTGATCTGTGGTCATCCATTCAACAAGCGGTTGTGCATGGTCCTTCCACCACAGAATAGCATAGGCCCCGAGGGCCGGATTGGCCACGTTTTCCTCCAGCGGCTTGGTGTATGGGCGGTGTTTGATCACGGCACCCGCGGGTTCCCCAAACTCAATCGAGAACTCATCCCGCAGATAGACGACCCGCGATTCGACACAGCCCACCCGTGGGTTGTGGTAGGCCAGCTTGAGAAGTCCCCGGTAATCGGGGACCAGCACCGCCCGTGTCTTTCGCGGGGTCAGATAGGCCTCCTGGGCCGCGGGGGTCAGGTCCAGCCCCAGATACACTGCCTTGGCCACAGCGTTGGCGATGGAGTGGGCTGAACACTGGCCAAGCCGACTGTTGGCCTTGACCATCGCCAGGACACTCGCCCGTGTGGCGTGGAGGTCGATCCCCATGGCGGCCGCCCTGGTTGCCAGTGGGGCCAGTGTCTCTCGCAGGATGCGGTCCAGGCTGTTGCTCATGGTCACCTCCGTGTGTGGTTGGTTTACGGGGTATGGTTTACTGCTCTGGTCTCGTGTTCACCTTGCGAAGGAATAAAGATATTCGCAGAATGAAGAAACCCTGGCCGCGGCAGATGACACACCAAGAGAACCGCGGCCAGGGTCAACGGCAACGCGGCCCCGGGGTCCAGACCATCTGGACCACCCGCCGGGGACCAGGGGAACGGGTCTATCATGAGACCTTGATCTTGAGACGCGGGACTGCTGGCGTAATCGCGCCCAACATGCGAGGGTCCACGTAGTGCCTGATGGTCGTCTCGGGCGAGGCATGGCCCGCCACCCTGGTGGCCATGTTCAGATCGTTCACAGCGGTCCATGTAATGCAGGTCCGACGCATTTTCTGAAAGAGTTGGCCGTGCATTGATTTCGGGGCTGGAATCCCCGCCCGATCCACGATTCGCCGCAAGGCCCGATCGGGCCATTTTGGGTTGTACGGGTGTTCCCATACTTTTTCGCGGGGCGGCTCTTTGATTTCTCTTAACAGCACAGCTAGATCGTCGGGAATCACAAACGTCTGTTCCCGCTTGTTCTTGTTGGTTAGGGCCTTGAGGAACTGCCCATCCAGATCGACCTGAAACCAGTACACATTCAATAATCCGCTCAGCCTTAGGCCCGTGTAGTAGCTTGCCAACAGAATAGACTGCCACCACAGCCGAGCCGGAATGGCCCCCACGTGACCATCCAGCTTCCCCACGTACTCGAAGAGTTTTTTGGTCTCTTCTAAGGTCCAGGCATCGGGGGTCCGCTTTTCCACGCGGATTCGTGGAAAACGTGGGACGCGAGATATCAGACCTACATCGAATGCCTCCTTTAATATCGCTTTCAGCATCACGACGTAACCGCGCAGAGTGTATGATGAGTGAGCGTGGTTGCCAACGAGTGCGAGGTAGCGCCCAATATGCTCCTCCTTGATATCGCCAATGTAGATATCGCCATTTGCTTCGATGAATCTCTTGCTCGCCAGTGTTACAGCATTTAGGTATTGTCTTGAGTGATTGACACGCAGAATCGTGTACTGATTGACAAGCTGTGATATCTTCATGTTGCCACCTCCAGAGAAGCAGAGCGGCCTCTTGGGCCGCCCTGCCCTCCGAAGGCCGCGGAATCATGACAAGTCTTCCCCTATTGAAAACATGCCATATTCCGCGCAGACAGAGCGCACACATTCCGCGCATGATAGCACTCCAAATTGTGCCATTGCGGGCTAGACGCCCATTGTTTTAGTTGTGGGCACCCGCCAAGCCGCCTCAGAGGAGGCTCAGAAGGTGCCGTGCATTCATCACGCCAGCAGTATATACGATCGTCTAGAGTTTGTCAATAAGCAAATCCGGCCATAAGCCGGATTGTGTCATATCTTAATCTAACACAGTGACTTAGGTCGTCCTGGTCGCCGATCCTCTTGTTCCAAACGGAGAACTTCGTCCTCCGGGACAACGAGGATATTAGCGATTCGCTCGGTCCTGACATTTCTGTCACGAATTAACTGGTGGACACGGCACTTACTTACCCCCAGTCGCCTTGCAACTTCGCGAACCGAATAATACCGTTCTTTACTTTCCAACATCTTGCTCATGCCCTTATTCTAGACGAGCGGCTACGGATTGTCCACAAAACTTTGGCAGGTGGTGATAGGCCGCACGGCACCGCCGAAGCCCCCCAGTCGTCGCCGATCTGGGCACCTGCCGAGGGTGGCTGACGGGATTCGAACCCGCGACACCCAGATCCACAGTCTGGTGCTCTAACCAGCTGAGCTACAGCCACCATCTCACAAGCGCCGACCTTTCTGTGGTCACTGCTGCCTTCGCCGAGCCAAAACCATTCTCTTACGTTGACACGTTCGGGGCTGGCGATGTTCGCCTATCTCACAAAGGTCACGCGCTTATTTTTAGTCTATCCCCCGTTGAATGTGTGGTCAACGACGGGTAGGGCACAGGATGAGAGCACACAGCAGACGATCGCACATTGGCTTGGCTCGGTACTCGCGCCGAGCACTTCTTGTCGTCATCCGAACCATCAGCAATCTGCAAAGTTAGACGAGGCGTCCCAGGATTTATTGCCGCTGTCCCCGGCAGCGACAACGGAGAGGGGATATGCCCCGGAACACAAATCAGGGGTATACGTCAGTCTTCCGCACAGAAGGACCTAGCGTAGACCGTATGCGGCCATGGATTCGAGAGTGTGATAGATGGGAAAATGCTGAGACTACGCAATCTCGATTGCCCCAATAAGGTGGGGTTATGCTGAATGGTTTTGGACCACGACGGTCTGGCCCCAGGGAATGTGGATTTCCGATCGTAGCCGTGAATCAAGGAGGTCACCCAAACCAAAAACACAGACCCCGGGGAGGGGAGCCCGGGGTCTGGCGACGACGTCTCATTGACGTCCTCGGAGGGGTTTTTCCGTCAAGCTAATCTTTTGACGCACAAGAGTAACAACTGTGTGGCGAATTGGGCCTCCTTATGCTGAATGATTGTCAACAAGGTTGCTTCAAACACGATGGTACGTGGCTTACGGTAATAGCCTTCTGTAAATGCGCGCCTCAATTCGAGCATGATCTGACTGGGCCAATACAAGTACTTCGTTTTCCTGTGGGGGCAATTCATGAATTGCCCCTACGGTTTTCCGAAAACGGGCGACGTCTCGTAGTAAAATCGTTCAAACCGTCAACGAATAAAAGCCGCATCGATCGAACCATCGTGCCTATAGCTACGCTTCTTCTTTCGCTCCGTCCTTGTTACGTCGCTTCCACAGAACCAGCACACCACCCATTGCCAAAGAAGCAACGCCTAAGATGGTTATGCTAGCCGGTTCGGGAATAACTTCACCACCGCTGCCCCCTGCTGTTTGAAAGACCAAGTTATCCAGTGCGAAATACGCGGGCGTATTCATCCCCCAAGGTCCAACGTCTGAGGAATCGAGTGAAAACTCCAAGATGCGGGCATTGCTGATTGAAGTCAAATCAATCGTCTGCCAGGTGTTCACGATGTGATCCTGCAAGTTGTCATCAAAGCGAAAATCAGCGAGGTAAAACTCAATCAATCCCAGAAGTTGGCCTGCCAAGTCTTTTCCAAAAATTGTCAACTTAAACCAATCAGGATCACTGCCTGAGGCACCACCGAACTTCTTGGCAAATTGATCCCCCTCCAACATCGAGTAGTAAGCGTAAGTCGTATTGGTCACTTGAGCAGAGACCAGTGACACACCGTCAGGAACATCAATTCTGGGTAAGTCACCCCACAGGTTGACGAAACCGACAGCATAAGTTGCGGAATGGTCAGCTCCCGACCCGGTGATGGCCGAGTACTGATTCAGATAACCTCGGGTCGTTGTGTCAGTCTTGTTCGAGTAAGCGAAGCCATCCCATGTGTCCCAAGCAGACGTGTAACTGTTGTGAAACACGAAACCATTTGACGTGAAAGTGTTCGGGCCATTATTCGGAGCGCCATTCCAGTAACTGTTGGGGGGAAGTGCTGCTCCCACATCTTCAAAATCAACGGTTCCGGCGCTGATGAAGCTCAACGGACAAACCATGTGAACCACAATCAAAAAGCTGAGCCATAGAACGAACTTGGCTCGAAAAACACAATGCCGCAAACTCATGATGCTCCTCCTCTGCAGAAACAAGAACCGAAACAACACTCATTCATGATGCTAGCCGAGCACCCAAGCATCAGAACTCGCTCACCACTTCACCTCCTGCGCGTGTGCAGATGGCCGCCAAAACGGTCAGGTCCATTGTCTCTTTCAAAAAACGAACCGAGGCGTCGGTGAATAACCCATTTGCTCCGCCCGGATGCTTGCTGCGGATATCGTTTTCAAAGGCAGGAGCCTTGTTAATGGCGTAGGCCTGATCGAAAACGTTCAAGCCGTTGATCCACTGACCGTCACGAAAGTCGGAATCCTCTGAGACAATCAAGGTGTTCGATGTTCCATCAAATACGTCAGCCACTGTTAAGGATTGATCATAAAGCATCATTCCTTTGGGAGGATTGTTGGGGCTTGTGATTCGCTCGCCGTAAATGCCGCCGTAATCGCAAGGTCCCCGTCCCTGACGAAGTTCCCGCTGGCTGGTGGCGCTGGGGCAAATATAGAGCGGCAATATCGTGGCAGCAGCCTCGGCATTCTCCGGTGCGTCAAAGGGTTTCGTCGTATCCACTTTCTTGTAGAGTGGTTCTTGTTCCACATAGGGGAGGATGAAAAGCGACCAGGCCAATTGCCGACCTGTTAGGCCGTAGGGTTTTCCCGTTTTAGGGTTGATCATGGAACGATGTTCGATTCCACCCGGGGGAAAACAGGCCATGGCCTGATGGTAGTTGTGAAGCCCAATCCCAATCTGCCGAAGATTATTGGTACATGCGGAACGGCGGGCAGCCTCGCGCGCGGCCTGAACGGCGGGTAACAACAGGGACGTCAGCAGCCCAATGATCGCGATAACCACCAGGAGTTCGACGAGGGTGAAACCATGCTGGGCCAAGTTGGCCACAAAACATCGTTTCTGTCCGAACAACTTGCGTCGAACGAGGGAGAACGGCCGGTCCATCTTAAGCCTCGTGCTGTTACCATTCAGATTGCACACTTCTGTCGCGCACAAAGGCATGAGGCCTTAATGGCGACGAAGACTGTTCGGCGTGAAAAGAGTACAACCTAATTGGTACCCTCAAATAAGGTCCACTTTTCCGCGGCCTCCGTCCCACGCGAAGGGCCGACAGCCATGCGCTGGTAGGTCTTCTGACTTCCGAGCTGGATTTACCCGGCCTTCTCGTCGCAACCATTCCAGACGGGACGAGACCGTCCGAAACTTGCTGTTTGCCGCGACAATGGCCAAGGAGACTGGGCAAATCTCATGGCGCTCGGTTACAGCGGCGGGGACCGTTCCGGATTCTCACCGGATTCCCTGTTCTCCGATCAAGCGAGCTGCCTGATCGGACACCAACGCCCAATGCTCCCGATAATACCGCGGGTCCCAAGTCGTGTCAATAATCCAAGAATCTCGAAATCAGAATCTCTTAAGACGCGGATTCAAAATGATGACAAGAACGGTACAATTGGGTTGTGGAGAGTGACATCGCCCCAGGAGTCGTTATTGTGAGTAGTCGCGTTGAGCATGACCGCAATTGTCCCTGGGTAACCGCTTCACGGGGGGTAGATCATGGATCAGGCTGAGCTGGATGCGTGGCATATGCGCCGCGCATTGGAACTGGCAGAACGTGGGCGGGGATTTGTCGAACCCAATCCAATGGTGGGTTGTGTAATCGCACGCGGAGCAGAAATTATCGGGGAGGGTTGGCATCGCGCATTCGGTCAGCCGCACGCTGAAGTGGAAGCCCTGCGCCTCGCGGGACATCGCGCTTCAGGCGCGACGATGTATGTGACTCTCGAGCCTTGCTGCCATCACGGCAAGACGCCCCCATGCACGCGGGCGGTGATCAGTGCCGGGATTCGCCGTGTGGTTGTGGCCATGCGGGATCCTTTTCCCCTTGTCGCCGGTCAAGGGCTTTCCGAACTCGAGAATGCTGGGATTGAGGTTACGGTTGGCCTCATGGAGAAGGAATCGCGATCCCTCAATGCGCCGTACATCAAGTTGATCAATCAGAATCGCCCCTGGGTCATTGCCAAGTGGGCCATGACGCTGGATGGGAAGATCGCAACTTATACTGGTGACAGTCGGTGGGTCAGCAGCGAGCTTTCGCGGGAACGGGTCCACCGCTTGCGCGGACGCGTGGATGCGATCGTCGTTGGAATCGAGACGGCTCGGAGTGACGATCCTCTCCTTACCGCCCGCCCTCCTGGACCACGCACTGCGGTACGGATTGTCCTCGATTCATTGGGGCGATTACCTTTGCATAGTCAACTCGTCCGTACGGCGCGCGAGGTGCCGGTCTTGGTGGCGGTTTCTTGCCAGGCTTCCGCTGAAGCTCGTACGCAGCTTGAGTCCTGTGGTTGTGAGGTTATCGAATGTCCAGGTGAATCGCACGCGGAGCGTCTCATCGCGCTTCTCGATGAGCTCGGCCGGCGACGGATGACGAATGTTCTCTTTGAGGGAGGTTCGCACGTTTTTGGGTCGCTTTTTGATCATCAGCTTGTCGATGAGGTCCATGCCTTTATAGCACCAAAGATCGTAGGGGGGCTAAACGGTCGGACGCCTGTCGGGGGTATTGGGGTCGAACGTCTGGTTCATGCCCAAGTGCTTCGGAATGTCACCTGGGAGAAGATCGGCGATGACCTTTATGTTTACGGTCGGCTCGATGCCATCTAAATAACTTCGCAAGGTGATCAGACGGGCCAATGTCGGGAGACTTCGGGGCAATTCATGAATTGACCCCACGAGTGGGCTGAATACCCATATTGGCGATCTATTTCCCGGTATTTCATTCGCCGAGTGCGAGAGGCACCGATGCAACGTAGCCTGTGAGCCTCGGCAGCGACGCTTCATCGTCGCGAGGGCGTCATTGTAAAATGCGGGCAATTGTTCTCGATAGGACGAGTCATCGCAATGAGACACACATACCACAGAAACGGATCTCGCCCTTTGTCTCAGTTTGTGCGTGTGGGAGGCACTAATGAAAACCGCACGGGTGTTATCTGTTTGGATTTTTTTGGTCTTTGCTCTGGTCAGTCTTCAACAGGTTATGATCGCCGACGATTGGCCGCTTCAGGATAATGTGGTCCTTGAGTCCTGGGGATTTGTAAATGTGGCGGCGCCCCCTTTCAATGCCGATCCCAGTGGTCATTGCGATTCGACGCAAGTTATTCAGGAGGCTGTCAATTACGCAAGGGAGAGGCAACTTGTGTGTCTCTTTCCACCGGGCGAATACCTGGTTTCAGATACGATTGTCTGCGAACAGTATCGACCCCTGCGGACACCAACGAGGCGTTCGGGAGATCGTGATCATCCGTGTGTTTTGATGGGAATGGAAGAAGATGGTCGCCGTCCCTGTTTGATTCTTTCTTCCAAGAGTCAGGGGTTTGATGATCCTGAGCACCCGAAGCCGGTCATTTACTTTTGGGCTGCCGGAAACGGTGAGGAAGCTCCACTCGACCAGCCTCAGCCGAATATCTCCATGAATCAGATGATCATCGGGTTGGACCTGCGGCTTGGTCTAAATCACCCAGGCGCCATTGGAATTTCCCACCGTGCAGCGCAGGGATCGGGGATCCAGGATTGCACCATCGATGCTCGGGGGGCCTTCTGTGGGGTTGCAGGAGGGGCCGGCTCAGGGGGCAGTCATGCAGGTGTCACTGTCATCGGTGGTCGATACGGATTGGATCTGAGGGGAACTCAGCCTGCAGCGACGCTCACCGGCGTAACGCTTCTTGACCAGGAAGAATCGGCGATCATCTGCTCGGGGCGTCAGGCTACCACAATCGTGGGATTCCGAATCCGCCATCGTTCCCACGGACCCGTTGTCTTAGCCAAACAGAACTGGATTCATCAGGGGCAAATTAACTTGATTGATGGGGTTGTCGAAGCCGATGGTTTGGACTCAGCCGCACTTTTGGACACGACGGCAGCAGCTTATCTAAACAACGTCTTTGTCCGCGGAATCGAGACGTTGGTTCGGTCGCCTGTCGGAGAGCTTAAGGCTCCTGGCCTAGGATGGTCTCATATCCAAGAACTCGCCGTGGCCGTTTCGCCTGCCGTCTTTCGTGGACGACAACTTGCCTCGCTGGGAGTGAAGGAGCTGACCTACACGTGTGGAATCTGGTTAGATGGCAAGAAGTGGCCGGAGCCGATTTGGCAGAGAATCGTTCCAACGGAGGCTCCACCGGATGATCTGGTCGCACGTCATCTGTGGGATAAGTCCTTTCCACGCCCGTGGTCACCGGGTGTTGTCAATGTCAAACGCCTCAAAGATGCTCCCATCGGTGACGGAGTCACGGACGACACCGAGGCCCTTCAAAGAGCCATTGACGCCCATGGCATGCTGTTCTTGCCCAAAGGTAATTACCGTGTCACACGGACGCTGCGATTACGACCAGACAGTCAATTGATGGGAGCACACCGCTGCTTCACCTGGCTTGTGGGGTATGGAGACAAACTGGGGGATTTCAACCAGGTAGATCAGCCAAAGCCCATCGTCCAAACCGTAAATGACGCGAACGCGACCACGATCCTCGCTTTTTTTGGAATCCGCCTCGACATTTCGGCGGTTGGGGGTTACGCACTGGATTGGGCGGTGGGACCGTCCTCCATTTTTCGCGAGGTCAATGTCGTTATGCCCACCCGCTGGAATGTGCCGAAGGGTATGACGCCCCCGACATTTAACCATCCGTTTGTGGTCGTCCATGGGCATGGGGCTGGAAAATGGTACAACTTTCATCAAGAGTCATGGCAGCTTCACGGTCCCAATTATCGCCATCTTCTCATCAAAGATACCGCCGGGCCACTGCATTTCTATCAGTGCAATGTGGAGCACGCCCGCAGCGATGCCAATATGGAGGTCCGTAACGCTTCGCATGTCTTTTTTTATGGGATCAAAGGTGAGTACAATCGTCCCATTGTGAGGATAGCTGAATCGCAGGACTTTGCGATTTTTGGCTACGGGGGTAATGCGGCTGCTTATGCAGGGACTGGCCTTTTTGAGATTGAGGATTGTCGTGACTATCGTTTGACGTTGCTCGTGGATTCGCCGCGGTATCCGGGAGATGGTTCTCCTGATCACTTTGCCGGGGAAGGCGTTGACCCACGACTTTGGTATATGGTTATCGAAAAAGAAAAAGGATCCGAGTTTCGCACTCCACCGCTTGATCGACCGACCGTTGTGGGGCGCGGAGACCTGAATCGGTGAACCGGCCCTTGTTTCTGCGAGACTCGAGGTTTGAACTGGGGTAAGTACAGCACTTTCAAAGATAAGGAGTTTCGACAATGAACTGGGTCCGCACAGGTTTTGTGGTGGTCACATGTGTGCTCTGGATTTGCGCGTCGGCTTTGGCGGAAGAGTCTCCGGCTGCACGGGAGATCGTGTTGGAAGATGTTTCTTACGCCAGTGAGCAGCTTGCTCAACAAACATGGCGGGCATCTGATCAGGCGCCGCCGATTCGCCTGGCTGAGGTGGAAGGAGTCAAGGTCCTGGAAGTGGCTTTACCATTTGCCAGTCAAGCCGATTTGCCCCGCAGCGTTCATGACCGAGACGTCAAATTAGATCTTTCCCGACCTGGGGAGTTTGTTCTCGAAGTCGCAGTTGATCGACCGGAAGCCGTTGGTCATTTGTCACTATACTTCCGCAGCGGGGCAGGATGGTATTCTGGGGGTGGGTCGGTGAGTAGCGGGGGAAGGCAGGCCGTGCGATTCCTGAAGAGTCAATTTGGTACGGAAGGAAAACCTGCTGGCTGGAATCGGATCGACGGGATTCGGATCTCGTTCTGGCGGGGTGCGTCAGTGGATGCCCACGCCAGGATTTATCGCTTGATGGCCATTCAGCATCCGGTGGCCTTGCTCGTTCCTGGACAGGTGGAGGGACGAGAAGCATCAGAATCACGAACCGTTCGCGAGGTGGCCGAACGTGTTGGACAACTGCTCACGGACCTGGGATTGGGACATGACACACTGGATGATAGGAGTCCCGAGGTTGATGCCTGGGCAGAAAAGGCTATTATTCTCGTGCCGTATGCCCCACGGTTATCTCCCGAGGCCACAACGGCTTTGGCTGAGGCCGCTCGCCGCGGGACGAAGCTTATTCTCTTCTATCAGGCACCGGAGGAAATCTTTAACCTTCTGGGCGTGGGCAAGACGCGGTGGATGGCACGTGAATATGAAGGACAGTTCGCTGAGGTGCGTTTCGATCAAACAGTCCTGCCTGAGTTGCCTGTCTTGATGCGACAATCGTCGTGGAATATCACGGAACCGATTCCCGCGGCTGCGGACACACGGGTCATCGGCTGGTGGTTTGATTCGCAGGGAAAACCGACCCAGCGCGCTGCGATGGTCCTGTCACCACGTGGAGCATTCTTCAGTCATATCCTCCTTGGTGGCGATGCGGAGAACCAACGAATCATGCTCGCCGCCGTGATGGGGGCCTTGAGGCCTGATCTGAAGCCTCTCATCCTCCGCGGTTTGATGGCGAAGGTCGTTCGGGTTGGGCATCTTCAAAACCTGGATGAGCTTCGGGAATGGTTGAAAGCCCATGCCCCCGATGCGGCCAGCCCTCCGTGGCAGGCATTCAAGGATGCAGAGTCTCTCTTGTCGCAAGTGGCTGCCAAAGGAACAACTTTGCCGGAAGGAATGAGTTTATCTCGCATTGAAGACTTAAGGAAAAAAATTGCGACGGCTTATCTCGCGGCGCAACCAAGTCCCACGCAGGAAGGCCGGGCGTACTGGAATCATACGGGCCTTGGGGCCTATCCGGGCGATTGGGAAAGAACGGCGAGGGAGCTTTCCGAAGCCGGTTTTAACATGGTCCTTCCCAATATGCTTTGGGCTGGATTGGCGCATTATGCCAGCGACCTATTGCCGCGCAGTGACTCCTTTGAGAAGTATGGGGACCAGATTGAACAGTGTGTGGCAGCGTGTCACAAACACGGAATCGAAGTTCACGTGTGGAAGGTCAATTTTAACCTCAGCACTGCGCCTCGCTCGTTCGTCGAACAGATGCGCAAGGCTGGACGAACTCAGGTGACTCGTCGCGGCGAGCCGAGTAACTGGCTGTGTCCATCTCATCCAGAGAATCAGAAGCTCGAACGCGAGACGATGTTGGAAGTCGTCAAAAAATATCCTGTGGATGGAATTCACTTCGATTACATCCGATATCCCGATGGAGATAACTGTTACTGCGACGGCTGTCGCCAGCGGTTTGAGAAAGACATGGGTGTTAAAGTCAATCGCTGGCCGGACGATTGCTATGGTGGTTTCTTGAAAGAGTCCTATCGTCAGTGGCGATGTCAGCAGATCACGCAGTTGGTTCAGGCAGTGGCAAGGGAGGCAAAGCAGCTTCGGCCAGACATCAGGATTTCCGCCGCAGTGTTTTCTGATTACCCGGCTTGTCGCGAATCCGTCGGACAGGATTGGGTCAGTTGGGTGAAAGCTGGTTATCTCGATTTCATTTGTCCTATGGATTACACCGAGGACGACCGCCGATTTGAGCGACTTGTGAAAACACAACTGGAACAGATCGGCGGCCGGATTCCCATGTATCCCGGCATTGGGGCGTACAGGCTGGATGGGCCGGATCGCGTTGTTGGCCAAATTGCCCTTGCCCGGCAACTCGGGACTCAAGGGTTTACGATTTTCGACCTTAATCAACACTCACCACAGACGATTTTCCCAGCCGTGAAAGCCGGTGCGACAAGGGTGAAGGCAACCCCCGCACACCGCGGCCAACGTTAGGATCGTTCGGGAAGGGATCTTGTTGGATACTGTGCGTGAATACGCACCTAGGTACTCCTATTGTCAACGTTGAAAGACTGCGGGGCTGTTCCTGCGAGGCGATTGCGCGCCATTGGTGTTAAGCTTTGACAACGGGTGCTCTAATTGTCTGGTTTTATGGGGAGATACACGGTTTTGCGGCCAGGTGGTCACGCTCTGTCTTGTCCAACACACTTTGTATCTTTTTGGTACAAGTGTGACAACGCCTGAGGTTCCGCAGGCACCGGGCGTGGAATTCAGGAACGCAAAAACGCATGCGCATCTGAAACAAATTCGTTGACGATCGTAAGAGACATCAGTATACTCAATTCAGAACTGTCCTAAGATCGCGGTTTATCGTCTGTCGGGTGTTGTGCTACGCTTGTATCGGTTGCTTTTCTAAAGGAGGACTCATATGCATCGTGCTGCTGTGTGTTGTAAAGAGCGATTTGTTTCGCGATCAGCATTCACGCTGGTTGAGTTGCTTGTCGTGATTGCAATTATTGGGATATTGATTGCACTCCTTTTGCCGGCTGTCCAAGCCGCTCGTGAGGCTGCGAGGCGAAGTCAATGCAACAATAACCTGAAGCAGCTTGCACTTGCTTTCCACAATTATCACGACGTGTACAAGACTTTTCCGCGCTACCAGTATATGAATACGCCGGAGACTTGGAGTTCATGGCGAGGGCATGGTCCGTTTACGATGATCCTGCCTTACGTGGAGCAGAAGGCCCTCTATGATCAGATAGATTTCCGTTTTGAATGGGACCATAATGATACAACTCAGGACACAGTTGCACCGACAAATTTCTGGATTTCGCAGCGAAAGATATCGACATTTGTCTGCCCGAGCGACCAACCATATCCAGACCGGAATTATGGCGGAATGAACTATGCGGTCTCAGGTGGTGCTCGGCGGGATTATTACGGAACGGGGGCTGCTGTGCCGGCAAGTGGAGTGTTCCTGCGGCGCGTTGAGACGGGGATCCAAGAGATTACTGACGGGACGTCAAACGTGGTTATGTTGAGCGAGAATCTCACCGGCGACAACGATAACAACTCCTTTAATATCCGTCGGGACGTCTCGCGACAGCTTCCGTTGGCGGTGGACCAGTTCCCAAGTGCGGCTGACGTAGAGAGTTCTGGAGTATTCTGTGATTCCGTGGCCCCCACTGATCACCAGAGTAATGCTGGTCGCCAATGGAGTGCCAGCTTCCCTGGCTTCGTTGTAATAAACGAAGTGGCTCCACCGAATTGGAAGCACGTTTCCTGCTGTGTTGGGACAGGATTCGGTTATGCGTGTGATAGGAATGGAATTGTGCCCCCACGGAGTCTTCACCCTGGTGGTGTGAATTGTGCGGCTGCGGACGCTTCGGTTCGGTTCGTTTCTGACACCATCGATCTAACGCTCTGGCAGCGATTGGGAGCCAGGGCAGATGGCAATCCAGTCCAGTGGTGATGTTTAAGGAAGGGTTTCGGGATGTGGCGTTTTGTGCTCGTTTCATGTTTGATCGTTTTCCTGACGACAGTTGGCTGTGGTCGTGAGAAGACACAGCGTGTGAAGCCGCCAGCGCCGAAGGATGAAGTACGCTCCGCTCTCGAATATGTGGTACAGACTGGTCAGGTCGATAGCGGGCTGATTACGGTTCGCGAAAAGTTGGAGTCTATGAAGGCCACTGACGCGGCCAAAGCTGAGAGTCTGCTGAAAGATCTAGATCAGTTGGAGAAGCTAGGCCAGCAGCCGGAGCAAGCGAAGACGAAGGCTCGGGAAATGCTACAGAAGTTGGGTGGAGGTTGAATTCCAGCGATGGTCTGCTGCGGGCAGGCCTGGGATTCGCTTGTGTGCTATTACGCGCTGTGCGTTTAGAGGCGTTCCAGCGAGTCATTGCGATTTTCTGTATTCAGGCTCCGCTGGTGGTTTGTTGGTTTGCATTTTCCTGATTTCCAGCGGCGGGAATTGAGGAGACTGGCAAACAAAGTGTACGTCGGTACACTCTTATTGTTCTTAATCGCCCTTTTGTTTGAAATCCGTGAGAAGTCTCAACGTATCCCACGTTTGAGAGTGTTGCCCTATGCAAGCTCCGGTGCCCAGAAAGACGGTACGTGACTCTTGTGACTACGTGGAGGTCGCGTGTCCGTCGGCGAAAAAGATGTTACGTGTGAGCAACGGGACTCCAGAGGGAATCTGAGCGAGCTTTGTCCGAAAGCGGAAGTGGCAGTTCATCAGTCACTTCTGCTGCCGGTCCTTTGCTGACACTGCAAAGAGAACACGTTCTGGTCTTGGCTGGTGCAAGATCACTCAGCCGGTTCAAAGAGGGTGAGCATCGGTTCCACCGCAGATTCGTGAACCAGGGCCACAACGGTGTCTCCTGGCTTGATACGGTCATCGGCGCCAGGAAGCATGGCGAAATCTTCCCGAATGATGGCTGCGATCAAGCATTGGCGGGGAAGGCCAACGCGGGCCAAAACGTGCTGCGTGATTTGAGTATTCGGGAGGACTTCCAACTCCATCACGAAGACTTTGGACCCTGGGGCAAAAGGCTTCTTGGCAATGACAACTCCGGTTGTCAGGTGGGCTTCAACCTCACGACGGATGACATCTGGCGGCGTTGTCACGTGGTCCACGCCCAGTTTGGTAAGGATGTATCGATAGTCTGATCGTGCCACAACAGCGGCAACTTTCTGCGCACCCAGCTCCTTGGCTTCAACACACGCCAGGATATTGTTTTCATCGTCACCCGTGCAAGCGACGAAAAAGTCTGCGCTGCCGACCCGTTCCTCTTCCAGGGCGGTGCGACTTCGGACGTCACAACAAACTACCGTCACTTCTCCCAAATGACTCGCCAGAAACTCGCACCGGTCATGGTCGGATTCCATCAATACCACATTAAATCGGGGACCCTCCAGAAGGCGGGCTAACTGGAATCCAGTCTCTCCACCGCCGGCAATGACCACCCCTTGTCGTCGCGGTGGTTCCGTTTGGAAAAGCGACTTTACACCGTCGATGTCCTCACGTTTGCCCACCAGAGCGATGCGATCACCGACGGCCACAGCATCCTCTGGACCCGCGATAGAGATCTTGTCACCGCGGGAAATGGCCCCCACACGGACATGTCGTCCCACCCGAAGCTCCCGTAAGGGGATGTCGATCGCGGGCGCACCACGCTGGACCACGATTTCCTGCATTTCCAGATCAGCAACGGCAAATGTCTCGATGCTCAAAGCCCCTGGGCTGCGTACAACCCGCGCGAGGTCCAATGCGGCAAGCCGCTCCAGGCTGACCAAGTAATCCAGCTTGAAATGGCGACGATAGTCAAAGGTGCTCGTATCCAGGAGATTGGGAGAATAAACGCGGGCGATCGCCCGGCGGGTTCCCATCGCTTTGGCGACGCTCGCCCCAACTAAGTTCACTTCGTCGGAATTGGTCACCGCGAGACAGAGATCGGCATCTGTGGCCCCAGCCTGAAAGAGGAGCACGGCGTCTGCCGCAGAGCCGCACAGTGCCCGAACGTCCATTGTATCGTTCACATGCTCGACCGCTTCGTAATCATGATCGATCAACGACACACGGTGTGCCTGGCACAAGAATTCGGCGATCGAAGCGCCGATTGTTCCAGCACCGAGAATGAGGATCCTCATCGACAATGTCCCCGAGACAAACGGCTCACGTCACGACATGCAATCAAGGTTCCCACAATGGCTTGGCCATCGCCATGCCCAAAAAACGTGATTATACCGTAGGAGCCTGTAACAGAGTTGCAATGTTCCGAAGTCTGGTGGTCTGGGGAATATGCGTAATATGGGGCGGCTGTGTGAGGTGCTAACAGAAATCGCGGAAATTATAGTCGGTTCATGGCTCCTGCTAGGCTGTGCGGGCCTTGCCCGACGAGCTTTCAGAACCGAAATGCTTGTCCCATATTCGTTTAAGATGCAAGAGTTGAGCGCGGAGCGAACCGGGAAAATAAGTATAACGATAGCTAGGCGCTAAATGATTTGCCCATCCTTTCTTGGATTCCAGATAGCCAGGCCCGAGATTGAATTCCGTGTCGCCTCGTTCGAACGAATCGCGGATCATGCAGTAACGCAGATATGTTCCCGGGCTTGCACTGGCCCAGGACGGGTCATAGGCTGTCCGTAATCCAAACACGCGCCCCTCGTGGACGTAATTGTACGCGAAGGCAACTGGCGTCCCGTCGAGTGTGAGGAGGTTGATCTCAGCACAGCCGAGGCAGGATGCGTGGTCATGGACGTCACGGAGAAAATCGGCCGCCTCAGGATGAGCCAGTGTCTTGCCGTCCTGCCGTCCCGACTGCCAGCCCCGAAGCGACAGGTCACGGCACATCTCGTACAGATCCCAGCGTGGGTCACTATCGTCATATCCCCCTTGGGGCCTATATCGAAGAAACGCGATCTTTCCGAGAGCCGAGAGTCGTTTTTCCGCGCGACGGACGTTGTTCCGAAACTTGCTCGTTCGGCTCGCCCAATACGAATCCCACGAGGTATCGATCTTGATGATCGCTGACCGCACCCAAACCTGTTCGTGGGGAGGAAACCCAACTTGCCGCATGGCCGTGGGAGTTCGAGTCCGGTCTACGCGCAGAGTATCCACCCAGCGGAGATCAAGAATATCCCAATCACGAGGGGATTCCCTGACATATCGTAACCCGGCAAGAAGTGTCGCTGTGGGATTCTTACCAATTGGACCGTAGAAACTTCCCCAGTCGTGAAGAGGATAGGTCAGAACGCGAACAGGCCCGACCCGTGTCGGCTCGGTGCGAATGACCAGCGGTAGAAGACCGATGATTTCTTCGTCGCTGTAAACGGCTAGGACGCGCAAAACCTGATTATGACCGAAATGACGCCAGTACGTCTCGAACCATTCGTAGCTTTGGAAGAAGCTTGCGCCCGGTGTCTCTCCCCAGAGTTTGCGCCAGGCAAGCCGGTGTCCCACGAGCTGGTCAATTGTGCTGATTTCGACGACGTGAGACATCTTTTCGGACTTCCATCAAACTCTTGGACGGTGACAAGCCAGACGCAACAGTAGTTTTGATCGCAATTCCGGTGCCGAGTTACGATACCGCGTCCCTCCCATCATGAATCGCGGGCAACCTGAGCCTTCGTCGTGGATTCCGACGAGGGAAAAATGACAACTCGTGCTGCCGTAAAGCTTCCCCAGTGGTGCCAATGATGCTATTTGTCAACATCCAGCAAACGTGTGATGTTGGAGAACATCTCGCCGCAACGTGGAGTGTCACCGGCCGCGTGCCACGCCCTGTTAAAACTCTAGGAAGACCGAAAAGCTGCTTACCGAATAAGGTAAGGGCAATTCATGAATTGCCCCTACTAAGGCTGGAATATTCTCATCGAAAGTCGTGATCGTAGCTAGTCAAAGACCGACGGTGCTCCAGATCTATCCAACGGTATGGCAGTTGGAAGACTCAAGCCAAGTCGCGGTCTTCGAAAAGCAAGAGACCCAGGAGCAGTGCCAGAGTGATGTAAATCAGGCTGTATAAAGTGGCCAGGCCAAGATAATGAAGCGAAACACTCCGGCCAGTTGCAATGGCCGTTTCCATGCTGAAGAACTCCAATCCGGGCAGAATAACAGCCAAGAGTTTTGCCACAAAGGCCACGAACTCGAGACGGTCTGCTGTTTCAATGACGACGGTGGGGAGCAAGTGTCCCAGGGCGTAAATGCTTGCACAAATGAGGAGATTGGGAATCAAGGGAAAACGTGTGGAAATCGCTGCGGCAATCGAGGCCATGACAACCGCTTCTAAGAAAGCCAGCCCAAGGCCGGGGACGCTCTGTAACATTTCGTCGCGGCATTCCTGGACGGTCGGGTCGGGCCGAGCGACCTCGTGGGCATCATACTTCACCTTGTAGGAGACAGCACACAGCAACAGACCGCCCAGAATCAAAAACATGACGATCACAGGGAGCATAACGCCGAAAAACTTTCCGACAAGCATTTTCCAGCGGGCGACCGGTTTACTCAGAACCGTCAGGGCCGTCCGCCCCTCCACTTCTTCCGAAATGGAGACGCTGGCCGTCCATACGGCCAGAATGATGGCCAGCAGCTTGATAAGAGTTAGCCCCTCCGCCTTCAGGAGCTTGATATCCTCCCCAAAAGTGTTGTATGGCATAATCGGAGCGAGTAAGAGCATTGTCACGCCAATTGCCAGCAGAATGTAAAACAACGGCTGCGAGGTGGCTTCTTTGCTGGTGGTTCGCATAATGGCCGTGACTCGCGGGGCGAATCGTGCCATCAACTGCAAAATGAGCCACAAGAGGAGAAAACCGGCTGGCACTCCTACTAGGACGATCCAAAGCGGCTTCATCCAGACCGGCAGCATTGCGATAAGAGTCTGAAGCCAGCTCAACCAATCGGCAATGATCAGATGATCGAGTTGCATCATGTCAGCCATCGTCGTCCCGACTCAGTTATTCGACTGCTATTTCAAGTTCGAGTGAGCATCAGCCCAGAAACGCATAAGCCGTTGGCCATCAAGACGCCGGCCACTCCCCCAATCGCTACGCCTTAATCTCTATTCTGGTTCGTTTGAGCGTTTTTCGCTAGCATTTGACTTGGCTTTCGTGCCGCAGTTGTGCAAAATGGATCATCCATCGGGGAATGAATTGTTTTTGTCAAGGAATGTTTGATATTTTCTTGATTGGCTGGGACTATCACGAAGCACAGATGGGGAGGCGAATCATGCGGACCTTGTTTTGGGTGATCGTGGGGTTATGGCTCGTGACGGGTGGGGTAGCGGAGGTGGGGATTCATGCGGCAGAACCTAGCAGACCCAACATCGTGATTATTCTCTCAGATGACATGGGTTTCTCCGATTTAGGCTGTTATGGCGGCGAGATCGCGACACCCAATTTGGATCGTCTCGCTGCTAACGGGTTGCGATTCACTCAGTTCTATAACACGGCACGGTGTTGTCCGACCCGAGCTTGCCTTCTCACAGGTGTTTATCCCCATCAAGCCGGTGTAGGGCACATGATGGAAGATCGCGGCTATGACGGTTACCGTGGGGATCTCAACCGTCAAACTGTGACCATTGCCGAGGTACTTCGCACGGTTGGGTATCGTAATTACGCCGTTGGCAAGTGGCACGTGACCAAGGCCACGAAACCAGAAGGTCCCAAGGACAACTGGCCGTTGCAACGTGGGTTTGATCGCTTTTACGGGACTATCACGGGGGCAGGAAGTTATTTCGATCCCGGAACATTGACCCGGGACAATACGATGATTTCGCCGTTCGCTGATCCCGAATACAAGCCGACTCAGTTTTATTACACAGATGCCATCAGCGACCACGCCGTCCGGTTTATTCGGGAACATGTGGCGGCTTTCGAGAAGAAACCGTTCTTCATGTACGTGGCTTACACAGCCGCTCATTGGCCGCTTCATGCCCTGGAAGAAGATATCGCCAAATATCGTGGCCGTTATGATCGTGGTTATGAGCCGATTCGTCGGGCGAGATTCGAACGGCTAAAGCAAATGGGGCTGATTTCCCCCCATTGTGAGCTTTCTCCCCAGGTTGGCGACTGGGAGAAAGTGGAACACAAGGAATGGGAAGCTCGATGCATGGAGGTCTATGCAGCCCAAATCGATCGAATGGATCAAGGGATAGGGCGGATCCTGAGTGCCTTGCAGGAAACCGGCCAATGGGAGAACACCGTCATCTTTTTCCTGCAGGATAACGGCGCCTGCCAGGAGGCGATCGGACGAACCGGGACGTGGCAACGCCCTGTCGAACCTTCTTTACCGCCGATCCCACTGGATGCGATTCGTGCGGATGTCAGACCAACGCAGAACCGACGCGGTGTGCCCACACTGACCGGGCCTTTCATCATGCCGGGTCCGGAAGACACATACATTTCCTACGGCATCAACTGGGCGAATGTCTCAAACACACCGTTCCGGGAATACAAGCATTTTGTTCACGAAGGTGGGATTGCCACCCCGCTGATCGTTCACTGGCCGGCAGGGTTGACCAGGCGAGGCGACCTGGAACATCAGCCAGGCCATTTGATTGACCTGATGGCCACCTGTGTGGACCTGGCCGGGGCACAGTATCCCACTGACTTTCAAGGGCAGAAAATCGTTCCGATGGAAGGGGTGAGTCTTGTTCCGCTTTTTAGGGGGCAATCAGTGACGCGACGCGAACCGATTTTCTTTGAGCATGAAGGCAATCGAGCGGTTAGGGACGGAAAATGGAAACTTGTTGCCAAAGAGAACCGACCCTGGGAATTGTATGACATGGAGGCCGATCGGACGGAAATGCACGACGTGTCCTCCCAGTACCCGGAAGTTGTTGCCCGGCTTGAGGCTGCCTGGGAGGCATGGGCTAAAAGGGCCAATGTCTTGCCGCTTGGGGCTTGGCACGCCGAAGCGAAGGAGGCATTCTCGACCAAGACCAGATTCATTTTGATGCCGGGTACGCAGCTTGGCCGAACAGAGGCGCCCTACGCCGTCGGAAAAGGCCTAAAGATCACTGCCGAGATTCAAACGTTTGGCGAGTCCGGTGTTGTTGTGGCGCAGGGTGGATCGGCCCACGGCTACGCGCTTCACATTCGGGATGGAAAACCTTGCTTTTCGGTGCGACACAAGAACCAATTGAAAACGGTGACCACAGATCAATCCTTACCGAAAACACCTGGAGTCCTATCCGTCATGTGGTCCAATGGGACAGTCAAGCTCTTTTGGAACGATGCGGTTCTTGCTGAAGCTGAGGGAGTTGCTCCCCTCGCAAGCATGCCGCAGGAAGGGCTTCAGGTTGGACGGGATGACAATGGCCTGGTAGGCAATTATCCCGCGGACAATTCCTTCTCGGGAAGGCTGGGCACGGTGACCATCGAAATCCTACCGTGAAGCCCGTTAAAAGCTGGGCAAGAGTGCACACTCATAACTTCCGCGCTGCCCTCGTAGCAGACTGGGCTGCGTGGGTTAATTCTTGGAGTTGAGCAACTCCACACGGCGATCGGAGCTGAACACCGTAGGGGCGGTTCGTGAATCGCCCCTACGGATACACGAGCGATTCGTATTGGCAATCGGGAACTTGTCTGCGATGCTCCGATTGCAATGCGGACAATTGAACTATTGTCGGATGTTGTCCGAAAGTTATTTTGCAGCCGTTGATTGCGACCAGGCTTGCCAGACCTCCTTGGCTGCCCGGAACAAGTCGTCTTTCGTCCAGGCCGTCAATTCAGGGGTTACGACCGAACCGCCCGGGCATGCGACACAGAACGTGAGTTCCTTTGTTCCGTTCCCCGGCAAGGTCATGGGGAAACGAAGGTCCTGACTGGCCAGGATCGGTTGGTCTTTAGTACCACCCACATCCACGTAGTATAAAGCCTGATCATTGAGTTCACCTTTGGCAACGCGATCCAGGTTTGGACGTTTATCTGGGGGAAATACCCAAATAACGTTAAGAATGGGATTCTGATCGTGTGCTCCGGGAACGGGCTTGATGGTGACCGTGATCCATCCATCAGCATTTGTGTCGGATGCGGTGAAAAGGAGTGTCCCCGGCTGATGGCGACCCCATTGGTTAATTGGATCAACAAGCAGGGGACGCGCCCCTTCCACCAAACAAAGGAGCGGGCGAATTTGGGGACGATCCCAGTGACTTTCACAGAATCCCAGCACCACGTTCGCCTGACTTCGCGGGGCTACGCGAAACCGATAACCGATCGGGATACCACCCATGCCGGCCCGAATGTTGGCGAATGCGGGATCGCACTCACCTTGGGGTTTCGCCCAGCCCGGCATAGCTGTGGTATCGATGGTGTAACCCCAACCACGGAGTTCCAGCAACTCTTGTGTCTCAAGCGGTACAGCGAGAACTATCTGCTTATCCACCTGGGCTGTCGAAAGGCCCACCCGTGGCGGCGGATCAATCTCCAATCTCACCGTCAGGCGGCGATCCTGGCCAGTGGTTTCAAGCAATTTCACGGTCAGAACGTCCATCCCTGATGGGAAGGTCGGCGCCCGGTATGCTGTTGCGGTCACTTGAACAGGTCCCTGCGTGGCAGTCCACATGGCGGCGGGGACCGTTTCCTCAAGACGGACGGATTGGACGATCCCTTTTTCGGGATTGAGACCCTCGCCTTCGATCACAAGTCTCACGCTTCCCCAGTCTTCCACCAAACGTCCGTCGGCATCCATCCGGGAAGGTGCGAATCCCGGAGAAGTGAACTCCACAGGTTCGGCGGCACAAACAGTTCCGCATGCCGCGCAGAAAATCGCTCGAAGAACAACGTTGCGGATCATGCTTGGCCTCCATACTGGAACGTTGAAGATCGAGGAGAACGGGTGACCTTGATTCCGTAAAGCTGGCAGAATCCTTCAAGAACCCGGCGATGGTTGCCCAGAGTCACCACCTGGTGGAACCCGAGGGTATCGCGGGAATCTTCGATTCCGTCGAGTTCAATCTCCACGGAAGTTCGGCAACCACCTGCCGGTGGCGTTTGCACGTTCCCTACGACCTTGCCTGTGTCGATGATCATCTCATTTGGCCCGGTGAAACGCACCAAGGTGATGGGCTGCCCTTCCGGCCAGAGAACCTGCATAGCAACGCCAAGCGCGGACTCGGAATGGTTGCGGAGAATGTAATCCGCTGGTGGCTGGTCAAAACCGGCGATTCGTGTGCCCGAAGTGCAGTGCGCCGCGATGAGCGTGTTGTGTACAGTCTCGGGAACAGGATCATTCATGTAACCGGGCCGATCAAGGAGATAGCTGGTCATCATGAGAGACATGGCTCCGAACAGATCGGCCTCGCATCCGGCGGTGATCCCGGCGTCTTGAAGGAGTGTCCATGCACCACACGGCGGTGTCGGCACGAGTTTGGCTCCCACCATGCCGAGGCAATCCATACTCAGGGCGTGGGCATTTTCCGCTGCGAGGAGTCGCTTGGCCGTCGCAAGCGCCCTCATCGAGTTGAGGGTATCTTCTTCCTTAGGTTCAACAATCTTTCGAGCACGCTTCCGCAAGTCCGCGGCTAGATCACGCACTTCGTCGGTGACGGGCTGTTTGTCGAATTCCTGGTTGAATGTATCGCGGGGAATAGCACGGACCTTTGTCCCCAGACGTTCTACAACGGTCTCGTTTCGTTGATTCCCACGGATCCACAGGACTCGCGTTTCTTCAAACATCCGTTTGGCGCGGATCATGCGCAGTCCCGCATCCACGGCCGACCAGTCAAGTGAGGAGATCACAAAGACACCGGTCTTTCGACTTGGTCCGGCGAGGTGTCCCGTGAACGCTGTGCCCACCGGGGCAAAGATGATCGTTGGTAATCTGGTTTCGTCAGCGATGCGGTTGGCCCAGTTCCAGGCGTGGATATGTTGAAGCATGACAAGGACGCCATGAGGCTTCTGCTCCTTCAACTTTTGAATCCAGCCATCCACGGTTGCGTCGCTGTTAAGGGGTTGTGGCTGTTTCTCAACATTGACGCCCAACCGCTTGGCCGATGCGTCCAAGAGAGCGCTGTATTCCTTCTGGTGGCCATCGAGATCATAAGTCGTTCCGGGCCACCCGAGCCAATAGGGACGTGGCAATTCGAGAAAGCTAGCAGCCACACGAACCTCCGGCTGTGGCCGAAGAGTTTTGACATCTACGTAGTCAGTCGGGGTTGGGCCTTCGCGGGCAGGTGTATCCTGGCCGAGAGATGCCAGGAATCCAGCGCCCATCGTCGTCCAAGAAACCATCTTCAGACAATCCCGCCGATTGAAACATCCAGAGCATTGATGCTGTTGACACATATGAATTCCTCCCAAAAAGTGCCAAAGGTTTGTGGAACCTCGCAATCCGCCAGCGATGGTGAAGACACCGACGCGCCCGGAAAAATCGGAATCAGTAACCGAGAGACATGGTAGTCTTCCCAAAGGCGGTCCGCAATGCTGACGTATTCCAACCTTCTGCGAACCTTGTTGCTGACTGGTTTAGCCGTTTGACCCGTTTGCGAACTTTTAGGTCCCGTGATAACGTAAAGGGTTTAGGATGCTGCCGGAAAGCGGTGGCGGGGAGTGGGCTGGGAGTGTTCAAACCGCTGTCATCGGAAGTACTGGAGACGTGTTCCTGGGAGAGGTGATTCATGCGGAAGCACATCGTTCTCTATGGTGTTTTGTGTGGGTTGTTGATGATTGGGCTAACTGGGTGCCCAAAACCTCAAACGCCAGAAAAACCGGCCGAGACTGGTGGTCCGAGCGCACCCGCCCAAACCAGCGAAGGCCCCCAGGTGAATCCGGCGGACGTGGAAGCATTAACCAAGCGCGTCCAGGAGTTGGGCGGAAAGATCGAGTACGATCAGAACAAGAACCCGGTCGGCGTGGACCTTTTCCAACGCCAAACAACTGATGAGGACCTGGCACTCATCGCCAAGATCCCAACCATCCAGAAGCTAAGCTTATGGGGAGCAGAAATCCATGACGCGGGAATTCAGGAGCTGACGAAGCTTCCCCAACTTCAATCGGTCATTCTGGAAAACACAAGTATTACCAATGATGGAGTCAAGTTTCTCGGCCAAATCAACAGTTTGCGATCTCTCAATTTGCGGCGGAGCACCAACCTGACGGACGACGCCTTACAGCATCTGGCGAGTCTATCGAATCTGCAAGAGCTGATTCTCCTTTACAACAACTTTTCGGACGCCGGAATGCAGCACATTGCTAAGTTAAAAAACCTGCGCAGTCTTGACCTGCGTGGGTGTGTCATGATCACCGACGCCGGTCTCGAGGCGATTAAGGACCTTAAGGAGCTTCGTGCCCTCAAGCTCCGTAATCAGCCGTCCGTCACGGACAACGGTGTTGCCGTGATTTCTCAGTTGCCCAACCTCAAAGACCTGGCCCTGGAAGATAGCGGTGTGACCGACCAGGGCATCGAGTCGCTGACCAAACTGACGGGTTTGGAGAATCTCAACCTCATGCGGTGCTATGGTGTGACCGATGAGGGTGTGGCTAAGTTGAAGATCTTCACGAAGTTGCGTCGGCTCTTTCTCCGGGGCCTCTATATCGCTGGTCATGGCCTGAAAGAGTTGACGGATTGCAAGAATTTGGAAGAATTGGACCTTGCTGAAACCCAGGCCGACGACGAAACGGCACAGGCGCTTCTGAATTTTCCTAACTTGAAGATCCTGGACCTTTGGCATACCCAAGTTACCGATACCGGGCTGGAGAGTATCGGCAAACTGACGCATTTGGAGGAACTCATTCTGGATGGGACGCCGATTAGCGACAGCGGACTGGCTCATTTGGCCAGTTTGGGCAAACTCAGGGTGTTGTCCATCAAGGAGTGCAACAAAGTGACGGACGGCGCCACCCCTCATCTGTCCAAATTGCAGAGTCTGAAGACTTTGTCCGTAGATCAAAGCGGTTACACGGAAGATGGTGTGGCTCAGCTTCGCAAGTCATTGCCTAATTGTGAGGTCAGCTTCTGAGCCATCGCGGTGTGCAAGGCGGTCTCATCGCGTGACGCAGACCTGAAAACGATTTCGCAAGGAATAAGCCCCTCTGGAGAGAACTCACAGAGGGGCTTTCTTCTGACAACGGCGAAACGCTGTGTATTGGCGAGCTGTAATTCATTTTGTGACTGAGTTATGTCAGATGCCTGAACACATGATTAGCCAAGGTGCTCTTAATAACTTTGTTGTCCGCTTCGTTTCTTGGGAAGTGTCCATCTTGTAAAAGTCCGCTACGAGACGGGTTGAGCATCAAGCCAGGACAAATCCTTACCAATAACCAATTCATTCAACGTAGCATGATGAGTGTTCTTCATCGGAACGAGGCGCATCTGAAACCCTCGTGTGCGGCACATTTCTCGTACCTCTTCCGCATCGTCATATGTCATTAGGAACTCCCCGACAAGCGATTTGCAAGTCGCGAAGAGCTTTTCGTGGTCAATTTCATGATACTTATAAAGGCGTCTGCCTGCCTTCTTGCCGCCCGCCGTATAAGGGGGATCAAGAAAGTAGATCACATCCCTTTGATAAGTAAATTCCCCGAGCACTCTCAGGCCGTCGTCGCGACGAAAGTCAATCCTATCCGCAATATGAGTAAGGTTAATGAGTCTCTGTGCCAAGGTCTTAGGATACCAACGTGACGCGATCCCTTTTCCGTTTTCTCCGTGCCTTATGAAGCTAGAACCATCGGCGAGTATTCCGCCATGCAGAGTTCGGTTTTTCAGTATGGTTTGAAATGCTTTCTCACGTTTCGATGTCGGTGTCCTCTGAAGCTCCTGTTCGACGGCCTCTCTGCTCATCTTAAATGTCAGAATCCGATCAGCCAGCCACTCAGCGTCCCCTCCCACAATCGATTCCCAAACGGCTGCAACTTCTTCGTCCAGTTCGACCATTACCACTCTCTCAACGATATCCTCGAAAAGTGCGGTGAGACTAACAATTCCGCCACCGGCGAATGGTTCTACGAGAACACGAGGTTTTGTCTTCAGGCTTTTTACCCAACGTCGAAACGTTGGTACAAACCACGTCTTGCCGCCGGGATAACGAAAAGGACTCCTTTGGGGAACAGACGCCACGTTAACTGGCTGTGGCATACTCCGCGTCTCAGGTAAATCGTCAAACAGTGGTAATTGTCCTTGTCTGACCATAATCAAAATGGGCGATCGATTGTCTCGTTCGTTGGTGGGTTCTCCAGTTTAACATCAATCTTTTCCTGAAGGATCTTGACAAAGTCTTCCATTCTCCCAGGGGTAGGTGTGGTGATAGAGGCCAACGCAGGTTCGAACTCCGTGAAAGCTTCATCGATTTTAGTCAGGTGATATCGTCTGCCGCCGTGTTCCGTATACGGTTGAAGCTTAAGCTCGTAAATCAACCATGCAATTTCGGCCTCATGTTTTGGTACCTGCTTCATCGCGGGAAGTGTAGCAAAAAAGCTTCTGTTCAGGACTACCGCCATCTTCTTTTTCCAACTATGCAGAATCCCACCCTTGTACACAAGTTGGGGTACCAGTCTTTTCCGAGACGATGAGAGGTAGTCAGGACGAGGGTAATTCGGTTGTTTAGACCAATCCATCGAGCCCCTGGCTTCCGGATCTTGCATATAATACTGAAATGGATCCCGCACGTTGCCTGAAATATACACCGCCTGAACCTCAACGGCACCGAAGTCAAGCACTCGACCGTTTTCATCATAAGCGACCAATACCAGATCAATATTTCCGGCGCACTTACCATTCGCGTCATTCAAGCGAACCTCCGTTAAAGAAGTCCACCGTGTCCCCGGTTCAAAAAAGAAAGCTGCGGCATCGTCCGCCACAATCCAATCCTGCCTAAATCGTATTGGACACGTGATGACTGCCTGGCCGTCCTGATTGATACTGCACACTCCAAGCGGATCCTTCGCCTTGTCTTTAGTACAGTTGGGGACGTTATTGTTAAATGGGCACAAACGCGAAGAGCGGTATCGCTTTGCTACATCACTTCGATCTGTAACAGGATAACCGAACACCTCCGCCAACGGTTGGCGATCGATACACATATGAATATGTTCCCGTAAAATACCTATTCCCCTGAAAGACCTCCAGGGGAGACGCGGATTGTTGACAGCTCCCCAATTGGTTCACTTCACCGGTTTGATTCGAATGTTACGGTAAGCGACCGGGCCATGGTTGCCCTGGAACATGAGCGGCCCCTGGGCAGCCTCTTTCCCGGTGACGCCGCCCGGCGTTTGCGTCTTCAGTTCTAGGTCCTCATGAATAACCTGGTCATTGAGGACCACCTTTACCAGTCGGCCATTGGCGATCTTGTTTCCTGCGGCGTCAAATCTTGGCGCACGGTATTCGATGATGTATTTCTGCCATTCCCCTGGTTTTTTGCAGGCGTTGACCTTGGGGACGGCCATGCTGTAAACAGCGCCCATGTCACCCATGCCCAGTTTTTCTTTGCCATAGCTGTCGAGTATCTGGATCTCATACTCGCCCATGACGTAAATCCCGGAATTCGATCCTTGGGGGACCATGACCTCAAGCTCGATGATTGCGTCCCCAAAGGTCTGTTCCGTGAAAATGTCCACACCTCGTGATCCCACGTTCACCAGTTCATGACCGCCTGGTTGGCAAACGAGTGATTTGGGATCATTCGGATCGACAGCGGCAGTGCCAACCTGCCACTTACTCTGTTCAGGAGTGCCCTTAAGTTTCCACCCCGCGAGTCCCTTTTCGATCGGGATCGCGATCCACCCGTCTTCAGCACCCACTGAAGAGACCATCGTGAACCCGAAAACGACGCCAAGCAAACTTAACCAAAACCTCGTCATGACGTGCTTACTCCTTTCAAAAACGACAAACCAAAACATGGGGATCGAAAAACCCATTATCCGCTACGCAGAACTATACACGTCCGCTCCGCAAGCGGAACACGACCTGATCGAACTCGGTGCCATTTGACATCATCCACCAATGCGTAGGGGCAATTCATGAATTGCCCCTACTGTTTTCCGACGAAAGCCCCTGATCTCTCCATGCGACTATTCAGTTGGCCTCATAGTCGGGGTTAGGGGTCGGCAATTGTGCGTTGATCTCTTCGCGCCAACGATGCAACTTCGTACGAAGTGATTCAGCCTTTTCCGGAAGTCGGCTCGCCAAATCCTGCGACTCTTCCGGGTCATCTTTGAGATTGTAAAGCTCCACATGATTATCTTCAAAGAATTCGATCAGTTTCCAATCTCCATCGCGAACGGCACTGTAGGGTGTAGCACCCCCAGGATGGTAGTGTGGATAATGCCAGTAAATGGCCCGTTTCGGAAAGTTGCCCTCTTGCCGCAAAAGGGGAACGATACTGATGCCATCAGAGGTATGCCCTTCGGCATCGGCAACTCCCGTGATCTCCAGGATCGTCGGATAAGCGTCGATGCTGATGACGGGTTCGTCGCACAGGCTTCCGGGAGCGACGACACCCGGCCAGCGGACGATCCACGGAACGCGAACCCCCCCTTCGTAAGCGGACCCTTTCCCTGCCCGTAACCCGATATTGTGGGTGACCGGTCTTTTCTGACACGCCGGAAGCACAAGTCCTCCGTTATCCGAGGTGAGAAAAACAACGGTTCGGTCGGCAATCCTGAGCCGTTCCAGACATTCCATGAGGCGACCTATGTTTTCGTCCAAACTGTGAATCATGGCTGCGTAAACAGGGCATTGCTGCCCGCTGAGGTCGTCTCCTTTTGCGAGGGCATCGGCCAGTTTCTTCTCGTAATGAGCTATCAAATCCGGTTTAGCCTGTAATGGGGTGTGGACGGCATAGTGGGCGAAATATAGGAAGAAAGGGCGATCCTTATGCTGTTCGATGAAGCGGATCGCCTCGTCTGTGAGCCGATCGGTAAGATACTCGCCTTCCTGACCTCCTTCAAGCGGGACGCGATTATTTTCCTTGCCATACGGCCAGAAGTAACTTCCCGGTGATCCCAAATGGGTTCCCCCGATGTTGAGATCAAATCCTTGATGCTCAGGATAATACGGCGGATCGCCGAGATGCCATTTTCCGACGTGTGCCGTTGCGTATCCTGCCGAATGAAGCCGCTCGGCGATCGTAACCTCCTCAAGCGGAAGGTACATCGTCCAATCGGGGATTCGGAGCTTGGCCTTGGGGCGATTGTGTCCTTTAATCCAGTCGGTAATGTGAAGTCGTGCCGGGTATTTTCCCGTCATAATGGCCGCACGTGTTGGCGAGCACACAGTGCATGCCGCATAACCCTGGGTAAAACGCATGCCCTGAGCAGCCAATTGATCGATATGCGGCGTCTCGTAGAACCGACTACCGGTGCAATTGAAATCGGTCGCTCCGAGGTCGTCAATGAGGACGAAGATCACATTCCACCGTTGCGTCTCGCCCAGTGCCGATGTGCTTACCGCATCCGATAAACACACCAGTGTTACCATCAAACAACCGGCTGCCAAACGTTTGGCGACCATTGCCAACTCCTCCCCTGGAACGATTGAATTCGTTCAGATTCCTACTGTTTGGTGCTTAGTTTAGTCCAGAGCAGTACTGAAGTCCACGGACATGGTTTTCGAGTGGGTGCTTCCCAGACGAGCTGCTCATACTCCGATCTGGACAACGCCCAAATGACGATGTCGCAATGTGTTGCAAACCAGGCTCGTTTTTTCACCACCTTGCATCGCATTCCGCCGAACTATCAAATGTTGATGATATCTTCTCCATTTGCAGTACGTTACCACGGGGTTGTCCTTCTCGAAAAAGGGAGAAAAATCACATGTTGCCGGGACCTTTTGAGATGTTTGTCAGTTTCGGAATTATCGTGCTGGTTGTGCTCACAACGGTGGTCCCATATTGGTTCATTTTTTCCAAAGCTGGTTTTTTCGGCGCCTTATCATTGCTCATGTTGATACCGGTGGTGGATATCATCATGCTCTTTTTCTTGGCCTTTGCTGAATGGCCTGCCCTGAAGCAGAACCGGTTAGCTGATAATCACGGGTCTTGAACCGTTTGCATCCCAAAGTCGAACAGTTCGGCAGGCGGCCTGGCCCGGAGGCTCACTTCGGTGCGTGTTTTTTCTTCCCGTCGAGATTGGTGGCCATGGCGCCGATCACCCGGTACTCCGTCGAGATGTACTGGAAGGGGCTGTGAGTGGCCGATCCGAAATGGCACCGCTGGGATTTTTAGGTTACCCCTCGCAATGGTGGAATTCGCAAGAAACCGCGGTTTGGCCGCGTCGTTATCTCCCCAGCGAAAGCGATGTCTGATAACATAAAGGCTTGGCTTTGTCGAGATTGGCTGACAAGAGACGCGTCGCGGCACTTTGGTTTGAAATGACATTCTGTTTTCAATCGTGTCGTCGTTGGTTACGGAACTGCCGACAGAGCCTTCCATTCAGACAAGACAATGATGTTCCGGCGAATCCTCGAAAAAGGCCCGAGTGCTTGCCGGGGCTATTTTTTCAGTCCGTTAGGAAGTCCGGATGAGGAGATACCTTCTTTATGGCAATTGACAGATTTGCGCTTTGTCCAGGCGGAACCGGAAAAAAGATTAAGTTTTGCCACAGTGAGTGCGTTGGCTTTCTGGAGAAGGTCCAGAAGCTGATGGATGGCGAACAGTTTCGGGCAGCCCTTCAATTGGTTGACCAGACCCTTGCGCGGGATTCCAGTCGTTCCTGCGCATGGTCATATAAGTGTCTTTTGGAACGGGCGACGGGTAACGTCGAGCAGTTTAAGAAGGCTGCAGAGGAATTCAGCCAAAACTTTCCGGAAAGCCCAGTGGCCCTGGCGGAGCAATCCCTGTCTTATATCTTCCAGGGGCGTGTCTTGGACGCCCTGGACTTTCTCAGTCGAAGCCTTGAGGCGAGCGATAAGCAGAAGATTGCTTATACGCGACAGTCGTCTGCCGCGTTGACCTTGGGTGAAGCTCTCGTGAAGTTCAACCACATTCCGCCGGCGGTGGAGATCCTGGCGATCTTCCTGCGGAGGGAACGAGATCCGCAGTCGCCGGTGTCTGAGATGCTCAATCAGATTGAATCGGCCACCCATATACCTTTGGAGATGCGGGAGTTACAGTGGGATGGCTTGTTTGCGTCCGATCGTTATCAATCGCTGATAGAAGTCACGGATCGTTTGGCAGTCCATTTCAAATGGCGGGAACTCGAAAACCATCTGAGAGAATACCTTAATCGAGAACCTGAAGACGCCCGTGTGTGGCACTACCTGGGCGTGGTGTTGATGTGGCTCATGAATTATCAGGAGGCCTCTGAAGCGTTCGCGCGAGCAGGCCAGCTTGAGAAAAACGACCGTTTGGCGGTCTTCTCGTTGTGTCATTCATTGGTGTTATCGGTAGATCCATTTGGGGATCAAGAAAACCTTTACACTGTGGAAGTGGTCGTTGATGAACCGGATCGAGTGAAGGAATTGCTGCTCTCTGATCGTCAGGTGGTATCGCAAAGGCCGCAAAGCAGAGAATCACTTGGCTGGTTCTTTCCTTACGACAGGAACGAAGAAGTTTTGCCGGAGCTTGTTTTTGCTGTCTTGCGTCGCCCCATCGCTAATGGCCAGAACGAGGGAGGCCGCCTTTTCGCCGAGGCCAGTGACCCCCCTGTGGTCAGCTTTGCCAGTTACTACGGCCGTCAAACGGACCGTCCAGCAAGACTCTTGTTCGGAACGGTTTTTGAATCGGATCTGGAACGTCTTAAGAACATGGTCAAAGGCTGGCTCGGTCAGGAGAACATCGAATGGTCCACGAAGACAGTCCCGGCGGACAGACCACGCGTGATGAGGCTGTTCACGGACAGTGCAATTCTTGGTGATCTTGATCCGTCGCTTGATATCGACGAAGAGTGGAAGACACTCGTTTTCAAGTGGTTGCCCCAAATGACGTTCAAGGGCTTGGAAGGCAGTTCGCTGGCCGAGGCTTGCAAAGACTCGCAGAAACGCCATTGGGTCATGGCAATTTTAACCTTCCTCAAAACACAGCTTTCGCACAGGCTCATTGGGGAATACATCGAGGAATTGTCGAAACAGCTTGGATTGGATTATCAGGATGATTTGGACGTTGACATCAATCGGTTTCGACGGATCCCTCTCTCTCTGGTGCGAGTTCTTGACCTAACACGGCTGAACATCGAGAGTGTGGCCAGGTTTTACACTCTGGCTCTGGGTTATCAGGAATCGGGGTTGGTCAACCAGTTGGCTCGGGAAATCATCCGGCGAAAAGATGAAGATGGTGTTCCCCCTATGCTGGTTCAGAGTGCTTATTTGCAACTGTTTGAGGACCTCGCGGATCTTGAGGAGACCGAACTGGCTGAACGATCCGCATTGTTTGAGGAAGGCATGGCTTATTTCGAAAAACACCATCTCCCTCATGACGAAATGCACATAGCGGAACTGCAATTGGCACTTGTCAAAGAAGGCGGCCGTGGAATAAGACCGATCATTGAACATATGGTGGCCGAACACGGTAACAACGAGCGAGTCATGGAGTTCGTCCAACGTATTATGAGCTTCCTCAGGTATGTCGCGCAGAGCCAAGAACAACAAGGGGACCGGTCATCACCGGAAAGTCAACCCGGTGGTGGTATTTGGACTCCAGATTCTGAAACCGGTGGTGCAGGTTCGCAAAAGAAACTGTGGGTACCGGGAGTTGATTGAGTTGTCTCTTTGTGGATGGCCGCCGGGACCGGTTTGTGCCAGGGATTTCTTTCGAGAACGAGCATCAGTCTGAGTAGAAATAATTTGGAGGTGAGTTGCGGACCATGATGTGCTGCCGAGGTGTACGAGGCGCAACCACTGCAGATGCCAACACCCCAGAGGCGATTCTGGAGGCAACTCGACAGTTGCTCGCATTGATGATCCGGCAAAACGGTATCGTCCCTGAGGACGTTGCCGCTGCGTTTTTCACAACATCTCCGGATCTTAATGCTGAGTTTCCGGCCCTCGCCGCCAGACAACTTGGCTGGATGAACGTTGCCATGCTGTGTGGGCATGAACTCGATGTCCCACAGTCGCTGCAGCGGTGTATCCGGATTCTGCTCCTTTGGAATACAACCAAGAAAGCCGATGAGATTGTGCATGTTTACATAAAGGGTGCCGAAAAGCTTCGTCCCGATCTGTCATCGTTGCCTCCCGTGGATTGGCACGAACTGGAACAATGGATCGTGGCGCATCTCAATCAGACCGCTCAACCAAGTGGTCGTGAACAGGATTTATCGAGTGGTGTCGTCGCTCAAGGTGTTGAAAAGACCGATTCTGGGCGAACAAATCGTTGCTAAAATATGTGAATTCTTGATTAACAGCGAGTTTTTTGAGATTCTCAGGGGATGCAAGATTTGCGTCATTACGGTGTGCTGACAGAAAACCATGACGGAACACGTCTCGCCATTACCACGAGCTTTGCTGGAATTGTTGAAGGAAGATCGCCGGTACAAACTTGATGCCTATCTTTTCGTGTTTCAGGCCCTGGATTTTGCCCGGCAATTAGGAATGGGTCGGGAAGCCCCCAGTGAGCCGTTACCCGAAGAGGTCCGTGAACGGTTTCCGTTACTCGATGAGGAGGAAACAGGTGAAACCGAGGCCGAGGATGAACCGCCCAAACATGTGTCAGGCCAGGAACTTTGCGAGGCTGCCCGGATTTATGCCAGTCAGCAGTACGGGTATCTGGCAAAAGCCGTCTTGAATAATTGGGGAATTTACTCGACAGGCGATTTCGGCGAAATCGTTTATAATCTCATTCGGATTGGATTGATGCGGAAAACCAAAGACGATCGCCGCGAAGACTTCGACAACGTGTACGACTTTGAAGAGGCATTCTGCCGAAACTATCGTCCTGGAAAAGGAACGCATCGTTTCGAATGAATCAATTGTCTTCGAAGACACTCCTAAAGAAAAAAGCGGCCGATGAACAGCCTTCTTCCGACGCTAATCAACCCGGTCGGCGAGAATGGCGTCGCTTGATGTTTGTATCGGCTATCTTGGTCATCTGGATCCTATGTTTGATACTGATGGCCAGCCTTACGTGAAAGAAGGCCGGCCATCAGCTCCTCCATCCTGTCTGAAGTGATCCTGCCCGTATTACGATTTTTCGAGTTTCTTCACGGTGTAAGGGTGAGGCCGTTTGCGGACCACCGTTGCCGAAATGATCTTATCCGGTTCCGGCGGATTCGGAGCCTCCGGATTACGAGGTTGAAGCTTCTCGACCACATCCATTCCGGAAACCACACGACCGAACACCGTGTGTTTGCCATTCAAATGGCTCGTGGGTGCGTAGGTGATAAAAAATTGCGACCCGTTCGTATTCGGCCCTGCGTTAGCCATGCTGAGACTTCCCCGAAAATGGAGACGGGCATTCGGACCAGTGCATTCATCCGCGATCTGGTACCCGGGCCCGCCCGTGCCGTCACCCTTCGGACAGCCACCCTGCGCCACAAAGCCAGGGATCACGCGATGGAATGTCACGCCATTGTAGAACCCCTGTTCAACAAGCGTAATGAAATTGGCCACCGTGTTGGGGGCTTCATTCTCGAAAAGCTCGAGAAGAACATCCCCTTTGGTCGTCTTGAGAAGGACACGGGGGAGATCATCTGCCTTAGCTTCAGCCTGTCGCTTTTGTTGTTCGATTGGAAACTGCTGAGCATAAAGGTTTGCGGCCTCTTCCATCGCTTTCACCTGATCGTCCTGGATGCCTGCTTCACCGATTTTCTTGAAGTAACCCGCGGCCTTTGTGAAATCCTCAAGGGCAAAGGCAGCCCGCCCGGCGGCCAGATAAACGACCGGTGACTTGACTTGATTCTTGATCAGTTTTTCGGACAGCGCCAGGCCTTTCTGAAATGGTCCCTGTTCACTCTGATCCAGAGCTACTTCCAGAAGCAGGTCAACAAGATCGCCTTCCGTTTGAGGACGTTCGTCATAGGCGGCCTCTGCGGCAGCTATGAGAGCGGGCAACTGCTTCTCTACCTCACGCATCAACTGTTCGTATTTTTCCCGCAGTTGGGCCATCTCCGCAGGATTCGCATTGGGGTATTTCACGCGAATTCCCTGAATCTGTTCCAGCAGGCTAACCCAAGCGTCGAGCTGGCTGCGGAAGGCTGCCTCCTTCGGACCGACTTGTTGGGGAGTTGCACCCGGAGCTGGCGTCCCCGATTCTGCCCGACACACCTGACTTAACCACGACCATCCGGCGAAGGCCGCCATACCGAGGATGATCCCCAATCCCCCAAGATTCATCAATCGCATCATGTATCTTCCTTTCCAAAAATGAAAAACGGGAAACAGACTTGCCCAAGCTTGACTTTTTTCGTTGGTTGTTTTTCATTGTAGCAGAAATTTGCGGCTACAGTTGGTGACAGTGGATGTCAGGACTTCTGCTCGCATTCAAAAAAGATGCGGCAAAAACCGCTGCATAGTCTTGGCCGTTTGACCGAACGCGGCATTCGAGTGTCCCCTGCGATGATCCCTGGGTCGAGAACATTGCCATGTCTCCGAAACACCATGTGCCGAATCTGTGGATTGGAACGTCGGGTTGGACGTACGACGATTGGGATGGTGTGTTTTACCCCGCCGGTGTGAAAGGAACGGCTAAGCTCGATTACTACGTCACGCAATTTAATGCTGTCGAACTCAATGCGACCTTTTACCGTTACCCGACGCCGAATATGATTTACTCGTGGAACCGGCGAATGCCAGAAGGGTTTCACCTTGCGATCAAGGCTTCCCGCCGAATCACGCATTTGAGACGGCTTCAAGACTGTGGGACGGAATTGACGGAGTTCTTCGCACGTATCCGCGACTTACGCCCAGTGCGGATTATTCTTTGGCAGTTGCCGCCATCATTGAAGTGTGATCTTGTCAGTCTTGCGGGTTTCCTCGAATTGCTTTCTCAATCGGCGATGCCTGGTGTCAGGCATGCCTTCGAGTTTCGGAACAAGAGTTGGTGGGACGAAGGGGTGGTACCCTTGCTGCAACAGTACCGGGCCGCCTTTGTAGCCATTAGCCATCCCACGCTCCCGTCGAAGATTGTTCCCACCACCGATTTCCTGTACATCCGCTTTCATGGTCTGGGACGGCAACTCTATCGTTACGACTATTCAGATGAGGAGCTTTGGGAATGGGTTAAGCAGGTTGAAGAGGTGTGTCGCGACCAGCCAATCGGGGACGTGTATGCTTTTTTCAACAACGATTTTGAAGGCCACGCCGTCAAGAATGCCAGGACATTCCGAAGTCTGATGCTGAACCGGTCGGGTTCAGAAGGTCGGTAAACCAGCGATCGTCTTTTTCGCTATTTTGTGCATACTCGGCAGATTCATTTCCCAGTGTCTTGCATGCTTGCGTCAACAGGGTTCGACAACAACGAGATTTGAACGTAGGTTTTTTAAGAAGGTGTGATAGCCTGTTAGTGATCTTCGTCAAGAGTCTTATCATGCTCTTTGCAGAAACATGACGCAGGGTGCTTGAGACTGCGCATGCACTGGCAGTTAATGACGGTGTCCGAATGAACTGGGAATTGACCTTGTCTCAATTGGGTGCCGGTATTGGTTTCATCGTGATAGCCCTTGTTATCGTCCGCGCGTTTGTCAGGCGAGCCGTCGGTTATCGCGGCTCTTCGCGTTCCAGGGTGCATACGGAAACACCAGTCCCAACACTCACGAGGCTTGTTCACACTCTTTGGTCCACCATTCGCGGAATCCAGACGGACGTTGCACAGCATCGGCTGGAGATCCATCGCGCAGCTGGAGGCCTTGTCGAGCAAAGTGACGAGCCGATCAGCCGAGATACGGTTCTTTCTGCACTGACTCTGATTGCCGATTCCAACCGACGCTTGGAGAACCGCCTCCAGGCTGCCGAGGCCCAGCTGAAGGCACAATCCAAGCAACTTGAAGAACAATGGATGGAGGTCCGAAGCGATCCCTTGACGGGTCTGGCAAACCGAAGAGTCTTTGACATGGAGCTTTCACGAAGGTTAAGAGAGTTTCGAAACCAGGGCGTGGAATTCGCGCTAGCGCTTTACGATATTGATCATTTCAAACAGATCAACGATAGCGGAGGCCACAAAACGGGCGATGAGATCTTGATGCATGTGGCTCACGCGATGCAATTCGAGGTTCCCGAGGACGGATTGATTGCCCGGATTGGCGGCGAGGAATTTGGGGTACTCCTGCCCTATCGAGGATTGGACGACATATTAGCATTGGCAGAACGTATTCGGGTTCGTCCGTATGAGGCGTTCAACGGTGCTCCCTCGATGCAGATCTCGCTCAGTTGTGGCGTGGCGGTGGCTCGCCATGGCGATACAGAAACCACCCTGTTTGAACGTGCCGACCGTGCGCTTTATGCCGCAAAGCAATCGGGACGCAATGCCACATTCTTTGATTGGGGTAACCGTACGGTGCGATATGCTGGCCCAGTAGCAGCCCTGGCTAATAGATCAGGAATCGATGCTGAATCTTGCGAAGAAGAGAATACCGTCGCCTGGCACGACGATCCCGAAGCCCAGGTCTTAATTGGTGTGCTTCGCAAGAAACTGTCTGATCTGCAAGTGTTGGAGTAAAACAGGTCGTCTTGCAGGAAACTGGGAAAGCCTTGCCAGGACTTCAAAGAACCTTTGCGTAAATGATCTTGGGATCCCCGGGGGCATAAAAGTCCTCCAGCACCGCAGCAACGGAATAGCCGTTTTTTTCGTAGAACTTCCTCGTCGGTGCGTACTGTTCGCGTCCTGATGTTTCGATGTAGATTCTGGTTCCGCCAAGGCGGCGGACAGCCTCTTCCGTTTCCTTCAAGAGCTGGCCACCGATTCCGGAACGCTGTCTGCGAGGAGGAACAACGATCCAGTACAAATCCCAGCTTGATTGTGTGCATGGAATGAGACCGAAACATGCATATCCGACAACGACCCCATCAAGCTCCGCGAAAATAAACTCATATCCACTAGCTGCTCCTTTGGTCAGTCGCTCCAGGACCAACTCTTCCGCCACGGCAATTTCACCTTCGTGAAAGAAGCCGGTTTCGCGACACATTTGAACAACGCTCACTCGGTCTTCCTGCTGCACCGTTCGGCGAAATGTGAGTTCCTGATGAGAAGCCAAATCTGAAGCGAGGCTCGGTTTTGAGTGTTGCATCTGCGGCTGATTCATGGAATCCTTTCTGTGTCGAGATTTTTCCTCTTTGCCAGATAACTCACGATAACAGGCAAAGTCTTCACAAAGGAACATTACCAGTGCCCAGGCTCATAGCCCAGTCGAATCGCCATCATGCAGGAACCCGGCTACCAACGCGCAAACCCATCCCGCGGGTGGGGGTAATTCATGAATTGCCCCCACCGCTTTCGGATAGCGAGCGATTCCCTTGCTAGAGTTTAATCTATTCCATCAAAAAAGGCCCCGACAAGATGAGATGTCGGAGCCTGGCACAATCTTTCCTCACTTGGCAGACTTGGACTGCCTCACGATCACCAGAATTCAGGTAAATCGGCCTTTGTGATGTTAGCAGTCAATCTGGAAAAGAAAGATATCTCATTCCGTCCAGATATCTGCGATTCTCGCGGCAACACCCGGCATCGTCGGAAGTGGAGCACTAGGCGTCGGCTCGTACCAGAACGTCGCGCAGCACCAATCATCCTGTGTTTCGACCAAGCCATTCTTCCATCCGATTTGCTGAATGGTGATTCGACATTCCTTTTGCCACGCGATGGGGTCCGGCAGGTGCCATCGATACATGGAAACAAAGTTGTTCTGGTCGAGTGAGCATCCTTGATACAGAAACGGCACCTGCTGAATTCCCCACGACAGGCCAACGTAATCTTCGCTTCCGGTACCGCAAATTGTTGGGAATTCCTGATCTCCGTCCATATAGACCTTGATTTCGCCTTCGCCCCACCATTGGCCCGGGTGAAGATTCCGAATGCCGATCACAACACCTACGAAGCGTCCCTTATTCTTGCGCTGCGGCAACAGTTCGAAGTCCTTTTTCTCAGTTGTAGGATTCTCCCGACGAAAGATGACGTGAAGACGCCCCACGTCTTCCGGATGTTTGTCTCCGAGTGTGTAATCGATCTGATAGTAAATGGGCGGCGTCCGCTGTCCTTCAGTCTCATTTGTCAAGGTTATTCTCGCTCGTTTTGTGAAAGGCATGGGCAGCCAAATGTTCATGCCTGCTCGCGGCCCCACGGAATGGGCGGCGGAGAAGTACGGCATTACCTTACCGTGAGCAAATCCGAAAAAGTCGCCCAGGGGACACTCGATGCTGGGATGTTCCTGGCCTTCCCAATAGGCTCGAATCACCAAACTTCGCAAGTTCTCCGGAATTCCCTCGGTCGTCAGCCAGATATGACGGATGGTCCCGGGACCTTCGATGTCACACAGTTGAATCGTCTCGCCTGGCTTGATTTGACGGAAAGGCGATCCCTTGCGTCCCACGCCCAGATTGCTCGCAGCTTTTCCGCCTTCTCCAGGGGCACCGGTAGGATTCTCAAACGAGATGGATCGCGAGATCAGCCCGGTATCCAGGAGATAAGGCTGATGGATGACATCCGGTTGTTGAGCCGGGAGTTGGCTCGACAGTCCACACACGAGGACCGATGCTAATAGACATACAAAGCCATCAATTGAGGTTCGTCTCATGGTCGCACTCTCCTTCCTTTACGAAACCCTGGAATCACAAAGACCGGCGTGTATGAACACGGTGATGTCATTTTCATGTTCTGGAGTGAGCTTAGCAATGACCCCAGCCATAAGACACAGCGCCTTTGCGGATTCTTCACTTTGAATGACCGTGTTGCAACGAAAGTGGGCCGCAATAGACCCGTGATTGCCAACCCGAGTCAATCGCGGACCTGTAGGGACAATTCATGAATTGCCCCTACATTTTGCCACGATGGATGTTCCCATCTCCTTAATGAGCCGTTTAAGGATGCTTCTTGCTAAGGAGAGTCCACCTTCGTGGAATAGCAACACTTAGTGAAGTGGCAGCCAGCCAAAGAGCCAGAAAACGTAGGCCACCGGCGCCGCCATCAACGAGGAGTCGATCAAATCGAGAGCACCACCCAGTCCTGGGAGAAGTTGGCTGGAATCCTTCATTTGCGCATCGCGTTTGATGAGCGATTCAGCGAGGTCGCCAATCATTCCCACAACGGCCAGAACAACGCCGTATATGACACAGACAAACAGGGAGGGATGGCCTCCCTCCAATCCAAAAAGGGGCAACAAAGCATAGAACGTAAGGAACGACCCCATCACGCCGAAAAGGATTGCCCCAATGGCACCTTCGATGGTCTTCTTGGGGCTGAGCTGAGGCGCCATGTGATGACGCCCCAGGATCTTACCGATCACAAAAGCGCCGCTGTCGCCCAGCTTTACGACCATCAAAAGCGAAGCAAGGGCGCCAATGCCGAAGGCCATGCGCAATTGGACGAGAAAGCTGGCCAGGAGTCCGATGTAACAAACGGCGTACACGGTACCACCTACATTGATGTTGGCTCCACCGGGACGTCGGTAACGCTGCATTTCGACAGTGAAGGCCAGGAAAACGGTAGCGGCCAGGGCCATCATGGCCGCCATACTGGAGACAGCCGCTATGTCCCAGGAACGGGAAAGGCGGTCGGGGTGGACCGCCTCCCAGTATCGCCAGAACAACGCCATACCCCAGGTTGCGGAAATGGTTGTCAGATTTCCCAGATGAACCACCCAGGGGACGGGACACACCCCAGCGCCCCGACAGAGAGATATGATCTCGTTGCCGGAAAGAATGACAAGAAGAACCAGTCCAGGAAAAAGCCAAATCCCCGCTGGTGTCTTTAGTGTGGCATCAAGCCAGCATAACACCAGCGCGACGATAGCCAGCAATGTGCCCGATGTGATCCGCTTTGACAGTTGATCCATAGAAGACGTTTCAGCACAGATAACATAATGGCGGGCAAAACGTCATCCTGATCTATTGGAGGGCTATAAGCAAGGACCCCGCTTCTCCAAACAAATCCACAAGGAGATTGGAGCACTCACTGCCCGGAGACGGTAGGGGGCAATTCATGAATTGCCCCGACTCGTGGTCCGAGCACTTGGAGTGGCGGTCGGGTTCCTGCCAGGTCTCGCTCCAATTGCCGTGTGGAACCATATTTCTGTTGGACGCCCAATCCCGATTGACGACGAACTTCTGTGATCTCATTCCGAAGTGCTACCAGCCCTCTTGCAAAAGATGGCTGTAAAAACTGACGACCGTGATGTATTCTGCCGTAAACAGGGCGAATAAAACCTGCCCCCAGGACTTGCGATGGGACTGGTATTAAGGGCAACCCGCAACGCAACCCGGGGGCATGAATCACAACATCCTGTTCAGCGGACTCCGCATGCAGACTCTTTCTAGGGCAAAAAACCTTGCGATCGGTTCATCGGCCAGCCCGTTTGCGAATGGCCTGGGCCTTCTGCGTGATTTCGGCGCTCACGCCCGCCTGGATGACCTGGTCCATGGCTCGGACCACAACGGCGGCATCAGTGGCGGGCAGCTTTTCAGCAATCTGAACCGCCGAATCGGCAGCGTCGGCCTTCAATTCAGCGTCGGACAGTTGTCCGACAGCCAGCTGAAGCCCCTCAGCAGTCGGATAGCGACGGAGGACCTCCAGAACCAGGCGTTTTTCCTCGGGCCTTTGCGCTGCGCTGAGGGCTTGCGAACACATGGCGATCCGGTCATTAACGGGAACGTCCAACTGGCGCGCGATTCGGATATAACCGCGCAACGCCCGAATCCGATACTTGGGGCTTCCCGTCTTTGCCAGATCAAGAAGCACGGGGCCGGCAGAGGGTGACATCCATTCTCCCAGAACACGTGTCACTGCGTCCTGAACAGCGTCATCTCCTTCTTTCCCAAGCTTACCCAAAATCGCCAGGGCACGTGAACCTCCCATGGCACCAAGCACTTCGACGATAACCAAACGGGCCTCCGGCGAGGCAGTATTCCACGCGCTCATCAGTTTGTCTGCCGCGGCGTCCAAATCCGGCATACGGGAGCAGGCAGAGACCAAGGCCAGACGTACTGCATTTGCATCATCAGCGCTTCGCGGATTAACCAACCGCTTGACCAGGACATCCAGTTGTTCCAGAGGCACAAGCATTCCGACAGCGCCAATGGCGGCTGATCGAATCGCAGGATCGCTGCTGTCCATGTCGGCGATGGCAATGGGCAGAGCGGCTGTGACCAACCGATCGCCTGCTGCCTGGAGGAGCGCGACACGCACGGATCCCTGTGCTGAACGTAACGCTTCCACAATAGCTGGATCCACGTCCGTGCCCGGTAATTGGATCAAGCTTTCCGCTGCCGTTTGCGCCAGTTCACCACCTTCTGCAGCCGCGGCGACCAGAACTGGAACGGCGGATGCGTCGCCAATCCGGCCTAGGATCCGAATCGCGGCAAGCCGTAATCCCCAGCTTCCGTTTTGGGCAGCTTCAACGATGGCTTTCACTCCCGCAGGGTCACCGATATCACCAAGTGCATCGAGAATGGCAACCTGGCGAGGATCCGCAGGTGCGAGGGCCTCTCCCAAAGTGACCGTATCATTCTCTTTAACGGTGATTGTTTGCTCCCGATCACCAATGGCATAGACGATACGCAACTGCTTAACCACACCGGGGGCCGGGTCTCCTGCCAAAGCATTAGAAGCGGTGATGTGAAGGGCGTTATTTCGCACCGCAGCAGCGACCGCCTGGGTGACATCCGCCCAGCGATCTTCGGCGCCGTATTCGGCCTTCTTGATCGTCAGCAAGGCCGGTTTCTTTTCCACGCCTTTTTCGATCGGTCCCAGTTGGTCCACCAGGGCTTTTGCGACCGCCGGCCCACCCAATTCCCGAGCCGTCGAAAGCGCAATAGCGAAAAAGTCTTTGTCTTTAGAGGCAAGTTGCTCAGCCAGAAGGCCGACACCCTCGGCCCCGCGTGCCAGAATTGCCCCGCGGGTGGCCTCGACCCGACGCGGCTTGGGAACTTCAGCGTTTCGGACAAGGTCATAAATCTCGCGTGCCTCCTGCGACTTCCCGTCCGAAAGCAGTCGGTCAGCACAGAATAATAATCCCTCTGCGACTGCACTCTTCACACTTCCGGATGAACCGTTAAGGGCTGCGGTAAGGGAGGCAACAGCCTTTGAGCCACCAATGTGTCCCAGAGCGGTTGCGGCTGCCGAGGCAACGTCCGGATCAGAATCGGCAAGCCTTTCTGCCAAGATGCCCACGGCTTCCTGATCGCGTCGCACGCCGAGCGAATTGATCGCCCCTACCAAGAGACGGCCTTTTAATTGGCCAACACTGGCCCGGAGGGCTTGATTAGGGGCATCGCCTGGAATAGCCTCCAGTGCGATTCTTGCCCAAGAGGCCAATTCGGGATCAGCCAAAAGAGGAACCAAAGCCGGAACAGCCGCTTCAGTTCCCCAGACCGCCAGCTTCTTGCATGCCAGCGCTTTATCAGCTTTCGGGGCATCTGATTGCAAAAGCGCGAGCAAGTCGGCTTCCTTGACGGGCTGCTCTTGGGCGAACGATACAAGGTTCACGAGCAGAACACCGATCACCACTGTCGCTAGAACACTCGTCGTAAACTTAAGACCTCGCATTGTCTATCCTCCAACTGGGGAATTATTCACACGTGGTTCATTGATTCAAAGAAAGCAACAACCCTATCACCAGATCAAACCCGCCACGGTTCGCGGAGTGCTTCGCCCCGCAGGCGATTCGCTTCATCGTCGCCGATGAACTCATACTTTGCAGGATCAAAGCGGAGCTTTCGGTTCAGGAAAATGGCAATGTTGACGGCGTGGCAGGTAATGTGCGAATGACAGGCGACATCAGCATTGGCTTTGGGTTTGCCTCGCGTTTTCACGCAGTCAAGAAAGTCGCGGACATGGAACGTCGCAGGATATCCGCCGATCTCGGCCACTTTTCGACCGGCCAACAGCGCCGGTGAGCTGAGGGCCAGTTTTCCACTGTCCCCCGCTTCGACCCAGCCCTTGTCGCCCTCGAATCGCACGGGACAGGATCCCAGCGGCAACCATCCCGTCTCTCGAAGAACCAACTTGGCACCGTTTGCATAGACCGCGGAAACCTGCCCATTTTCTGGTGGAAAGTACTCAACCGGGGCCGTATGGTCCGCATTGTTGGCCCATTGACAGAGGTCCACACAGTGCGATCCCCATTCGAGAACACCGCCGCCGAGCAAGCCGCCGCCCTTCTCGAAATTGAATCCGTCGAGAAATCGCTTGTTAAAGGGACGCCATGCTGCTGGGCCAAGATACAGGTCCCAGTCGATCTCTTCTTTGTTTGGTTCAGGCTCAGGTGGGGCCCAACCGCTCATACTTGTGGACATACCCATGGGGTGGGCGTAAAGCGTATGGAGCTTTCCCAACCGTCCTTTTTGTGCCAACTCGACAGCGAAGGCAAAGTGGGGAAGATTTCGCCGTTGTGTTCCGGCCTGGAAGACGCGACCAGTTCGCCGAAATGTCTCGGCCAGCGACAGACTCTGCATAATGTTTTTCGTGCAAGGCTTTTCGCAATACACATCTTTACCGGCCTTCGCAGCCAGGACGGAGGCCAACCAGTGCCAGTTCGGCCCCGTGGCGATCAGCACGGCATCAATGTCTGCGCGATCAAGTAACTCCCGGAAATCCCGGTACGTTACGCAGTTTGTGTTGCCGTTTCGTTCGTCGACCATGCGTTTTGCCTGTTCGCGACGAAACAGTTTTACGTCAGCGACGGCAATACATTCAACGTCACTTTCCTGAAGAAAACACCCCAAATCGTAGGTTCCGCGATTCCCAATGCCGATCGCCCCCAGAATGATCCGCTCACTGGCCGGCGCCATCCCCGCCATACCCATGGCGCGCGGCGAAACAAATGTGGGCAGGGCAAGACTTCCCCCAATTCCGACCACCGTACGTAAAAACCGCCGACGGGAGACATCTGCTTTTGACATTTGCATGTCAACTCTCCTTGAGCATTTCAATTATGAAGAAACCAAAAAAGTCCCCCGTGGGCCACCTTTCCAAAACGCGACCTGTGCGCTACCACTGCTTACAGCGCGAGACCACAACTTAAGAAGGGAAAGGGTCCCATCGGGTGGAAACGGACGCTAACCGGATGGACCTCTGCGGTCCGCGATTGATGATGGTCCGAAAAGAAACGTTTGTCAAGAGTCACGGCGGTCACCGTGCATACTGATGGCGATCGGTAATCGGCCTCGCTTGCCCATACGTTCCGCATTATGCCCAGGATAGAGAGAAAGAGAAATCAGGTTCTTTTCGAAACTGGCCCCACCTCATCCAGGGAATTTCTGTGAAGAAGGACTCGCACATCATCCCAGGATTGATGAGATCATCGTCATGGGCTGACAGGCTCGTTGTCATCACTGGAATTGGCCACCGCGATCGGGATAGCAATTGCGGCGGCTACCATTCCTCCCACTACCAGTTTATTCTCCAAAGGCAACAATTCGCCCAGACGGCGCTGACCTCGAACGGTCTCATCACCAACAATGACAAGCAATTCAGGGCGCGCCGTCGGTGGTGCGCTCTGCTTGTTCCAGACACGGACGGTGACAGCCTGGTTGGGCGACACAACGACCTGGTAAACTCCAGGCCGCAATCCGGTTACGCGAAACTCCCCGTGTTGCTGACTTGATACTTTGGCGACAGTCTTGTTGGCTTGAGAAAAGAGAATCTGGGCTTTGGTAATGGGACGGCCTTGGGTGTCAATGACTTTTCCAAAAAACGCTCCATCTCGGCTAAGCGAAACATCAGGGATCCGTGCTTGCCGGGGAGCGGGCGTGGTCTCAGTCTCTTTCACCGGTTGGTCGGCAAAGGCGACCGGCAGAACCATGAACGCCAACAGGCTTGTCACACTGACCTTCATTAACCATCCCATATGGTAAACCATGTGAACCTCCGTATTGGTCAACACTTACCCGGTGGTTCGTCTCACCTCAACGCGTTGAAGGGTTTTCTACCTCTCGCACAAAAGGACAAAAACCCCACCCAGAAGTGACGGAAAAGTAGCGAATGGTCTTGCAGCGATCAAGACCAATTCTGTCAATGCCTCTGACCACCTTGGCCAAACGTCGCCTTTTTGGAATGCGGCGATTGATCGCCGCCTTTTCGAGGAAGGTTTTAACCTTCACCGGTAGGGGCGATTCACGAATCGCCCGTTCCGTTCTCAGAGCACACGTGTTCCGAACTGCTGGTGGACGGATTTAGATGTGGGGACAGGCTTCTGGGTTTGGACACTCGAAATCGTCACCCCGAAAGAAGGGGATCGGGATTGGCGCGAATCATTTCGATGAGGGAAGACAGTCGCTGTTCTAGCTCGCGTTGTCCGGAGAGAAAACCCATTTCCACCCGCACAGCCCAGAGTGGAATGGCTCCCAATTGATCGAGGCCAATTTTGACGAGATCTTTCTCCGTGCAAATCACCGCTTCCGCTTTGGTGTGTATTAACCAATCGGTCAAATCGCGGATATCGTCGCGAGTGTACGCATGATGGTCCGGAAAAACTCGAAAACCTGCCACGTGGTATCCCAATTGCTCCAGTGTCCTGCGGAATCCATCAGGATTTCCGATGCCACAGAAGGCTGCAACTGTCGCACCACGGAGGGTTTCCAAAGCCGCAAGGGTTCCATTCGCTGAGACAAGAACTGAGGGCACATGACGCACCTCTGCCCATTGTGCCTGCGGATGAATTCGCAACACTTGGCCGCGGAGCCTATCACGTGTCTTTTGATCCACAAGGTCAGCGCGGGAAAGAATAATGACGTGTGCCCGGCGGACTCCAGAGATCGGCTCTCGTAACAGTCCCCGGGGAAACACATGTCCGTGCCCGAACGGTGACAAGGCATCAATGAGAACGATGTCCAAATCACGGTGCATTCGACGGTGTTGAAAGGCATCATCCAGAATGATCAACTGGGCAGCCAATTCACGGACCGCGAGATTCGCCGCGGCGAGGCGATCTGGATTCTGAAGGTGGGGAACATCCGGGAGGATCGTTTCCAGTGCCTTGGCTTCGTCGTTTCGGGAGTCGCCAGCAGCCCCGTATCCTCGACTGATAAGTGTGACGCGAATGTGATGTTGTCGGAAGAAACGGGCCAGCCATGCCACGAGCGGTGTCTTGCCTGTGCCGCCAAGTGTCAGGTTACCTACTGAAATAACAGGGACTTCGACCTTCTTCACGTCCAGATAGCCCAGGTCGTACCCCAGGTTCCGAAACCGCATAGCAGAACTATAGACGAACTCGGCTGGCACGAGAAGGGTTCGTACAGCCGAAGCCCGCAATGAACGATTTTCCCCGGAAATGATCCGCAGGTAGCTCAATGGGTCGATCTTAAGCATGGGATACGTGAAGCTGTTCTACCGGACAGATGGCTATCGTGGGGAACCTTCTGAGCTTCAAGCGTAGAATAAGAAGACATGGTTGAGCAACTCCACAATGAGACTGTAGTGGCGTTCACCCAAAAAGGGTAGAGGCAATTTGTGGATTGCCCATACCAGGGGGCGGATGGCTTCTACCAGGAGTTGCGAGCCGCTCGGATGCACCCCGGCGGGGTGTGGATCGATGTAATTGTGATATGTTCAGATAAAAGTGATTTTTATTTGCGAAGCGCAGATGTGATCACTGTCAATCCTTCTCGGGTTTTAAACTCAAACGCAGAGTGAGTCTTGAGCGAGTGACATATCGATCAAAGAACAATCCACAAGACAATCCAGGTTTTGGGGAAGCTCCTTCCTTGAACGCCGCCGACCAAACTTGCAGCACGCGGCGATGGCGGGTCAACGTGGTCGGAGTCGTTCAGGGAGTCGGTTTTCGTCCTTTTCTTTACCGGATGGCCCATAAGTGGGGACTGAAGGGGTGGGTTCGAAATGCTGCGGATGGCGTGACTTTCGAGGTCGAAGGACCAGCAGAGACTCTTCAACATTTCTGGGAGGATTTCTGGGCACACCTGCCAGCCGGATCATGTTTCGATAATTATCAGCTCGATGAGGTCTGTATTGTGGGTGGGATTGAACCATCCGTATTTAGGATCCTCGCCAGCAATGCCGATGGTGACCGACAGCCGAACATCCCACCCGATTTGGCCATGTGTGAGGAATGCCGAGCTGAGCTGACCAATCCTTCCGATCGACGATACCGGTATCCATTCATCAATTGCACCCATTGCGGCCCGCGGTGGTCGATCGTAGAAGGGGTGCCGTACGACCGTCCCCTGACCTCGATGAAAAGTTTTGAAATGTGCGTCAACTGCGAACGGGAGTATGGCGATCCTTTGGACCGGCGGTTCCATGCTCAGCCCATAGCCTGTCCAGAGTGTGGCCCACATCTGGAACTGTGGGATCGCAACGGAGAAGTCATAGCAAAGAAGGATCAGGCCCTTGGACAGGCTGTTTCAGCCGTTTTGGCTGGAAAGATTCTCGCGCTGAAAGGGTTGGGGGGATTCCAACTCATCTGTGACGCCACCAATGAAGTGTCTGTTGCGCAACTCCGTGATCGCAAGCGGCGTCCCCACAAGCCGTTTGCCCTGATGATGACGGAAGAAATGATCGTGCAGTGTTGCACCGTGCCGAATCAGAACGTGTGGGACTGGTTACGATCACCGGCAAGGCCGATTGTCCTTGTGCCGGTTCGAAATGCAAAGGACGCTGACAGCAAAGCCCGTCGTGAAATTTCAATTTGTGAAAGCGTTGCTCCGGACAATCCCTATCTCGGCGTCATGTTGCCCTACACACCGCTGCATTATCTCCTATTGGAGGCGATCAATCGGCCAATCGTTTGCACAAGCGGCAATATCTCGGAAGAACCGATGGCTATCGACAATGTGGAAGCTGTCGAACGGTTGGCGAGGATTGCCGACGTTTTCCTCGTTCACAACCGGCCTATCGTCCGCCCTGTGGATGATTCTGTTATGGCAAGCGATCGCTGGGGCAACGTCTTCATGATTCGGCGGGCCAGGGGATTTGCTCCACGAGCGATCAGTCTCCGCGGTAACGAGCCGCCCATTTTGGCAACAGGAGGACACTTGAAGAATGTCGTCGGTCTGGCAATAGGCACCCAAGCCGTGCTGAGTGGGCACATAGGGGATTTGGATAACACACTGGCCTATGATGCCCATCGACGAGCAGTGGAAGATTTGCTGAAGTTTCTTGATGTCACTCCGGCGGTCGTCGCATGCGATTTGCACCCCGATTATGCGTCGAGTCGAACTGCGGAAGAATTGGCCCGTGGGTTGAAAGTACCGTTGTTTCGCTGGCAGCACCATTTGGCTCATTTTGCGTCGTGTCTGGCAGAGGGCGAGAACGATGCTAACCGCCAACCATTTCCCGGCCTGCCGGTTCCGCAATGGCAACGTGAGACAATAGTCGGGGATTTCGAGTTACGAGTTCCCATCCTGGGAGCCATTTGGGACGGCACCGGTTACGGAACGGACGGGACCGTTTGGGGAGGGGAGTTCTTTGTGTTTGATGGGGTGTCGTTTCAGCGTGTTGCCCGCTTGCGACCGTTTCCCTTACCCGGTGGTGACGCCGCGGTCCGTCAACCCAGGAGGTCGCTTCTTGGTTTGATCTACGAATCAGGTGAGCACGGTTTAGATCAACTGCTGGATGGGTTCTTTAATGCGCAGGAGTTGACCATCCTCATGCGGGCGATGGAACGAAATGTGCGATCCCCGCGTACATCGAGTATGGGCCGTTTGTTCGATGGAATCGCCGCCTTGCTGGGATTTGGGGGATATGCGAGCTTTGAGGGACAGGCGGCCATGGCTTTACAATATGCCGCCGAGAGGACATTATTTTCGGCTGATATGTCTTCAGATCGAGCAAGCGCGACGGGCAAAGACGAACGCGAATCTCGGGAGGAATGGCTCGAAGAAGCCCAGCAAGCAACCGTTGCAACGGGTGTTTCCCCATTCTGTGTGCGAGAGCACGATGGTTTATTCGAGCTGGATTGGCAACCGCTGCTCGAATCGATTGCCGTGGCAGTATCGAACCGGGCGGACCAAGAGAAATTGGCCCTGGCATTTCATGTTCGCCTGGTTGAGGTGATGTTTCACTTATATCAGGCTTTAAAGTGCCGTTCACTGTTGATTTCGGGCGGCTGCTTTCAAAATCAATTGTTACGGCAGTTGGTGGTCCGGGAAGCAGATCGCCGAGGAGTTTGGTTGTACCAGCCAAAATTGATCCCCGCTGGTGACGGCGGCATCGCATTGGGTCAATTGTGGTTGACCGCGAAGAGCATTCAGGGTTCTATCCGTCCCGAGACGTTTTGCGAACAGATTCCACCACAGACGTGATGGCAAAGGGAGATAACTCGATGTGTTTGGGTATTCCAGGAAAGATTCTTAACAAGTACGAAAGGGGCGGGCTTTGCTATGGGCAGGTCGATTTCGGAGGGATTTCCAAAGAGATATGCCTGGCCTACGTGCCCGATGCGCAACCGGGGGAATATGTGATCGTTCACGTGGGTTTCGCCATCAGTCGGCTTGACGAGACCGAAGCCATGGAACAGCTCGCTTTGATTCGGGAAATAGACGGTTTGGAAGAAGCGGCGGGTCAGGACGTGCAAACTACGGAGAAAGACACGTGAAGTTCCTTGCGGAATATCGTGATACAGCGGCCGTTCGGCATTGGTTAAGCGAGCTACAGGCACGGATAACCCGTCCCTGGACGGTCATGGAAATTTGCGGCGGGCAAACACATTCGTTTCTGCGATTCGGTCTCGATGAACTTCTGCCCAGGGAAATTGGGCTCGTTCACGGTCCGGGCTGTCCGGTGTGCGTGACTCCCGTGGAACTGATCGACAAGGCTGTGGCCATTGCGTCGCGGCCCGATGTTATTCTTTGTTCCTTTGGTGATATGCTGCGTGTGCCGGGAACGAGGGACGATCTGTTTCGGGTCAAATCGCGTGGCGGCGATGTCCGCATTGTCTATTCCCCGCTTGATGCCGTCGAACTGGCTAAACGACACGTTGACCGAGATGTGGTCTTCTTCGCCGTGGGATTTGAGACGACTGCCCCCGCCAACGCCATGGCGGTTCTTCAGGCTGCGGAAGCCGGTTTGAAGAATTTTTCTGTCCTGGTGGCCCATGTGAGGGTTCCTCCGGCGATTGAAGCGATTCTTTCATCACCCCAGAACTGTGTGCAAGGATTCCTGGCAGCGGGGCACGTGTGCACGATCATGGGGACGCAGGAGTATGACCGGCTGGCGGAACGTTATCACACGCCCATTGTTGTAACAGGTTTTGAACCGGCCGATTTGTTCCAGGGTCTAGCAATGTGCGTCGCACAACTGGAATCGGGCCAAGCCCATGTTGAAATCCAGTATTCCCGCTCTGTGCGACCGGAAGGCAACATGGTGGCTCGAAGTCACATCGAGAAGGTCTTCAGGATTGTCGATCGCAAATGGCGAGGCATAGGTGTGATTCCTCAAAGTGGCCTGGCTTTGAGAGACGAATTCAGGGAATTCGATGCGGAACAGCGATTTGCGACGTCGGACATCACAGCCGAAGAGTCACCGGAATGCATGGCCGGGGATGTTCTTCAGGGGCACGTAAAACCGACCGCATGTCCCGCTTTTGGAACACGTTGTACTCCGGAACATCCGCTGGGAGCGCCCATGGTCTCTTCTGAGGGTGCATGTGCTGCCTATTACCGATATCGCCGGCAGGGAGCTTCTTGAACGAGGCCGTGCATGCAAGTGAAATGCTGATCATAGATGGTTATCCGGCGATGAACCAAGCAAGCGAAACGAGAGGATTAGGCGGGTGTTGGTAGGTTTCTAGGCCAGAGAATTAATTTGGTGTTTGCGTACATGGCGTTGTGGATTTGGGGAGGTTGAGTAGTTTTGATAAAGAAAACCAAGTCGCACGGAGCCCAATTTTCCACGAGTCGCCAAAACGGGGCCTTATCTTGTGCCTTAGGTAAATCAGATCATTGTGGCTTCCAACCAAGAATGCGAGGTATCGCACGTCTCGGGTTTTGGAGAAGGGGACATCTCCTCAAACCGGCTAAGAGTGAGTCTTTGAATGTCCTCGGCGTATGAGTCTCACCTACGGTAAAAGGCCATTTGAGACGTTCGATGTATAATGGACGTTGTGAAGCTCAGGAATTATCCAGGAGGATATGGCCATGGATACACCCCTAATCGAACAAGTTATTAAGCACATGCAATCGTTACCGTATGAGTCCCAACGCCGTGTTTTGGAGTTTGCCCGCGCCTTGGCCTTGTCAACACCTCGTGGTGTTCCGGGACATACTCTTTTGCGGTTTGCAGGGTCTATTTCTGCCGATGACGTGGAACGAATCCGAAAAGCCATTGAGCAGGGTTGCGAACAAGTGAATGCCAATGAATGGTAAATACTTGTTGGATACGAACATAGTTGTCGCTCTTTTCGCCAATGACGAATTGGTCAAGGCTCGCATCGCAGAAGCCGACGAGGTGTTTATCCCGAGTATCGCCGTCGGAGAGCTGTTTTAGGGCTTGGAAGTCTGAACGTGTTGAACAAAACCTGAAACGAATAGAAGAATTGGTCCTTGAAGCCACAATATTGGGCTGCGGTGTTGATACTGCCCGGTTGTTCGGGAAACTCAAGAACTCATTGCGAATTAAGGGGCGACTAATCCCGGAAAACGATCTTTGGATAGCGGCCATAACACTGGAACACAATCTGACTCTGGTCACACCGGATACCCACTTTGATGGCGTTCCTCATTTGCAAGTAACGGCGTGGTAGGGTGGCTAACCTTAGTGGTTACCGAGTGGCCATCTGAACCTAACAGTTTCGGTCGGCAAACATCCGATCGGGAATACAGCCCCGCAGGAGGTTGTACCGTCAAATTGTGATCCTCAGGCTTCACGTCCGTCAGGAGCTTGAACTCATCCCTTTTCTTCTTCGACCACTGGTCCAAAATGAGGACCCCAGGCCGAGGCGAGTTCGCGCCCTTCTTTCAATAACTCGGCCATCTCGGAGTCGCTCAAGGGCTGAAAACGATGAAAGTACGCCAAATCCTGGTTCAACTGCTCCACACTGTTGACGCCCAGATTGACGCTTGTCACACCAGGCACCGATAGGGCGTACCGAATGGCGGCCTCGACTCGGTCCGGTTTGGCGGAAGCAAGACGCCCCACAGACTCGGGATTACCGTAGCTTCCCTTGGCGGGGTCCGCCCCTCCAAGGACCTTCATGGCAATGATCCCCACATTGTGTTTTCGTGCCAGGGGAAGGACTTCGTCTTCAAAATGATAGGTGTGGCGATCCACGTAGCTGATGACAACTAACAGGACATCGACCTCTCCTGTATTCAAAAAGCGGGCAAACCGCCCTGGGAGATTGTGACCGGAAATCCCGATATAACGACATTTTCCTTTTTGCTTCTGCTTTACTAACCAGGTGAATGCTCCCTCGGGATCCAGTGCACCCTCGACTTTGCGATTGCCAACACCGTGATAATAGAGCAAATCCACGTAGTCGGTCTGCAAAAGGCGTAACGACTTTTCCAAGGAGCGTTCGCCTTCCTCCACAGAATCTGCCGGAACTTTGGTAGCCAGGAAAACCTCCTTACGACGTGTTTTCATGACTTTTCCGACGCCTTCTTCTGCCCGCACGTAGGCTGGCGCCGTATCAATGGACGTTACACCGAGATCAATTGCAGCGTTGACAACTTTCGCGATCTCGTCCACGGGACGGGAATTTCCACAGGGAGCTGTTCCCAAGGTGAAGATCGTGATGGATTCTCCAGTGCGTCCCAGGGTACGGCGAGGAAGTGGTACTGCCGATGAAGGTTCGGACGCTCGGGGAAACTCCGATGATATGACCCCGCCGAGGACAGCGCTCCCAGCAAGGGCGCCTGCCTGGCGGACAAAACCTCGACGGGAAAGGCGATCACCATCGTGCACAGACATGAGTGACTCCTTGGAACTGAATCTGAAGAATCAATACTGCTCTAATTCTCTCGCTTTCTTCGGGAAAGTCAAAGGCTGCCGGACGTTATACGTGACAAAACGAAGTCATGAACGGGAAAGCCACAAGAAATCCAGCAATGGAGTCAGGGTGCCCACTGTCGGAAAACCGTGGGGAGAATTTACGAAATACCCTTTACCGCGAAGGCTACTGTTCGCATTAACAATTGGGGCCTGCCAAGTGCCTACGCGATCAAGCTAAGGGCTGACGTGAAATTGCTTCAGGCAACTGTTTTTACAGCAATACCCGGAGGGATTAACACCAATCTCGCTGAAAGTGAATTGCAGACGCCAGCAACTGATGGCATAATCGGTGCGGATTGACTTGGTGATGGGTCACTCGACTTGCCAACGATTTACGTAGGCCTTGGGAAGGAGGTGGAGTGTGACGAAGCAGAACCAGATCTATGTGTGTGAACAATGCGGAAACATGGTGGAGGTCCTTGAGGCCGGGCAGGGACAGCTCGTCTGCTGTGAAGTCCCAATGAAACGGATGGCAGAAAACACGGGGGAGGCTGCCCAGGAAAAACACGTGCCTTCGGTCGTGCGGGAAGGCAAAGGCCTCCACATTAGAGTGGGAAGTGTCATTCACCCGATGACCCCGGAACATCTTATCGAATGGGTTGAGATGTTTCAGCAGGACCGATGTATCCGTGTTTTCTTAAAGCCTGGACAGGCTCCTGAGATGCGGATTCCGGCTGCTGAAACACCTGCAACAGTCCGGGCGTTCTGCAACTTGCATGGTCTGTGGAAGACAGATGTCTGACGTTGGGATCAGGGCATGTCAGCCCCTAACGACGACGGCACCTGCGAATGCTGTGATCGCCAGGAACATACAAGCTAAGAGAATCTGAATACCTACCACAATCGAATACCTTACCGTTCTGTCCAAGAACATTGTGAGAATCCTGGTAAGGTTATCGGGATAATCTTGCTCGACCGATAGACGGAAGGTATCGCGCCGAACAGGGGCTGTAACCGGCAAACCTTTCCAGATTATCCTGCCCGACAGAGAAGCTGGTAAGGTGGTATTGTGGGGCGATTATTCCCAAAAAGCCCCGACACCCACGCCATCGCCGCTTGTTTCATTCCGAACCGCATTGGCAAAAGCCAGCATGTCTGTGGCCAGCTCCTGAATTCGAGTGGCGGCTCCAACGACATGTGATGCCAAATCTGGCGCCTTCTGATCAAGAGTCTGCTTTAATCGATGACCCTCCATCAAGACATTGCTCAGGGCTTCCTGGAGAACACCCATCCTTATGTCGGCTGAGTTAATCATGCCTTCCGCAGCTTCTCTCGGACTCTGCTTCGAGATGACAAGGTTCCGGAACCATCGCAGGAGGGAACCTCGGCTGATGGCGCCAACCGGAACACCGTTGTCAGTGATGATAACCCGCCTCATGGAGACCCGACAGAGAAACTCGTAGATGACCCGTACAGGGGTTTCCGCCGGATAGGTAATCACGTGGGGGCGCATCAATTCAGAGATCGGACGCGACCAGCCATCAACGGATGTAATAGCCGACATGAGATCCTTTTCAGATATGATGCCAACGAGTTGTCCCTCATGATCAACGACTGGGGCGGAGCTGATTCGTGACCTGAGAAAGTACTCGGCAGCCTGGTTTACAGTTTCGTCGCCACTCAGTGGCGCAACAATTGGTGACATCACGTGGTTTGCAAGAATTCCTTCAAACAGATCGCTTTGTTGATTCTTTTCGGCGGGATTCAGCTCTTCGCCAAAGCCGATTTCGTAATAGCGAACCACGCGATCACGACCGGCGCGTTTGGCACAGAGAAGGGCCTGGTCCGCCTGATCGACAAGCTGTTCCGGCGTCAACGTATCTTCATAGACTTGTGAAATTCCAATGCTGCATGTCAAGAAGAGACTCGTAGTTCCCAAGACGAATGGCGCGGCGTTTAGCTCGGCCCGAAAGCGTTCTGCCCATCTGACGGCATTCTCTTCCGATGTGTCGGGAAAGAGAATGCAGAACTCTTCTCCACCATATCGGCAAACCACATCGCTGGCCCGACAACTTTTAAGGAGCATGTCTGCCGTTGTTCTCAGAACATGATCTCCTGCTGGGTGGCCGTGGATGTCATTGATCCGCTTGAAGAAGTCCAAATCCACCATTGCGCAGCTCAGAGGCCGTCTTGTCCGTCGGGATGATTCAAATTCTTTAGACAGGAAATCATGAAAACTTCGCTGCGTGAGGAGACCGGTTAATGAATCTCTCCGCGCGATTTCTTGAAGCTGCCATTGGGCCGTCAGGATCCGAACCGCCGCTCCCAGGCGGGCAATCAATTCCGGTTCTCGAATGGGTTTGCCTAGAAAATCGTCTGCCCCCTCGTTAAGGCCCATGACCAGGTTAGCTGCTTCATTATGCGAGGTCAAAATCAGCGTATAAACATAATGAGGCAGTTTCAAAACCCTCAACTGATGGCACAATTCCGGACCTGTCATCCCCGGCATTTCCCAGTCCGTGATGACAATATGGGGTGGTTCTTCTCGAACCATTTGCAGGGCAGTAGCGGCATCCTTGGCTTGTCTGACCGGATAACCCACTTTCGTTAACCACCGCTCGAGCAAGCGAAGAATCAGAGGGTCATCATCGACAATGAGGACTCGGAAAGTCTCGGGTGCAGCCGTTGGTAACGGGGGCTGATAGTCCCCCACCGGCACCCGCGATTGGCTGCCAACCCGCTCGTTCACCTTTACGGGTTCAACGCCGTTCGGTTGGCAGTTTAGGCACTCGTCTTCAAAACCACTCATGATGCGCACTCACATTGATACACATTTAGGCGACTTCAAAAAAACATAGAACATTGTTCTGACAAAAGTCTGGTGAGAACGGCAGTTTTCCGTGTGGGAATGGATCTTGAGAAGGTGACGAATCTGACGGGATTGCCTAATCTTACAAAGCTTCGGAGTTTGACCACTACGCGGCTTTTTCTTCAGGAGAACCGGAATACGACTGTTCCGTAGCGGACGGGGTAATCTCTCCCTGGTCACTCAAATCTTCCAGTCGTACGGAAACACGTTTCGATACGCCGGACTCCTGCATGGTCACCCCATAAAGCGTGTCGGCACACGTCACGGTCCGCTTTGAATGGGTGACGATGAGAAATTGCGTGATGCTCAGGAAATCTCTCACGACCCTCTTGAAGCGGTCGATATTGGCCTCATCAAGGGCCGCATCGACTTCGTCAAGCACGCAGAACGGACTGGGCCGACTGCGGAAAATCGCAAGAAGGAGCGCAACACATGTCAGACTCTTTTCTCCGCCGCTGAGGAGCGAGATATTCCTCGGTTCCTTTCCCGGTGGTCGCGCGACGATGTCGATGCCGCTTTCGAGAATATCGACTCCCGGTTCAAGCTCAATACTCGCCTGGCCGCCGCCGAAGAGTTCCCGGAAAAGCGTGCCAAAGTGTTCACTCACGGTCTGCAGTGTGGCGGCGAAGAGCCTACGACTATCGGCGTTAATTCGCTCAATAATTCGTTGCAACGAGTTCTTCGCAGAGATCAAATCCTTGTACTGGGATGCCAAAGCGTTGTACCGTTCTTCCAGTTGCTGAAGCTCCTCGAGTGCCTCGAGATTCACATTTCCCAAATTGTGGATCTTTCGCCGCAGATCATCAATCTCACTCTGAATCTCCCCACGATCCCGCGATTCTTCCATCGAGCAAGGTTGATCCAAATCGCTCGCGGAGATGCCATAATCTTCTTCGACCCGTCGGACCAAAGCCGCCTTCTCATGCAGAATCGAATTCAACTCCAATTCCAGTTTGTGTTTTTTCTCTTCAATGTGTCGCAAACGACGCCGTATGTCTTGCAGCTGTTGCTGGCTGTCCTGCCGCTGTCTTTGAACAGATTCCCGATCTTCCAGAGTCTGCTGCCAGATCTGTGAAAGAACATCCTTGGTCGAATACAACTCAGCAAGCCGCGCTTCGAGGTTCAGTAATTGACGCTGCGAGTTGATCCATTTGCTTTCAAGCTCAACCAGACGATTTTCCGTTTCCGTTAGCTCTTTGACCCGTTCATGTTCCACCTCTTCTTGCCGTCGCATTTGGGTGTGCAATGCAGCAAGGCGTTCTTCACTCTTGGCCAGTTCAACCTTCAAAGTGGTCAGCACGCCGTGGCGATCCTGAACGTTTGCCTCGAGTTGGGCAATCTCATCTCCTAGTTGTCTCAGCGAAACCGACAGCTCGGCGGCTCTTTCTTCCCATTGCCATTTTTCGGACTGCGTTTGCTCGATTTGCTCCGCGATTCTTTTTGCCCCTTGAGTTGCCGCCGAGATTTCCGTTTTCAGAGCTCCGAAGCGGGTCGAATGTTCTTGAAGTTGACGCTGGATATCTTCTTGACGACGTTCACAGTTTTTCAACTCTTCCGAAAGCAGGCGTCGCTGCTCCTCAACGGCTGCGACACGTGCCTCCGCCTTTCTCAGTCGCTCTTCACTTTTTGCGATAGCGTCCTGCAATTCACGTAGCTGCTGGTCCCACTCTGCAATGGATCGTGTGAGGTTGCGAAGCTCGGTGCGCCGCGAAACCAGCCCCACTCCTGAAGTGCGTTGCCCCGCGACCACAAGCCCCTCCGATGTGACCAGTTCGCCGGAAAGCGTAACGAATCGCAAACCGATATGGTCACTGGCCAGCGATAGAGCTGTGTCCAGCGATTCCACAAACCACGTCTTTCCCAAAAGAAGGCGGCGAATCGGAAGGTACTCCTCCTCGGTCTGAACAAAATCCTCGGCCAGTCCCAAGACGCCAACTTCATCGCGAAGACGTGAAGATTCGGAGGGAAGCGGTTCTGGACCCGTTTTTTTCTGCAATTGGTCCAGACACAACAGACACACCCTGCCGTTCAACGCCGCAGAACCGCGCCGCAACTGGCTGAGCCAGGGGGTGCTATCTCGCAGAACAATCCATTCCGCAGCCTCGCCGAGGGCCACGTCCACCAGGAGAGCCACCTGAAGCTCCGTTTGGAGGAGGTCGGCGACCAATCCACAAACGGAACCGGCCAACTCCTTATCTGTTGTTTGGATACGGTGAAGAAAATCCTTGACGCCGAGGCTTAGACCTTCGAGCTGTTCCTGCCATTCACGGAGCAACCTTGCCCGCTCGGCCGCGGCAGTCCTGGTCTGACGAAGGGAGGACCATTGTTCGTTGACTTGCCGCAGTTCCTGTTGACACTCATCACGTTCCCAAGAACACCTTTGCAGTTCCTGTTGTGTCGTCTCTAGTTTGTGTCGCAGGTCCGAGGATCGGAGTTTGAGGTCTTCCAGTTGGCGCTCTATGTCGGCCACGATTTGTTGAAGCTCATCCGACTCCCTTCGGTTCCGCTCGCAACTGGCCTGGAGCGTTTCGCGCTCCCGCTGAAGCTGCTGCAAACGATTGTCGGCTGACAGGGCGTTCTGTAAGACCTCCCAATGCTGTGCCCGCCGCTCTTCGTACTCAGCACGACGACGATCAAGTGCCTCCAAATCCTCCGTGAGAAGTCGTTCACCCTCCGCGATCTGCCGGGCAAGATCCCGATGCTGTGTTTCAGCCGTCTGAAGCAGCCCGAGTGTCGATTGCCGCTGCGATTGGAGATCACCGGCCCGAAGCGTCAGATCAGCCAGAGTTTTTCGGACTCGCCCCAGCTCTCTCTCCACTTCTTGATAGTGGGTTCGTTCGTGCTCCAGATCGGCATCTAGAACGGCAATTTCTTCCCGATTCTGGGCCAATTGCGACTGGATATCCGTTGACTGTCGATTCAGCTCGGACTCGCGCGACTCAACCTGCGCGACATGGGTTTCCAATCGCTCGGCATCTTCGAGAAGACTTGCGTAGTCATGGGTGAGCTTGTCTCTCTCACTTTCTAACCGCACCAACTCGTCATTGAGCCGGTGCCAGTCCATTCGCGCAAGGTGGGTCCGCAGCTCTTTGAGCCGGTCGGCATAGCGCTGATATCGCTGAGCCTTGCCGGCCTGTGACCGGACGACCCGCAAACGCCCTTCCACTTCTTCCACGATATCGCTGAGGCGAAGGAGATTTTGTTCCAATCGTTCCAACCGCCGTAGGGCTTCAAGCTTTCGGCTCTTGAAACGACTGATTCCGGCAGCCTCCTCAAAGACCACCCGACGCTCCAGCGGGCTGGCTTGAAGGAGCTGATCGATTTTCCCTTGCTCGATAACCGAATAAGCCTGGGTTGCCAGTCCGGTGCCGGCCAGCAGATCCCGAATATCACGGAGGCGGCACGTCTGTCGGTTGATCAGATACTCACTTTCGCCGCCACGATATAATCGCCGCGTGATGTGAACCTCCGGGGTGTCGATGGGAAGAATACCCCGGGAGTTATCCAATGTGATTGTGATCTCTGCAAAGTTCATCGGGCGGCGTGTCGCCGAACCGTTGAAGATCACGTCCGTCATTTCCCTGCCGCGAAGATTCTTAATGCTCTGTTCGCCCAAGACCCACTTGATGGCATCAACGACATTAGACTTTCCTGAACCGTTGGGACCGACAATCGCGGTAATCCCCGGTTTGAATTCGAACCGGGTCCGGTCAGCAAAACTTTTGAAACCGAAAATCTCAAGTGCTTTTAGCATGAGGTGGTTACGGTAATATCTCCATTCGCGAACAAACCCCGAATTTCGCGACGAACACCAGACTTCAAACTCACTGAGCTTTGGGTATCTTCCCGGGAAACAGTACGGACCTCGAGATTGGAAATGGTGACATTGTAACCCCAGAATGGGGCATCACCGGATGGCTGCCAATCCCCTCAAGGATACAGAATACCCGGAGCTGTGACGAGATCGGTTTGCATATGACCCCACAATCGGGTGGTATTATTCCAGCGGATTTAGGGTCAGAAGAAGCTGACTTTTCCAGCCGGGGCCATCTTCTCCCTGCTATGAGGGGCGATATATAGCAGAGCAGCGGGGTGTCTCCCAGAGTTGGGCCTCAACAACCGGCAAGCCCGAAGACTTCACGTACTCGAAAATATGCTTGGCGATGTGCTCGGCAGTGGGGTTCAATTCCATGATGTAGATGGGTTCCCCCATCGACTGAAGGACGGGCACCAACGGATCATCCCGGTGCAGAATCATCCGATGATCCAGGTTTTGGTCGATCCAACCCTGAAGAATTCGTTTGATATCGGCGAAATCGAGAACCATTCCCAGCTTGTCAAGAGAATCTGTCTCAAAAGTTACGAGAAGTCGGCCATTGTGCCCGTGAAGATATCGGCATTTGCCCTCGTACTGAAGTAATCGGTGGCCGTAACAAAAATCGATTTCGCGAGTGACGCGGAACATGTTCAAGCATCTCCATAAACGCACTGTCTCTTGTTGGCCGCCGCCAACCAGCGGCAGTGATCAGTGACCTGCAGTTCCCGAAATATTCTCGAGGGCGGGTGTGGGCGTTTTACGTTCGACCATCATCAGTCATACATTTCGTGGGGCGTATTCAGTTCGGTCGGGAATCCCGGACTGTTGAAACGCCCGCTGTCGTTCTGCACACTTGTTACACCGACCGCAGTGTAGGCCTCCGATTGGTGCGATACAAGAGAAAGTTTCTTCAAGGGGCAACTCCCTGGCCCAGTTCATGGCATCCGTTTTTGTCATGCCCGCAAGGGGCCTGATGAATTGCACCTCAGGAGGGCCGTAACTGTTCAGGAGTCCCTCCAGTGCGGTGAAGAAAACCTCGCTGGCATCGGAAAAAGGATTTGTGTCGAGGGTCCCGATGGCTAAACGAGTCACGCCACGCTGGCGACACCATAGTCCAGCCAAGGATAACAATAGGAGATTCCTTCCCGGCAGGAAAACTGCCTCATCTGAAGAATCCGCACCTGGGGGATTTTGGCCGGTCAAGCTCCAATGATCGCCATAAATTGAAGCAACGGGAATGTCAATTTGCACAAGCGGACTAACGTTTTCCTCAAACCAGCAACAGATTTTACGAGCCGCTCTAAGTTCCTCAGTTTCCCAAAACAACCCAGATTTCACGTATAGTGGGATAACCCGACAGGATGTTCTGGCCACAATCGCCAGGACAATAGCGCTATCGAGTCCGCCACTAAGGAGAACAGCCGTCGCATCCGAATTGGATTGTGGTTTTGGTCCGTCAAAGCTCATATAGGCCCAAATTTCACTGGCAAGTCTCTGGAAAAACCCTATAAACCTTTCTCATTATAGGGGCAGAGGAAAACGCTGGCCCGTTCATTCCGACTTTCGACCGCCCCGGCACCGGCTGCTAACAACGTATTGCATTGCTAGCGCTTCTAGCATTTTTCTCTTGCTTGCCACGGCGTGGGCCATTTAAAATCCATAGAAGGAAGCGGTACGCTACTCCGTGGGGCGGACACTTATGGGACACAAATCGGCGGGCCAGGCATAAGAAATACGTCGGGAGAACAAACGTGGTGCTCTCCGAGATCGATCGTCATCTCCTGGAACGCTGTCTCGAGCGCAAGCCGCGGGCATGGGAGGACTTTGTTGACCGTTTCTTGGGGCTGGTGATTCATGTCATCAACCATACAGCGCGCAGCCGCAGCTTTCGGATGACGCCGGAGCTGCGAGACGATCTCTGTTCGGAAGTCTTCTTGGCCCTTCTTAAGGATGATTTTGCTGTTTTGCGGCGATTTCGGGGTCAGTGCAGTCTGGCGAGCTATCTGTGTGTTGTTGCCCGACGGGTCGTTGTGAAGGCGATCTTGCAGCGGATCACTGGTTCAACTGTCCAAGAGACGACGGCTGTCCCCGCCCCAAAAGGGCTGATGACCTGGCCAGAAGAAGAGCGCATAAGCAACCGCGAAGAGGCGGAAAAGTTGCTTGGTCTTCTCGAGGGTAACGAGGCCACTGTGGTTCGGATGTTCCATCTTGAAGGCCGAAGCTATCAGGAAATCAGTGAGGCCACTGGTATTCCGGCCAACAGCATCGGCCCGATCCTGAGTCGCGCTCGAACCAAGCTTCGCCGAATGACGACAGCTTAACTGTCTCACGTCTCAGCGGACAGACTGGATAGGTGTACACCACAACGGCAATCCGGTCCAATAAAAACCGAATTGTTAACCAGGGGTGTTGTGCCTATTGGCAGGGGCAGTTCATGAATTGCCCCTGTGGTCTCACGATGAGGGGCGGCTTATCAAAGTTGGTCCCCGGCTTCCTGTCAGGGGCGTAACTGCAGGGCAATTCGAGCGTAATGTTGGGGGTTTTGCCGGAATCGGGCTAGTGACGCCACCCCGGAAAACATGTAAAGCCGCCCATCATACACCACGCAATGCTCGATCTTGCCTTCTGCCAAAACACCCTGATCGACAAGAAGGACGGGATCGCGCCCATTGCACACCGGGATGTAGCGTTCTGGGTTTGTCTGAAATTTCCTTTTCTGCACGGCCCCACCGCAGAAGTATGTCTTGCCTTCATAGTCCACGGCGAATCGGGCTTCGCCCTTAACCCAGGCTTCGTTTTCCACAAGCTCCACTGGGCAATAACCGTTCAATCCGGGAATAACATCCGTTGCTGCGGCGGCCAGTACCTCGGGTTTCGAGGTCGTCATTCCCGAACTCTTTTTCTCGGATGGGGCTGTGAAACCGGCCGGAGCAACGCGGGTATCTGGTGTATCCTCGGCCCAAACTGTGGCTGCAGTGCTTGCTTCCACCTTTGTCGGTAACGATGTTGATCCGGCAGCGTTGCCTTGAGCGAGGTTTCCCATACTGGTAGCTGTTCTTCCGGATAACGTCGGTGAACTGATTGGTCCAACGCTGGGGAGCCACGGAGCAGCCATCACATCCGGCTGGGAATCGCCCCGCGATATTTCCAACTTGTTTTGTTGTGTCACACCGCGGTTACCGGCTAAGGCCGGCGGACCTGCGACGACTGTTGGATTTGTGATTGTCAACGGTCCCGGTTTTGGCGAGCGTGTCAGTTCCCCCGTCTGGCCCCCCATGCCAGAAGGATACGAGTTAGCATCTGTCTTGCTAGAAAGACCCCATGGCGATGTTGGTTGACTCAAGGCAGACGGTGGACTAACAGAGGTCCAGGGCGCTGAGGAACGGGCGGCGTAAGGTGCGCCTGACAGCTGTGGCCCGGAGAGGATGACGCCCGTGGTTCCCGGGTTGTTCTCGGGTGAAGCGTTTGGCGTTGTCCCCATGGGTGGAAGGGGCTGTGCGGGGGCAGGGGCAGGTGGCATCGGCCCGGGAAGATTGGGTGCTTCTCCCCTGTGGCTGGGGCTGCGGTGCCGGAGCAGCCGGCAAACCGGTTGCGGGAGTTGTGTTGATGGGTGCGGATTGTGGCGGTAGCTGAACCGGCGGTGTTGATGGCGGTTGTGCTGGCACATCCGTGGCAGGAGCCGCCGGAGGCATGGGCACGGAAGGCGGATAAGGGCCTGGTTGTGGCTCCGGCGTCGTTTCAGGGGGCATAGGCTCTGGAAATGCCTGCCGCGGCTTTGGGATGACGGGTTGCAACGTCTCTTTCGGCAACTCAGGTCGGGATTCTCCCGCGGGACGTTTGATCGTTTCGGCCCCAATCGACTGCGGGAAGTGAATTTCAGCTCTGGACTCGCCAGGCCATGGTCGCCACCGCGTTGGGTAATGACCGTAAAACTGCACGTTGGCCTGACAAGTTGTACAGGGAGGGCAGTAATACTCCGCACCACGTGAGAAACCGCCCATCCCGAGGCAAATTACCCCTGAAAGAAACGCTATCTGTAAGCGGCGAACGGTCATCTATCCTTCTCCTGAAACGAGTTGTGGATTGTTTTTCAGATGATATTTCCCGTTATTTCACCATCCACTTCGTGATTGGTTATACCCACGGCCCATGGTTTGGAGAGAGCGGACGGTCGAGGTCCCCAGACCGGTGAACCCGAACAGCCGCTCCACCGGGGCCACCATCTTGTCGATCCAACTGTGGAAGGCAATCATGTCGTCGTGGGCAATGAAGATCCGGTCGCCAGGCATGATTTGATAGTTCGTGGCCGTGTTGCCACCCCGGGTGATGGCGTTCCAGTCCACCGGCAGGACCTGC
>Ga0067045_1003028_pt1 | contig 66093 bp, 53 predicted proteins | sample TerdegcTABiofilm_FD_59184 | JGI IMG/M metagenome (GOLD analysis project Ga0067045, IMG submission 59184) | Combined Assembly of (Gp0054472, Gp0054536) Wastewater bioreactor microbial communities from Singapore -Terephthalate degrading...
CCCCAGCCCTCCCCTTTCCTCTCCGCCGGCGGAGAGGAAAGGGGAGGGTGCGGGAGGGGTTAGGTGAGGTCAAGTAGCGCGGCTTGCCGTAGCCGCCGACCTGCGGGCAGGTGCGGAAACCTGCCCTAGCCCGCCAGCGCAATCGCCACCGCCACGGCCATCACCACCGCCTGCGCAACCAACACCGGCCGCATCATCCGTCCCCAGTCGGCCCGGAAATAGTCGCGCGTCAGAATCAGGCACAGGTGCACCGGCGACAGCATCAGCCCCGTCATCCCGCCAGCGTACATCAGCAGCACGTAGGGCAGGTGCAGGCTTCCCCCCACATGCAGAAGGGGCAGCACCACCGGCACGCTGATGCTGAACGCCGCGGTGGTAACGCCCGTCGCCAGGCCCACGATGAGCGGAATCGTCGCGATCATCGCCATGGGCGGCACGCCCGCCGCGGCCAGCGTCTCCGAGACCTGCTCCACTACGCCGGTCGTGCCCATGACCTGCTTGAAGACCATCGCCCCGACGAGCACCAGGGCGATGTGCCAGTCCAACCCCCGCCGCAGCACGCCGCGAATCTGGGCCCACGAGAACCGCGCCGCCAGCCCCAGGATCACAAGCACCACCGGCAGCGTGATCAGCAGGTCCACGTCCAGCGCCATCGTGGCCACGACCACCAGCAGCACCGGCCAGATGCTGCGCGCCAAAGCCCACAGGCTTCGGCGGCGGTCGGTGTGGGGCACGTCGCTGTCGTTCTTGCGGAAGCGGGCCAGGACGATGGCCCACCCCGCCGCGACAGCCGCCACCGTCAGCGGCCACTGGTTGCGCGTAAACGTGCCCAGGGGGACGGCGAGAAGTGCGGAGCAGAGCACCAGCGCCGGATACAGCGGCATGATGTATTCCCAGATGTGGCGGAACCAGTAGTTGGCGAAGGCTTTCTGGTTGTTGTCCACCTGGAAGTGGCGGCCCACCTCGCCCACCATCGGGGCCGAGAACATGGCGCCGCCGGGCATCGGCAACAGGCCCGCCAGCGCGGGGACCATCGCCAGCACCACCCGCGCATCGCTGATGAGTTCCAGCAGCGACTGCACCATGGATTCCATGTAGCGGGAGGCTTTCAGCGCCTCGGTGAGGGTGAGGATGAGAATGACGATGACCACCAGACGGATGGTCTCGGCGCTGGTGGCGGCGCTCCATGCGTCCAGCGCCAGGGCCTGGGGCGCGCGCCCCATCAGCAGGCCCAGCGCCACGGCTCCCGCCAATAGCGTCGCGCCCACGTCCGCGCGGCGGTTGAGCGCGATGATGACGGCGGCGAAGACAAGCAGCAGTTTCAGGAGTGCGATCATGGCGTTGTCGGCGATGCTCCTTGTTTGCGGCAGATTGACCCTTGCGGCCGGACGTGAGTATAGGCCGAAGCGGCCCGCGCGTCAAACCGCCGCGGGGATGGATAGTGTATCCATGTGTGTGAGAATACTGTTTCACACAAAGGCGCAGAGACACAGAGGGACAGAGACACGGAGAAACCCTCTGTACCTTCGTGTCTTTGTGCGAGAATACTGTTTCACACAAAGGCGCAGAGACACAGAGGGACAAAGACATGGAGAAAACCCTCTGTGCCTTCGTGTCTTTGTGTGAGAATAAAGTTTCACACAAAGGCACAGAGACACAGAGGGACAAAGACACGGAGAAAACCCTCTGTGCCTTTGTGTCTTTGTGTGAGAATACTGTTTCACACAAAGGCGCAGAGATTTCCCCTGAACCCTCGGTGTTCTTGGCGGAGAGAAGACCAGGTGCGACGCACTTCCGAAAGTGCGTCGCACCTGTGCGGCGGGTATGGAAAGCCGCCCTACGGAACCGGATTCACCGCGGAGCGCGGAGACCGCAGAGATTTCCCTGAAAACCCCGCGTTCTCGGTGCTCTCGGCGGTGAGAATCCCTTCTAGCGCGCGTAGGGCAGGTTTCCATATCCGCCTCGCGGACGAGTTGACATCGCCCGCATGTGCCTTGTATAATGTTTCACGTATTCACCGCGCCGAGGAGGATCGCCGATGATGCGTCCGCGCACAGCGCAGCGCCCGCCGAAGCCGGCGCCCCAAGTCCTGCACCCGCCACGGCCGCTGCCAGGCGGCTCCTATCGGTTCGCGCCCGATTCCCAAATCCTTACATGAGGAGGTCGCCATGCCGAAGTTTCCGTCTCACGAATGGGTGGTCGCGCTCTGCGAGGCCCTCAACAACAGCCCGTCCTACGCCGAGGCCGCCAAGAACTGGGAGGGGGATTTCTACTTCATCGTAGAGCCAGGTGGCCCCCTGACCCAGCAGGCCATCCTGTACATGGACCTGTGGCACGGCAAGTGCCGCCTCGCCAAGGGCATCACCGACCCGAGCGAGATGAACCCCGCCTTTGTGATGAGCGCCAACTACGACACCTGGGTGAAGGTCATCAAGGCCGAGTTGGACCCGATTCAGGGCCTGATGACGCGCAAACTGAAACTCAAGGGCAACATGACGATGATCATGAAGAACGTCAAGGCGGCGCAGGAACTGGTCAAGTGCTGCGCGCTCGTGCCCACCGAGTGGGCCTGATTGCCGCAGCATCCCCGCGGCGCGCGTGCCTTTGACCTGCGGCCCGCAGCCCAACATCGGCCAGCCGTAGCCGCAGGAGGCGAACCCAGCGTTCGCCCCCTGCCCGTATCGGCGTTGCTTGGGACCCAAATCGTCCCGTGGAGGTGAGTATGTGGTTTTTCCGCAGCCCGCAAATCATCTTTGGGCCTGAATCGTTGGACTACCTGGTTGAGATTCCCGCGCGCCAGGCGCTCATCATCACCGATGCCGCCCTGGTGCAGTTGGGGCTTGTGGATCTGGTAACGCGCAGGTTGGAACAGGCGGGCGTCGCCTACACCCTCTTCGCCGAGGTCCGCGCGGAGCCGACGTTGGAACTGGCCCTGCGCGGGGCCGAGGTCGCCCGCCAGGTGAAGCCCGACCTCATCATCGGCCTGGGCGGCGGCTCCGCCATGGACACCGCCAAGACCGTCCGCGTCCTCTACGAGCGGCCCGACCTGCCCGTGGATGGGATTAGCCCCCTGGAGCCGCTGAACCTGAGCAAAGAGATTCGCCTCGTTACCATCCCCACCACCAGCGGCACCGGCGCCGACGTGGGATGGGGCGTGGTGCTCACCGATGAGGCCAGCCACCGCAAACTCGTCCTCGGCTCGCCCGAGGGCCTGGCCGATTTCGCCATCGTGGACCCCATCTTCACGCTCAACTTGCCGACCGCCATCACGCGGGACACGGGCATGGATGTGCTGGCGCATTCCATAGAATGCTTCGTTGGGGCGTGGCGCAACGATTTCACCGACGGCCTGATGATCAAGTCCACGGAACTCGTGCTGACCTACCTGCCGCGCGCGTGCAAGAACCCCCACGACGAGGAAGCCCGCGAGCACATGCACAACGCCGCCACCATCGCGGGCCTGGGCCTGGGCAACGCCCAAATCGGCATCTGCCACAGCATGGCCCACGCCCTGGGCGGGATGTTCCACGCGCCCCACGGTCGGCTCATCGGCATCTGCCTGCCCTACACGTTGGAGTTCGCCGCCAACGGCATGCCCGACAACCTGGCCGCGCTGGCCCGCTACCTGGGCCTCACGACCGCCTCGGGCAAGGAGGGCGCCGACGCCCTGGTCAACGCCGTGCACCAACTGGTGCGGGAGATCGACCACCCCCGCTCGCTCAAGGAGATCGGCATCGCCGAAGGGGAATTCGCGGCGGGCCTGCCGCTCCTGGTGGACAACGCGTCGCAGGACCCCTGCACCATCACCAGCCCGCGCGTCCCCGAGACCGAGGAGTTCGTCCGCCTGTTCTGGTGCGTGTATCACGGCACGCCCGTAACGTTCTGACAACCCGCAAGGAGGATGCCGGCCATGGGCGGCTACATGGGAAAGATTCTGCGCGTGAACCTGACCACCGGAGACATCCGCGACGAGGACATCAACCCCGACTGGGCGGCGCAGTTCATCGGAGGAGCAGGGCTGGCGGCCCGCTACTTGTGGGAGCACCTGACGCCCGACATAGACCCTCTGGGGCCAGAAAACCCGCTGGTCTTCATGACCGGCCCCCTTACCGGCACTGCCGCGCCCTCGGCGGGCCGATTCGTGGTCTGCGCCCGCTCCCCGCTCACCGGATTGTGGGGCGAGTCCAACTCCGGCGGGTTCTGGGGGCCTGAACTCAAATTCGCAGGCTACGACGGCATCGTTATCACGGGGCGCGCGCCCGAGCCGGTGTACCTGGCCGTGGCCGACGGCAAAGCCGCCCTGCGGCCTGCGGCGCACCTGTGGGGGCTGGACGCCTACGAGACGCAGCGCGTCGTGAAAGAGGAGATGGGCGACCGACGAACGCGCGTGGCGTGCATCGGCGCGGCGGGCGAGTCGCGGGTGAAGTACGCCGCCATCATGAACGATCACGGGCGGGCGGCGGGCCGCACCGGCATGGGCGCGGTCATGGGGGCCAAAAACCTCAAGGCCGTCGCCGTCCTGGGCCACGCCACAGTCCCCGTGGCCGACCCCGATGCCCTGCGCGCCGCCGTGCAGGATATCGCGGCGTTCATCCAGGAAGACCCCGCCAGCCAGGTGTTCCGGCTTATGGGCACGGCCAACGGCGTCATGCTCCAGGCCGACATCGGCGACATGCCCAGCCGCCACTTCATGGGCGGGGTGTTCCCGAACGCGCTGGACATCAGCGGCCCCACCATGAGCGAGACCATCCTCCAGCGCCGCGCTTCATGCTTCCGCTGCCCCATCGGTTGCGGGCGGCGGACCGCGCCCACCCGCGACCCGTGGGCCACGCCGGGCGTGGACGGCCCCGAATACGAGACCATCGCCAGTTTCGGATCGCTGCTGGACTGCGCCGACCTGGAGGCGGTGGCGCGGGCCAACCACCTGTGCAACGTCCACGGCCTGGACACCATCTCCTGCGGCGTTACGCTGGCGCTGGCGTACCAGATGTTTGAATCGGGCGTGCTCACCGAGCGCGACACCGACGGCCTCCGCCTGCAATGGGGCGACCTGGGGCCGGCCATTGCCCTCATCCCCAGAATCGCCCGCAGGGAGGGGTTTGGCGCGCTCCTGGCCGACGGCGCGCTGGCCCTGGCCCGGCGGTTCGGCGTGGAGGACTGGGCCGTGCACGTGAAGGGGCTGGAGGTGCCCATGCACGACCCCCGCGCCAACATCGGCATGGCCCTGGTGTACGCCACTGGCCCCCGCGGCGCTTCGCACATGGACGCCGACATCTACATGGTGGACCTGGGCCAGGAGCAGGCCGAACTGGGCATCTTCGCCGGCGACCGCTTTGACCAAAGCGCCGACAAGGTGGGCGTCGTCATCCGCATGCAGAACTACCACGCCTTCACCAATTCGCTCATCGCCTGCTCCAACGCCTTCTACGGCTCCCACCGATGGCGGGCGCTGTACACCGCCGTAACGGGCCGCGACCTGTCGCCCGACGACCTGCTCCTCACCGGCGAGCGCGTCTTCAACCTGAAGCGCGCCATCGCCAACCGCCTGGGCGCAACCCGCGACGACGACCGCCTGCCCCCCGCCTTGCTCAAGCCGCTGCCCGAAGGCGGCACCGAGGGCCACGTCCCCGACATGGACACCCTCCTGCCCGAATTCTACCGCCAGCGGGGGTGGGATTGGCAGACCGGCAAGCCGCTTTTTGACAAATTGGTCAACCTGGGGCTAAATGGGCCGGCCAACGAACTCTGGAGGTAGATCGTGAAACTTTCCGTGCTGATTCCGGCCTACAACGAGGCCCCCACCGTAGAGGCGCTTATCCGCCGCGTGGCCGCCGTGGACGTGGACAAGGAAATCATCGTGGTGAACGACGGCTCCAGCGACGGGACGGGCGAGATTCTGGACCGCCTGGACATCCCCGGCCTGCGCGTCATCCACCATCCCAAGAATCAGGGCAAGGGCGCGGCCATCCGCACCGCCATCGCCGCCGCCCAGGGCGACGCCATCCTCATCCAGGACGCCGACCTGGAGTACGACCCCGAAGACTACCACAAACTGGTGGACAAGATGGTGGCCGAAAACGCCAAGGTGGTCTATGGCGTGCGATCTCTCAAGGGCCAGAAGCCCTTCATCCGCCTGGGCAACCAATTCCTGACATGGGCCACCAACCTCATCTACGGCTCGCGCATCCACGACATGGAGACGTGCTACAAACTGGTGGACCGGCAACTGATGCAGAGTTTCCGCATCACGTGCAATCGGTTTGACCTGGAGGCGGAGGTAACGGCGAAGATTCTCAAGCGCGGCCACCGCATCTACGAGGTGCCGATTTCATACACGCCGCGCCAGGAGAAGAAACTCTCGCCCTGGCGCGACGGCCTGCCCGCTCTGTGGGCGCTCATCAAGTTTCGCTTCACCGAGTAGCCGCGAAGACGAAAAGGAACCCGCCCTGACCGGCGGGTTTCCTTCTGCTTACGGACAGCCTAATCTTGCTCGTCGGGTTCGGGCTTATTTCGTCCCGTGAGGTCTATCATCTCCGTTTCCAGATACGGGCGGCGCACGTCGTCCACACCTTCCAGGCGGGCCACGATGTCGCGCACGCGCAGCGACATGTCGTGCACAAGTTGGAGCGCGCGCCGGCCTTCCTCCGACAGGCCCGTCTCCTGCTCCATCAGCCACTCCGCATTGCCCAGGATGGCCGTCATGGGGTTGTTGATCTCGTGCTTGACGGCCAGCCCCAACTGGCCGATGGCCGCCAGGCGCTCCGCGCGGACGACACGGGCCTGCGCGCGCACGAGAGCCAGGTTGCGCTCGGCCAGTTCCGACGCCGTGAGCCGCTCGCGCTCGTAGAGCCGCGCGTTCTCCAGGGTCGCGGCGATGAGGTTGGCCAGCAACGATAGCGCGCCGACCTCATCCGGGCCGAACGCATCCCGACGGTCTGTCCCGATGTCCAGCACGCCGACGACGCGCCCGCGAAAACGAATCGGCACGCACAGTTCGGCCTGCGTGGGGAAACTTCCCTCCGTTCCCGATGCTTCCCCCTCGCGCCGCACGGCCTGGCCCTCTCGCGCCGCCCGCGACACCTGCCGCTCTTCGTCCACCCCCGCCGAGACCGCCGGCGGATCGTAGGCCCGCACCTCGCCGTGGTCGTACTCGGCCACCAGCGAAGCCGCGGTCGCGGCCTCGTCCAGCAGGAAGACCGCCACGCGCTCGTAATCCAGCCTGCGCCCCACCGATTCCACCGCCTGCCGCAGCAGGTCTGGCGTGCGCAGGATCGCGGCCACCTCCTGGCCGATGCGCGCCACGGATTCCAGGTAGGCGGCGCGCTTCTCCGCCTGCAAGAGCAGCCGCTGATTCTGCAGGGCGACGGCCAGTTGGTCGGCCACGGACTTGAGCACGCCTGGGTCGCGCTGGGTGAACGCGCCCGCGGACGAGGCGCGCACATCCAGCAGCCCCAACACCTCCGAACCGAGGCGCACGGGCACGAGAATCTCCGAGCGAGATCGCCTGGGGACGTGGGGCGACGCAGCCAGGTTGTTGTCCCATACCAGTTCGTCCAGGCCCAACCCGCGCCCCAGCAGACCATCCCGTGCCGCGACGGCGCGGCCCGATTTCCACCCGTCCAGCGACTTTCCGGCGAGGGCCTCTACCCACAGGACGCCCTCCTGCTCGCGGAGAAAGGCCACCTGCTCGTAGCCGAACGTGCTGGCAACCAGGGAGACCGCGCGCGGGAGCAGGGTGCTGTCGGGCCTGTAGGCAATCTCCTGCCCGATGCGCATGAGCAGGCTCCACTCCAGCACCCGCGCCTGCAGTTCCTCCAGCATCCGCGTGCGCTCCAGGGTCGGGGCGATCTTGTCGCGCGCAGCGGTGATTCGGCGCGCCTGGGCAGCGGCGAGGCGCAGTGGAGTTCGGCTCAAGAGGACAGCCGCGCCCATGGTCCAGCCGGCGGACACGAAGGGAACCGGCAGGCAGAACGAGTAGCCCCTCTCGGCGGCCAGCGCCGCGACCTCCGGGGATGAGACGACATCGGCGTCGCGCTCCAGGGTGCGGCGGAGGGTATCCGCCCAACATCCCGCTTCCTCATCGCCGACGCCCTCGGACGTGCGAAGCAGGCCGCCGGTTTGCTCCGGGGCGATGACGACGGCCAGCCCCGATTCGGCGCCCGCCAGTTGCATCAGCGCAGACAGGCCGACCTCCAGCACGTAGGCCGACCCGTGAGCGCGGGCCAGGTCGCCGTCCAGCCGATCCAGTAGTTTCCGAGCCTGTCGCCCATCTGTAGCCATCATTCGCCCCGCCAGTGCTACGAGAGGGGAGCCTCGCCGGCCGCCGGAATCCCCAGCAGTTTGCGCACCCTGGCGCGGAGTTCGTCGCCCGAGAACGGCTTGGGCAGACAATCGTCGGCCCCGGCCGCGCGGGCCGCTGCCAACTGTTCCGCGCTGCTATAGCCGGTAACCACAAGGATTTTCATGTGGCGAGTGGACGGGTCTCCTTTCACCTGGCGGCAGACTTCCAGGCCATCCACGCCGGGCATCATCAGGTCCAGCACGATGAGGTCCGGCCCGAAGAGCGCCAACTGCCGGCCGGCCTCAAACCCGTTGAACGCCGTGGCGAAACGGAATTGCGGGCCGAGACGCTGGAGGTTGCGCACCACGGTCTCCACGATGGGCTGCTCGTCGTCCACGACGAGGATGCGCTTCTCGCCCGCCACCGCGCGCCGCAGTTCCGTGTCCACGGGGATGGAGTGCTTCGCCAGGAAGGCGAGCAGGTCCGTGGCGCGCACCCGGTAGTGACCGCCGGGCGTGGCGTGCGCCGGCAACTTCCCTTCCTTGATCCAGCGGAAAATCGTTACGGGCGAGACCTGACAGTATTGGGCCACCTCTCCCGTTGTCAGAAACCGATCCACCGCGCACCACCTTGCACATGTAAGGAATGTAAGGCTTGTAATATTTGTAATAGTATACCACAGTTTTCGCCTGTTGTCAATAGGACCCGAACGGCCACGAAGGGTAGGTAGTTTGTACATTCCCGCGGAGATTGGTAGGGGGCAGGTTCCCATACCTGCCCCGCCCCACGTGTCTAGGTGCGACGCACTTTTGGAAGTGCGTCGCACCTGTACGGCGGCCATGGAAAGCCGCCCTGCGTGCCTGCGTTCATGCTCCATTCGCGTGGATTCGGGTTATTCGTGGATACCGGGCGTAGGGCAGGTTCCCGTACCTGCCCGACCGTGCGTGTCTAGGTACGACGCACTTTTGGAAGTGCGTCGCGCCTTGCTCACCGACACCGAATAGCACCGGGCCGCAGCCGCCGTTGCATTTGCCAAAGCCGACAGCCTATGCTAGAATACCCGCTACCACAAGGAGGGTAGGGGTAATGACCCGTGAGCGTTCCGGCTGTTGGACGCTAACGCTGGCAGTGATTTTCTCGTTGATCTTTGGCACACTCGCGGGGGGAGTCGCCGGGTTTGGCGTCGCCCGCTGGGTGGCGGCGCGCGCGGTCGTGCCCCCGCCGACTCCGACGCCGCAGGGTGTCCAGCAGCCGACCCCCGCGCCTGCTTCGCCCCCGGCCACCGTGCTGACGGTGCAGGAGGAATCGGCCACGATCGCGGTGGTGGCCAAAGTGGGGCCCTCGGTGGTAACTGTGGTCAACCTCAAGACGCCGCAGTGGGATTTCTTCGGCAACCTGCGCCAGCCCCAGTCGTTGGGCAGCGGGGTTGTCATCGCCCCCGACGGCTACGTAGTTACCAACAACCACGTGGTGGAGGGCAACGCCTCGCTCAGCATCATCACCGCCAGCGGGCAGAAGTACGACGCGGAACTGGTGGGCGCGGACGACTTGAGCGACCTGGCAGTGTTGCGCATCCTGGGCGACCCGGGTCTGCCCATGGCCGAATTGGGCGACTCCGACGCCCTGGTGCAGGGGCAGCGCGTCGTCGCCATCGGCAGCGCCCTGGGCGAGTTCAAGAACACCGTAACGGTCGGGGTCATCAGCGGCCTGGACCGCTCCATTGACATGGGTGAGGGCTTCCGGATGGAGGGCCTCATCCAGACCGACGCGGCCATCAACCACGGCAACAGCGGCGGCCCGCTGGTCAACCTTCAGGGCCAGGTGATCGGCATCAACACGCTCATCATCCGCGGCGACGGCACCACGCTGGACGTGGCCGAGGGGCTGGGGTTCGCCATCCCCAGCAACACGGTGCGGATGGTAACCGCGCAACTCATCCAGTACGGCTATGTCCGCCGGCCCTACCTGGGCATTAGCCACGTGGAACTCACGCCCGGCATGGCCACCTACTACGGCCTGTCGGTTACGCAGGGGACGCTGGTCGTGCGGGTGGTCGCGGGGTCTCCGGCCGACCGTGCCGGCCTGAAGCCCGGCGACGTGCTCCTGGCCATCAACGACGAGACGCTGGACAGCGAGCACCCGTTCTTGAACGTTCTCCTGCACCACAAGCCGGGAGAGACGGTTACGCTCCACGTGAACCGTTATGGTCAGACGCTCACGCTCCAGGCGACCCTGGGCGAGAGTCAACGATAGGCAACCCGGATTTTGCCAGCAAGACCGTGCGCACGCATCACCACACCGCAAGAGGAGTGATGAAGACATGCAGAAGAGCAACTCCATCTGGAAGTACCTCTCGGGCCAGCGGGCGGAGCAGATCGTAACCTTCGCGATCATCCCGCTGCTGCTGGTCGCGAGCCTGCTGCTGCCACCGTTCCGAGTCGTAACGCGCATCTCCGACATCGGCTGGACGGCCGTCCGGTACGATGGCGCGACGCTGGAGGACCCGGACGGGACGGTCGTCCGCATCCCTGCAGGGCTTCCGGGCAAGGTTCTGAAGGCGCGCTTCTCATCGGTGCCTCGTGAGCAGTTCCTGGCCGGCCGGGCGGGCGACGAACTGGCCCAAGCCGCCAGCGCCCTGCCGCAGACCATCGCGCCGCGCAGCCCGCTCTACCAACTGCGGTTCAAGCAGGCCGCGCCCGTGCCGGTAACCCTCACCATCCCCATTCCCAACGATTCCGAGCCTGTGCAGGCGCTGGACCTCTACGAGTGGACCGGCACGACGTGGCGGTGGCTCCCGTCCACCGTCCACCCCGACCAGGACATCATCACGGCGGAACTGCCCCAAGCGCCGGCGGCGTTTCTGGTGGCGCTGGCCCAGCCTGCGGCCAAGGTGAGTTCGTCGTCGGGGGTGAGCGGCAGCAGCGCCGCGGTGGGGGCGGCCGGGACGCCGTCGGCCAACGCGCTCTCGCCCGCGCCGGATGGGTCGGTACGGCCCGTGTTCCGCGCAGGCGCTTCGGAGATTTCCGTGTCTCCGTGGGCGGTCCTGCCGCTGTTGACCAACGTGGATGACAGGGGCCAGGCCGATTATGCCACGCTGGACGCCATCCTGGGGGACGAGACGCGCATGGCGGCCCACATTGCCGCCGTTGTCAAGTGGGTAACCGACGGCAAACACGCCGGAGTTACGCTGGACTACCGTGGCTTTGACGCGGGGCTGACCGACCGCTTCAGCGACTTCGTGGGCGACCTGGCTGCGGCCCTGCACCAGGCCGGGGCGACGCTGGCCGTCCGAGTGCCCGCGCCGGTGGCCGCTGGCGACGCCTGGGACACCAGCCCTTACGACTGGGCGGCGCTGGGCCAGCGGGCCGACGTCGTGCGTTTTGCGGCCCCTTCGGACCCGAAGGCGTGCGTCGCGGGGGGCGCGCTGGATCAGATGCTGGCATGGGCCGTCAGTCAGGTCCCGCGCCAGAAACTGGCCGTGGAGTTCTGCGCCATGAGCCTGGACGTGTCCGCGGCGGGGGCGCAGCATCTGCCCATGTCCGAGGCGTTGCTCCCGTTGAGCCGCCTGGCCGTGCAGGGTGGCTCGGTGGAGGTGCTGCCCGGTCAGACGATTACCCTGACCGTCGGCCTCTCGCCCGAGGCGAAGATCGCGTTGGACCCGGCCACCGACGCCTACGTCTATGAGTATGCCGACGCGCAGGGCGCGAAGCACACCGTCTGGATTGACGACGGGGCCGCGTTGGCCCGCAAACTCCAGACGCTGGCGCCGTACCGCATCGGGGGCGTCTTCTTGACGGACATCAGCGGCGACCCCGTGGAGCAGAGGATGGCCGCTGCCCTGGAGCAGTACCGCGCCGACCAGGCGGCCAGCGTCAAGCCGAGCGAGTTCACGCTGGTCTATACGGTGCAGGGCGGCGATGGTCCCGTGGCCGAGGCGACCCGCTCGCTCCAGGACGGCGCGTACACGTTCACCGCCGATCAGCCGGGCGAGTACGTGGTGGCCGCGGGGATTTCGCTGGACGGTGGCCGCACGGTGAGCGGGCGCGGCGACCGCGTCGCCCTGAAGGTTGTTACGCCCACGCCGATTCCCACCCCGACGCCGACGCCCAAGCCGACGGCTACGCCCGCGCCGAAGGCCGCCGCGCCGGCAGCGCCCAAGGTGGGCGGGTTCTTCGGCTACGGCATCCAGGCGCACTTCTTCAGCCAGGGCGATCACGACCGCATCATCGGGGCCATCAAAGGCCTGGGCTTCTCGTGGGTCAAGCAGCAGGTGCGCTGGGCGGACATGGAGAAGGAGCAGGGCCAGATTGACTGGGGCGAACTGGACCGCATGGTCAACAACTGCTCCGCCAACGGCCTGAAGATCATGCTGAGTGTGGTAACCGCGCCGCGGTGGGCGCGCCCAGGCGACTCGGATTTCAGCGTGGCCGGGCCGCCCGCCAACCCCGACGAGTACGCCCGCTTCATCGGCCAGGTCGCCGCGCGCTACAAGGGCAAGGTGCAGGCCTACGAGGTCTGGAATGAGCAGAACCTGTACTACGAGTGGGGTGGTCGGGGGCACAAACTCAGCGCCGCCGCCTACATGGAGTTGCTCAAGCGGGCCTATCGGGCCATCAAGGCGGCCGACCCCAACGCCATCGTCGTCAGCGGCGCGCTCACGCCCACCGGCTGGCACGACTACGATACCGCTGTGGACGACGCTATCTACCTGGAAGAGATGTACCAGAATGGCCTGAAGAACTACTGCGACGCCGTCGGCGCGCACCCCAGCGGCTACAACAACCCGCCCGACGCGACCGTGGGGTACAACGACCCCAACGAGGGCGGGTGCAAGGGGCATCGGTCGTGGTTCTTCCGCGCCACGATGGAGCAGTACCGCAACGTGATGATCAAGTACGGCGACTCGGGCAAGCGCATCTGGGTTACCGAATTCGGGTGGGCCAGCACCGAGAACCTGGGCGCAGGCCCCGCGCCGGGCTACGAATACGCTGCGAACAACACCGAGGCCGAGCAGGCGCAGTACATCGTCCGCGCCTACCAGATGGGGAAGAACTGGGGCTTCGTGGGCGTCATGTTCTTGTGGAACCTGAACTTCGCGCCGGTGGCAGGCCCTGCCGACGAGAAGGCAGCGTTCGGCATCGTGCGGGCCGACTGGAGCCTGCGACCCGCCTACGCGGCGCTGGCGAGCATGCCCAAGTAAGGGGATAACCGAGCATTTGCACGCGCGGAGCACGGGCCAATCCTGACCCGTGCTTTGCGTTGAATGGGGATGACCGTACCTCACCCCCTCAATCCCCCTCTCCGCTTGCGGAGAGGGGGAAGCCGAACGCCCTGGGGCGAGTGCGGGGTCTGGCCGAAGCCCCTCGCCTGCGGAGAGGGAAGCCGAAGGCGGGGGCGAGGTTTCTACCCGCATCCTGTTTGCGTTTCAATTCTGAGGTGAGGCAGCAGCATGCGAAGACAACGCTGGCAACCGATTGACGGGCTGGAGCCTGAACCACAGCCCGAGACAAAATGGCTGAAGGTGGCGACGGTCGCCGTCGTCTTTCTGCTGGTGTTGGCGATTCTGTTCGCCGTGTGGGCCGTGTTCATCTACCAGCCCGCGGCCAGCGTGGCGCCGACGCCGACGAAGACGCCGCGCTCACCGGCAACGGCGACGGTTGCGCCGCCCACGGCCACGCCGCTGCCCCCCACGTCCACGCTGGCATTTGTGCCGACGGACACGCCCGCGCCAACCGCGACGCCGGCCCCGACGGATACCCCCGCGCCGACGGCCACCGCGCCCGCCCCGACGCCGACGCCCAAGCCCACGCGCATCCCCGCGCCGCGCATGAACTCGCCCGACTACGGGATGCAGATTTTCGGCTGGTGGCGGCCCGAAGTCGCCGACCGCGATATGGGCTATGTGCGCGACGCCGGGTTCACGTGGATCAAGCAGATTTTCGCCTGGTACGACATTGAGGGCGCGGGCAAGGGCCAGTACGACTGGTCGCGCACCGACCGCATCGTGGCCCAGTCGGAGCAATATGGCCTCAAACTGCTGGTGCGCGTGGACACCGCGCCGGAGTGGGCCAAAGGCAGCAACGGCCCCGTGCGCGACTTCAACGACTTCGGCGATTTCTTGTACGCTATGGCCAGCCGCTACAAGGGCCTGGTGGACGCCTACCAGATATGGAACGAGCCGAACCTGTCGCGCGAATGGGGCGACCAGCCGCCCGATCCCGCGGCCTACGCCCGAATGCTCAAGGTGGCCTACACGCGCATCAAGCAGGCCGATCCCAATGCGTTTGTGGTGTCGGCCGGGCTGGCCCCCACGACGCGCGACGACGCCGTGGCGATGCCCGACGAGAAGTTCGTGCGGGGCATGTACGCCGCCGGAGCGAAGCCCTACTTTGACTTCCTGGGCGTGCACGGCGCGGGATACAAGGCCCCGCCCGAAGCCGATCCGGCCGACGTGGCCCGCGACCCGGTGCTCACCAACAACGACCCCTCGCCCGAGAACATGAAGCGCATCTACTGCTTCCGCCATGTGGAAGACCTGCGCCGCATCATGGTGGAGGCCGGCGACGCCGACAAACAGGTAGTGGTGCTGGAATTCGGGTGGACGACCGACCCGCGCCCCGATTCCCCCTACCGCTGGCACGCCGTGTCCGAGGAGGAACAGGCCGACTACCTGGTGCGCGCGTATCAGTGGGCCAAACAGCACTGGCAGCCGTGGATTGGCCTGATGAGCCTCATCTATATCGCCAACCCGGACTGGACGGAGAACGACGAGCAGTACTGGTGGGCCATCACCTACCCGTCGTGGCCCGTGCCCAAGGTGCGCCCGGCCTACGAGCGCCTGAAGGCCATGCCCAAGTAGCGCGCCGAGTTTACATCCCGACAAGGAGACCGGAAACCCATGCACGCGATAGAGCAGCAAATCGTGGACTTCCTGTACAATCTGTTCAACACCATCGGCTGGCCGGGCGTTGTGGCGGCCATGGCGATTGAAAGCGCCTGCATCCCCCTGCCCAGCGAGGTAACGATGCCCCTGTCGGGCTGGATGCTGGTGCAGGCGAAGGGGCTTTCGGCGTGGCACGTGCTGTGGGCCGCGTTCTACGGCGGGCTGGGCTGCACCATCGGCTCCATCATCACCTACTGGATCGGCGCGCTGGGCGGGAGGCCCCTGCTGGAGAAGTACGGCAAGTACGTCCTCATCTCGCGCCACGATATGGAAGTGGCCGACAAGTGGTTCGCGAGGTACGGGCAGGCGACGGCCTTCTTCTCGCGGTTGCTGCCCGTGGTGCGGACGTTCATCTCGCTGCCGCTGGGGATGGCGCGGATGAACTTCGCCAAGTTCACCGCGCTGGCGTTCGCCGGTTCGTTCCTCTGGTCGGGCGTGCTGGCCTACCTGGGGTACGTATTCGGCGAGCACTGGGTGCAGGTGCGCGAGGCCATGCGTCCGTTTGACATCCCCATCCTCATCGTCCTCGTGGCGCTGGTGGCGTGGTACGTGTACAGCCACATCAAGCGCGCCCGAAAGCAGCGGGACGCCGAGCCCGCGGCGTAGGAGAGAAGAGAAGCGAGCGGCGCACCGGAAGAAGGTGCGTCGCTCGTTGTCTGCGACTTTACCCGAACAGCAGGAGTCGGACCAGGCCCAATGCCGCGCCGCCCGCGACCAACCACCAGGTCTCGGCCCGATACCGCAGGAGCAGGACCAGGCTGGCCGCCGCGATGGCCGCGGCTGGGATGTCCGGGACCGCCGAGCGCGCCAGGCCGATGGCGACGGCGACGATGAGCGCCACCACGGCGGCGTTCACGCCCTTCAGAAATGCCTGCCCCAAGGCCCAATCCCGCACCTTCGGCAGGTATTTGCCCAGGAGCGCGGTGATGAAGAACGACGGCAGGAACACGGCGATCGTCGCCACCACCGCGCCGCCCCACCCGCTCACGAGATACCCGATGAACGTGGCCGACGACAGCACCGGCCCCGGCGTCATCTGCCCCACGGCGATGGCATCCACCAACTGCCGCTGGGTGAGCCATCCCAGGCGGTTCACCACGTCCTGTTGGATGAAGGCGAAGAGCACCATGCCGCTGCCGAAGAGTAGGGCGCCGACCTTCAGGAAGAACAGCGCCAGGGCGGGCAGCCGATCCTGGGCGGTCAGCGCCCCCGTGGGCAGCAGCGCAGGCAGGCCGGGCGCAATCAGGACGAGGGACGCGGCGCCCGCCCGCCACGGCCCCGCGTAGAGCAGGATTCCCGCCACCCCGGCTGCCAGCAGGACGACGACCTGGTCCACGCCGAGCAGCGCGGCGGCCAGGCAGGCCGCGGCCAGCGCGGCGAGTCGCCAGTCTCGGATGGCCGTTTTGCCCAGGCGGTAGGTTGCCGCCACGACGATTGCCAAGATCGCGGGGTTGATCCCGTAGAAGATGGCGCCGACCTGGGGCAGCGAGCCGTAGGTTACGTAGAGCCATGCCAGCGCGCCGGAGATGAGCGCCGCCGGAAGGATGAACGCCGCGCCGCCCACCAGCAGGCCCAGCCACCCGGCCCGCAGATAGCCGATGTGAATGGCCATCTCCGTTGCGTTCGGGCCGGGTACCAGGTTTGTGGCCGAGAGCATATCCAGAAAGTACTCGCGGGTGAGCCAGTTACGCCTGCGGACTGTCTCAGCCTCCATAAGCGCGATGTGCGCCGCCGGCCCCCCGAAGGAGATGGTGCCCAATTTCAGGAACAGCGCGGCTACCTCCCACAGGCGCTGCCGCAACGGTGGCGCTGGCGCAGATGTCGCTGCCATAGGCCGGGCTAGTGCAAGAGTTCGGTGTGGTCCACGATGGTGCCGTTGGCGTATGCGAGCACGGCGTCGTCAATGCGCGCGATGTCCGTAACCACCGGCTTGATGCCCATGCGCCTCATGCTGTCGTAGGCGCCCCAGCCCATGCCGCGGCACAGCAGCGCCTCGCAGTCGGCGATGGCGTTCGCCATGCGGATGTGCTTGTCGTGGCTGGCCGGGTCGGTGCCGTGAAGGGGGCCGTGCGTTTCCCCGTGCTCCTCGTGCGCGAACTGATTATGGCCCATTTTGTCGCGCAGTTCGCGGGCCACAATCTGGCCGTTCTCCACGGTCAGCACGGCATAGTAGGGCGCGCGCCCGAAATGCTGGCTGATGGTGATGCCGTCGTCTGTGATGCATGCGATCTTCATGTTGTGTTCTCCTTATGGTATGATGTAGGGCCAATCGCCGTGAGCGGTTTCCGCGCGGCGCTCTGCCCTGGTGTAGCCATTTGGTTGGGTCCGCGCTAGCGACCGAAAGGTGGGCGCGGTTCCGTTTTGTGTCGGTGAGCAGGGTGCGATTCACTTTCGGAAGTGCGTCGTCCCTGTAAAAAGTAGGCGCGGGCTGTCTCGTCGTCCGTTGCCTCTGCGGTTCTCATGTGCATTCCTCTACCGATTCGTGGAACTCACCCTGCCCGTTCTCCATGTGGCGGTCGTAGGCGTCCAGGAACAGGTGCAGGACGCGGTCGGTGGCGCGGAGTTCCTCCACCCATGCCTTGAGGTGGGCGTCGCCTGCGTCGGTGAGCCGATAGACGCGGCGTGGCGGGCCGCCGGTCTCTTCGGTATCCCATTCGGACACGATCATGCCCGCCTGCTCCAGGTCGCGCAGGACGCGATAGACAACGCTCTGGTCCACGGGATAGGTGTCCAGGCCCAGGCGCGCCAGCCCCTCGGCCAGGCCGTAGCCATGGGTTGGCTGGTCGTGGAGTAGCAGCAGGACTGCCGGCTCCACGAATCGGCGAATCCGCCGCGGCCGCACGGCGTCGTCATCGCATGGCGGCCCTTCACATCGGCAACGTGCACGCACCAATCTTTCCTCCCTTTACCTACGCAGCCCTGGCCCCTGCATACGTCCAGAAAGCATGGCCCAAGTATTCGCGCCGCTGGGCTTGCCCTTCACGCAGCAGCCGAGCCAGCGCTGCCGCCACCTTCTCACGGCCGTACCCGCCGAGGGCCTCGTACAGGTCCCCTTCGGGGATCGGGTGGCGTCGGATGATGTCCAGGACGGACTCGCCCAGGTCGCCCTCGCTTGGGATGCTCACCGTCCCGCGATACGGCGCGATGAACTTCGCTTTGTCTCCAAGAGCGCCCACTGCCGCTTGTATCCGTTCATCGCTCGGAATCTGCACCCACGGCTCAGCGGGTGGCCGAACAGGCACGTTGATCTGGATAGCGTCCGGCGACAAAGCGCGCAGTGTCTCGCCCAGCCGCGCGAGGTGTTCGTCGCCGTCGTTCAGGCCCGCCACCAGCATCACCTCAATCCACAAAAGCCCGCCATACATCTGCCTGAACTCGCGCAGACCCTGCAGAAGGGAGTCCAGGCGGATTGATGGGTGCGGTCTGTTGATTCGCCGAAACAGGGCGACATCTGCCGCGTCCACCGTCGGGATCACCACATCGGCAGGCTTTACCTCTTCTCTCACCTCGGGCTCGCTCAGTAACGCGCCATTTGTGATGACGGCCACCGGAAGCGAGGTCAGGCCCTTGACGGCTCGGATGAGCCAGCCGAGGCTCGCATACAGGAGAGGCTCGCCCTGCCCGACAAAGGTGATGTAGTCCACCTCGCCAGGGCCGAGCCGCTGGAGCGCCCCCTCAATCTGATTCAGCACCGCCTCGCGAGGGACGAAATCCTGGCGAGCAGTGGTGAAGCGTCGGGTGCGGCCCAACTGGCAATACACGCAATTGTAATTGCACGTCTTGAACCGCAGGGGGTCTATCCCCAGCGACTGGCCCAGCCGGCGAGAGGGTACGGGCCCGAATACGTACATGGGATGCCCCCTACCGTTGCGGTGCGTTCAGGTCGCGGAGCGCGGCGGCAAGGGCCTGGTTGGCCTGCTCCAACGCCGCCGCGGCAGCGCGAATGTGCGCCGCGGCCTCGCCACGCCCGGCCGCTTCGGCCCGCTGCGCCCACTCGCGAAACTCCTCCGCGTGCTCCGCGTTGTGCTCGGTCCAGTGGGGCAGCAGTACCGCCAGTTTCTTCAGGTCGTCCAAGTTGGCCATTGTCTCAATCCTCCTGCTCTAGCGGCTCCAGGGTAACGTTGTGCTTCAGGAAGTCAATCTCCCGCACGCGGGCGCGCAGCGTAACGGGCGCGTCAAAGAAACTCTGGATGCGCACCCCGCCATCCACTTCCTGAAGCAAGATGACATCGCGCATAACTTCTTCCTTCTGGTCGCCGCGACGCAAAAATACGGTTGCCTGACACATGGTGTTCACCTCCCTTGATGGAGCGAGTCCCGAACGGCATTCCAAACGCGCCTGATCTGCTGCGCCACGGCGCTGTCGCCGAACTCGGTAACGGTCTGCCCGCGGACCATTGCCCGCGTAACGGCGTCATCGTAAGGAATCTCGGCCACGAGCGGGATGGCGCGGGCTTTGCAGAAATCGGCGATCTGCGCCGTGCGCGACGGGTTGATGTCGGATTTGTTCACGCAGACCAGCGCCGGGATGCGGAAGTGCTCCGTCGTCGTCAGGATGCGCTCCAGGTCGTGGATGCCCGAGAGCGTGGGTTCGGCGACGAGCACCGCCACGTCGGCGCCCGTGGCCGCCGCGATCACCGGGCAGCCGATGCCCGGCGAGCCGTCTATGATGACCCAGTCGGCCTGGGTGGCGCGGGCCACGTGCATCGCCTTCTGCCGCACCAATGTAACGAGTTTGCCCGAGTTCTCCTCGCCCGGGTACAGCCGCGCGTGAAACAGCGGCCCGAAGCGCGTCTCGGACCGGAACCACCTGCCGGAGACGACCTCCTCCATGCGAATCGCGTCGGTGGGGCACTGGTAGTAACACAGCGCGCACCCCTCGCAGGCGAGATTGTCCACGCGGTAGGCGTCCGCGCCCGGGATGATGGCGTCAAACCGACAGAGTTCGGCGCACCTTCCACAGGCGGTGCACAGGACCGGGTCAATGACAGCCTTCTTGCCCGATGAGAAATCACCCTGCTCTTGAATGACGGGCGTCAGCACCAGTTCCAGGTTGGAGGCGTCCACGTCGGCGTCCACCATGACAACGTTCCCATTCTGCGAAGCCAGGTGGGCCAGCGCCGCGGCGACCGTCGTCTTGCCGGTGCCGCCCTTGCCGCTGAGGATCACGATTTGCTTCATGCGGCCCTCCCCCGGACGTTCTCGCAGATATGGGCCAGAAGCGCCTCAAAGGCAGGTCGGTACTCCGGCAGCGCGTGGATGAGCGGCACGCCGTCGGAGTAGGCCTCGGCGATGCGCCGATCCAGCGGGATGCGCAGGAGCACCGGGATTCCGGCCTCGCGGCAGAAGACCTCCACGCCCTCGTCGCCGACGCCATCCTTGTTGATGACCACGCCGGTCGGAATCCGCAGCACATCGCGGGCCACCTCCGCGGCCAGTTTCAGGTCGTGCAGGCCGAAGGGCGTGGGCTCCGTAACTAGCAGGGCGAAGTCCGCGCCGCGCAGCGTCTCAATCACCGGGCAGGACGTGCCCGGGGGCGCGTCCAGGATGGTGAGGGTTGCCTCGCGCGCCGGCACCGTGGCAGCCTGCTTTTTCAACTGACGGATCACCGGCGTCGCCATGGCCTCACCCACGTTCAACGTGCCCTGGCCAAACGCCATCTCGCCCGCGCGCCCAAACTCCAGCAAGCCAATGGCGAACGGAATCTCGGAGATGGCATGTTCTGGGCAGTTCACCGCGCAACTGCCGCACCCGTGGCACAGTTCGCGGAACACCATCACCTTTTGGGGGAGCACGGCAATCGCGTGATACTGGCAAACCTTGCCGCATTTCCCGCACAGGGTGCAACGTCCGGCATCCACTTCGGGGATGAGGCTGACCGCCTCAACCCGACGGTTCAGGGTCGGCTTTAGGAACAGGGCTGCGTTGGGAGCCTCTACATCGCAATCCAGGAGCGTAACCTGTCCCTGCTCTGCTGCGGCCAGCGCCAGGCTGGTCGCTACGAGGGTTTTGCCCGTCCCTCCCTTGCCGCTGGCGACTACGATTCTCATTCAGGTTGCTCCTTCGGTTGGTTTGCGGTGCGAAGGGCTTCGCGGCCGACGGCGATGTGCGCCACGCGATCCCCACGCTGGACGCGCCCGCCCTGCAGGACGCGGCAGAACACGCCCTCCTGTCGCAGGAGCGAAACGCCGTGAAAGTCATACGTGTGCGGGGCATCGGGCGGCTTGCCGATCTGGACAACTTCCAGAGTCGCCGGGCCGATGAGGATTCGGTCGCCCACGCGAATGGCGCCGAAGTCCAGCCCCTGGACGGCGAAGTTGTCGGCGAAGCACCCGGGGCGCGCGTCCATGCCGAACTCGTCGCGCGCCCGCAGGATGCTCTCATAGGCGATAAGGCTCACCTCAAACGCGCCAGTGCCCGCGTGGGCGTCGCCCACAAGGCCATGTCCGGCGCGGAGCTCGCCGCTGCCGACGTCAACCTTCGGGTCTGTTCGTCTTGTGCTGGCGCAGACTGCGATGAGAGTGCCCTGGGCCATACGTGCGCGCTCCTCGGCAACCCGTCATTCCCGCTGCATGGTGGTGCCGCACTTGGGGCACTTCATCTGGTAGCACGGCTGCGCCACCTTGTGCTCCACGCGATGGCCGCAGTTGGGGCAGACGCAGGAGCCGCCCGGCCCTGCGCCAGGACGGTTGCCTCCGCCTCTGCCTCTGCCTCCGCCTCCTCCTCGTTGTCCTCTTCCGATAACCATTCTGCTCTCTCCTTTCTAGGCTGGCCTAACCACGCATGGCCAGATCAGCGCCGATCCCTGTGGCAACCTGCGCCCGAGTCGCAGGGCGGCTTGTCGCACCGCTCCTCGCGCCCGCAGCAGGTGCGCCCCGTGGCGCTTTGGGGCTTTCCCATCCGATGATGGGACGCGGATATGCGCTTCTCAAACAAGGGCGTGCTGCAGTTGGGGCACCGCGGGTCCTCGCCCTTGCCCAGCACCAACACCTCAACGGTCTGCTGACAGTTTGGGCAACGATATTCGTAGATGGGCATATCCCCTCCATTCTCTCTGGTGCGGTGTACCCGCACGAGCCTTCAGGACTTGCCCCTGCGCCGACGGCGGAGGCGTCGCGCCTCGTTGGCGGCGCTGCCTGTGCCGGCGGTGCGGCTGGGCGCGCGCGCAGCCAGCCACGTGTCCACGATGCGGGGCAGGATCTCCCGCCCCGCGAAGGCGATGACCGCGCCCACCGCAGGCGCGATGCTTTTCGTCCACGACGCCACGACGCTGCGGGATTGAGACTTTGCGGGCGTCGGGGGCTGCGAGATACCCAGCGGCTGAACCTCGCGGGATCCCGCAGCCTTGACCCCCATAGAAATCGCGCCTTCTGGACATGCGGGGATGCACAGCCCGCATGAGTCGCAAAGCGTTTCGTCCACGTCGGCGTGTCCGCCCGCCACGAACAGTGCGCCTTTCGGGCAGACACCCACGCACGTGCCGCAGCCTGTACAGCGATCATGGCTTATCTGGATCATCGCACCGCTCCTTGGGCGGTAGGGTTGTGGGCACTATCGCCCACCCCGGCCGCCGCCACATCTGCCGCGCCCGGCACCGCCGCCGCGGCCCATACCTCTGCCGCCGCCTCTGCCGATGCCTTGTCCCATGCCTCTGCCAGCCCCTTGTCCCGCGCCCCGGCCTGCGCCGAGACCTGCGCCCCGGCCTGCGGGCCCGCTCACGGTAGTACCGATGATGCGCGGCGCGGACTTTCCGGCGTCGGCGGGCACGGTTGCCTCTCCGGTGTTCTGCAAGTTGCCGGCACGGAACGCTTCCACGGCTTCTCGCACGGTGCCCTGCGCCACGGGATAGACGGCCACGCCTGCCGCGTTCAGCACATCCATCGCATTCGGGCCGACGTTGCCGGTCAACAGGGCCCGTGCGCCCTGCTCTATGATGAACTGCGCGGCCTGGATTCCGGCGCCGCCCGATGCGTCCATTGCGGGATTGGGCACGGCGCTGAATTCCATGGTGTCTGTATCTACGAACAGGTAGAACGGGCAGCGCCCGAAGACCGGGCTGACTGCCGAATCTAGATCGTTTGCTGTAGCACTGACAGCAACCTTCATTGCGGACTCCTTTGTGTCTGAATCGTCGGTCTTGCTAGCGGATGGGGGCGGATCTCACCCCACGGGAACGCGGCATGAGCACCCGCCCCGCTTGTTCTGGCCTACGCGTCCCCTAGGCCCACCTGGGCCCGCGCCCGGCTCCGCCACGGCCTCGGCCGGCGCTGGCGGGGCCCCGGCCCCTGCCGGCTCCACGCCCGCCACGGTTGTAGCCGCGGTCCTCCTCGGCGCGGTGCACGTTCTTGCTGCCGCAGTTCGGGCAGGTCATGGACGCCCCAGGCGTGCCCGTTCCATAGGCCACCTCAAACGTGTGGCCGCAGTCGGCGCAGCGGAATTTTCGCATCGCCATCGTACTCACCTCCTCTCATTTCAGAAAGACCCTGTCATGCCCAGGAGCCGCTCCTGTCCCCATTGACAGGCGGCGGGCATTACCAAATCTGGATTCCAAAGAATGCCGTGATGAACTTGACCGTAACGTACAGGAAGTACAGGCCGAAAATCAGTTTCAGCGTGGCCGGCTTGAACCGCTTGATGATGGCAGCGCCCACCTGCGCCCCAACGATGGTGCCCGCGGCCAGCAGGAGGCCGGTCGGCAAGTCCACAAAGCCCTGCGCCAATTTGATGCCGCCGCCGACTACCGCCAGCGGGATCATCGTCGCCAGGGATGTGCCCATGGTGATGTACACCGGCGCGCCGAACAGGTAGATCAGCCCGGGCACAAGCGCGTACCCGCCGCCCAGCCCCGCGACCCCCGTCGCAATGCCGATGATGAAGCCGAAGACTCCCATTCCCGGGCCGGATGCGGTGATGGCTGTCCCCTCGCGCTTGGGCATGGCGCGCTGCGTCAGCCCCTCATAGGTCATCCGAATCGCGGGCCACAGGAAGATCAGCCCCAGGATCAGCCCGAGCAACTTGGATTGCCCCGACAGCAGGGTGAACAGCCAGGAGCCGAGCAGGACGCCGAGAATGCCCGCCCCGCCAAGCCACAGGAAGGCGCGCTTGTCCAGGTTCCTGCGCACCAGGTGCCCGTAGGCGCCCGACACGGCCGTGAAGATCACGGCGAACAGCGTGGTCCCGACAGCAATGGCCGCTGGATAGCCCATCCAGAAGTGGATGACCGGCAGCATCACACTGCACCCTCCTGTGCCGATCAGCCCTCCGAGCAGCCCCGCGAGAAAGCCCACCACCACCAGGGTGAGGCCCTTTGCCGTGTCCATCACCGACACGCCGGCTGCCGCGCCGGTGCCCGTTGCGATGGCCCACACGGCCAGCGCGACGATGACGAGCAACAGCACCGCGGTGGGAAGTTGCTCGCGCCAAAAGGTGGATGTTTTCGCTGCCATTTCATACCTCCTCGCTATAGAATCGGTTTGGTCTGTTCCTCAGGGACTCGCTTCAGCAATTCGTCAACAGCGGCTTCAAACCCTTCCGGGATGTAGGATTCAATCTCGCCTTCGTCCGACAAGGTCGCGATGCGCGGGTCAATGGGGATTTGCCCCAGCACCGGCACGCCCATCAGGGCCGCGGCCTCGGCGGTGTGGCTGGGGCCGAAGATCTCCAGCCGCTCCCCACAATGGGGGCACACGGCGTAACTCATGTTCTCCACGATGCCCAGCATCGGCACGTGCAGTTGGAGCGCCATCTGCGCGGCCTTCCGGACCACCATGCCCGCCAGTTCCTGTGGCGACGTAACCAGGATGATCCCGTTGAGCGGGAGGCTCTGCATGACGGTGAGCGGCGCGTCGGCGGTTCCAGGCGGCAGGTCTATCAGAAGGTAGTCCAGGTCGCCCCAGAAGACATCGCCCCAGAACTGCTTGATGGCTCCGCCGATGAGCGGGCCACGCCAGATGACGGCGTCGTCCTCGTTGGGAAGGAGCAGGTTGATGGACATGACCCGAATGCCCGTCTTGCTCTTCACGGGCGCGATCCCGATGGGCGTGGCCGAGGGCCGCTCGGAGATGCCCAGAATCTTGGGGATGCTGGGGCCGGTGATGTCGGCGTCTAGGATGCCGACGCGCAGGCCCCTGCGCCGCAGCGCCGCCGCCAGGAGGGCCGTTACCAGCGACTTGCCCACGCCACCCTTGCCGCTCATGATGGCCAGCACATGCTGGATGCGGTTCAGGTGCGCGGCCATTCCCTCTTCCTGCTGGGGGCTGCTCCCCACGGACGCGAAGGCGCGGGCGCGCTCCTCGTCCGTCATCTCTTCCAGTTTCACGTCCACTTTTCCGACGCCGTCCAGGGCCAGGACTGCCTGGCGCACGTCTTCGGCGATGGAGCCCGAAAGGGGGCACGCGAGGGTGGTGAGGGCCAGGGTAACCTCAACCTGGTCGCCCCGAATGTTCACGTTGCGCACCATTCCCAACTCGGTGATGCTCTTCTGCAACTCGGGGTCCATCACGTTGTCCAGGGCTGCAATGACTTGCTTCTCGGTAACCACGCTATTCCTCCACGATAAGAATCGGATTTGCCGGCCACTCATTGCGTAATGCAACTAAATGCAATTTGCGAATAGTATACACCTACCTCTGCGAGTTGTCAAGTTCAGCCCGACGCTGAAGCGCCGGGCTGAAGGGGCGAAGCCCTGCGGGCTGGGGTTATCCACGAATAACACGAATCTACGCGAAGGGTCTTGCGCCCGACGCTGGAGCATCGGGCTGAAGGGGCGAAGCCCTGCGGGTGCATGTCCGGCCGTAGGGGCGACCCGCGGGTCGCCCCTACGCGGTGCGCCTCCCCGCGCGGTGGGCAAACCTCACCCCCTCGTTCCCCCTCTCCGCCGGCGGAGAGGGGGACGGCCGAAGGCCGGGGGTGAGGTGCGTGGCCCGCGAGCGCCCCTCACCCTAGCCCTCTCCCGGCGGGAGAGGGGACGGCGTTTGTGCTCGCGTACCCCCTTCTCGCCCTGCCTGCGGGGAGAGAAGGGGGCCAGGGGGATGAGAGGGGTAACCCCCGCGCGCGGCATGCCCGCGTGCCGCCCGACGCTGGAGCATCGGGCTGGGACCATCCACGAATAACACGAATCTACACGAAGGGTATTATGCCCGACGCTGAAGCGCCGGGCTGAAGGGGCGAAGCCATGCGGGTGCATGTCCGGCCGTAGGGGCGACCCGCGGGTCGCCCCTACGCGGTGCGCCTCCCCGCGCGGTGGGCAAACCTCACCCCCTCGTTCCCCCTCTCCGCCGGCGGAGAGGGAGACGGCCGAAGGCCGGGGGTGAGGTGCGTGGCCCGCGAACGCCCCTCACCCTAGCGGCGTTCGTGCTCTCCTGCGGAATCACATCTGGACAAAAACAAAAGGGCACCGGTGGGAGTGCCCTTTCTCTCATACGCGGGCTGCCGGAGCCTATCCCATCCGGCCCCGCGATTTGAGGCTTTGGTAGCGGATAGCGGTCAGCATTCAGCGGTCAGCGAACAGCAGTCCTCTATCAACAACTCGTCTGCCGCCTCGTTTCTGACCGCTGTCTGCTGATGGCTGACGGCTGTCTGCTGATGGCTAGCGGCTAGCGGCTAACGGCTGCACGTTATTCCCGAAACCCGCTCCCGGCCGCGCCAGGCGGGACCAGGATCACCTCCGTTGTTCCGGCCACCTGCAGTACGGAATTGGTGTAGAACACCACCCGCACGTTGATGACCACATAGACTCCATCCTTCAGTTTGCCCTGCCACACGATGGAGTCGCCGGCCTTGCGGTAGGGGTAGCCCTCTATGCCGTCCAGTTCGGCGCCCTTGTCGGCTTTGCCTTTGTACGTAACCAACGAGCCTGGGATTCTCTTGCCCTTGTCCACGGTGTAGGTAACGATGGCGCGATAGCGCAGGGGAGCCTCCGGGATGTTGGGCACCGCCTGAGGCGCGGGCTTGGAGATCGTCAGCGTGGCCGAGCCGAGGATATGGCATGTGGTCTCGGTGTACCAGACGACGCGGCCCGAGAAGTCCATCTTGGCGTTCGCCACCGGCTTGCCCGACCAGTTCAGTGAGTCGCCCTTCTGCTTGTAGGCATCCTGGCCGTCAATGGTCAGGCGCGCGCCCCTGTCGGTTTGGCCCACGTAACGGATGCCGGTGCCGGGCAGGTAGTCGCCCGCGGCCACGCCCATCTCGTAGGGCGCCACGTACACCAGGTCGCCCTCCTGGGCGGGCTTGCACCCGGGCGCCATCACGATGCCCAGGATCAGAATTAGGATGGCCCACTTTCTCATGTATCTCCTCCCCGCGCAACCGTGCGCCCCTGCTCACTCCTCCCCAAGGTAGCGTTCAAAGAACTCCAACACCTTCTGCTTGTACGCCTCTGGTTCCACCTCGTCCACGTTGCGGTGGCCTGCGCCGGGCACAACCCACAGTTCTTTGGGATCGCCGGCCGCCGCGAACATGGCCCGCACTTCCTCGGTGGATGTGTACGGGTCCTGCTCACCATGGATCAGCAACAGCGCCCGGGGTGCGAGTTTGCTGGCCCAGAGGCCCGGGTCGGCTTCCTCCAGGTCTGCCCCCAGCCGCCACCCCGCCGCGCTCACCGCCAGGCGCGCCAGGGGCTTGGCGATTCCGCCTGGGATGCCGCGCTCGCGCATCCCCTCGTAGATGGCATCCCGCAGCCAGACGAAAGAGCCATCGGCGACGACGGCGCGAATCTCCTGCGCCAGCGGCGCGCCGCTGATGGCCACCGCCCCGCCCATGGAGAAGCCCAGCGCGCCGATTCGGGTGTAGCCCCGCCCCAGCAAGAACCTCTCCGCCGCGAGCAGGTCGCGCCGCTCAAAGTACCCCATGCTGACGTGCCGGCCGCCGCTGCGCCCGTGCCCCCGAAAGTCAAACATGAGCACCGAGATGCCCCGTTCGTGGAACCAGGGCGCGTACTTCAGGTCCGGATCCATGCTTCCCGCGTGTCCGTGCAGGAAGATCACGGCGCGCCGCGCGTCCTGGGCCGGTATCAGCCAGCCCCGCAGCGGGATGCCGTCCTCGCTTGTAAAGGTAACCTCTTCGTACTCCAGGCCGTACTCCGCCGGGTTTGCCGTCCTGTCGGGCCGCCTGCGCCGCACGATCTGATCCGATGCGTACCAGACCGCCGCCGCGATGGCGATGACGATGACGGCAAGTGCAGCCAAAGCCGCGATCATCTGTCCTCACCTCGTTCTATGTGCAAGACGTGTACCAACCGCGAAGGTTCCAGCGCGAACGCGAGAACGACGCCCGCGCCGATGCTCAACACCCCGAACGCCGCCGCCATTAGGCCGGTGGCCCACGCCGACCCCGCCGCCGTTTGCAGCGCCGCCGCCACGATGGCGAGCACGTTCCAGGTGCTGTGGAGCGCGACGGCGAGCGCCAACCCCAGCGCGAAGCGGCCTGGGCGTCGCCGCCGCAGCCACTCCCACAGCCCCCACGCCGTGAGGGCTGCGGTGCTCGCGTGGATGAGCATGGCGCCGACGCGCAGGATCGCGATGCCGGCAACCGCGCCCGAGAAGGGGTCGGCGAAGGCGGCCTCATAGACGCTGAACGTTACCCCTCCCGCGATGCCCCACGCCAGAGCCTGGGCGCGGCTGGGCCGGTGCGCCAGGGCCAGGGCGCCCACGGCCAGCAGTTTGCCGATCTCCTCTATGATGGGCACGAAGCCCGCCATGAGCACAAGGAGAAACGCCAGCACCGCCGGCTGGCGCAGGAACTCGCCGCTGGCGATGAACGACGGGTCGGAGAACTGCTCCCCCATTTGTTCCATCTGTTGCGCGCCGCCAGGCAGCAGGGCCAATGCGATGCCTACCATCAGCACAAGCCCCACCAGCGCGAGTATCTCCCAGAAGACGCTCCACGCCAGCGAGACGGTGAGCGTGGCGCTGACCTGGGCGGCCACCTGCCGCCAGGTGGGCGGCTCGTCGGCGCCGGCCAGTCGTCGGCTCACGAACGCCAGGAGCGCCATCCCGGGCAGGAGCGCGGCGAGAACCTTCATCAGGCCGGCCGCGGGCGCGTCCGAGGGCGTCGCCGCGATGAGGATGACCGTCAACGCCAGGAGCGCCACCCAGGCCCACGGGCGCGCCAGGCGGAAGGGCGACGACGGCCGCCCGCGCAGGCCGCGCACGCCCTGGACGATGAACCAGGCCCCCAGCAGCGCGCTCAACCCCGCCAGCCCCGCCCAAAGCCACGTGAGGTCGCCGAGGTACGTGCCGTTGTAGGCCGACGCGAGGGCCAGGAGGCCCACGACGACAAGCGGCGTGAACACCGACGCCGCGCCCACCACGATCATTCCGACAAAGCCGATGGTTTTCAGCGTGTTGTTGCCCAAGCGCACCTCACAGTCTCGGGACGCGCTCGTTCGCGCCCCGTTTTTGCATCAGCATGTCCAGTATAGCAACGGCGGCGGCTTTGTCCAGCGGCTCGTTGTTGTTGCCGCACTTGGGGCTTTGCACGCAGGACGGGCAGCCATCCTGGCAGGGGCAGCCGGCGATGGTCTTGCGCGTGGCTTCCCACAGCCGTTCCAGCATCTGGAATCCCTTTTCCGCGATGCCCACGCCGCCCGGATGCCCGTCGTAGATGAAGACCTGGGCCAGGCCCGTGTCCTCGTGGCACGGCGTGGACAGCCCGCCGATGTCCAGTCGGTCGCACATGGCGAAGAGCGGCAGCAGGCCGATGCTCGCGTGCTCCAGCGCGTGGAGACCGCCCGCGAAATCCAGCCCGGCCCGCGCCACCTGCTTCCTGATCTCCTCGGGGACGGTGAACCACAGGGCCGAGGTTACGAATGACTGGGGCGGCAGGTTCAGCGGCACGTTGTCCAGCACCGTCTCCGTGTACTGCTGCACCCGCTTGTACCCGATGACCTGCTGGGTAACGCGCACCTGGCCGTAGTAGGCGTCGCACGTGGAGAAATGCCGCGCCTGCCACGAGCGCACGATGCGCACGTCGTTGATCTCGCGCGGCGTGGTGTAGTAGTCCACGTCCACCGGGCGAACGTAGGCCGTCTGCGTGTCCAAATCCAGGCGCGTTACCAGGTACGTCTCGCCCTGGTGCAGGTACACGGCCCCGGGGTGGATGCGGAACATGGCCGTGGCGCTATCAACCTGCTCCAACATGCGGTAGTTGTTGCTCTCGTCCAGGAGGGCGAACATGGAGCCGGAAATGGAGCGGATGTTGACGCGCTCCGCCGGATAGCGCGCCCCGGCGACAAACCACCGGTTGCTGCGATACTCCAGAACGCCCTGCCGCTCCAGTTGGGCCATGGCTTCGGCGAACGTGGGGCCGAACACGCGCTCGTCGTCGTTGGTCAGCGGGCGCTCATGCGCGGCGCACGGCAGGTGTTGTTGCAGCAGGTACAGGTAGCTGGGGTCAATCAGCGCGTGTTCGGGGCTGCGCCCGAACAGTTCCTTGGGCTCGCGCATGAAGTATTGATCCAGCGGGTTGTCCAGGCCGATGAGGATGGAGAGCGAGTCCTTCTTGCCGCGGCCCGCGCGCCCCGCCTGCTGCCAGACGCTGGCAATGGTGCCCGGGTAGCCGACGGTAACGGTCGCGTCCAGCGCGCCCACGTCCACGCCCAGTTCCAGCGCGTTGGTGGCGGTTACGCCCAGCAGCCGACCGTGAAACAGCCCTTGCTCAATCTCGCGCCGCTGCTCGGGCAGGTAGCCGGCGCGATAGGCGGAAACGCGCGACGTCAGGTCGGGTCGCGTCTCTCCCGGCGCCTCGCGGGCGTAGCGCAGGATGAGTTCCGCGATCTTGCGCGTCCGCGCGAAGGTGATGTTGCGGATGCCGTGCTGGACCATCTCGGCGAACAGGAAGGCCGCCTCCGCGTTGGCGCTGCGCCGAGCGACCATGGCCCTGTCCAGGAAGGGCGGGTTCCACAGCAGGAATTCCTTGCTCATCTGGGGCGAGCCGTCGTCGTCCACCACGACGACGTCGTCGCGGCCGGTGAGGCGACAGGCGTGTTCGCCCGGGTTGGCGATGGTCGCCGAGCACAGGATGAATTGCGGGCGCGCGCCGTAGAACTCGCACACCCGCAGGAGCCGCCGCAGGACGCAGGCCACATGCGACCCGAAGATGCCCCGATAGATGTGGGCCTCGTCAATGACGACGAACCGCAGGTTGGCGAAGAAGCGGCTCCACAGCCCGTGGTTGGGCAGGATGCCCACATGGAGCATGTCGGGGTTGGTGAGGATGATGCTGGCGCGCTGCCGAAGCCGAGTCCGCGCTCCCTGCGGCGTATCGCCGTCGTAGGTGCCGAACGCGGGGCCGCCCAGTTGTTCGGTGAGTTGGCGCAGGGCGCGCAGTTGATCCTGGGCCAGCGCCTTGGTGGGGAACAGGTACAACGCGCGGGCCTCGGGCTGGTTGAGGATGGCTTCCAGCACGGGCACGTTGTAGGCCAGGGTCTTGCCGCTGGCCGTGGACGTGGCGAGGATGACATCCTCCCCTGCGCGCGCGGCGTTGATGGCCTGCGCCTGGTGCGTGTACAGTCGCGACGCGCCAATCTCGGCCACGGCGCGCTCCAGGGGCTTCGGGAGCGGGCGGTCCAGTTGCCCGTACCGCGCCGGACGCGCGGGGATGTGCTCCTGGTGCACGATCTGCCCGCGGTAGAATGGGAGACTCTTCAGATGGTCAATGAACTCTCGGCTGTTCACAGCATCCAACGGCAGTCGCAGGTGTGCGCGGATGAGCGCAGAAAAACAAGGTCCGATGTGAGTTTACCCGCGTTTTCCCGCGGGCGCAAGTTGCGGGAGGCTGCGCTCAGTCGTGGATGACGACGAGGGTGCCCGTGCCCCAGGCGCTGTTGGCCCCCGGCGGCACGTAGGGCGTCGTCCACTCAAACAGCCACTTGGCGTCGGCTATCTTCAGGTTGATGCACCCGTGGCTCATGGGGTGGCCGAAGTTGTTGTGCCAATAGGCCCCGTGCAGGCCATAGCCCTTGTAGAAGTACATGATGTAGGGCACGTTGGGCAGGTAGTAGCCCGGGCCCGACATGGGCGCGCTCCGGTACTTGACGTAGATGTTGAAGCGGCCCTTGACGGTGGGCGTGGCCGGCAGGCCGGACGAGATGACCGCCCAGTACACCGCGCGGCCGCCCTCGTAGGCCACCAGCCGCTGCGACGACAAATCCACGTCAATCCACTTCTCGCCGGCCCCAACCTCGGGGGGCGGCGCTGCCGTGGGCTGCGGGCGGCGCGTCGGCGTGGGCGGCACGGGCGTGGCCGTGGGCGTGGGGGTGGGCGTGGGCGTCTCGGTAGGCGTGGGGGTTGGCGTATCGGTGGGCGTGGGTGTGGGCGTCTCGGTGGGCGTGTTCGTCGGCGTCGGCGTGGGCGTCTCGGTGGGCGTGTTCGTGGGCGTGAACGTGGGCGTGGCCGTCGGCGTCTTGGTGGCGAACACCGCCTCCCAGGCCTGCGCGGGCCAGTCGGTCTGCGTCCAAATCAGGCCCGCGCCGAGGACGACCAGGAGCGCGGCCAGAATCCACCCCACGTACCGCGGCACGCCTCGCGCGGGGCGCACGACCGGAGCCGCCGCGACAGGGCGAACGGGACTCGCGGCGCGCTGGCTGGGCTGGCCGGCGTTGGGCGCGCGCTTTCTGGCCCAGCGCAGGGCCGCCCGCGCCCTCGCGTTGTGCGGGTCCAACTGCACGGCGCGCCCGATGTACCGCAGGCTGTCCTCGGGCCTGTCGGCCAGCGCGCCCATCCACAGGAGCGCCTCTACGTTGTCGGCGTCGTCGGCAAGGATGGCCTGGAACAAGGCTCGCGCCTCGTCCCTGCGGTCAGCGGTGGCCAGGGCGACCGCTTCGGCAAGGCGCGGGTCGCCTGCGCCGCTCGCGCCGCGGCGCTTCGCATTCGTCGGCTGGTCAGACATGTCTCCTCTCGGCATTGGCGGCAACGTGAGACAATCTTACTCTATCACGGCCACGCTTGCAAATGCCATGCCAGGCTGGGTAGTGTATGCATTGCGGTGGAAATGGTCAGACCGATGAGCGGTAGCATGAAACGCATGGAGGGCAGGTTTCCATACCTGCCCCCTGTTTCCGGCGGCTATGGAAAGCCGCCCTACATGTCTGTGCGTTGTGCCGCCAACCCACTGCGGGCGCAGGGGGAGGGCGCGAACGACACGAAAGACGCGGAAGTCGTTTCGCGTTCTCACACAAAGACACGAAGACACAAAGGGGATAGGGCTGCGGAGCGCGAAAGGCACGAAAGATGCGGAAGTCGTTTCGTGCCTTTCGTGGTGCTTCGTGGGTTTCGTGCTCCAGGCGTTGTCCCTGCCACTGCGTGGCATTCGGCATCCCGCGACGGCGAGTGGGACGTTTGGATCGCGAGAGGCGTTTAGATCGCGAAGGACGCGAAAGGGCGCGAAAGGCGCGAAAGACGCGGAAGTCGTTTCGCGTTCTCACACAAAGACACGAAGACACAAAGGGGATAGGGCTGCGGAGCGCGAAAGGCACGAAAGATGCGGAAGTCGTTTCGTGCCTTTCGTGGTGCTTCGTGGGTTTCGTGCTCCAAACGTGCTTCGTGTTCCAGGCGTTGTCCCTGGCACGCCAAGCCAGCGCGCGCCTGGAATACCCCATGGGCAGGTGCGGCAACCCGCCCATGGGCGCAACGCGTGGTATTCAGATGGCAGGCGCAACCGCAGGGCCGATGTCTATACCGGCGCCAGCGTGCCGGCGAAGATCTGCCATGCCAGCGCCGTCTTCGCCAGCAGGCTCAGGACGATGAACATGCGCTCGCCGAACAGGTAGTCCTTCCACGGCCCCACCTTCTTGTACTGCAGGAACATGTTCACGGCGAAGATGTTGAAGAACACGAAGATGGTGGGGATGATGGCGTACACAAAGGCCGGTGGCTTTGCGTCGCCCGAATTGACCGCGCCCAGGAAGTACATCGTGATCACAATCCAGGGAATGATCCCCGCGAAGCACCCGAAGATGAACGCCGTCCAGTTCACGCGCTCCTTGCCCTCGTTGTGCAGTTCCATCATGATACCAAACAGGTTCATGGTGGCGTTCACGCCGAAGATGAGGATGAGCGCGCCCAAATCCCACAGGCCCACCAACATGCCGATGAGGACGATCATCCACGAGGAACTCAGCGCGTACTCGTAGAAGCGCGCCGGGTTCATCTTCCGCTCCAGGTGGCTCACGTACCACTTGTAGCCGAAGGTGGACAGGGAGAAGTGGGCCACCGCCGAAAGCAGCAGGAAGATGGCCACCGCCGGCCCGAACGGCAGGTTCACGAACAACTTGGGGTCAGGCGTCAGAGAGAACGTGGCGCGGTCAAACTTCAGGAAATTGGTGAAGATCGGGTAGGTGGTGTCGTTGCTGATGAGGATCATCAGCACGCCCTGGATCAGGTGTAGGAACCCCATCGCCAGGTTGAACCGGCGCAGGCCCCTGTAGGTTTGTTCGGGGGTTTTGTTGCTCATGGCGTCTCCCTCCATAGGATTTTTTCAGAGTACATTTGAGTAGAACCTACAATTCATTATACAGGACAACGCGCCGTCTGTCAAATGCGACTTGTTCAGTCCACTTCGCGCGGGTGTAGCCAGTGGGCCGGTGGGGAATGTTGGGGCGCCCTACCTGGCCAGCATCATCGCCGCCAGCGCGGTAACCTCTCCGGTGGTGGCCAACTTGTACGGGTCCAGCGTGTCGGGCGCATCCTGCGGGGTGTGGAGATACTCGGCGTTGGGCCAGAACAGGAGCACGGCGGGGACGCCCCTATCGCGGAAGGCCGCGTGCGTGTTGCCGCCCTTGTACCCTTCGGGCGACACGCGCCGGTCCAGCAAGTCGGCGGCCAGGCGCAGGTTGAACAGGAGCGTCGCCTCCAGCCCATCCTTCTCGCCTTCCAGGTTCAGGTAGTAACTGCGGGCCGCGCCTACCGTGTCCAACTCCAGGACGCCCATCATCTCGTCCAGGGGCACGATCGGCTGGTCGGCGTAGAAGCGCGAACTGGCAAGCCCGGCCTCCTCCGCGCCCCAGGCGACGAAATAGATGGGCCGCGACGGGCGGAATCCGCTTTCGGCCAGCACCCGCGCCACTTCCAGCATGACGGCCACCCCCGAGGCGTTCTTGTTCGCGCCCGGGTACTGCGTTCCGTCGGGCGCGGCGCCCACGCCGTCGTAGTGCGCCCCGATGATCAGCGGCCGGGCGTCCGCGCGTTCGCCCGGGAGGACGCCGACGACGGTCAGGGCTTGCGCGGCCTGGGGCGCGCTGTACGGGACCGTCAGTTGCGCCCGCAGGCGGAGCAGGAGCGCGTGGGGGGCGTTGTTGGCCTCGTAGGGCGTCAGCCCTGCCATCTTGATCATCTCGCGCCAGGCGCTCTCCTGAATCTGCGCCACAGGGATGGTCGTCGCGTCCAGCCCTTGGCTCGGGACGGTGCGCTCGCGCATGTTCAGCGCGGCGTCCTTGACCACCAGGATGAGGCCGCCCGCGCCGTGGGCCAGAGCCGCCTCGGCCTCTGCTGCCGGCTCGGCCGTCTGGTACTTGAGCGCGATGCGGCCGCCGAGGCGCACGCCCTCGGGGAATCCCTTGGGCAGCCACACCAGGTCGGACGCCACATCGCCGCCTCCGGCGCATCCGCCCGCCGCCTCGCGGAAATCCACGCCATAGACCAGCGCCACCTCGCCGCCGGTAACGGTCTGGCTGAAGCGGAGCACGGGCACGGCTGTGAGTTCCGCATAGGCGACCGGAACGGCCTGGAAGAAAGAGCCGTCGGTCGCGCCAGGCTGCAGGCCGAGCGCCTGCATCTGTTCGGCAATCCAGCGGGCGGCGGCCTCGGCACCCGGGCTTCCAGCCCTGCGGCCCGCGTACTCCGGCGACGCCAGGCGGCGCACGATGTCCAGCGCGCGGTCGGCGCTGAAGCCCTGGGCCGCCCGCACCAGTTCCGGCGGCACGCCCCCCAGCCGCACCGCCGCCTGCCACTGCGGTTCCCACTCGGAGAACGGCATCCGCGCCGCCACCGAGAACGCCTGCGCGAACCCGCGCCCCTCGCCCAGGCTCCGGAGCAGGCGGTGCAGGCTGTCCATCCCGAACTGGCGCACGAATTCGTCCACGAACATCCAGGACTGGCCGTAGTACAGGGTCGTGTCCTGTTCGTTGAGTTCGGCGTAGGTGGGCATGTTGGCCCAGTCCAGCAGTTTCTGCGTGCGTTGCGCCTCGCGCACGGCGGACACATAGCGCGTCTGGAGCGAGGCGGCCGACTCCGGGGCCGCGCGCATGGTCTCAAACACGGCCACGCCCTCGTGCAGCCATTCCAGGTCAACGCCCAGGTCAAACAGAACGCGGTGCGTGAACTCGTGGGCGATGACGCTCGCGAAATCCATCCCCTTGGCGCCGACCCACAACTTGATCGCCTCGCCCGGCTCGTACCAGCCTTTGGCCCACGACGGCACGGATGGGAGAATGGATGCCAGCATCACGGCCTGGTCGTCGTACAACTTGATTTCGGTGGGCGACGCGGGCGCGTGGGCCAGGTCGTCCGTTACCTGCGCGTAGGCCCGTTCGGCCGCATTCAGCACCGACAGGGCCGTCTCCCGCGTCGTGGGCGCGGCGTACTTGACCACGAAGTGCTCGCCCTGCTCCACGGTCCAATCGGGCCCGGCCAGCACCCAGCGGTCGCCCGCTCGGATGAATCGTGCCAGGTAGGACGCCTGTACCGTCTTGCTGCCGTCTTTGAGCGTGGCGGCGGTCTCCAGGTTGGCTAGCGCGCCCCGCTCGTCCAGCGCGACGAGTTGCGCCTTCAGCGCGTGGGCGCTCACGGGGTGCCTGGCCAGATCGTCAAACCAGTGGCCCTCTTCGGCCAGGAACGCGGCGTCGTCGGGGTTCACGGTGGCTAGGAATGCGGCCTTGTCGCCGGCCTGGACTGCCTGCTCGCGTTGGCGCAGCACTTCGTCTATGCCCGCGCGCGCCTGGGTCAGCGGGGCGAGCACCGCGGATTCCCACGCCTGGGCGAACGCTTCGGGCGTCGTGCCCAGGGCGGCGAAGGCCCCCTCTTGCGTTCCCGTGCGGCCCCAGGCCGCGCAGAACTTCCGCAGGCCGTCCGTCCCGTACGTTTGCATGAAGAATTCGGTCAGGCTCCAGGCCACGGCGGCGCTCCGGCTGTCCAGGGCCTCGGCCGTGAGGGTGAGCACCTGCTGGGCCGAGACCGTGCCGTCCAGCAGGGGCGTCATCTCCAGTGACAGGGCGCGCCTTGCGTCGGGGTCGCCGGCCGTCTCCACCCATTGCACGAGGCCGAGGCCGAGCCACGTTCCTTGGCGCAAGGGCATGCCCAATTCCGCGCGCACCATGTTCACGGCCGTGGGCGTGAGGGTTTCGGTCCGCGAGATGTGCCACCCCGGGAGGGGCGAGTAGGCGGCCGTGCCCGCGCCGGCCAGCCACGCGAAGGTGTTCGCGTCGGGGTACACCGTTACGGTAACGGGCTGCGGATTGCGCAGGCCGAGCGCGAGGGCTGCGCGGAGTCGCGCTTGGGCCAGGCGGTTGGCCCATTCCGCATCGCTCTCGCCCTGCCGCACCATCTGCACGGTCATGGCGGGCGCCTGGACCGCGGCGGCAACGGGCCAGGTGGCGTACCAGTCGGCTCCGCGGCGCACCATCTGGGCCGGATACGAGGCGAGCACCGTTCGGCGTCCGTCCTTGTCCACGGACTCGGCGGTGATTTCGGCCCGGGCCTTGTCGCCCGACACGATCAGGCTGCTCACAGTGAGTGTGTAGCCCTGGCGGGCGTCCGCGGGCCGCGTGGCCAGCCAATCCAGCCCGGCCTGGAGCAGAGCGGGGTCAGCGGGGTCCAGCGTGGCGGCATAAGCCTGGGCGTCTCCGGCGGCGATGGCGCGGGCCTGGGAGTCCAGCAGGGCGCGCAGCCGCGGCCCCACCGTGGACAGCGCCATGGCCGCGTGCGAGGCAATGGCGCCGGCCTGGCGCAGGCGTTCGGGCTGGAGCGTTTCGGGCGTGTCCTGCGGCGTGTGGTAGTGTGGCACGTCGGCGTTGTCCCAGATGAGGAGCGCCGCCGGGACGTTGGCGCGCAGGAAGGCGGCGTGGTCGCTCCCGCCCTGGAAGGACACCTCGCCCGTGTTGACGTTGAAAAGCGCGGCGCTGGCCTGCAACTGCCGCCCCACGGCGTTGTCGGAGCCGTCCAGCGTCAGCACGCCATCGGACGCCAACCCCACCATGTCCATCTGGATCATGCCGAGGGTGGCGGTCAGCGGATAGCGCGGGTTTTGCACGTAGTGCTCGGCGCCCAGCAGCCCCTGCTCCTCGGCGTCCCATGCGGCAAAGAGCACCGTGGCGTCGGGGACGAAGCCGGCCTGTTGCCAGGAGCGCGCGATTTCCAGCAGGGCGGCCGCGCCCGATGCGTTGTCGTTGGCGCCGCGGTAGATGTCGCCGTTGGCGTCGCTGCCCAGGTGGTCGTAGTGCGCGCCGATGATGACTACCCTGTCGCGCAGGTTGGGGTCGCGGCCCGGCAACACGCCCAGGACGTTTCGGGCCTGCGCTTCCCCTGGCTCGTTGAGGTGAACTTCAAAGTGCGCCTGCACGTTGAGTTCCACGGGGCGATACAGCAGGGACAGGTCGTCCAGCGTGTAGCCGCTGTCGCTCAGGAGCGCCTGGGCCACCTGGGGCAACACCAGAAGCGTGGGCAAACTGTCGGGCAGGTAGTTGGGCTGGCGATACGTGCGGATGCGGTCCACGCGGCTCTCGGCTTCGGTGAGCAGAATCAGCCCGCTGGCGCCGTGCTCCAGGGCCTGGCGGTACACCTCGTCGCTGGCCGAGAACTTGCAGAAGGCGATTTGCCCCGCCACGTCCGCGCCGCGAAAGTCCTCTGCGCGGCACTCGTTGACCCAAATCACGCGGCCGTCCGCCGTTCCGCCGCCGGCGTAGCCGCCCCAGGCGAAGGCGAAGTCCTTGCGGTACGCGAAGTCGTCGTACACGACGCCGGCGGTGGTGGTGAAGACGAACGTCGGGACGGCGGTGATTTCGGCGAAGGGGACGGTGAAAGGCTGGAAGTAGCCGTCGGTTCCCGCTGGCTGGAGGCCGAACTCCTGGAACTTCTGGGCGATGTAGTCGCCCGCGGCGCGCCCGCCGCTTGTTCCGGGTTGGCGGCCGCCCAACTCTGGCGCGCACAATGCTTCCACGAAGTCCATCGCCTGCTCGGCGTCAAACATGCGCGCCACGGCCAGGAAGTCGCCGCCCGCCACGGCCGGGCCAGGCTCGCGCGCCACGGGCTGTACGGCGGGCGTCTCCACGGGGGCGGGCGTGGGCTTGCCCGGCGCGGGCGTCGCGGTGGGGCGAGGCTTGCCGGCGACGGCTGTCGGGGCCGCGGCCATGGGCGCAGCCGGACGCCGGAGCGCCTGCGCTCCCGCCCAGATGAGCCCTGCTTCCGCGACGAGCAGCGCCGCGATGAGGGCGATGAGTGCGTTTCGGTTGAGGTTGCGTAGTCGGTTCATCATGTCAGCCTTTGGCTCTCCGCCATCAGCCATTAGCCATTAGCCATTAGCCTTTGGCCTATAGCCATTAGCCTGGCTTATGTCGGCCGTTGGCTAATGGCTATAGGCTAATGGCTCCCGGGTCTCCACACGGCCAGGCCCTCCAGGCCCGGGCTGTCGGGAAACGCGAACACGGCGCCGGTTCTCGTGTCCAGAATCCACAGGTTTCCGTCGGGCAGCGAGCCTGTCCCCAGCCAGAACAGCGAGTAGGAAAGATACGCCCCATCGGGAGACCACGCGATATCCTGCGGCGAGGACTGGCGGTCGCCCATGATCGGGAACACGGTGGCCGTCCCGTCTTCTACCTTGTAGATGTACAACACATATGCGGCCTGGCTGTCGTCCCAGACGGCTGCCGCCAACCGCGCGCCGTCGGGAGACCAGGCGAAATCCATGACGTACCCCCGATCCAGAAGCGCGTAGGCGCCTGTGCCATCGGGCCGCACCAGCCGAACCCCGTTGCCCTTTTCGGTGTCGGTGTACGCCAGCCACTCGCCCGTCGGCGACCAGCGCACCCGCGTCGCATCCGAGGCAACAGGCGACAGCGTGCGGTTGGCCACGTTGTACACCCAGGCCGCGATGGGAATGGGCGCGCTCTCCGGCAAAGTCGGCGCGCGCCCCGGAGGGACGCTGACAACCCCCATGTACGCGCTCAGGGCCAGCGACTGGCCATCGGGCGCCCAACTCACGCTGGTCGCGCTGACGGTGGGGGTGAGCGGGTGGGTCTCGGTGGCCAGGGTGGCCACGTTCACGATGACCAACTCGCTGGTGATGGGGCCGCCCTCTCGGCCGGGGAGCACCGTGCGCAGCCAGGCGACGCGCCGCCCGTCGGGCGACCAGGCCGGTTCGGCCCATCCAAGCGCCGACATGTCGCCGATGCGCCGCTCTACGGGCTTGTCTCCCTCCAGCGTCAGGAGGTACACGCCGCTATCTGGGCTTCGGCCGCCCCCAGTGGCGGACTGCGCGGAGATGCGCACGAAGGCCAATTGCCGGCCATCGGGCGACCACGCGGCCCAAGCCTCGTGTTCGGGCGTCTGGGTCAGCGGCCGTATGTTCTGCCCCGCCGCGTCTGCCAGGAACAAGTCCAGGTTGCCCTCGGTGCCGATGGCCGCGTAGGCGATTTGCCGCACGCCCTGCGCCTCCGACGCGGGCCGCAGCCACAGGTACGCGACGGCCGCGGCGCTCAGGAGCACGCACGCCCCCAGCGCCACGACGATGCGGGCGAGGAGGGTATTCAGTTTGTCTGGCGGTCTTTCATTACTCATGAGCCATTAGCCTTTGGCCGTTAGCCATTAGCCGTTAGCCCCTTGCCGTCGGTCAATGCCAACGGCGAAAGGCTATCGGCTAAAGGCCATCGGCTAGTAATGATACTGCCTGCTGGCCGTGATGAGGGCCAGGTTGACGATCTGGCCCACCTTGCCGATGGCCGCCGCCCGTGCGTCATCGGGCGCGCCGCTCCGGAAGGCCGAGGGCCCCGCATTCCAGGCCAGCGTCGCCGACCTCTCGGCCAGTTCCTTGCAATAGGCGTGCGCGCAGGCGCTTCCCCTCGCAATGGGAGCGCCTGTAACCTGGGCGCTGCGCTCCAGCAGGCCGCCCAGGGTGCTGCTTTTCGCGTCCACGAGGAGATCGCCGTCGGCCGCCCCCACGCTGCCCAGGTGGATCACCGCGTTGCGTTCCAGCGAACGGTAGGGCGTGAACTCGGCCAGGTATGTTTGCGCGCCGGACGTGTCGGAATACCCCGCCGCCCACGCCGCAAAGAGCACGGTGCGGCGCGGCTTGAACTGCTCGGCCTGCCACAGGCGGGCGATTTCCAGCAGGATGCCCACGCCCGCGGGGCCGTCGCTGGCGGTGAGGAACGGGCGACCCGGGTCAGGCTCGGGCATGTCGTAGTGGGTGGACACCAGGAGCGCCTCCTTGTCCAGCGACGTGTCGTTCCCCGGCAGGATGCCCAGGACGTTGTAGCCGGTCCGCTCTTCCGGTTGGCCCAACTCCACGCGCACGCGCACCTGCACGGCCAGCGGCTGGGCGAACCAGGGGCGGTCGGCGGATGACGCGGCGAATTCGTCCACCTGCGCCTGCAGGTCGGCCACGGTGTAGCCCGCCAATTGCAGCAGGCGGTCGGCTGCCTCGGGTCGCACGTGCAGGATGGGGAAGGTAGGCTTCTCCATGAAGCCGGGCTCGCCCGCCGCCCAGTCGGTGTGCGGCGCGGCGTCCTCGGTGATGACGAGGATGGCCCGCGCGCCGCGAATCAGCGCCTCGGTATCAAACGCGGTCGGCATGTTCTTGGCCAGAACCACCGCCACCTGCCCGCGCAAGTCCAGCCCCCGGAACTGGGCGTAGGGCACGTTCTGGCGGGCGAAGCCGACGAAAGTCAGGGGGGCATCGGCGCTGCCCGACCCGCCGTGGCGGTACACCTGCTCGCCGAAGTCGGCCCCGTGCGCCAGAGCCACGGTCTGCCCTGCGGCCTCGGCTTCCAGCACGGGCACGCTTCGGCGCGGCGCGACGACGCGGGTTACCGGCTGCAGGTAACTCTGGCCGCCCGCCGCGGGCAGGATGCCGCACGCTTGCATCTGCGCCGCGATGTATTCCGCCGCGGCTTTGGCCCCCTCGGTGCCGAAGCCCGGGTTGGCCTGCTGGAGTTCCACGATGCGCGCCGCGTGCTGTTGGGCGCTGTCGGCGTCAAACTGGCTGGCCAGTTTGGCGTAGGACACGCCGGGGCTGATCTGGCTCACGATGTACCAGGTGAGCAGCGTGATGGCAGCCACGACGACCACCATGCGCTTGGAGATGAGCGCGGCGGTGTTGACCCCGGCCTCGCGCACAATCCTGCGAAGCCCCTCGCCCGTCAGGTTGAACCCCAGCACGGCGACGAAGAAGGCCATGGCCGGCCAGAAGACCATCCAGGGCGAGGTGCGGATGTAGGCGCGCGCGCCAGCCAGCATGGCTCCCCACTCGGGGACGTCGGCAATCGCCACCGTCCCGCCGAACCCTTCCGTCTGGGCGCCGCCGCCGATAAACACGCCCACGAATCCCAGTTCGCCCAGGATCATCAGCACGGCGCCCATCTCCAGCAGGGTGAGCACCACCAGCGCCGGCAGCACGTTGGGCAGGATGTGCCGAACGATGATGCCGCCCTCGGTAAGGCCGATGACCCGCGCGCCCTCTACGAAGGGCTTCTCGCGCAGGCTCACGAACTCGCTGCGGATGTACTGGGCGATCTCGCCCCAACCCACCAGGCATAGCGCGATGAGGAACGCCGACAGCCCTCTGCGGATGTCCAGCGCCAGGATGAGGATCATGCCGGTCAGGAGCATGGGCAGCGAGGACAGGATTTCCACCATGCCCATGATGAGGCGATCGGCCAGCCCGCCCGACCGCCAGCCGGCCACCGCTCCCAGCCCGAACCCCAGCAACAGCCGCGCCATGGTTACGAAGAGGCAGGCCACGAGGGTGTTGCGCGCGCCGTACAGGAGCAGGCTCAGCACGTCCCGCCCCCACTGATCCGAACCCAGCGGGAACTGGTCGGATGGGGGGAAGGGCGGGAAGACCAACTGGCCGTTGATCATCTCGGACGAGCGCTGGGCCGACAGGTAGGGGTTCTGCGAGGCGAAGCGCGGCCCGACGACGGCCACCGCCAGCAGGAACAGCACGATGAGCATCCCTGCCATGAACGGGAAGTTCAGCGTGATGAGCCGCCAGCGGAAGCGCCCCGTGCGGACGGGCGCGTCGGGGGCGTCGCGGCGTCGCTTGCGTATGGAATTGACCGTATCCGAAAGTCCTGCCATGCGAAAGCCTTTGACGGTTAGCGGTCAGCAATCAGCATTCAGCGATCAGCAGACAGCGTTCAGCAATCAGCGTTCAGCGCACAGACAACTGTTGGTAGAGATGGGTCGCCGACCGCTGACGGCTGATGGCTGATGGCTATGGGCTATAGGCTCCTTTTCAGCCTCGGATCCACATACCGATACGAGATGTCCAGCAGCAAGTTCACGAGCATGAACGTCAGCCCGATGACGAGGGCCATGCCCGCCACGCCGATGTCCTGGCGGTTGCGGATGGCATCCAGCAGGGCGGCGCCGATGCCCGGCCACCCCAGGAAGTACTCCACCACGGGCAGGCTGCCCAGCGAGAACCGAAGCGACACGCCCAGCGCCGTCAGGATGGGCACGGCGGCATTCGGGTAGGCGTGGCCGCGCGTTACCATCGTGTCGTACAGCCCCTTGGCGTGGGCCGTGCGGATGTAGTCCTGCTCCAGGATGTCCGAGAAGTTCATGTAGGCGATGCGGGCCAGGTGAGCCAGCGGTCGCGCCGCCAACACCAGCGTCGGGATGACCAGGTGGGCGTCCCATCCGAACCCGCCGACCGGCACCAGCCGCACGCCGGTGGCGCGGAACCAGTAGATTTCGGCGATTTGGAGCAGCGCCGCCGCGAAGAAACTGGGCACCGAGACCCCGATGAGGGTCAGCGTCATCGTGCCGAGCGACACCGGCGACCGGCGATGGATGGCCGCAAACACGCCCACGGGGATGCCGATGAGCGCGGCGACCACGAGCGAGATGAGCAGCAGGCCCATGCTCTTGGGGTAGGTGTCGCCGATCATCTGCGCCACGCTCACCTGCCGCGACGTTCGCCCGGAGCGCACCGTGATCGCGCCCATGTTGCCGTGCAGCAGGCCGCTCACGTAGTCCACGGTGGACGTCCAGGCGTACTCGGCGGCGGGAAGCGGGTTGTACGACGGCGCAGGCGACGTGGAGTTGCGCGCCATGCGCATCCCGAAGAACGCGAAGAACACAATTCCCAGGCTGACCGCCAGGATGAAGGCCAGGCGTTTGAGCGCGAATCGGATCATCGGACTCCCTGCGCGTGTCGCTATGCATCTAGTATATGCGGAAGGGCGCTTTCGGGCAAAGGTCCTCACGATAGATACGCCTGGCGTGAGCCGCAGGTTCAACGCGCCGAGCATCCGCCGGGCTAGGGTGGGAATGGGTGAGGTAGAGGCAGTTCGTAGGGCGGCTTCCCATAGCCGCCACGCAGGTGCGACGCACTTCCGAAAGTGCGTCGCACCTAGTATTCTTACCACCGAGACCGGCGAGAACGCGGAGAATTCAGCGTAAATCTCTGCGGTCTCCGTGCAATCCGCGGTGAATTCGGTTTCGTAGGGCGGCTTCCCATACCGCAGGAGGCCGGGGCAGGTATGGAAACCCGCCCTACTGCTACCGGGTGCTTGTGGGCCTTGACACGCGCGCAAGGATGTGCTAGAAAGATCGTAGGCTGCCGGAGAATGGGACGCGGACATCGCTGATCGCCCCTGCGCCGCCTCGCTCTGAATCGCTGCATCTGTGACGGCCGGGCATTAGACGCATCCGGCCCCGCTTTTCGGGTTTCCTCGCGGCTGCGGCGCCGCAAAGAAGCAGCCATCGGAGCGCAAAGGCCTCTTGCTGCCACACATCGGATTGGGCCAATCGTCGGGAATCTCTGGACTGAGATTGTAAGGAGGCGCACGATGAAAGGCAGATGGACATTCATTGGCGGTATGGTGGTATTCCTGCTGGCCCTGGGCGCTGTGTTCGCTCATGCCCAGGGGGCGGCGCCGGTGGGACAGGCGGAGGAGCCGGACACCGGTGGCGCCATACACGGTGCGATCCCATTCTACACCTCTGGCGACATTCCTGTTGATGATCAGCATCCTACCCGGAATGGCCGTTCCGAGCGTCGCGTGTACGTGGGGAATGATTGCTGCTACGAGCAGGCCGTACAGTCGCCTACGGCCACCCGCACACCGACCCGCACCCCCACGCGCACGCCGACGCGGACACCGACCCGCACCTCCACGCGCACGCCGACTCGCACGCCCACGCGCACGCCCGCCGACGCTCCCGACCTGGGCGACGCGCCCGACAGCACCAACTCCTTCGGCTACGCAATGAGCGCGTATCCGGGGGTCAAGGCGGAGTTTCCGACGGTGTTCGCGAGCGCTGTGGGTGGGCGGGCCGGCCCGCTGCACCGCAATGAAACCCTGCTGTTCTACCTGGGCGAGTCCATCAGCAGGGAGGAGGAGGCAGACACCGGCCCCGACGCGGACGGCGTGAACAACATCAATCCAAAAGAAGACATGGCGGACCTGGACCGCCGGGATGACGGCCTCAAACTGCCTGCCAGCCTGCCTCACTGCGAGGCGATCGTTTTGGAATATGCGGTAACCGTGCGGGCTGGCGCGCCGAAGGAAGTCTATCTCAACGTGTGGCTGGACTGGGACCGCAATGGGCAGTGGGGCGAAGTTCCGCTGTGCCCAGGCGACAAACCCGCACCCGAGTGGGCGGTCCAGAACGAGGTGGTGAGCCTGCCAACTACACCGGGCTACCATGAGATGACGACGCCCAAGTTCCTGGTGTACAATCCCGACCCGAGCCAAGACCTGTGGGTGCGCATTACGATCAGCGATAAAGAGGCCCCAGATGCCGATGGGAGCGGGCCAGAGAAGGGCTGGGCCTACGGCGAGACGGAGGACTACCGCTTCCGGGGTGTGCTCACTCCTACGCCGACGCCCACCTCCACCCGCACGCCGACGCTCACGCCGACGCGCACACCGACGCTCACGCCGACCCTCACACGTACGCCAACGCGGACACCCACGCGCACGCCGACCCGCACGCCGACGCGGACACCGACCCGCACCCCCACGCGCACCCCCACGCCCGCCGGGAGTTGCTTTGATGGAATCCGGAACGGCAATGAGACAGGAATTGATTGCGGGGGCCGTTGCCCGCCGTGCGACCGCTGTCAAATATCCACATTGCCCAGCCGCTTTGACTGGCGGGACTACTATACGTTTCCGCCGGTGAGAAACCAGCAAACCTGTGGCGGGTGCTGGGCATTTGCCACCATCGGCGCGATGGATTTGACGCACGTGGTGGAGACCGGCCAACCGATAGATTTGTCGGAGCAAGACCTGATCTCCGACTGTTATTTCCGTGCGGATTGCGAAGGGCGCGGGGCTTCGGAAGATGCCCGAACGGACACGTTCTCGCACGTACAGAATTGGGGGGTTGTGGATGAGGATTGTTTTCCGTTTCAGTCAGGGGCTTGCCGGGGTTCTGACGCCCCCTGTCTTTGCAACTGCAGCGGCGGCGCGTGCGCCAATCCCTGCGGTTGCGCCCGGTGCGCTGGCTGGACGAGCAGATTGTGGATGATCGCGGACTACGGGCACGTGGGCGGCGACCGAACGGCGATCAAGAGGGCGCTCCTGTGCCACGGGCCGCTCCATGCCTGTGGCGGCGGCCACTGCATCGTGATCGTCGGCTGGGACGATGCCACGAATGTGTGGATCATCCGAAACAGTTGGGGCGCCGGCTGGCCTTCGCCCGAGGACCACATCCCTGGGTCTAACGGATACGGGTTGGTGCCCTATGACTATTCCTGGTGCGGGGACGCGTATTATGTGGCCGGCGTGTCTGGGGGGTTCCGATTGGATTTTGAGGAAAATGACGGATTGGCAGCGGGTGATGTGGATGGCGACGGCGCGACCGAGATTGTCCACGGAGACCGGGGGGATGTGGTCCACATCCTGGGCCAGTGGGGGAACCTTGAGCGCTCGTTCGGCCTTGACTTTGAGGAGTACGATGGCTTCGCGGTGGGCGATGTGGATGGGGACGGTCGGGCTGAGATCGTCCAGGGGGACCGTTCCGCCGACAGGATTCGCGTGTTCAACATGAGCGGAACCGAGGTCTTGTCTTTCGCGCGCGATTTTGAAGAGGGCGACGGACTGGCTGTGGGAGATGTGAACGGCGATGGCCGGGCCGAGTTCATCCATGGAGACCGCTCGGACGATCGGATTCGGGTGTTTGACCTGCGCGTGTTTGAAATCGCGTCCTTCAGCCGCGAGTATGAAGGGTGGGATGGTTTGGCCGCCGGAGATGTGAACGGCGATGGCCGGGCCGAGATCATCCATGGCGACCGCGACGATCGGATTTACGTCCTCAACATGTACGGGACTGTGCTCGCCAGTTTCCCCCTGGACTTTGAAGGGCGCGACGGTTTGACCACGGGGGACATCAACGGGGACGGCAGGGCCGAGATCATCCACGGCGACCGCGACAACTGGATTCGCGCCCTGGACATGAACGGGAACAAGGTATGGGAGTTCGCCGCGGACTTTGAGCAGGGCGACGGGTTGGCCGCCGGCGACGTGGATGGCGATGGCCGCGCCGAGATCATCCTGGGCGACCGGGGCGACTATATCCGCATCTTCCACGCTGCGGAGGGGACAGGGCACAGCGCGGCGGTTTCCACGCGGATGGACTACCCTTCGGTCTGGCTGGCGTCGCTGGTCAAGAAGGTGTTGCGCCCCAACAACGATCGGGCTTCTTCGTCCTGTCCGCCGCAGACTTCCATCGGCGGCGCACGGGATGCTATGGTGAACCCCGCCGCCTTCTACTGCGCAGCCCTGGGCTATTCGTATACAACCGTGATGACGGAGGAGGGCGAGAGGGGATTGTGTCAACTGCCCACCGGCTCGGTGGATGAGTGGGCGTTCCTGCTCGGCCACGAGGGCGCGGAATACGGCTACTGCAACCGGCAGGGCTACGCGCAAGAAGTAACCACCGACCCGGCCATGTGCTCGCGGTTCGCGACCGATTCGTGCGCCGTGTGCGTGCTGGACGACGGCACGCGCGTGGAGGTTACGGAACTGATGGGCCTGCGGTTTGAGGACACGGTTTGCGGCGATGGCGCCTGCCGCGACCCCGAGAACGCCGCGTCGTGCCCGGCGGACTGCCCCACCGGCGGCCTGGACGGGTATTGCGACGGAGTGCCCGATGGCATCTGCGACCGCGACTGTGGGCCTGGCGGCGATCCGGACTGCACGTTCCTGTTCCTGCCCACAATCATGAGGGATTTCCTGGTGCTGCCGTGAGCGCAGTGCGCGGCGGAAGGCTTCACGCTCGGCGCAAGCGCAACGCAGAACCGACAACGAAACGCGGGAGGTAGTGAGGTGAAAGGCAAACGAACGGTTTGCGGGGGCATCCTTGCGGTGCTGCTGGTGGCAATGGCCGTGGGGGCGGGCCAGGCCCAGGGGCCTGAATCCCAGGCAACGATGGGCACGTCGTTCGTGTATCAAGGGGTGCTGCGCAGCAACAACAATCCCGTGAGCGGGACGTGCGACTTCCAGTTCAGCCTGTGGGATTCGGGTTCGGGCGGTTCGCAAATCGGCGCGACATGGACCGAAACGGGCGTAACGGTAACGCACGGGTTATTCACCGCGACGCTGGACTTTGGCGCCGGGGTGTTTCAAGGGGACGAGCGCTACCTGGAGATTGCCGTGCGGTGCCCGTCGGGGAGCGGCGCGTACACGACCCTGACGCCGCGCCAGGCGCTCGCGCCGACGCCCTACGCGCTGTACGCCGCCGCGGCGCACTGGGCCAACCTGCTAGGCGTCCCGGCGGGGTTTGCCGACAACGTGGACAACGACACCACCTACACGGCGGGCGCGGGCCTCACCCTCGTGGGGACTCAGTTCAACGCGGTGTTTGCGGGCACCGGCGCGGCCAACACGGTGGCCCGGTCGGATCATGACCACGACGCCCGCTACTGGAAACTGAGCGGCAACAGCGGCACGACGCCGGGCGTGAACTACCTGGGCACCAGCGACAATACGCCGCTGGAACTCAAGGTGAACGGCCTGCGCGCGCTGCGCCTGGAACCGAGCGGCATCAGCCCCAACCTCATCGCCGGGTTCCCGGGCAACAACGTCATCGCGGGCGGCGTGGGCGGCACGGTGGGGGGCGGCGGCGCTTCGGGCGCGACCAACCGCGTAACCGATTCCTACGGGACCGTGAGCGGCGGGGCGAACAACCAGGCGGGGAACGGCAATGTGAACCTGGCCGATGCGGTCTATTCAACGGTGGGTGGCGGCCAGGGCAACACCGCCAGCGGCGGTTGGGCCAGCGTCGGCGGGGGTTCCGCCAACGTCGTGAGCGGCACCTACGGCACGATCGGTGGCGGTTTTCACAACGCCGCGGGTAGCGTGAACGCCACCGTGGCTGGGGGCTACTACAATGTGGCCAGCAATGGCTCTGCCACGGTTGGCGGGGGCTTCTCCAATGTGGCCAGCGGCGCTGCTGCCACCGTGGCCGGCGGGCAGTACAACATCGCCAGCGGCGCGGGCGCCTTTGTGGGCGGGGGCGGATCGGATGGCAGCAACACGAGCGGCAATCGGGCAGAGGGCCGCGCATCCACCATCGGGGGCGGCTTGGGCAACACGGTTACGGTAACGGGCACGTACGCGACCGTCGGCGGGGGGTCCGGCAATACGGCCGGCAGCCAAGGCGCGACGATTGCAGGCGGGATGCACAACACAGCCAGCGGCTACAACGCTACCGTGGCCGGGGGCGCGGGCAACAGTGCGAGCGGCGCGGACGCCACCGTGGGTGGAGGATACCAAAACAGCGCCAGCGGCGAGGAGGCTACCGTAGGCGGAGGCCGTAACAATGTCGCTTCTGTTCACTACGCCACCGTCGCGGGCGGCGCCGAGAACACCGCGAGCGGTTACTCATCCACGGTGGGCGGGGGCTATTCCAACACGGCCGGCGGCTTCTACGCCGTCGTGGGCGGGGGTACGGGCAATACGGCCAGCGGCAACGGCGCGACGATCCCAGGCGGCAACGGCGCTCTGGCCGATCACCTGGGGCAGTGGGCGTATGCCAACGGCAACTTTGCGGCCGTCGGCGATGCTCAGACCTCGCTGTACGTGCTGCGCAATACGTCCGTCGGCAATGCATGGACGGATCTCTACCTGGATGGCGTTTCTGTGCAGTTCACTATCGCAGCCGGCCGCACGGTGGGGTTTGAGATTTTGGTCGTGGGCCGCTCTGACGGGGGAGAATCTGCCTGTTACAGGATTCAGGGAGTGGTGGAGAACGTGGCGGGTACGACGGCCCTCATCGGCACCGCCTTGGTTACCACACTGGGCGAAGACGACACTGCCTGGAATGCACAGGCTATCGCCGATACGCGCGAGGACACGCTGCGGGTTCAGGTGAGGGGCAACGGTGAGACTATCCGCTGGGTCGCCATGGTGCGCACGGTGGAGGTCTCCTGGTAGGAGGGCGGCGATGAACGGCTCACGCTTGACACGTCATGTTCTGCACTTGCTGCTCCTGGCCACCCTGTTGGCCCTGATCGCCGTGCCGGCATTCGGCGCGCTTGCCCAATCCGGCGGAGGGTATGGCCTGACCTGGAGCACGATAGGCGGCGGGGGAGAGAGCACGGGCGGCGGCTACGCCCTGGCCGGCACGGTCGGCCAGGCGGGTGCGGGGGCGCTCGCCGGCGGGCCGTACACGCTCGCCGGCGGGTTCTGGCCGGGCGCGGGCGCGAATTACCTGCGGTTCCTGCCGATTGTGATGAAGTAGCGGGCGGCGTTTCACGTGCGACGCACTTCCGAAGTGCGTCGCACGTAGCGTCGGATCATCGCCATCATACTTTGTCTAGCGCCTGGCGCAAATCGGCGATGATGTCGTCGGGATCCTCTATGCCCACGGAGAGGCGCACGAGTCCGTCGCTGATGCCCAGGGCCGCCCGCTGCGCGGCCGTGAGCGCGCGGTGGGACGAATGCGCGGGGTACAGCGCCAGGGTGTACAGGTCGCCCAGCGTGGTGGCGGGCACGCACAACTCCAGCGATTCCAGGAACTTGAACACGCGCCGCTTGCCCGCGCCGGCGATGACGAATGAAACGACGGCTCCGTACAGCCCGCCGGCGAAAAGGTTCCGGGCCAGGTCGTTCTGGGGGTGGCTCTTGAGGCCTGGGTAGTACACGCGCTCCACCTTGGGGTGCGCCTCCAGCCAGGCGGCCACCCAGGCGGCGGTCTTGCACTGGCGCTCCAGGCGCAGCGGCAACGTCTTCAACCCGCGCAGGGCCAGGTATGCCTCGTTGGGCCCCAGGACGCCGCCTATCGTCTTGGCGACGTCGCGCAGCGCGGCGCAGTTGTCCTTGTTGGAGACCACCACGCCGGCCAGCACGTCGCCATGCCCCGAAAGGTACTTGGTGGCGCTGTGCACCACGTAGTCGGCCCCCATCTCCAGCGGGCGCACCAGGAGCGGCGTCGCGAAGGTGTTGTCCACGATCACCGTGGCGTCCACGCTGTGGGCCAGTTCGGCGATGCGGGCGATGTCGGCCAGCCGCAGCAGGGGGTTGGACACGGTCTCCAGGAGCAAGACGCGCGGACGCACCGCGTTGAGCATGCGTCTCACCGCGTGGGTGTCGGTGAAGTCGCCGAAATGGACGCGCACCCCCAGCGCGGTGAAGAACCGCGACAGCAGGGCCGTGGTCGCGCCGTAGAGGTCGCGGGCCGCCAGCACGTCGGCTCCGGCCTGGGCGCCCGCCGCCAGGAGCGCCGCGTGGATGGCCGCCATGCCCGAGGCAAAGGACACGGCCCCCTCGCCCCCCTCCAGCGACGCCACCGCGGCCTCAAAGGCGGCGCAGGTGGGGTTGCCGTGGCGGGTATAGACGAACCCAGCGGTGGGGTCCTCAAAGGCATGATCCAGCAACTCCATGTCGGGATAGACGTAGGTAACCGAGTTGTAGATCGGCGTAACGACAGGGGTGCAGTTGGGCCGCGTGGGGCGCTCGCCCGCATGCACGGCTCGGGTAGCGAACTTCCAGGTCGTCTTGTCCATCGTTGCCCTCCGGGGAAGCGGTCAGCCGACAGCGGTCAGCCGCTGACGGCCGATTGCTGCGTGAGAAACTCGTCCACCAGGGCCAGCGCCTCGGCCTCGCCGGCGTAGGCACGCACGGTGATGCCCGGTTCGGTGCATCCCAGGATCATCTTGGACAGGGGCCGGCCCTGCTGGTACAGGCACAGCACCGGCTTGCCATGCGCCAGCGCGTAGCAGATTTCGTAGCCAACGCCCAGCGACGGGGTGGAGACCTCGGCCACCAGGCAGTCGCTCTGGCGAATCCAGGCCACGTCGCGCTCGTACACCTGCTGGGGGGTATTGGCGGCTTCTTCGGCCAGCACGTCGTCGCGGGCCACGTGGGTGGTGGGCACGGTGTGCCCGCGCGCCTGGATGTGCTCCACGATGCGACGGAACATCGCCACGTGGGTTCGTTCTCCCATGATGGTTCCCGCAAAGTAAACTTGCATGGGCGCGCTCCAGGATATTGGGGTGTATTCCAAACATATCGGCGCTGTTAGGCCAAGCGCCACTTGCCTGACTCAAGCACAATGGCGCCAGAACGTTTCAGAAACTGCTGTGCATTTCGGACGAGATGTTTCCACTTTTTGCCGAAATGTTGCCCGTTGATCACACGGTCTATGTTGTCGTCGCATATGTCGGGATGGATGTCCCGAATGAGCGGGTGCAATTCCTGGGTAGATAGAGAGCCTTTGGTCTTCAGAAGGTACAGAATCGTCTCTGCGAATATGGCGTTGACTGTTCGCCCTCGGACGCGATTCCGTAGCAGGGCGGTCTCTAGGGCCTTTTCTTTCTGCTCCAACACGCGCTGCAGCTCCTGGGACGCTGCAGTTTTCACCAACTCTTCTCGTAATCGTCTGATTTCAAGCACGTCCGCAATCATTGATTCAATTGTTGCGCGGTCAAAGATATTGCCAAGATCAAAGTAGGCGTTCATGTCTGCGAGCATAGCGCCGACAATGCAAGGGTTTCGCAGAACGATCCCATATTCGTAGTTCTCGCGCAGCCCGCCGCGGGTGAGATTAGCAGAAGTTAGAAATGCCGCATCGGAGTCGGCAATGTAGATTTTTGCATGGAGCTTCGGAAGGGAGGAAATAGATACGTTGAAAGTGTCCCAAAGCCTTGGCAGGGCCTCAATGTCAAATCCGGAGCCTGACACGTTCTCCAGGCTAAGGTTTGTCAGCAACTTGATAGCAACATCATGACGCACGCTCTGCTGCAAAACATCCACACCGTAGCTCTTGACAAACGGGACAGCGACAAAGAGGGCCTCTCGCGCTTCCGCAAGTACTTGCCTAAGGTTGTTCTCCACGGGCGATTGAACGAGCTCATACATACGCTACTCCTGCAGAAGCATGCCATTCCCTAAGCCGTTGCGAAGCTGCTGCCAGCGCCAACTCTTCTCGGGTTCCTCCGTGGTCATATCAGAATTATAGCGCTGGTAACATATCCCTGCAAGGGCGGCCCATCCTACAGGCCCGACGTCCCCATTCGCCTTGCGACGCCTGCGGGCGTATAATCGCCGCGAATGGAGGGAATCTTATGCCGCACATCCATCGCGTGATTCTCATCGTCTTGGACAGCGTGGGCGTGGGCGCGCTGCCCGATGCGGACGTGTACGGCGACGCGGGAAGCCACACCCTGGCGAACACGGCCCGCGCCGTGGGCGGCCTGCGCCTGCCCCACATGGGCCGCATGGGGCTGGGCCGCCTGGCCGACATCCTGGGCGTGCCGTCCGACCCCGCGCCCATCGGCGCGTTCGGACGCATGGCCGAGGCCTCGGCGGGCAAGGATACGACCATCGGCCACTGGGAACTCATGGGCATCCACTCGCCCAGGCCGCTGCCCACGTACCCCAACGGCTTCCCGCCGGACCTAATGCGCCGCTTTGAGCAGGCCATCGGGCGCGGGACCCTGGGCAACTACCCGGCGTCGGGCACGGAGATCATCCAGGAACTGGGCGAGGAGCACATGCGCACGGGCAAGCCAATCGTGTACACCTCGGCCGACAGCGTGTTCCAAATCGCCGCGCACGAGGACGTGATCCCCATAGAGGAACTGTACGCCATGTGCCGCACGGCGCGGGCGCTGCTCACCGGCGAGCACAACGTGGGGCGGGTCATCGCGCGGCCCTTCGTGGGCGCGCCAGGCCACTTCGTGCGCACCGAGCGGCGTCGCGACTTCTCGGCCCCGCCGCCGGCCCCTACGGTGCTGGACCATCTGACCGACGCGGGCATCCCCGTCGTGGCCATCGGCAAGATTGAGGACATCTTCGCGGGGCGCGGCATCACCGAGGCGGTCCACACCAAGAACAACGCCGACGGCATGGATCAGACCCTGGCGGCCATGGAGCGCATCGCGCGCGGCCTCATCTTCACGAATCTGGTGGATTTTGACATGGTGTACGGGCACCGCAACAACGCCGAGGGCTACGCCCGCGCCCTGGAAGAGGTGGACGCGCGCCTGCCCGAATTCCAGGAGCGGCTGCGGCCGGGCGATGTGCTCATCCTCACCGCCGACCACGGATGCGACCCCACGACGCCCAGCACCGACCACTCGCGGGAGTACGTGCCGCTGCTCGTGGTCGGGCCGGAGATTCGCGCTGGCGTGGACCTGGGCACGCGCGCCACGTTCGCCGACCTGGGCGCAACGGTCGCCGAGTTCTTCGGCGTCGCGGGCACGGGCTTCGGGACGAGTTTCGCCCGCCTGGTGGCGCGATAGGCGCTGGCAGCCTCCTTGCAGCGTCCTCCTAGCCGTTTTACCGCCGAGACCGCCAGAGCCGTTTACGTTTCGCCGCGTGCTCTGCTGCTCAAGAGTGGCCTTGTCTCCTCAACAGTGCTCCTGGGGAGGCTGCCGACGCTGCGGCGCACGAAAGAGACCCCCGAGGGCATTCGCGCCCCCGGGGGTCTTGCTGTCCGCTGACCGCTGACGGCTTTAGAAGAACACCTTGGCCAGTTCGTACAGTTCCAGGTCAAGTTTCTTGTTGGATGCCACGGCGTGCTCCAGTTCTACGGGCACGATCTTGTTGCCCTTGAGGGCGGCCATGTAGCCGAAGCGCCCCTCACGGATGAGGTCCACGGCGAAGACGCCCAGGCGCGTCGCCAGGACGCGGTCAAACACCGACGGGCTGCCGCCGCGCTGCAGGTGCCCCAGCACCACCGTGCGCGCCTCAAACCCGATGCGCTTCTCAATCTCCTTGGCGACGCGCTCGCCCAGGCTGCGCTTGTCCAGGCGCACGTGGCCGAAGGCATCGCGCTCGCCCAGGTCTTCGGGCTCGGGCAGGTCGGTGATCTTGGCGCCCTCGGCCACGACGACGATGGCGAAGTTCTTGCCGGCGTCGCGCCGATTCTTCAGGTGGGCGCAGAGGGCGTCCATGTTGGTGGGCGACTCGGGCACGGCGATGAAGTCGGCCCCGCCGGCCAGTCCTCCGACCACGGCGACCCACCCGGCGTCGCGCCCCATGACCTCCACGACGATGACGCGATGGTGCGCGGTGGCCGTGGTGTGCAATTTGTCCAGCGCGTCGGCGACGGTGGTGGTGGCCGTGTCAAACCCGATGCAGTAGTCGGTCTCGGCCACGTCGTTGTCCATGGTCTTGGGCACGCCCACGGCGGGCAGGCCCTTGGCGGCCAGCGCCGCCGCCACGCTCAGCGTGTCGTCTCCGCCAATGGCCACCAGGCCGTCCAGTTGCATGGCCTTGAAGTTGGCGAAGACTTTCTCCATCATCTTGGGGTCTTTCAGCGGGTTGGTGCGAGAGGTGCCCAGGATGGTGCCGCCCACGTGCAGGATGCCCGACACGGACTTGGGCGTGAGCGGCTCGTAGATGCCCTCCACCATGCCCTGCCAACCGTTGCGGATGCCCACGACTTCCCACCCGTACTGAAACGCCCGACGGGCCACGGCGCGGATGGCCGCGTTGAGGCCCGGGACGTCGCCTCCTCCTGTCAGAACTCCGATTCGCATACGATTTCCTCCCAGGTATTGCGGTTTGCTATTCTTCCGCGCCGCCCAGATGGGCGCTGCGGAACTGCTTGGGCGCGTCCACGAACGCGCCGCTGGCCGTGATGCGGCCCGCCGACTTGAACAGGCGAATCTTCTCGCGGACGCGCTCCTTGACGCGCTCCCGCGCGACGCTCAACGCATGGCGAGGATCCACCGAGTCGGGGTGTTTGGCCAGCCCCTCCTTGATGCCCTCGGTGAAGGCCTCGTTCAGGTACGTGGCCACGTTGATTTTCGCGATGCCGTACTGGATGGCCTCCTCAATGCTGGACTCGCGGACGCCCGAAGAGCCGTGCAGCACCAGCGGGATGCGGGTCTTCTCGTACACGGCCTTGATGCGCGCGATGTCCAGTTCGGCCTCCTGGGAGCGCATGGCGTGCACCGACCCGCAGGCCACCGCCAGCGAGTCCGCGCCCGTCAGGCGGATGAACTCCGCCGCCTGGTCGGGGTCGGTCATCAGGGCCTCCACCTGCTCTTTGGTCAGGTGCTCGTCGGACTGCGCCACGCGGCCCAGTTCGGCCTCCACGGGGATGCCCACGATGTGGGCGATGTCGCAGATCTTCTTGGTGATGGCGACGTTCTGCTCAAACGGGAGTTTGGAGCCGTCAAACATGAGCGACGTGAAGCCGGCATGGAGACAGCGCACGTTCTGCTCGTAGTCGGTCCCGTGATCCAGGTGCAGCACCACGGGCACGTCCACCAGGCTGGCCGCGATTTTCACCAGGCCCGCCGCGTAGGCCAGGCCCGCGTAGCGAATGGCCCCCTGGCTCACCTGCAAGATGACCGGCGCGCGCTCTTCTTGCGCCGCCTCCACGATGGCCTGCACCTGCTCCATGCAGTTCGCGTTGAACGCGCCAACGGCGAAATGGTCCTGCACCGCGCGCTGCAATAGTTCCTTACTGGTTACCAACGGCATAGTCTCTTCTCCTTGCCTGACGATAATTTCTTCGCGCGGTCCTGTGCGCCGCGCGTGATTCAAGGCTTGGTCCTGCGGAACCGCAGCACCCACTCGTGGTGGGCTGGCCCCTTGGCCTCTGGGCATGGCTCGTCGGACGCGCGAATCCCTCTCACCACGTCGCTCCCCTCGGTCCCGACGGCCACGGTGTAGTCCACGCCTGGCTCCATGACGAAGTCCGCATAGCCCGGATCCACGTAGGGCTTCAGGCCGGTGTAGAACGCATCCGAGCCGCCACTCCAGGTTACCTCAATACGGATTCCCGGGACGCCGCGCTCCTCCTCGTCAAAGACGAAGATGGCGATGACGTCGGGGCCGGCGCCCGCCGCGCACACGGTCTCCTTCGCGACGAGGCGGAAGACCTGCACGGATGGCGGAGTGGTTGGCGTCGCCGTCGGCGCGGGCGATGGCGTGGGCGATGGCGTCGGCGTCGCGGTCGGCGCGGGCGTGGGGGTGGATGTCGGGGTGGGCGCCGGTGTGGCAATGTACACCAGGAGCCTCGCCGTGATTCCCCCCAGTTGCTCGGCCAGGCGCGCCATGGCCCGAATGTGCGACAGGCTTGCGCCCTGGTCCAGGCGCGTTTCGGCCACCTGAGCCACGAACGCCCCCGGGTCGCGCACGCCCAGCAGGGCCAGCCGCGCTCGCGCCGCGTCCAGGTCGCCGGTCAACGCATAGCCATCGGCCACCAGGTCGGCCCACAGCGCCTTGCGCTCGGCCATGAGGTCGGCGGGGTCGGTCTCCGTGTACCGCACGGGCCATACTACCCACGCCAGGACAAGCCCCACGGCCAGGCCCAGCGTCAGGCCCAGCATGACCCAAAGCCCAATTCTCGCGCGCGGCGGCGCCTGCACCGATACGGGCCTCATGGCTGTTTCAGCGCCTCCATCAGTTTCAGCACCCGCAACGCGCCACGGGTGTCGCCGCGCGCTTCCAGCGCCGAGGCGGCCTGCGACAGCGTCTGCTCGGCCTGGGGGCCAAGGAGCGCCACGGCGGCGCGGGCCTGCGCCAAATCCCCGGTCAGTTCCCACTGCTCGCTGACCATCTGAATGTACAGGTACTGATGCTCCGCGCGCAGGTCGGGCAGGTCGGTGTCATAGTACTGCACGGGCCATACGACCCAGCCGATAACGCCGCCCAGCGCCAGGCCGATGACCAGCCCGATGAGGGCGGCCAGCGCCCGTTTCACCCATACCGGCATGTGAGCCATTCCCTCCGTGTGGCGCACAACAGGCCCAAAAAGAGCGGGGGACTTCCCCCCGCTGCCACGGTGCGCGTCCGACGCCGCTTGTCAAACCTCGCGCGACTCTGCTATAATAGTCCCGTCTGGTGCCGAAGGTGGGAGTCGAACCCACATGAGGAGTGATCCTCAACGGTTTTTGAGACCGTCGCGTCTGCCATTCCGCCACTTCGGCGCAGGAGGCGAACCTGCCAGATTCGCGCGAAGTATAGCGCATCAGAGAACTTTCGTCAAGTTGCCGAGCGGAGGGGATTCGCTTCCGTCTTGTGTTGGCGCAAGGTGCGGCGCATTTCCGAAAGCCCGTCGCGCCTATGCCCTCCCGAAGGGCGAGGGGATACCAAACCTCACCCCCGGCCTTCGGCCTCCCCCTCTCCGCGCGCGGAGAGGGGGAACGAGGGGGTGAGGTAGTCCGCGTGTAGTTCACCAACGGGAGGTGAAACTGAGTCGGCGGAGGGGCTTCGGCTCAGCATGACGCGGGCCAGGGCGGGGGCGGCGTGGGGCGCACTAGGAGGTAGGGATGAGGACCTTCACAGCGGTTGTTGAGAAGTGTCCCGATACGGGGTTGTATGTCGGCTATGTGCCGGGCTTCCCGGGGGCACACACACAAGCGGCAACGCTTGACGAACTGCAGAAGAATCTGCAAGAAGTCATTGAGATGCTGCTGGAGGACGGTGAGCCATCGCTTGAAGCCGAGTTCGTCGGTACCCAGACGGTGGTGATTGGCGGATGATGGCCAAGTATCCCGTCCTCAAGCCAAGGATATTGGCCTTACCGTAGAAGAGTTGCTGAAGCACAGATGATGGGTTGGGTATCCCATCGGGAATGCGTCTCACTCGCGCCTCCACCAGCATTCCCCTGCCCCGCGGAGCACATCCAGGGCGGGGGCGGCCCTTGCAGTTTGGAGCATTATGGATGAACAACGCCTGATCGCGCAGGCTCAACGGGGAGACCTGCACGCCTTCAATCAACTGGTGCTGGCGTATCAGTCCACCCTGTACAACGTCGCCTATCGCATCCTGGGCGACAGCGACGCGGCGGCCGACGCGACCCAGGATGCCTTCGTGTCGGCCTATAAGGCCATCGCTCGCTTTCGCGGCGGCTCGTTCAAGGCGTGGCTGCTGCGCATCGTTACCAATGCCTGCTACGACCAGTTGCGGGTCAAGCAGCGCCGCCCCACCGACTCGCTGGATGACATGCTGGTAGAGCCGGAGCACGACGCCACGCTCCGCGATGACTCCGAAAGCCCCGAGGATTTCGTGCTGCGGCAGGAACTGGGCGCGGCCATCCAGCAGGGGTTGAGCGTGCTGCCGCCCGACCAGCGCATCACGCTGGTTCTGTCGGACATTGAGGGCCTGAGTTACGAGGAAATCGCCCAGGCCACCCAGGTCTCCCTCGGAACGGTCAAATCCCGGCTCAGTCGCGCCCGCTCCAAATTGCGCGACTACTTGCTCCACAACGGGGAACTTTTGCCCGCCGCCTACCGTCTTCAAGGCGGTACAGGCTAGAGGAGCCGGTTCATGGCATTCTGGATGCGAGATAAGCACAAGCAAATCAAAGAGAATCTGTCGGCCTACCTGGATGGCCGTCTGGACCCGAAGCAGGCCGCCGAGGTGGAGGCGCACCTGGCCTCGTGCGCCGAATGCGCCTGGGAGAAGCAGACGCTGGAACAGACGCGGCGGTTGGTGCAGATGGCGCCTCGGGTAGCCGTTCCACGTTCGTTTGTCGTCAGCCCGGCGCAGGTGGAGAAGCCGACGCGCGCGGGCGCATTCGCCGTTGCGCCGCTGATGGCCCTGCGGACGGCGACGGCTGTGGTGGGCGTGTTGCTGGCGTTCGTGATCGCGGGCGACCTGTGGCTGCGGCCCCTGGCGCCTGCTCCTGCTCCCGCCCTGGCGCCGATGGTGAGCGCGCCGTCTGCCCCCGCAGGCGATAGGCAGGCGTTCGGCGCGACCCCAGAGCCGACGCTCACGGAGGAGCCCGTCATGAAACTGGCGGCCCAGCCGCAAACCGAGACGCCCGCCCCCGCCGCTGCGCCCGAGGCGACTCCTGCCGTGCCCTCGCCCGAAGGGGACGGGCGCGGCGCTTTCCAACCCGAGGCAACGCCGGAATTGGCCGCGCGGGACCTGTCGGCGACCGAGCGCGGTGAGGTCGGAGCGCCCTTCTGGGCCGAGGTCTGGGTGTGGCGCGCCGCCGAAGGGGCGCTGGCAGCCATGTTCGTGGCGCTCCTGGTGATCACGGTAACGGGCTGGCGGCGCGTGGCCCGCATGTGAGTCTGGATGTTTCCCGCCTCACCGCGGAGCGCGCCGAGAGCGCAGAGGTTTCTCGTATCTCCGGGTGAGGCCTGTAGGGCAGGTTTCCATACCTGCCCACGGTGCGGCGGCTACGGAAAGCCGCCCTACGAAACTCACCGCGGAGCGCGCCGAGAGCGCAGAGGTTTTTCGTATCCTCTCTGCGTGGTCGGCGTTCTCGGCGGTGAGAGCCGTTTGCTCAAACGCGGGCTCCTGTGCCTGAAATCAAAAGATACCCTCTCCCTTCGCCCACGGTTGACTTTTCGCCCCGTTGCGATAGAATGAACCCCGCAGCGTGGGGCAAGTTGTCAACTTGCTCTACCGACGGGAGGAAGGACCATGGCCCAACCGAGACTTGTGTTGCTGGACGGCCACGCCCTGGCGTATCGGGCCTATTTCGCGTTGCCGCCCAACCTGAGCACCCGCGACGGCGAACTCACCAGCGGGACGTTCGGTTTCGCTTCCATGCTCCTGAAGGTCCTCCAGGAGTTGAAGCCCGACTACATCGCCGTTACCTTTGATGTGGGGCGCACCTTCCGCCACGACCTGTCCGCCGAGTACAAGGCCACCCGCGCCAAGATGCCCGACGAACTGGCCGTCCAGATGAACCGCATTCGCGAACTCGTCGCCGCGTTCAACATCCCCGTGTTTGAACTGGACGGGTACGAGGCCGACGACGTTCTGGGGACGCTGTCGCGCCAGGCCGCCGAGCAGGGCATTGAGACCATCATCGTAACCGGCGACACCGACGCCTTCCAACTCATTGACGACCGCGTCAAGGTGTACACGTCGGGCCGCCAGTTCTCGGAGACCAAACTGTACGACGAGGCGGCGATCGTGGAGCGGTACGGCCTGAAGCCCCGGCAACTCGTGGACTTCAAGAGCCTCACCGGCGACAAGTCCGACAACATCCCGGGCGTGGCCGGCATCGGCGAAAAGACCGCCGCGCAACTGCTCCAGAAGTACGGGACGCTGGAAGGCATCTACGAGCACCTGGACGAGATAGAGAACAAGCGCGTGCGCACCGCCCTGGAGCAGGGTCGCGAGGCGGCCTTCCAGAGCCGCAAACTCGTGCAGATCGTGCGCGATGCGCCTATCCAACTGAACCTAGACGCCTGCCGCGTGAGCAACTACAACCGCGACAAAGTCGTGGCGCTGTTCCGCGACCTGGAGTTCCGCACGCTCCTGGGGCGGCTCCCCGGCGGGCAACGGCCCGAACCCGCGCCGGCGGCCGCCCTGCAGATGCCGCTGTTCGGCGCTCCTGAGGCGGCGGGCGGCGCGCCGTCCACAGCGGGCGCATCGCCCACGGGCGACTACCGCGCGGTGGACACGCCCGAGGCGCTCCGCGACCTGGCCCAACACTTGCGCCAGGCGACCGGCCTGGCCGTGGACGTGGAAACGGACTCCACCGTGGCCATGACGGCGGAACTCGTGGGCATCGCCCTGAGCGACCGCCAGGGCGTGGGCTACTACGTGCCGGTGGGGCACAAGGGGGCCACCGCCCGCAACGTGCGGCTCGCCGAGGTGCGCAAGACGCTAGGCCCCATCCTGGCGGACCCGGCCATCCCCAAGTACGCGCACAACGGCAAGTTTGACCTCATGGTGTTGCGGAATCACGGCATGGACCTGTCGCCCCTCGTCTTTGACACCATGATCGCCGAGTGGCTTGTGGATCCGGCCAGCCGCAACCTGGGGCTGAAGAACCTGGCCTGGGCGCGGCTGCACGCCGACATGACCCCCATCACGGACCTCATCGGCACGGGCAAGGGGCAGATCAGCATGGCGGCCGTCGGGGTGGAGCAGGTGGCCCCGTATGCCGCCGCCGACGCCGACATGACGCTGCGCCTGGTGGCGGCGCTGGAGCCGGAACTGCGCTCGCGGGAACTCTGGCGGCTGTTTGAGGAAGTGGAGATGCCCCTCGTGCCGGTGCTGGCGCGGATGGAGGAGAACGGCGTGGCGCTGGATTTGGCGCTCCTGGCGGAGATGTCGTGGGATTTGGCCCAACGCCTGATCGAGTTGGAGAAGGAAATCTACGGGTGGGTGGGCTACGAGTTCAACATCAACTCCACCCAGCAACTCAGCGACGCGCTGTTCGGCAAACTGGGCCTGCCCGCCAACGGCCTGCGCAAGACCTCGTCGGGTTCGTATTCCACCGCGGTGGACACGCTGGAGGCGCTGAAGGACAAGCACCCTGTGGTCAACCTGATCCTGGAGCACCGCCAACTGTCCAAGATCAAGTCCACCTACGTGGACGCGCTGCCCAAACTGGTGAACCCGAAGACGGGGCGCGTCCACACGTCGTACAATCAGACGGGGACGGTTACGGGGCGGCTGTCGTCCAGCGACCCCAACCTGCAGAACATCCCCGTGCGCACCGACGTGGGGCGGCGCGTGCGCAATGCCTTCGTCGCGGAAAGCGGCTGGACTCTCATCAAGGCCGACTACTCGCAGGTGGAACTGCGCATCCTGGCGCACGTGAGCCAGGATGCGGCCATGCTGGAAGCCTTCGCGCGGGGCGAGGACATCCACGCCACGACGGCGTCGGCGGTGTACGGCGTGCCGCTGTCGGAGGTTACGCCCGAACTGCGCCGCGTCGCCAAGACGGCCAACTTCGCCGTAACGTATGGCGTTACGGGCTACGGCCTGGCGCAGAGCACGGGCCTGTCGCAGGAGGAGGCCGAGCAGTTCATCCGCAACTACTTCGCGCGCTTCCCCAAGGTCAAGGAGTATCTGGAGCGCACCAAGAAGGTGGCGGCCGAGCGCGGGTGGGTGGAGACGCTGCTGGGGCGCAGGCGCTACTTCCCCGAACTGAAGTCCACCGCGCCCATGCACGCCCAGGCCCGCGCCGCCGCCGAGCGCATGGCGATCAACATGCCCATCCAGGGCACCGCCGCCGACATCATCAAGATTGCCATGGTGCGGCTGCAGAAGGCGCTGGACGAGAGGGGCCTGCGCTCCAAACTCATCCTGCAGGTGCACGACGAATTGGTGCTGGAAGCGCCCGAAGCCGAAGTGGAAGAGACATCGGCGCTGGTGAAGAACATCATGGAGGGCGCCCTCAAACTGGACGCGCCCCTGAAAGTGGACATCAAACACGGATGCAATTGGGGAGAAATGGAATGACGGAATTGTTGAGCCAGCAAGTCGCCGATTTGGTGGCGAAGGCCATCAAGAAGGCCCAGAAGAGGGGCCACCTGCCCGCCTTTGACATCCCGGAAATCGTCGTGGAGCGCCCGAAGCAGGAGACGCACGGCGACTATTCCACCGCCGTGTGCATGGGCCTGGCGAAGTACGCCCGCATGGCGCCGGTCAAGATTGCCGAGATCGTCGTGGCGCACCTGCCCAAGGCCGAGTTCATCGGCAAGGCCGAGGTGGCGCATCCCGGCTACCTCAACTTCACGCTGGACACGGGCTGGGTCTGCCGCCAGGTGGACGCCATTCTCCGGGCGGGCGAGGACTTCGGCCGACTGAACATCGGACGGGGCAGGCGCGTGCAGGTGGAGTACGGGAGCGCCAACCCCACCGGCCCGCTCCACATGGGCACGGGCCGCAACGTGGTCATCGGCGATACGCTGGCCAACGTGCTCCAGGCCGCCGGCTACAACGTCCACCGCGAGTACTACGTCAACGACGCGGGCAGCCGAATGCGCGCGTTCTACGAGACGCTGTACGCCCGCTACGCGCAGGCGCTGGGGCGCGACGTGCCCGTGCCCGAGGACGGCTATCACGGGCAGTACATGGTGGACATGGCCGCCGAGATCGTCGCCCGCGAGGGGCCGCGCTTCCTGGACATGCCGAAGGAGCAGGCCCTGGCCGAATTGGGCAAGTTGGGGCTGGAGCTGATCCTGGCCCAGGCGAAAGAGGACCTGGCGCGGATGGGCATCGTGTACGACAACTGGTTCTCGGAGCAGAGCCTGTACGACGACGGCACGTTCGGCCGCGTGATGACGATTCTGCGCGAGGGCGGGTACGTGGTGGAGAAGGAGGGCGCCATCTGGTTCACGTCGCCCGACCTGCCCGACGATGAGGTGCTCATCCGCTCCGACGGGACGCCGCTGTACTTCGCGTCGGACATCTCCTACCACTACAACAAGTTCGTCCTGCGCGGGTTTGACTGGGTGATTGACGTGTGGGGGGCCGACCATCAGGGGCATGTGCCGGGGATGAAGGCCATGATGCCGGCGCTGGGGCTGAACCCTGACCAGTTGACCATCATTCTGTATCAGTTGGTAACGCTGCGGCGCGGCGGGGAAATCGTCCGCATCTCCAAGCGCACCGGCGACATGATCACCCTGCGCGAGGTGCTGGACGAGGTGGGGCCCGACGCCGTGCGCTTCTTCCTGCTGGCGCGTACCGCCGACTCGCAGATGGACTTTGACCTGGAACTGGCCAAGGAGCAGTCGCAGGAGAATCCGGTGTACTACGTGCAGTACGGGCACGCGCGCATCGCCAGCATCCTGCGCTACGCGGAGGAGCAGGGGATGGCCGACTACGCGGGCGGCGACGTGCGCCTGCTGGTTACGCCGCCGGAGCAGGCGCTCATCCGCAAGATGCTGGAACTGCCGGAGGTGCTGGAGCAGGCGACGACGAAACTGGCGCCGCACCTGCTGCCGCACTACGCCCAGAGTTTGGCGGCGACGTTCCACTCGTTCTACAAGGAGTGCCGCGTCATCTCGTCGCTGCCCGAGGATCGCGAACTGAGTCGTGCGCGGCTGAAGTTGGTGCTGGCGGCGAAGATTGTGCTGGCGCGGGTGCTGCGCTTGATGGGGGTCGCCGCGCCGGAGCGGATGTAGGGGGCGGGCACTAGCCGATAGCCTATAGCCGTTGGCCTTTAGCCTTTAGCAAGGGGAGGGCCTTCGGTGAGTGAGGGAACCGCAGGAGGTCCATTGAGCAGGCTATAGCCCTAGCACTTGCCGAATGATGTCCTCATATTCGGATCGTCCTATGGGACAGTTGAGCCATTTTTGAAAGTCCGAGCGGTTCAGTTTGAGTTGTCGCATGATACTGTTTAGGGTTCCTAGCGGGACCGGTTCCGAGTCGGGGCCATGTGGTTCTGGCACGGTTACTTTGAACTGGAACTGGTCAAGTCCAGGATTTCCTGTAAAAGTAGCGGCGTGAAGTTTAGGCGGCAATGCGAAACTCCTCTCGTCCCTCGGTTGACCTGCCTGCATTGGGTGGTATGGGCGGAAGTCCCAACTCACTGCGCAG
>Ga0067045_1002605_pt1 | contig 66037 bp, 48 predicted proteins | sample TerdegcTABiofilm_FD_59184 | JGI IMG/M metagenome (GOLD analysis project Ga0067045, IMG submission 59184) | Combined Assembly of (Gp0054472, Gp0054536) Wastewater bioreactor microbial communities from Singapore -Terephthalate degrading...
ATCTTCAGAACAGTTATGATGCGAACGGTAACTTAACGTTCGACGTGGATCGCAACATGCTTTTGTTTTACAACGATGATAACCTGCCTACGAATATTAGCTTTTCGAACTGGGCTTACCGCGCCGATGGAGTAAAAATGTCCAAGAGTATGTATAATGCCGAAGGACGTACTGTTCTGCAGGAGGAGTATTTTGGCAATCTTGTATTGAACTTTGGTAAGCCCGTGCGCATACTTCATGCCGATGGTGTTATAGAACTAAGTGCCAGCCTTCAACCTACGTTTTATTATTATTTAAAGGATCATTTGGGCAATATCCGGGCGGTAGTATCGCCAACGGCTACCAACTCGGTACATATCGATCAGACCAGTGAATACTACCCCTTTGGCATGAATATAAGTAAGAATTTCACAAGCACGTCTATTAATAAATACAAGTACAATGGCAAGGAAGAGCAGGAAATCCCAGGCCATTGGCTTGATTACGGGGCAAGGTTCTATGATCCGCAGGTGGGAAGATTTACCATTGTTGACCCCCACGCCGAAAAATATGCAAGTCTTACACCATACCATTATGCAGCTAATAATCCCATATATTACATTGATGTTAACGGAGATAGTCTCTGGATTACTCATAATACAGGCTTTTTAGGATTAGGTGGTAAACAAACCATGCTTTACGAGAATGGGAATCTTTTCAATAAAGATGGTTCTGCCTACACAGGGAAGGTTAAAGGCTTTTTGTCAAAAAGTGTCAATGCTTTAAATACAATTAGTGGCACGCGGGAAGGCGGTAGTATGGTTAGAGAATTACAATCTTCGGCCAACAACTTTACTTTAGTTAAGGGCTTTAGTAAATTTACCGCCAGTAATGCAACCAAAGCATATGCAAACCAAATTCAAACAGACCCAGCACTGGCTGGAACATTCCAAGCACTACAAAATGCCGGTGTTAATTTAGCAGGCGGTTCAGGTGGTATAATTTCTTGGAATCCTTTAGGAGCAACATTACCAATATTAAATGGTTCTGGAGTAAATGGGACTACCGATTTAGCCCATGAGATGTTCCATGGATTAGATGCAAATAGGGGATTATTAGATAATCGGGTAGACCAAGGAATAGAACGTAGTGAATGGCAGGCAGTTTATAGAGAGAATGTTCTTCGTTCCCAATTAGGTTCTCCTTTAAGAACCCATTATGTAAAAACTGTTGACGCTAATGGGTACTTTCTTGGTGGCTCAGGTACACGGATGTTAACTCCTGCAAATCAACCTATATTGCCTAATTGGTACACACCCTAAATAATGAAAGGCTTATGAAATACTTCATAGGAGTAATTTTAATTCTAACCTCATGTACAATGAGCAAAGAACTAAGTACCGTAAAATACAGCCCTCAGGCTCATTTAAAATATTCATTAGATGTGCCTAAAGGTTATGAAATTAAAGGATACGAAGTTACCGTAGAAAAAGAAAGGCGCTATGTTTATAAAGACTCATCTTTTGTTTATATCACAAATTTTAGGAATACACCTAATTATGAAAACATAAAGAGCTTAGGGGATAGCGTTTTACAACTTAGATTTCAAAATGAAGAATTAACAAAACAAGTTAATGAGCTTTTAGGAAAAAATCACGTTGCTGTTTTGCCAGACACTTTTGAATTATCCGGGGTGAATAGTAAATCGCTATTTTGGAAGGATATTAAAATTGGAAAGGTAAGTATCGGATATGATAATGTTCCAAAGGAAAAGAAAGAACTCTTTGACAAATCTTTGAAAACTCTTAAAATGAAATAGCATAAAAGCCCGAGCAATCGGGCGTTTTGCTTTATAGTAAAGCAACATTTTTCTGGAAGAAATCCTTAAACTTTTTTTGGTAAGCATGCCTTTGGCTTCGGTTATCTGTTTTGCTAATAACCCTAGGGTGTACCTTTATTCTGCGGTTAAATGTTTCCTATTGCAACTCTTAATAGCGAGGAATGGGCAAAATAAAACTTTATCCGCCAGGGCAAAAAGAGAAGGAATTCCATTCTTACCCCTTTGTATTGAAAAACTTAATCTTCTTATCCAGTGGTAAAGCTGTATTTGTGAAGTGAATTGAAAAAGAATCAAAGGGTTGTCTTTGAAAATCGGGACAGCCTTTCGTTTTTCTTATTTCGAAATTTTAAGTAGATTACTGGTATTGAAGCACTTCTCTTTTCCCATGCATGGCCTCAAGGACGCTGATAGCAAGCGCTTCCATCTCATTACCTCCGGGATAAACCATCACCGGAGCAATCATTCCCACACGGTCGATAATCAGTTTAATGAATCGCTGGCTATTGGCCAAGCCTCCGGTAAGGATTATTGCATCCACTTTACCAAAAAGTACGGGATATAGCGACCCGATTTCTTTGGCTACCTGATATGCCATGGCTTCGAAAACCAAGCGAGCTTTTTCGTTACCGGCTTCATAACCCAGATGTTCGATGTGTTCCACATCTTCGGTCCCAAACCAGGCAATCATTCCCCCTTCTCCCATAATCATCTTCAGAATTTCTTCTTTGCTATATTGTCCACTAAAGCACAGACGCACCAGATCACCAGCAGGAAGGGTACCACTGCGCTTGGGGCTGAAAGGTCCATAGCCGTCAAAACCTTGGTTTACATCAATTACCCGTCCTTTGTGATGAGCTCCAACCGTTATTCCCACGCCCATGTGTGCTACAATAAGGTTGAGATCTTCGTAATTTTTGAGGACGCTTTTTGCGTATTTCTTGGCTACAGCTTTTTGGTTGAGCGCATGAAATACCGATTTGCGGGGGAAAAGGGGATGACCGCCGATACGGGCAATCTCGTCCATTTCGTCAACTACAATGGGGTCAACTATAAAGGCCCTTGCGCCAGGAATACTTTGAGCCAAATCGTCAGCCAGCAATGCACCAAGGTTTACACTGTCTTGCCCCGAGGGATTGTGCACCAGATCGTACTTGAGTTGCTCATTCACCTCATAAACACCCGATTTAAGCGGTTTTACCAATCCCCCTCTTCCCACTACTGCTTTTACCTTCGAAACATCAATTTCTGCATTACGCAGTTCGCGCAGTATAGCTTCTCTTCTGAAATCGTATTGGTCTATAATATTTTCATATTTCTGACATTCTGAGGCAGGATGCATGATTTTATTTAAATAGACCATTTTGTTTTCGTCGAAAATGGCTACCTTGGTGAAGCAGGTCCGCGGGTTGACTACCAGAATGCGGGTGGGTTCGTTTGGTGTTATCATGGCTTTGTGTATTTAATATTAGCAACAATTGAATATATGGTTTTGTTTTAAATAGGTTACATATTTCTTCTGTATTGTCCACCAACCTCAAAAAGAGCATGGGTAATTTGTTCAAGCGTGGCAAATTTTGTAACATCCATCAATTCTTCAAAAAGATTTCTACCCGAGAGTGCAGCCTTTTTTAATTGTGCAAGAGACTCCCTGGCTTCGGGTTCCCATGTTTTTTGAACGTTTTTTACAGTTGCAAGCTGCCAGTGTTTCTCTTCTTCTGTTGCCCTGATTACCTCATTGGGAATGATAGTGGGTGAACCGTTTTTAGAGAGAAAAGTGTTAACACCTATTACCGGTAACTTGCCGCTGTGTTTCAGGGTTTCATAGTACAAAGACTCTTCTTGTATTTTGCTGCGCTGATACATAGTCTCCATGGCTCCAAGTACCCCCCCTCGTTCATTCAATCGTTCAAACTCTTGTAGCACTGCTTCTTCAACTAGTTGGGTCAGCTCGCGAATAATAAAAGCGCCTTGCAATGGGTTTTGATTTTTGTTTAAACCGAGCTCGTGGTTAATTATGAGTTGGATTGCCATGGCCCGACGAACCGACTCTTCGGTGGGAGTAGTTATTGCCTCATCGTAAGCATTGGTATGCAGTGAGTTACAATTATCGTAAAGGGCATAGAGTGCTTGAAGGGTTGTACGAATATCATTAAAGTCGATTTCCTGTGCATGCAGCGATCTGCCGGAGGTTTGTATATGATATTTTAACATTTGTGAGCGAGCATTGGCACCGTAACGTAGCTTCATGGCCTTGGCCCAAATTAAACGTGCTACCCGCCCCATCACACTATACTCTGCATCTAAGCCATTGGAAAAGAAGAAGGAAAGATTGGGGGCAAAGTCATCGATAGGCATTCCCCTTCCTAAGTAATATTCAACAAAGGTGAATCCATTAGCCAGGGTGAAAGCCAACTGAGTTATAGGATTGGCTCCAGCCTCTGCAATATGATATCCGCTTATGCTGACCGAATAAAAATTAGTGACTTTATGGTCAATAAAATACTGTTGAATGTCGCCCATAAGTTTGAGAGAAAAATCGGTAGAAAAGATGCAGGTGTTTTGTGCCTGGTCTTCTTTCAGGATATCGGCCTGGACAGTACCACGCACACGACTTAGGGTGTCAGCTTTAATTTTTTCGTAAACCTCAGGGGGTAAAACCTGGTCGCCAGTTATACCGAGCAAAAGAAGTCCAAGGCCATTGTTACCTTCAGGCAGGGGCATGTTATACCTTGGCAAAGCCGATGATCGTTTATTGTAGAAAGCCTCTATTTTTTTTCTAACTTCCTCTTCCAAGCCATTTTGACGGATATATATCTCGCATTGCTGGTCGATGGCAGCATTCATGAAGTAACCAACCATAGCCGGTGCGGGTCCGTTAATGGTCATGGAGACAGATGTTTTGGGGTCGGCAAGATTAAAACCTGAATAGAGTTTTTTCATATCGTCGAGACAACAGATCGATACGCCGCTATTACCTATTTTACCATAGATATCTGGTCGGAGTCCGGGATCTCTTCCATAAAGGGTAACAGAGTCGAAGGCTGTACTGAGTCGAATGGCAGGCATACCAGAACTCAAATAGTGAAAACGTTTGTTGGTACGCTCAGGGCACCCTTCTCCGGCAAACATGCGTGTGGGATCTTCAGCTTCGCGCCTGAATGGGAAAACGCCTGCAGCATAAGGGAATTCGCCAGGAAGCCCCTCTTGGAGTATCCATTCCGTTAAATCTCCTTTTGAACGCATTTCGGGCAGAGCTACTTTAGGAATGCGCAAGTGCGAAAGGGTTTCTGTGTGAGTTTCTACCTTTATTTCTTTTCCCCTTACTTTATACGTATAAACTGGCTCGCGGTAGGAACGTGATTTTTCTGGCCACTCCTTTATTTTATGAATGACTTCAGGAGCAATTTCTTTTTTCAGTTTCTCCGCCTGCAGTGTCAATGGGGTTTTTATGTGCGGTTGGTCTGATTCAAGCATTTCAAGAGCTTCTTCTATCGCTTGGAGTTTATGCATCAGGTCGGCCTGTTGCTTAGCCCATCGGTTGTAGTTTCTCACCGTTTCAGCTATCTCTGATAGGTATCGCTCTCTGTTGGGAGGTATTATTTGTATGCGTGTGGCCTCCATGCCTGAGTGTCCGGTTTCTACAGGGGAGAATTTTTCTGGTTTTATTTGGCTGAATCGCTGAGAGAGACTTTCAAAAAAACGGTTCACCCCTGCATCATTAAACTGAGAGGAGATGGTAAGAAAAACAGGCATCGTCTCTACAGGATCATCAAATTTCTGGTGGGTTCGCTGATATTGTTTTCTAACATCACGTAAGGCATCGGCTGCCCCTCTTTTGTCGGCTTTGTTGATTACCACAAAGTCGGCAAAGTCAATCATGTCAATTTTCTCCAGTTGTGAGGGTGCTCCATATTCTGGCGTCATCACATAAATGCTGATGTCGCTAAAGTCAACAATAGCAGTGTCACTCTGACCAATACCCGAAGATTCCAGAAAAATAAGGTCGAAACCGGCATGCCTTATGGCACACAGCACTTCCGAAATATATTTAGAGAGGCTTTGGTGAGCCTGCCTTGTGGCCAGTGAGCGCATGAAAATTCTTGGATTACTGGCTGAATTCATCCGAATCCGGTCTCCGAGAAGAGCTCCCCCACTGCGCCGCTTGGTGGGGTCAACCGATATGACTGCAAACTTCTTATCTGGGTAGTTTTCGAGCATGCGTTTAAGCATCTCATCTATCAGTGAAGATTTTCCAGCTCCCCCTGTACCCGTAATGCCCACCACTGGGGTACTATCCTTTTCGCAATTTTCTACCATGGTCTTCACCATGTTTGCTGCTTTATTCGATTTGGTTTCAATGGCAGTTATTAACCGCCCCAAAGCCCTATAGTCTTGTCTCTGTATATCTTGAATGCTTATGTCGTCGAGATCTCCTGTTGGAAAATCGCATTTTTCAAGCAGATCATTAATCATTCCCTGAAGCCCCATTCTTCGGCCGTCGTCGGGTGAATATATACGTGTAATGCCGTACGCATGAAGTTCTTCGATCTCATGCGGAAGTATTACGCCTCCACCTCCACCAAATATCCGTATGTGACCACATTTGCGCTGCTGAAGTAAATCATACATGTATTTGAAAAACTCCATGTGACCACCTTGATAGGAGGTGACAGCGATGGCTTGAACATCTTCTTGAATTGCTGTTTCTACAATCTCTTGAACGGATCGATCATGCCCCAAATGAATGACTTCGGCGCCTGAGGCTTGTAAAATCCTTCGCATAAGATTGATGGCGGCATCGTGCCCGTCGAACAAACTAGCTGCCGTGACAATGCGCACAGGGTTGCGGGGTTTGTAAATGGTAACTTCAGACATTTATATATTTCTTTTTGAATACAAACATATAAAAATTCAACAATGTTTAAATAATTTTCAATCGTTTGCGGAAATTTTGAAACACCTCAGGATTCCTCAAAAAAAAGAGGCTGCCCGGTTGCAACCGGGCAGCCTACTGCTATCGCGAGAGTACCTAAATGGTTAACTATCTCTGGATGATAACCCTTCGGGTTATTTGGGTTTTGTCGTTGAAAAGTACTGCGTTGTAAATTCCTGGTCTCAGGGTATTCATGTCAAAATGTTGCGTCCATTTTTCGGAGGCCCTGATGCCTTTTTGTTCCCAAATCTTTTCACCAATACTGTTAAATAATACCAGGTGGAATTCAGATTCGCCAGGTATATTAACATTGATAGTGAACTGTCCGTTGTTGGGATTGGGGAAAATACTAAAGGCTGTTTCATCAACAACAGTAATTCCTGTAATAGTTACCTCTATAATGTTGGAGGGAGCTGAAGAACATCCATTGAGCGTAACTACCACATAATACGATCCCGATTCAGTGACCACATAGGTCTGTTGGGTGGCCCCGGGTATTGGAGTGTTATTTTTGTACCATTGATTACCAGCAGGTGCACTGCTAATCAGGGTATTGCCATCAAGTGTAATGGTAGGAGTAGGTGGAATAGGATTAACCGTTACGTAAAGATTGGGCGATGGGGTGCCATTGCCGCAAGTATTGGTCCCATATACTGAGAAATTGCCCGAAGCAGCTCCTTCGGTAAAGGTCACCTTTATGGTGTTGGTATTTGCACCTGATGTAATTGTTACCCCCGTTGGCACAGTCCATACATATGAGGTGGCATTAGGAATGGGTGCTACGGAGAAGGTTACATTGCTTTGTCCTTGGCATACTGAGGTTGGGCCATTGATTGCTCCAGCAGGACCGGGTAAGGGGTTTACTGTCACGGCAAGAGATGAGGGAACACCGGTTCCACAGTTGTTAACCCCTGCAACAGTGATGTCTCCACTATTGGCATTTGCGCCAAAGCTTACAGTAATGTTGTTGGTACCAGATCCCGATGTAATGGTCGCACCTGCAGGAACAGTCCAGGAGTATGATAGTGCGTTGAGAATGGGGGCAACACTATAATTAGCTGTTGAGCCAGCACAGAGGGTTGTTGGGCCTGTGATAGTTCCGGCTGCATTGGGCAGAGGATTAACCATAATAGTTTTGGTGTATGGAGCCGACATAGTACATCCGGCAGGAGAAACTACTTGCAAGCTCAGCGACTGCAAGCCTGGTGTGTTCCATACCACATGTACCGTGCTGGTTCCCTGGCCACTTACAATAGTTCCACCTGATGATATTGACCACTGGTAACTGGTCATACCTGACTCTGTATAGTAAATATAAGGCGAGGTACTTACGCAAGGTGTGGGATCTCCCATGATTGAAGGAGTAGGTGTGGGATTAACGGTGACATTATAAACGGTTGGATTGGGAGCTGTGCATCCGCTGGCATTGCTGTAGTTTACGCTGACGGTTTGTGCCCCTCCGCCATTCCAGGTGACCGTTATGCTGTTTGTACCGCTACCTGAAGTAATTGTGCCTCCTGATGAGACATTCCAGACGTAATTTGACATGGCAACTTCGGTAGTATAGGTGGCACCGGTAGCACCCTGGCAAAGGTTGTTGGGCCCTGTAATGGTTGGGGCTGGGTTAGCATTGACTGTCACATTGAGAGTACCTGGCGACAAGGCGCTGCAACCTGAAGGATTAGTGTATGTAACAGTCACGGTTTGTGCGCCAGTGTTGTTCCATGTCACTGTTATGGCATTGGTTCCAGCCCCTGCAGTGATTGTACCACCAGCAGAAACGGTCCATGTATAACCAGTCATACCACTTTGGGTTGTATAAACATTACCCGTAGAACCTGCACATACTGAGGTGGGTCCGGTAATAGTTGGAACAGGCCTGGGGTTGACGGTTACGGCCAATGAAGAAGGAGCTCCATTGCCGCATGCACTGGTGCCATATACAGTAATATTACCCGAAACTGCTGTTGCTCCATAGCTGACAGTGATGGTATTTGTACCTGAACCTGAAGTTATGGTAGCTCCCGTAGGAACAGTCCAAACATAGCTCGTTGCATTTACTATGGTTGGCACAGAATAAACGTGGCCAGAGGAGCTCTGGCAGACGCTGGTGGGACCAGTTATACTACCGGCAGCTCCAGGAGAAGGACATCCAGTGATAAATGTCAAATCATTTCCATAACTAGTACCTGCTGCATTAACAGCTTTCACTCGGAAATGATAAGTGGTACCTGTGGTGAGGCCACTAATATTAGCACTTACTGCAGTGGCTGTCGAGCCATTTACAGTTGAAGGTGTGGCAGTTGCAGTATTGCCATAAGATGTAGTCAGCCCCCATTCAAAAGTAACCGTAGTGGTTGAATTATTAGCAGTAACGGTACCGTTGAGAGTAGCAGAGTTGGTGGTAATATTGGTTGCAGCATTTGTAACGGCAATTGGAGGGGCTGCTGCAGTAGTAAAGGTCAGGTCGTTGCCATAAGAAGTACCACTAGCATTTGTGGCTACTGCCCTGAAATGGTATGTGGTATTTGGGGCAAGTCCTGAAATATTTGCACTTACACTTGTATTGGTGTTTCCAGTAACAGGGCTCTGGGCTGCTGTAATGGTTGATCCATAGGATGTGGTTAATCCATATTCGAAGATGACGGTTGAGGAAGAACCATTTGCATTTACCGTACCATTTAAGGTTGCGCCAGTAGTTGTTATGGAAGTAGCAGCATTGGTGACGACAGTCGGAGGAGGTCCAAGTGTGACAAATGTTAGATCCTGGCCATAGACAGTAACCCCACTACTGGTAACTCCGCGAGCCCTGAAGTGGTATGTTGTGTTGGGCGTCAATCCTGAAATAGGAGCTGAAATCGGGGTAGTTGTATTACCAGTTACACTTGCAGGAGTTCCTGATACACTTGATCCATAAGCAGTAGTTGTACCATAATCAAAGAAAGAATTTACAATGAGTCCGTTGGCGTTGATGGTACCATTTAAAGTAGCAGAATTAGAGGTAATGCTACCAGCCGCAGTGGTGATAACCACTGGATTAATTCCAAATTCTATGGCTCCCATATCTGGAGGACTGGTGCGGGTGACATTATTAATGTCTGTGGTTATTCCTGCAATGGTAACACCTAAATTGTCTATAGCAGCATTGCTGGGAGTTAGGTCGGTAGCCGATACAAAGTTGGGATTGTCGTTAATGGAGTTTATGTCCTGTCCTGTTGCGGTCTTCCAATCGGCCAGAGTGGTTTTATCGGCTCCCAAATAACCAAGCACGCCTGGGGTGCCTTGTACAAAGTAGTCGTTGTAATTGATATCACTGAATGCAGCATTTGTGGAGGCAGCATAAATAGCATAAGCCTTGTCTGTATTGCTATTGGTGTTATCAAAGCTGTTTACCAAAATATTGTCTTTGATGTTTAATGAGGCAGCAGGTGCTGTACCTGTATACAATGCTGTTGTAATGGTTCCGGCAGTGTAACCAGCGTATGAACCAGATAAATTGACTGAATTGAAGTATAAATTAACTCCCCCAGTGCTTCCATCAATAGCAATACCAATTCCCCAATAGGTGAGGGAGGCATCGCCCGTGCATTTAACATCAGCAACTGTATTGTTAATCACATTAATGTTGCTGTTGGCTAATCCTGTTGAAATGTTGATACCTCTTGCTCCATAGCCACCTGTATTTGAGTTAAGTAAAGTACTTACTTTATTTTTCAATATATTTACTCCACCAGTAGTGCTGTATATATAAATTCCAAAGGGAGCAGAACTATATGAAGTAGTAATATTATTGATGGTGTTACCTTCAATAAGAATGTTTGCTGGATTATTTCCTGAAGAAACAGCAATGCCTCTTCCGGCCGCAGTGGTGCTGGCCATTCCATTAATTATATTGTTTATCACGGAAGTGTTGACTGTACCTGTTGCTAACCATATTCCAGTGTAGTTCGAGGCATCTACAGTATTGTTCATATTACCAATGTTATTATTGGAAATGGTTACACCATCGGCTCCCTGAACATAAATCCCTACGAGCCTTATTGAATTTGCTCCACTGATATTTAGATCGTTCTGTGTTATGATTGTCCCATTGCCATTTCCGGTAACCGCATCAGCCCAGAAATAGATGCCTATATAGGCTCTTTGAATACTGTTGTTTTGAATGGTAATATTGTTGAAATAACCACCTGTACCAGTATTGCTAGTTAAAACCACTGCTGAGGAGGTATTAGCCCCGTTGATTAGTACACAGTTTTTCACTGTCGAATTTGTAATAGGTGTAGAACCTGAAGAGATAAGTATTACTTGCGGACTGGTAGTACTTGTATTGGTTATAGTCAGGTCGCGTGTTGTGCCTCCGGTCGTATTAGAGCCGTCAATAATGATGTAACTTTCGCGAATATTAATAACTGGGCCTGATGCAGAAGCTCCTGAAATGGTGGCATTTACTGAGGTATTGGGCTTAATGGTTACCGTTTGATTGGCAGCAGGTTTGTTAATATTGTTAACGTATATTACAATCGGAAGCGTTTCCCCATTATAGGTTGCGTCCGTCAGCAAAAACCTGACATGGCCTCCAACACCTCTTAAATTTAAGTCATTTACTGCAGCAGTTAATGTAGGATAAGCTCCTCCTGTACCCACAAGGTAATCTCCAACTAAGGGTGTACTTGTAATGCTGTAGCTATAGGGTGTGGTTGGAGGAGTACTTACAGCCGGTGGATTTGCAGTAAATCCTGATGCTCCGGCAGATGGGCTACATGCTAAATTCGGTGTTGGCGTAACTATGTCTTGCGCCACAATGTAATATTGCACTACATCATTTAATACAACTCCAGCTCCAAATGTAAAACTGTATTGTCCTCCTCCAAGACTTGTTGCTGTGGCAGCATTCCACGGCCCGGTATTAATACGCCAGTAAAGCACAGGTAATCCGATACCGGAAGTAGGAACTCCGGAAGCATCAGTAATTGTGGCAATTAGGGTGCGGGCAGTAGTTTGGGGGGTATTCGGGAGTGGAGTTACAGAAATCGTGGGTGGATTAAGGTCAAGCAACAATCCTCCAAACTCATCTGCTCCAATGTCGGGGGCAGATGCTGGTGACAAAGGATTATTCGGATATCCAGGATTGGGGTACCTGGGATTTCCATCAAAGTCGGTGGTTATATTAACAGGAGTGGATACAGTAAATCCTCCACTTTCAATTTGTGTTGCAACATTGGTTTGTAGATGGAGATCATAAGGAGAGGTGGCTACATTAACAAAGGGGGGATTTTCACTTACCGCATTGGTTTCTCTGGGGGCAAATCGGGCCTTGTATGCAGCCAAAGTTTGATCCGAGTTTGTGCCGTCGTAGAAAATTAAACGATTAGTAGATGGGGTGCCTGCATACCAGGAATTGTTGTTAGAGGTATTGGCAAAAGATGTAGCCGTTGTGCTGCTACGCTGATGTGCTACCACCCTTCCAGTAGATCCTGGTGTAGAGTTGTTAACTACCAGATTGTTAATTAGTTCTACGGTGGGTGTAGTACTGGCATAAATACCTACAGTTCCAAATGAAGCACCGGTGGATGAAGCGTCGAGATAGATAGTATTGTTGTAGAAACCTACTGTTGTGCCACTTATGTACGCACCATAAATTGCAGGATTCCCCGTTGCATCAGGGGCATAGAGTTCTGAAATAAAGTTATTGTAATAATAATTCGTTGTACCTGAACTTTGGTAAATCCCATAAATAATTGCGGATGTCGTGTTTCCAGTAATCTTTGAAATTTGATTACGATAAAAATAGCCAGTAACCCCATTCCCATTGTACAAGGCATATACAGTACTTCTGGGACCATTAATGTTGGATATAATGTTGTCGTAGGTATATTTTGTACCGGAATACAGGTTGTAAAAAATGTACTGGGTTGAAGTAGTTGAAGTAGTGATATTGGTAACGGAATTATTGTAAATGTAGGCAGTTCCGTTGCCTCCACTAATGTAAAAATAGTAGCCACTTCCAGAACCCGCTGTACTTTGAATTCTGTTCAGGTTGTTTACAGAATTATTGTAAATATTCATTGTCCCTACTGATGTAGGGCTGGAATAATGATAAATTCCATAAATACTTCCTGTTGCGGTGGCCGTGCCGCTGCCTATGGTGCAGTTAGATACAGTGTTATTGTAGAAATTACTTGTTAATCCTCCATACATGTATAATCCATACCAGGTGCCGGAGGTTAGGTTGGGTGCATTGCAATTTAAAATGCTGTTGTTGTAAATATTGGTTGTATTGGATGTACCCGATGCGGCCCCCAGGGAATAAATTCCATAGAACGACCCTGTACCGTTGTGGGTTAAGCTGATGGTATTGTTAAATACATCAATGTTTGAGTTTACGGACGTCCCAATGTAAATACCATATTGTGCTCCGGAGGTATTAAGGGACGTCCCCGTAATGTTATTGTTGGCAATTTTTAAGTTGTTTTGATAGATGCAATATATTCCGTACGAGGCAGTGGTTCCTCCTCCGAGACTGCTAATTGAGTTTGTACCTCCCACACCAATCTCGTTGTTTTGGTCATAGTACTGGTAAGGAGAAGATGCATTGTATCCATACAGATAAATCCCGTTATAACTGTTACTGATATTTACATTAAAGAACTTATTATTCGAGTTGGTTCCCTCCGGTGCAGTAACAGTAAGCTGGGTGGAGCTTGCCGGAGTATGGTTATTTGAGTAAATGGCATAAGCAGCAGTGTTGGTCGACATTGTAATAGCGCAATTTTTGATAGTGATGTTTTGCGAACCATCTGTTGCTGATGCTTTCAAAATTGCATAGCCCCATTCCATCTGGGTAGTAGCAGTAGTATTAGCAGGGTTCTCCTGCAAGTCGATCCCGTCAAATGTGACGTAATCGCATCCTGCGAATTTGATAATGCCATCCAAGGTCCCTGTACCTGTACCGGCTGTAATTTTAGGATTATTTCCTGTGCCAGACTTCTGAAAAGTGATAGGGTTGGAGGCTGAAGATGTTAATGTAGTAATAGTGCCACCCGTTGGTGTACTTAAGGTCTCAGTGTGTCCTGCGGCCACATTGAATATTACACCACCTGTGCCCACTCCTTGAGTATTTAAAGCCGATATGGCGGCTTCAATGGTTGGATAGTCTCCAGGAATACTTTTGATTCCTGTTAATTGTGCTTGCATGGCAAACGCCATTAGCAACAAGACCAGTGATAGTAAGAACTTTTTCATTTGGGTTAGTTTTGGTTAACAATTTCAAAACATGATTAAATCAGAGGATAATAATGTTTTGTTTTATGTAAAATTATAAAAAAAAAGTTATGAATGATACGTGTTTTTTTAAGAAAAAATATTCCTTTTCGATTACTTGTCTGATCCCCCTAAAAGAAAATTCTGCCTGATAAAGATTGCTCAAAGGATGTTAAATATTTTTGAGCGTTAGATTCCATTTTTCCTTGCTTTCAATTTTAGTCTATGTTTAGCCGGCTGCACAAATCAAACAGGCCCGATCCATTTCTGATTGAGTATTTAAAAGCTGAGATTGAGCTCGATAAGCTTCATTCATTCTTTGCCTTGGTGTAAATATTCCACTAAATGTAAAAAATCACTAACTTTGCCCGTTTGTTTTCATAAATGCCTATAATATTGAAATTCAATACAAGAAACGTCTAACCCTTATTAATTCAATCAAAATGTCGAAAAAAAGCGAGAAACATGTTTACCTCTTTGGCAATCGCAAGGCCGAAGGTAATGGCAGCATGAAGAACCTGCTGGGTGGCAAAGGAGCTAACCTGGCCGAAATGAACCTAATTGGTATGCCGGTTCCCCCGGGATTTACGATTACAACCGAGGTTTGCGACCTTTACTACAAGCTTGGTCACCAGGCTGTGGTTGACCTTATCAAGGATGAAGTGGAAGCTGGTGTACGCTTCATCGAAAACGTTATGGGTACTAGTTTCGGTGATTCAGAAAATCCCTGTCTGGTTTCTGTACGTTCAGGTGCCCGTGCCTCTATGCCTGGAATGATGGATACTATTCTCAATCTTGGTCTGAATGACGTGGCTGTTGAAGGACTGGCCCGCAAAACCGGAAACCCTCGTTTCGCATGGGATAGCTACCGTCGTTTTGTTCAAATGTACGGCGATGTAGTACTCGGTCTCAAACCCGTTTCCAAAGACGACATCGACCCCTTTGAAGAAATTATTGAACATTTGAAAGAAGAGAAAGGGGTTCATCTCGATACCGACCTCACAGCTGATGATCTCAAAGAATTGGTGGTAAGGTTTAAAAAAGCCGTAAAAGAACGCACTGGTAAAGATTTTCCACAGAATCCTTGGGAACAGCTCTGGGGAGCTATCATGGCGGTGTTCAATTCTTGGATGAACGATCGTGCGATTCTTTATCGCAAGCTTAATAATATCCCTGATGAATGGGGAACGGCAGTAAATGTTCAGGCAATGGTGTTTGGCAACATGGGCAATACATCTGCCACAGGAGTTGCCTTTACCCGCGATGCTGCCACCGGCGAAAAAATCTTTAATGGTGAATACCTGATTAATGCCCAGGGCGAAGATGTAGTAGCTGGCATTCGTACCCCTCAACAGATTACAATCGAAGGTTCGAGGCGCTGGGCTGCATTGGCTAACATCTCTGAAGAAGAACGTAAAACCAAATATCCCTCGCTTGAGGAAACCATGCCTCAGGTGTATCGCGAACTTTTTGAAATCCAGGAGAAACTTGAAAAGTACTTCCGCGATATGCAGGACATTGAGTTTACCATTCAAGACGGTCGTCTGTGGATGTTGCAGACCCGTAATGGTAAACGCACCGGTGCCGCCATGGTGAAAATAGCCATGGACATGCTTCGCGAAGGTATGATCGACGAAAAAACCGCCTTGCTTCGCGTAGAACCCAACAAACTGGATGAACTTCTGCACCCTGTATTTGAAGCCGAAGCTATGCGCAAGGCTAAAGTTATTGCCAAAGGTCTTCCTGCTTCTCCCGGTGCAGCTACTGGTCAGGTGGTTTTTAGTGCCGACGACGCAAAAGAATGGGCTAAAAAAGGAGCCAAGGTTGTTCTTGTACGTATTGAAACCTCTCCGGAAGACCTCGGCGGAATGGATGTGGCTGAAGGTATCCTCACTGCCCGTGGTGGAATGACCAGCCATGCTGCTGTTGTTGCCCGTGGTATGGGCAAATGCTGCGTTTCGGGTGCCGGCTCCATCAAAATAGATTATAAGGCAAAGACCCTCGAAGCTAACGGTAAAGTATATAAAGAGGGAGATTGGATTTCCCTTAATGGTTCCACTGGCGATGTGTATGAAGGGAAGATCGCTACAAGAGATGCTGAATTGAGTGGCGACTTTGGTGAATTGATGCGTCTGGCCGATAAGCTCAGCCGTATGTATGTTCGTACTAATGCTGATACCCCACACGATGCCCAGGTGGCTCGCAATTTTGGCGCTAAGGGTATTGGTTTGTGCCGTACCGAGCATATGTTCTTCGGTGGAGAAAAAATCAAGGCCATGCGCGAAATGATTCTGGCCAATGATGAAGCTGGCCGTCGTAAGGCTCTTGATAAACTGCTGCCTATGCAGCGTGCCGACTTCGAAGGTATTTTCGAAGCCATGCAAGGACTACCTGTAACCGTTCGTCTGCTCGACCCCCCTCTGCATGAGTTTGTACCTCATGAAGAAGCTAACCAGAAAGAAATGGCCAAGGAAATGGGCGTTAGCGTGGAAGAAATAAAACGCAAAGTTGAAGAACTCCACGAATTTAACCCCATGCTGGGACACCGTGGATGTCGTTTGGGGAATACTTATCCCGAAATTTCGGAAATGCAAACCCGTGCCATTATTGAGGCTGCCCTCAATCTCAAAAAGCGTGGTATCGAGGCCAAGCCCGAAATCATGATACCCCTTACCGGTACACTTAAAGAAATGCAGATGCAGGAAGAAATCGTCCGCAATACTGCCGAAAAGGTCTTCGCAGAATACGGCGACCGCATCGATTACCTCGTGGGTACTATGATTGAGGTTCCCCGTGCCGCTCTCGTCGCTGACCAAATTGCTCAGTCGGCCGAGTTCTTCTCGTTTGGCACCAATGACCTTACTCAGATGACTTTCGGTTACAGCCGCGACGATGCAGGTAAATTCTTGCCCGTTTACCTTGATAAAGGTATCCTCAAACACGATCCTTTCCAGGTTCTCGACCAGGAAGGTGTAGGTCAGCTCATTAAAATGGCTGTTCAGAAAGGCCGTAGCACCCGCGAAAAGCTGAAAATCGGTATCTGCGGTGAACATGGTGGAGAACCCTCAAGTGTTGAATTCTGCCACTTCACTGGATTCGATTATGTGAGTTGCTCACCTTTCCGTGTTCCTATTGCCCGCCTTGCCGCTGCTCAGGCTGCAGTGAAAGAAGCTAATGCTGAAGAAGCAGAAGGCAAGAAAGACAAAAAGGACAAGAAAGATAAAAAAGCTAAGAAAGACAAAGAATCCAAGAAAAAGGATAAAAAAGATAAGAAGGATAAGAAAGACAAGAAAGCTAAGAAAGATAAGAAAGATAAAAAGTCGAAAAAATAATCCTTCCTCTTAGCGTACGTTGCAGTGGCCGGGGAGTTCTCCGGCCACTTTTTTTTCTTTTACCCTTGGTTGCTGCATTGCCAGGTTCGAGCCAGGTTTTTTATGCTTCACAAAAATTCGGCTGAGTTACTTCATTATGGCTTAATTCATCCATTAGGTTTTTGAATAAATCATTTTCAGTGTTTTTGCCCTTTATTAGTGAACCTCATTATGAAGTGCGTGCATTAAGTTTGCGTTATTTGGAATAACCATACACCTCTTATTGCCTTAAAATAGGTAAATTTTAATATAGGATAATTTTAACAATCTTTCGATATTTGTGCCGCTAATTAAATTGCAGTGAGAAAATACAAATTTTTACTTCTTGCCGTTTTAATGATATGGTTTCAAGCCATATATGCTCAGTATGAGTCCGACGAAAGGGCCACGATTCGCTTCGAAGAAGGTTTGGGTTTCTTTGCTCCCGATACTTCCCTTGGGGTGAACCTGCGTTTCAGGATGCAAAATCTTCTGATGGTTACTTCAGAAAGTCATCAAGACCTTGACATTAGCGCTATAGATGCTCGCGTCAGGCGGCTACGCCTCCGTTTTGATGGTTTCATCGGAAAAAGCAAAAAACTGACGTATTATTTGCAACTTGCCTTCTCACGCGAAGACCAGGACTGGGATAATACACACATCCCCAACATTGTAAGGGATGCCATGGTTTATTATAATTTTAATCCTCATTTTTATATTGGCTTAGGCCAGGGGAAACTGCCAGGGAATCGTCAAAGAATTATAAGTTCAGGGCAACAACAGTTTCTCGACCGAAGTCTGGTGAATTCTATTTTCAATATCGACCGAGACTTTGGCGTATTTGCCTACTATAGTTTTGGAATAATTAAAATACCGGTTTACCTTAAAACTGCCATAACCACCGGTGAGGGGCGAGGCACTCTACGAACCGATAAGGGACTGGCCTATACAGCACGTATAGAAATCTTGCCCTTAGGCAACTTCCACAGGGGAGGAGATTTTTCTGAAGGGGATATTTACCGCGAACCTCATCCTAAACTTTCACTTGCTGCTGCATACTGCTTCAACGACAACTCCTTAAAAGCATTTGGACAAAGAGGTACTGAGCTGGCAACAGGGCAGGATCTTCAATCCCTATTTGCTGACATGATATTCAAATATAAAGGATGGGCAATTGAAACTGAATATGCGAGCCGTTTGAGTGACAATCTTTGGGTAACCTCCATCGAGGGCGACAGTGTTGCCATCTGGACGGGCGCAGGAGTAAATACTCAGATTAGCCATTATTTTAAAAATGGATATGAAATTAATGCCAGGGCCAGCATTGCCATACCTGATAAAAAATCAGGTAGCCCTAATGCCGAACAGCAAGTTTGGACGATTGGCTGCGTAAGATATTTAAATGGCCACAAAGTCAAAGTGATGGGAAATATTAACTATCGCTTAGTCAAAAGTTTAACGAATGGACCCTCGAAAGGAGACTGGCAACTCGGTTTTTTGGCTGAAATCGGTATTTAATTCCTGTCTGCGAAAAATAACTGGTTGTTGAGAAAATATAGGAAGGATAATTCTATTTTTTGAAAGAAAACTGTCGTAAATAATCATCTCATACCCGTGAGAATTTCTTCAGTACTTCATCTTTGGCCATAACTATCTTTATGGCCTTGTGTCTTATAATGCTGCAAAACTAAACAACAAAGACTTTGAGACATATCGATTTTGTCAACTTGGCAATTGGCCTGGCACTCCCTCGCCTTTCTACAATACTATAATTAAGTAAACAATTGAAATTAAATTATTTAATCCAATTAACAAACTATTTTGTTGATTGTGTATTGGATAATAAAAAGATAAAAATTATCTCCAGGTATTAATTGCAAAAAGGTTGCAATTACTGAGTATAATTTTGCGGAGTAAACAAAAAAGTATAATGTAATAGATGGAACGTTAAGATTAAACAACCAGCATAAATATCCCTGTAATAAGGATGTTTTCGCTTTTCATGTGCCGATTGGGATAAATATGAGGACTTCTTAACTGATTTTATAATAAATATTTAATTGTAAGTACCCTATCTGATGGGATTCGCTTTAATGTATAATAAGTATTAAGTTGAAATATATTAATTAAAAAAAAGAATTATGCCCGCTTTAAAAAAGGTATTATTTTTGGATTTTGTATTTACGTTCCCTTATTTTGGTTATAGCCAATCTCTGAATGGATTTTCTATGGATGAGGTAAAGAGAGAATTTTGTGATTCTAAATATTATATTGAGGAAACTAAAGATGGAAAAATTAATTCAGACAAGTATTTAATTATGGTGGATATACCTATAGCCCGTCTATATTTTACTTTTGATGATAAAAAAATCTGTGAACAAACTATAATAGCACCCTATGATGAAATGAACTTAAATTGTTATATAGTTCATAGCGATGAGAAGGTGATAGTCATCAGTATGACACAGTCGCGGGAGTGTTCTGGGGTTCTGTTCGACAACATTGAAACATTAGAGATTGATGATACTTGGGTAAAGATCTTGAGCATCGAATAAACCTATTGCCTAATTATACTTTTATTTATTTCACGGGTAATACTTGAGTGGTATTACCCCGTGTTCTATGATTCACCTTCGGTTTTTAAATAATAATTCCACATTTTTTTTATACTGTCTTTTATATGGTTTTTAAGATGTTCAGGTTGAATAACTTCCACATCCGGCCCAAAATAATGAATGGTCGAAATTAATTCTTTATTAATGATAAGTTTCAACGAGACTGTTGTAAAATTTTCATCTCTGCCAATTCTTTGTTGACTTTTATGTAGAGGTTTGGTTTCTATGTACTTATATCGTGGATTTGCAAATTTCAAGATGATTTCTTCAGGTTCTTTATTTGCAGGGAGACTCACGCCAATAATGTCTTCGAATTTTTTTAAAAGCAATGGATTTTCGCAGGCTTCAGCTGGTAAATTGCTGATTTCGACTTTTTCCATTCTATCAAGTCCCATTATTGTAACTCCTCCGGGATTGAGAATAGATTTTCCGATAAGATACCAACGACTATTAAACTCCTTGATTAGCCAGGGGTGTACAATGACAGAGGGATTAACTTGGCCGCCAAAGGGTTTATAGTCAACAAGAAGGCATTTTTTAGTTTCAAGAGCTTCCAGAATCATCAACAAGTGCTCAACTCCGTATGTATTTGAGGAAAAATCCATTTGAATATACTCCTCTTGATGATGCAAAATATGATTGATATCATATTTTTCTAATATTTGGTTAAGTAAATTTACAAAGGGTAAGCCTTTAAGACCATTTAAAAATGTGCGTGCTTTGCGTAAATTTTTAAGGTCTGTTTGGTTAAATGGCATGCGGTAGATTGAAAATTCGGGGTCAGAATAAAAATATGCGCCATCTCTGCATTCAATGGGAGCATTGTATCCCCTCGGAGGTTCCGAACGCATGATATTGATATCGCCCCTTAAGGTGCGTTCTGAAATTGGGATATCTCTGCCCAGGTCTTCAGATAGCTTTTCGCTCACCATTTCTATTAATTCCTGGAAACTAACGCCTTGCGGATGTGCTCTAAAGATTTCATCAAGCACCCTGTATCTATAACTTGCATTTTTATTAACAGGCATAGCTATAAATAAATTAACGGGCTAGGTTAAATCATATCTTCTGAATCGTACAAAACGGAATTTCGAAATTTTCGTATTTTGATTTTCAACTACACTGCGTTCTGTTGTAGAAGCAATACATGCTATATTGTTTTTCAGTAATTTGGCTGCCAATTGAAAGGCGAACGTCATTTCGCCCATAAGATGTACTGCTAAATTGGAGGAATGATTTTTTGAAATTTCCATTATTTTTTCAAAATATTCTTCAGTCAGATTACGAATATATTCCTCATCTCCATCCGGATCAATAAAAGGGAAGGACAAATCTATAACATTCCCATACAAGTTCTTAGCCTGATTTATTTGATTTTCATCCCATTGTGTTGAAGGATGATTAGACAAATTGATTAGCATTGCGATAAATATTTATGAATAAAACAATTTAATAAATATATTTTCAATATGCGTTTATTTGCAAAAATGTTTCAGCTTGTTTCTAAAAGCTTCCTCATGGATGATGTCATTTCTATCGAAAGGAATATGCGTTCCCAATAGGTCAGACCTTTTTTTCAAACTTTCTTTAAATCCCTGACCTCTTGTAGTAAAATCAGCCAGTGTCATCACAGTCGATCTTGCCCTTAGCCCAAACCTTTTATTAACTGAGGCTACTTTGTACAGGTGATTATATAAATAAGTTGAATTTATCTCTCTATTTCCCAGACTAAATTTAGCTTCAACGATGAATGGATTGTTTTTATAAATGAAAAAAATATCTATTTCATTATCATTTTGAGAGATTTGTTCCGTACGGGTTTGGTTAAATAATTTTATGCCTTTCTTTATTGCATTTTCTTCTAATTTTAGTTCTGCCTTTATCTTGTAATAAAGATACTCTTCGAACCATTTTGTAATTATTTGCTCTTTACTTTTGGGGTATGTATTTTTAAACTCTAAATCGTCTACTTCTACTTGAGGTATATTTTGTTGCATAAAATCTTTTGCTTTTACCCTTTCGTATAGTATTTGTGCTTTTTCCCTGTCAAATAAAAATTCTTCCTCTTCAAAATTAATTCCATAAATTTTTAAATACTCTTCGCATGACAAAGAATATATAAAAGGATGAATTTGTGTTGGCTTATCAATAAAGATCTCATTATACGAATTTTTACCGATAGGAACATAATAATATCTCGTATCATTAAATCTGTGGAAAAAATTCCAGACAGCAATCGACATAATTTTTGTGCCTCCGGTCAGGTTAACGTAAAAGGTGTCGTTTTTATCAAATTCCAAATCACTTATTGTTCCAATAATATCGGTAAGTGTATCTTCTTCCACAAGTAATTTAATTCTTTTATTCTTCTGGATTCCGGCAGTACTATATATTTTCTCTGAGTTTTTATTTTCCTCCATTTCCTTAGTGGTGATAAAGATGTATTTTTCTATTTCCTTCTCCAGCTCTTTTATGAGCAAATAATTGGGAAGTGTCTGCTCAGAAATGATAGAAACGAGATATTTCATGGCTTGGTTATTTATTGGTTCTTATATCCGGCATTATTTTATGTATATATTGTAGAAAAGCTCTTTCCTTAAAATTTTTATTGAGAAAAATACCTAAATTCAACCATTAAAGCTGGTTGAGGAAGAGGTTCGTTTTATATACCTTAATCCTTCTCCTACCCATAATATTATGGAAGTCAGTAAAATCGTAGTTATCCATTCGATTAAACTTAAAGGTTTAGTTTTAAACATTTCACCTCCAAATTCCACAATAAGAATTTGTCCGATAAGGATAATTGATAAAACAACAAGAAAACCGGTTTGACGAGACAATCCGCTAAACGCCGATTGATTGGTTCCGAAAGTTTTGACGTTAAACAAGTTCCAGAACTGCAGCATAACAAATGTTGTAAACACGAGGGTTAATTCTTTCGCATTTATACCTTCACTCCTAAAATCGAAATAGAGGAATAATCCAAGTGAAATGGAGAAAAAAAGAAATCCTAATGCCTGTATCCAATTTCTCATCTCAGGATTGATGATAAAATCCTGGTTTCTTCTTGGTTTTTCCATCATCACTGAGGAGTGGGGCGGCAGGGTAGAGAGGGCAGCAGCAGCGAAGGTATCCATAATAAGGTTTATCCAAAGCATTTGAATAATATTGAGCGGTACCTGATGGCCAGCCAGTGAGCCGGCAAACACCAACAGCAAAGCTGCAACATTAATAGTTAGTTGAAATATGATGAATCTTTGTATGTTTCTGTATAGCGACCTTCCCCACATGATTGCATTTACAATAGACTGAAAAGAATCGTCAATAATGGTGATATCGCTAGCCTCGCGTGCAACAGCGGTTCCAGAGCCCATAGATAAACCAACATGAGCCTGGTTTAATGCAGCGGCATCGTTGGTTCCATCCCCTGTAACAGCTACAATTTTATTGTGTTTTTGAAGTAGTTGTACTAGTCTTTGTTTGTGGATAGGACGAGCTCTGTACATAACCTTTATATGCATTGCTTGTTTATGAGCTTCATCCTCATTAAGTCGTTCAAAATCCTCTCCGGCAATCAGCTCTTCTTCATTTCTCAATGAAAGCAGGCCGATTTGCCTTCCAATTTCCTGAGCAGTACCTCTGTTATCACCCGTAATAAGCTTTACTTCAATTCCCGCATCCATGCATGTTTTAACTGCTTTGGCAGCATCCGGGCGCAAAGGATCATGGATAGCGCATACACCCAAAAAAATGGGTTTGATGTGATGGGTATTGATTTTACCGTCTTTAAAAGGTTTTACTTCTGATGATACTTCAGCAAATGCAAATCCTAAAATACGCATAGCCTTTCGCTGATAATCCTTCAGTTTGTCTTCTAAGGTAATCTGTTCTGGTACTATGTCGGTAATTCCTTGAGAAGTAAAAATTTGACTACACATTTTTAGGAGGATTTCGGGAGCTCCTTTAATGTGAAGAATTTTCCTTTGGGTGATTTTGTCTTCGACCAGGGTGGCCATGTATTTTCTGTCGGTTGAAAACACAAGTTGGTCGATAATTTTATACCGGTTACGAAGGTCTTCATAGTTAGTCTCCTGATGTAATAGCCACAACAATAAAGCCGACTCGGTGGGATTACCCAGAGGCTTTGGGTCATCGGGATTACTCATATCCAAATGGGCAGTCGAATTAAGCGCAATTCCTACTGATATTAAGCTAAAAAAAGAGGGATGGTTGAAAGCCGGTGTAAAAAACTCACTTACCTGCATTTGATTTTGGGTAAGGGTTCCCGTCTTATCTGTACAAATCACATTTACAGCTCCCATCGATTCCACGGCATGCATTTTCCTCACCAGGCTATTGTGTTTGAGCATTCGACGCATATTGAGGGCAAGGCTAAGCGTAACACTCATGGGCAATCCTTCAGGTACAGCTACGACGATTATTGTTACGGCTACCATAAAATCGTGTAAAATCATCTCGGCTTCAACTCTCGAAATCCAATTATTTAAATCAAAGGGATGAATGCCTGCTAAATACCCGATAAGCATGAACAGAATAAAAAACACTAACCCTGCCAAAATGAGATGACCCCAGGTGTGGCTAATTATCCAATGGATTGTTTTTGAATGTCGCTTGAAAAGACCAAAAGCATCCTGGATAAACGGGGCCCAAACTTTTGATATCATAATACCAATGGAAACCATTGTAATTAAAGACGATCCCCATTGAATAGCCGAATAATGCCCGTTTATCAGACCTTTGATGAAAAGGATGCCGAATGTTAGGGTAGCGAAGGCAAATCCTCCAACTCCTATGAGTTTTGCCAGTCGTTCCAGTTGTGCATTCAGAGGAATATCCTGATCTGTGAATCTGGTAGCTTCTCTGGCAACTTTACCATATTCTGTTTGATCGCCTACTCTGATGATTTTGGCTTTGCAATGCCCGTCGACAATTATTGTGCCTCTTAAAATTTCATTGGGAGGATAAGTGGTTTCAAGGGTCAGCATCTCGGGATGGGCGGTCTTGTATGTAACAGGCTCGCCCGTAAGGCTCGATTCATCTATTCGAAGGCTGACTGACTCTAACAATATAGCGTCTGCCGGCACTTCCTCTCCTGTGGTTAAGATAATCAGGTCTCCAACTACTAAGTCTTTTCTGGGTACTTCAGTTACGTTTCCATTGCGGATAACTTTACAGGGGATCTCATCATTCACAAGATTCAGAATGTCGAATTTACGTCTTGCATCGTATTCAAACCAGAAGCCTACGGCAGTAGCCAGAAAAATAGCCAGTAAAATTCCAAAGGTTTCATAGAAGTCTTTTTCAAAGATGCTGATTATAAAGCTTAAAAATGCTGCAATAATCAGGATACGGATGAGTGGATCTTTGAATTTTTCGATGTAAAGCTTCCAAATCGGGTCTTTTGGCGGGGGAGTAAGAATGTTGTTTCCGTATTTCAGCCGATTTTGAATGACTTGTTCATCTGAAAGGCCTGTAAACTCTTCTGAAAATTCCATAAAGATGATGAAATGAATGAGCTAATTTAGTTAAAGCTTTTAAATATTTAAAAAAATAGCATAGTTGTTATCTTATTTGAAATTTTCAGAACAGAGAGGATAAAAGCAGAAAGAAATAATTTTTTTAAAGTCCTAACCCTTTAGCCACAATCTCCGCAATATCAAAATTTTGAGAATCTTCTTCCCTACCTTCTTTTTTAATGCCATCGCTGAGCATGGTCATGCAAAACGGACAAGCGGTGGCTACTATTGAAGCACCCGTATCGAGTGCTTCGCGGGTTCTTTCAGCATATACTTCAGTATGTCCGGGTTCTGACTCTTTGAACATCTGAGCCCCACCAGCTCCACAACACAATGAAAAGCTGCGGTTTCGTTTCATCTCAGTAAGAGTTATGCCTGCAGTAGTTATTATTTTTCGCGGATCTTCGTAAATGCCATTTCCCCGGCCCAGGTAGCATGGGTCATGGAAAGTAGCGGTCGTGCCTTTAAAGATTTCCGGATTCAATATAAGTTTACCCTCTTCCATAAGCTGTTTGAGAAAAGTGCTGTGATGTACTACCTCATAATGTCCTCCTAAGTCGGGATATTCATTTTTGAAAATATTGAAACAATGCGGGCATATGGTGATAATCTTCTTGATATGGTAGCGATTAAGCGTTTCAATAACCTGAAGGGCCTGCATCTGGTAGAGCATTTCGTTGCCAGCCCTTCTGGCGGGGTCTCCCGTACATGTTTCTTCGGCTCCCAAACAACCAAAATCAACTCCTAAGTGAAGAAGTATCTTGGCAAAGGATTGGGTCACCTTTCTATACCGTGGGTCGAATGCACCTGCACATCCAACCCAGAAAAGATATTCCGGAGTGCGATTCATTTCGCGGAGCAGTGGTATTTTAATGTCGTTCATATATTCTAAATTTATTTTCTTAAAAACGCATCCAGGCTTCTCGCTCTTCAGCAGGATATTGCCATGGGGCTCCGTTGTTTTCAATATTGCTGAGCATAGATGCCAACAATGCAGGAATACTTCCTTCTTCCATGGTCAGGTAACGGCGCATGGCTAAAATAACAAGAGGTTGATTGATGTTGACCGGACATTCACGTGCACATGCATTACAGGTCGTGCATGCCCACAATTCCTCTTCACTAATGTAATCACGCAAAAGGGCTTTACCATCGTCGAAAGTCTGGCCATGCTTAAGTAATCCATTCCTTTTTTCTTTTGCACGGGCTCTTACATCCATGATGATTTTGCGTGGTGAAAGTTTTTTGCCTGTGATATTGGCCGGGCAAACATCTGTGCATCGCCCGCACTCTGTACAGGCGAGGCTGTCAAGATAATTTTTCCATGTCAGGTCTTCGACATCTTTAACCCCAAATCGCCCGGGAACTTGTGTGGATGATGGTTCCTTGACACCCTCAGGGTCGAGCATCATCCTTACTTCTTGTTCTATTTCGGGCATATGTTCCATTTTACCCAAGGGTTCCAGGCGGCTCAGGTAAACATTGGGTATGCTTGTAAATACGTGAAAATGTTTGGAGTATGGCAGTATGTTCGCAAAAAGAAAAATCAAAAGAATATGACTCCACCAAAAGATTTCATGCAAAATGTTTGCCTGATAAATACTTACCGGCCCGATAGCTTTTGCCAGGATTTTACTCACAGGTAATGCCTCTTCCAGATGACCCGGACGAGTGAGGATATAAAATGTATTGGTACCTAATAAACTAATCATCAGGAAAAAGATAATGAGTAAGGCTGCAGTGGCATCTATTTTGGAAATAGGTTTCATCTCTATTCCATAAAACCGTTTAATCTTTAGAAATGTCCTTCGAAAAAGAAATGCTAAGATGCTCACCAGCACAATTACAGAAAAGATATCACCTGAAAAAATTATGACATGATAAAATGCAGGCCATTGAGCGAAAATTCTTTCCTGGCCGCTTATACCGTCAATCACCATTTCGATACTTCCAATAGTGATGATAAGAAACCCCCAAAAAACCAACGCATGAGCTAGGCCTACCAAGGGGCGTCTAAAGATTCGCGACTGCCCCAGGGCTACCTTGAGAGTAACAAGTAACCTCTTGCCATGATGTTTTATTGGGAAAGGTTTTAAAAGGGGGATAAGGCCGAATATTCTCCTCATCGACCAGAAAAATATTCCGATAGTTATGATTAGAATGGCTGAAAAAACAATGGATTTTGTCATGGTGCGGCGAATTATGCAGGTATGTGCATATTTTTGCCACAAGTATAAATGATTTTCAATTAAAAACCAAAAAGTAAGACTATTTAGAAAAAATCTTTTCAATAAGGCCGGGTACACTTTTGATCTCCTGCACAATTTTACGTACAGAGCCAAGCCCTATTTCTTTATCATTTACCTGCAGGGGGTTGCGCCAGACAATCTCTTCTACATCGTCTGCCGGAGTTGCTGTTTGATTTAAATCGGCCTGGCAAATGAAAACCATATCGAGGGTGTAATAGAGAAGGTCTTTGTAAACATATTTATTGGGTACTGTTTTAAGAAATTCCCACTCCATTAGGTGTAAACCTGTTTCTTCGTTTACCTCTCTGACCAAGGTGTTTTCTGCCGTTTCAAAAATATCGGAGAATCCACCGGGTAAATCAAGTTTGCCTTTGGCAGGGTCGAATTTTCGGCGGGTAAAGAGAAGTTGATTCTCCGGGCCTGGAATTAGTGCAATGACGGCCGGGGCGGGATTGAAATACCATAGCAAACCACATTCAGGGCATTGCATGGATTTTATGCTGTTTGAGGTGAATCCCGGCTGCCCGCAGCGGGGACAATATTTGAAAACTAAAAAAGGATGCTCCTGGGGTAATTGCATGGGGTAAAGGTAGGAAATTTGTTTCAGGTTTCAGGTTCCAAGTTCCGGGTTCCAAGTTCCGGGTTCCAAGTTCCAGGTTCCGGGTTAAGGGACGTGTTTTCATCGGTTCTTCTTCGATCCTTCTTCGCTCTTTCATCGCTCATGAGCGAACAAAAGCGAACAAAAAGCGATGATGGTACGATGATGGTACGAAGCAAACACGAACAAAACATTTAAGAAATTGATTTGCAGCGTTTTATTATTTTACAACTTCATTTGCATTGTCAAATAAGGTTCCCTTTTGTCATCAAAAAGTGTAAAATAAGAAGCTTGACTGTAAAATAAGGTGTAAAATAAGCATTTTTAGTGTAAAATAAACCTGTTTGGCATGAAAATGATGCTCGCACCCGCTTCTTCGCCCTGTGTTCTCCGTGGTGAAATTCTTTTTTTTAAACCACAGAGGGCAAAGAGGTTTTTCTCCGTGGCTCTCTGTGTTCTCCGTGGTGTAACTCTTTTTTTAAAACCACAGAGGTGCACAGAGGTTTTTCCTCTGTGCACCTCTGTGTTCTCAGTGGTGAAACTCTTTTTTTAAAACCACAGAGGGCACAGAGGTTTTTCTCCGTGGCTCTCTGTGTTCTCTGTGGTGTAACTCTTTTTTTAAAACCACAGAGGTGCACAGAAGTTTTTCCTCTGTGGCTCTCTGTGTTCTCTGTGGTGAAGCTCTTTTTTTAAAACCACAGAGGGCACAGAGGTTTTTCTCCGTGGCTCTCTGTGTTCTCAGTGGTTTTATGTATTTTGAGCAATGAGGTCCAGGTAAATGGATGAGAAAAGTCCTTGGTCTGGCAGGTTAATTTTATTTTCCTTCACAAAGCCGTATGAATCAAAACTTTTTAATGGCTCGCGATGGCATCCAGCCGACGCTTCCATTAGCGATTTTTATTTTTACCCATGAATTGAGGCTATCGCTGAGTTGGACTTTAGTGCCTTCATGTAAAACGAAAAGATCCACACTGTTTTCGTCGGGCGAGCTTTTTACTGTTACTGCCGGCTCGAATACGATTCCATGAGTATGGTGACTCTGACGATAATGGTTTTTGTATGCAAAAGCATATCCAAAGAATGTTAGAAACAAGAAAAGCAGAGCTGAATAAAACCCCACTTTTTTTTGTACGGATTTAACCGACAACACAAAAATACCCACTGCTACTAAAAACAGGGCGGTAAACAATATGCTCAACCAAGCCCAGGTATCTCCGGGAAATAACGTATAAAGCGATTTCCACCATCTTTCGAAGAACAAATCGGGTACAATATCAATTTTGTCAACAATGCGACTATTGGCTACTTTCAGGTTGAAAAGAATGTCTTCATCGGAGGGGGCGAGCAATAGTGCTTTTTCGTAATTATAAATTGCCTGAGCCATCTCGTTCAGTTTAAACCATGCATTACCCAGATTGTAATATATTGCTGCCGATTCCTGACCGGTGGCAAGGACTTGTTCATACCATTTAATGGCCGATTCATAGTGTCCCTTGGTGTATGCATTGGTGGCAGAATCGATCATGGCCTGAGGAGTTAGTGCTCCAGCTTGAGCCATTTTGAAAATAATCAGAAATATTATTAGGAATGAATATTTCGTTTTTTTCATAAGTCTTTAGTTTTATCTGAGTTCTCTTTCGATTCGCGAAATAGTTTCGAGAGCCTGATTATACACCTGCTCCATGTTTTCGGTTTTGTTTCCCGGTGCAAAGCGTGCAAATTCACAATTGTTGAGCGTTTCTATGAATGCCTTAATCGTTTCGGTATTTACATTGCGCGAAATAAGTTTGCTCTCAATGTTTTCCATAGAAAGGTCAGCCAATGGAATGTTGAATTTGTCAGCAATATAGCCCCAGAGGGCAGCGCTGATTTCGTTGTAGAAGGCATTTTCTTCCCGATTATTGAGGTGAGTGCGGGCTTTTTTCAGTCGCTTGGTGGCAACTCCTGTAGCCTTACGCAATCGCATGAGTCCAACATCGCCTCTCTGTTTTTGAATGCGTTTAATAATGAGCATGCTTATGGCAAATCCAACCAGCAATGTAATAAGTAAGCCGTAATAGATACCTGATCCAAAAAACAGAACGCCAACTGGCCTCAACGCGATTGGGGGAAGCTTGATATACCGGATATCGCTTCCAATGTATTTCAGATCTTGCTGGTTAACTCCGCTGTAAGAAATGTTTTGAGCATTTGCCTCACCTTTGGCAACATTTATGGTAAATTCTGGTGAAGTAAGCGTATTGTATTTTCCGGTTGCAGGATTAAAGAAGCTGAAAGCGATTGGTTTTATCGTATAAGTACCTGCCGTGCGGGGTATCAAAAGGTACTCAAACGTTTTAATCCCAGATACTCCGGAGGATGTAGTGTTAATATTAGAGGTAATTTTAGGGTCATAAGTGTCAAATTCTGTCGGAAAATTGATCTGCGGGGCTTCAATCACGTCGAGATTCCCTGATCCCGAAATTTTAATGCGGAGGTTAATGGCATCGTTGGCTTTTACTTCACTGCGATCGAGTTCTGCACTCAAGGTGAAGTTACCAACAGCATTGGCATATCCCGCAGGTTTTCCTTCAGCCGGAAGAGGTTTAATGTTGATTTTTAGTGGGTTACTGTAAATCTTGCGCTCCACCTGTTCGTAGCCTGAGTTGAAAAAGGCATCGTTAAAGAAACTATCGAAAAAAGGATCTCCTGTTACTGTCCGGCGACGTTTTTTCACCATGGCAGCCGTACACTCCATTTCCATTGCAGGTATGGTTACCGTGCCTGGTTTAAGGCCAAACAAGGAGGTTTTCTTTATTTCTGCAGTTACGTATTCCTCCCCGTTAATGATTACAGTACTTTGTTGAAGTTTGTCTGATTTTAGTAAGTCTTGCGACCAAAAGTCGGGGAATGTGCCAAGGTTGTTGATACGTATGTTAGATAAGGGAACTTTAGTAAAAAGTTTGTAGGTAACGATGGTTTGTTCGCCAACGTAAGGACTGGGTTTACTTACGTATGCTTTGATAAAAATATCGTCTTTCGGAATATCTTTAACATCGTCGATAGGTTCGGTGGGAGAACCGGCATTTGCGCGGTTAGTTGAGCCCGCAGAAGGCTGGGATTGCCTGGCTTTAGGTTTACCGCTGCTGATGACATGGATTCTGACAGCCTGGGTTTGGTAGGTTTTTCCTTTAACTACAATAGTAGCTGGCCTAACCTCGAAAGTGCCTTCCATCGATGCATTTATCAGGTAGGTATACGACTGGCTGTACTCTTGATGCATCTTTCCATTGATAAACTGGAAGCTTGAACTCTGGGAAACATTGGGGCCGGAAACCACAGTAAATCCTTTGAAATCAGGTCCGCGGAAATTTTCCCCGTTGGCATTCAGCGTGAAAACAACTCTAAACGTCTGGCCTACCTCTACCTCCTCGGGGGCAGAAACCGTAAAGTTTACTTCCTGGGCATTTATCCCAAAAATGAATGATAGAGCGGATATTAATAACAGCGCAAGTCGTTTCATGTCAGGAATTTTTGTTTTAAATAATGACATATTTTCAGGCAAAGGTAAGTGCAAACCCTATGCCGTTACCAGTCTTTGACAGGCCGACCTGAAACCATAGGTTTTTTCTCTTGTTTAAGCTTTTCCATGGTTTTTTGTTCTGCATTTTTCATGGCCTCGAGCATACGTTCAGCATCTTGTTTCGAGAGTTCTTGGGGCTGAGCCTGTTGAGGTTGTTCGTTTTGTTGCTGGTTTTGTGGTTGCTGGGTTTGCTGATTTTGCTGATTTTGTTGCTGTTGTTGGTTCTTGTTTTGTTGCTGCTGATTCTGATTTTGTTTCTGTTGTTGTTCTTGCTGACGTGCCTTAAAAAGAGCGTAGGACAAGTTATAGCGGGTGTCATCATCGGCAGGATTGATCTTCAATGCCTGTTTATATGCTTCTATAGCAGCCTGGTAGTTTTTTGCCTGTAAAAAAGCATTACCCGAGTTGTGCCATAATGCAGCCTGCTGTTCAGGTTTTAAGTCAGCTCGGGTGGAGAGGCCTCCCCAGGTACTGGCAGCTTCCTGGTAGTTTTTTTCTTTATATAGCGCATTTCCCAGATTGTATCTGGCTGGGATAGAACTTTTGTTCTTTTCCAGGGCTTTACGGAAAAGGATTTCAGCATCGTTGAATTTCTCTTTTTCAAAAGCCGCATTCCCTTTTCTTACCAACCTGTACTCCTTTTGGGCCTGCAAGGCGGGTATAGCCAAAATGTTCACTATTACTATCAACCACAGTTTATTCATCGCTTCAAAGTTTTCATTTACCGAAAAGATTGAGTTTACCCCAGAGCCTACTTTTACGAAGACTGATAAACAATTCAGTAATCAACAACGCCATGGCAATCCAAAGAAAGTAATAAAACCGGTTGTCGTACTCCGAAAAAAGTCGGGTGTCGAATTCGGTTTTTTCAAGCTTGCCAATTTCCTCAAATATTTTGCGTAGTGCCTGGTTTGTATTGGCAGAACGGACGTAAACGCCATTACCGGTTGAAGCTATTTTTTGCAACGTAACCTCATCGAGGCGGGTCATGATGGTATTGCCATCTTGGTCTTTGCGGTAACCGGCAATCGAACCGTCGGGGCTTAATATTGGAATAGGCGCTCCCTCAGGCGAACCAATACCCAGGGTATAAACCCTAATTCCGTCGGCTACTGCCTTTTCGGTCTGTTCAATTACATTGCCTTCATGGTCTTCTCCATCGGTCATAATTATAATTGCTTTGCTTCGCGTTTCACTGGTGAGAGATTCGTGCGCCATTCGTATCGCTTCTGCAATAGCTGTGCCTTGTGTAGGTACAAGGTCGGTACTTATTTTACTGATAAACATACGGGCAGCAGCATAATCGCTGGTAATAGGAAGCTGTACATAAGCCTTTCCGGCAAAAACAATTATACCCAGTCTATCTCCTTTCAGTTGATCAACTAATTTGGTCATTGCCAACTTGGCATTTTCCAGGCGGTTGGGTTTTATATCTTGTGCCAGCATGCTATTTGAAACGTCCAGGCATATCATCATATCAATGCCTTTTTGTTTCACCTTTACTAATTTGCTGCCAATTTGGGGATTTGCTGCAGCTATAATAAGCATCACTATAGCAAGGTTCCACACAATAAAGCGGATGATGGGCCGGGTAGGGCTGTAGTCGGGAACCAGGCCTTCAATAAGTCGGGTATCGCCCCATAATTTAAGTTTGCGCTTGCGTTGTATCCGCGACCAGATAAAAATAACCGTGATTATGGGGATAATCAGTAATAAATAGAAATAATCAGGATTTTCGAACCTGAACATGTTTTTTCACTTTTAAGGTTGATTACGGAAAAGAGTAAGTGAGAGTAACATTTCAAAAATCAAGAGCAAGAGGGCAATGACAACCAGGGGTCTGAACTCATCGATGCGGTTGTGGAATTCTGAGACATCTATGCGCGATTTTTCGAGTTTGTCAATCTGGGAATAGATGTCGCGTAAGGTGGAGTTGCTGGTTGCCCTGAAATATTGCCCTCCTGTCATCCGGGCAATCTCCTGCAGGAGTTTTTCATCAATTTTTACTTCTACATTTTGGTATTGTGTACCAAAGGGGGTTTTAAAAGGGTAGGGGGCCATACCTCTTGTACCTACTCCAATGGTATAAACTCTTACCCCCATTTTTTTTGCAATTTCTCCGGCAGTAAGAGGGTCAATGTTTCCGCGATTGTTTTCTCCGTCAGTCAGCAAAATAATTACTTTGCTAATGGCATCGCTTTCGCGCAGTCGGTTTACTGCGGTTGCGAGTCCATCACCGATAGCCGTGCCATCTTCAATCATGCCGCTTTTCAACTGGCTGAAAAGTTCTGTGAGAATATTCTTGTCGGTGGTAAGAGGACATTGGGTGAAAGCTTCACCCGAGAATGCAACGAGTCCGATGCGGTCGTTGGGCCGCCCGTTGACGAAATCTGAAGCTATGTTTTTGGCTGCTTCCAGTCTGTTGGGCTGAAAATCTTCAGCAAGCATACTCGAACTGATGTCGAGAGTAATTACAATATCAATCCCCTCAACGGTCACATCTTGTCGACTAATGCTGCTCTGTGGACGTGCTAAAGCTACTATGATGAATGCCAGCGCAAGCATGCGCAAAGCAAAAATCAAATGCCTTAACCTTACTTTCCATGTTTTGGGCTGCTGCTCAAGCACATGGGTCATAGAAAAATGCAGAGAAGGGTAGCGGCGATTGCCTTTCAATACATACCATGCTACCAGCAAGGGTATCAGCAGGAGCAACAGAAGAATCCATGGATGTTGGAAAGTTATATGCGGGAATAGCATAAAGTATCACACATTAGGTTATCGTTTATCTAACTTATCGGATTGGCTTTGGGCTTCCTGTGGCTCAGGTGTCGGCCTTGTCATTTCAACAAAGCGACGGCAAAACTCCAACGCAAAATCGTTTTCATCGGGCAGGGGCTCGAAACGGGCGAATTTTACAAGGTCAGCTATTTCAAGCACTCTGCGTGATTCTTCGATTAACAGGGATTCAAAACGTTTGTTTCGAAGCGCTTCAACAATCTCGTGGCTTACCATCTCCGGTGCATTGATGCCAAACTGGTCTTTCAAATAGTCACGGTAAATATCCGTAAGCGCGGAGTAATATTCCTTAGTATGACCGGCCTGCCACAATTTTTTTTGCCGAAGATTTTCCAGCGCCTCCAGGGCTACTTGCCAGGCTGGAAGTTTGGGCTTAGGTTTGATGAGAAAATACTTGCGCTTTCCCCGGCGGTATTCAATGTACCTCCGAACAAGCCATAGGATGGCTAAAGCCAGGAGCAGATATATTATCCAGGGTAAAAATTCTCTCCAAGAATATCCAACCTTTTGAATTCCCTTAATATCACGGATAGGTGCAGTTGTATCAACATCCATTATCCTGACCTGCAAAAGCAATGGCTCCGTCTCGACATTATATATCGAAGTATCGCCAGGAAGTTGGTAAAGAAAACGGATGGGGGGAACAGGAATAAAACCGGTATCGAAGGAGGTAAGTATTAGCTCCTGGTTGAGGGTAGTCAAACCATTAGCAGTTGTGGTATCGATTTTCCCCTTACTTACTATCTCTATCTGCCTCGTGATTGTATCGGCTTGTATGCCCCATTTGATCCTTGCTCCCTGAGGGACTTCAACTTTCAGCCGGGCTTTGGTTTGTTGGCCAATGAGTAAATGCATTGTGTCGATATGTAATTCAGCATTTGCATTCTGCGCTAGGCAAAAACCGACTGATTGCCAGGCTATCAGGAGTAGTATGCTTATTCGAACAGCCATTCTTTTTACCTTGGTCATGTCAGGTCTCCTTTTCGTTATCATGATTACCGCTTGAATTCCCGTCGTTTAAAGAGGTTAATCAAGGGGCGTACGTAGTCACTACCTGTAGATAGTTGTACAAAATCAATACCAGCACGTGTAAGTGTATCATTGATGTAGCGTTGCCTTGCCTCTCTCTGATTTTTAAAGCGTTCTCTCACCATTGGATTGCTCGTGTCTACCCAGATTTCTCTTTCGGTCTCCGGGTCAACCAGGCATAGAAGGCCTGCGGGTGGAAGTTCTTTTTCCCTTTCGTCAGTTATTTGAAGAGCTATGACGTCGTGTTTGCGGGCTGCAATTCGCAAGGCCTGATCGTAACCATGATCCTCGAAATCTGAAATTAGGAAGGCAACGGATCTTTTTTTAATAGCATTGGTAAAAAAGCGCAAGGATTCACTAATATTCGTCCCATTGCTTAGAGATTCAAAGTCAATTAGTTCTCTGATAATACGCAGGATATGACTGCTTCCTTTCTTAGGTGGAATGAATTTTTCAATCCTATCACTGAAAAAAATCACTCCCACCTTGTCGTTATTAGCAATGGCCGAAAATGAGAGAACAGCGGCTATTTCAGTGATTAGCTCTTGCTTATACTGTTGTTTCGACCCGAATTTATTACTGCCCGATACATCAATGAGCAAAATAACAGTGAGCTCGCGCTCTTCTTCGAAAATTTTGACGTAAGGATGATTAAATCTTGCTGTTACGTTCCAGTCGATGTTGCGAATGTCGTCGCCATATTGGTATTCGCGTACCTCGCTAAACGACATACCCTTACCCTTAAAGGAGCTATGATATTCACCACTGAATATCTGGTTGGATAGCCCTCGGGTTTTTATTTCGATTTTTCTGACTTTTTTGAAAATCTCTGTGGTTTCCATAGTAGTACTTTTCCTGTTTTTTGCCTGTGTTTGGGCTGCTATCAGGGTACTTCCACAGAATTGAGCACCTGACTGATGATTTCTTCGGTGGTTATGTTTTCGGCTTCAGCTTCGTAGGTGAGTCCTATACGGTGGCGCAACACATCGTGAGCTACAGCCCTTACGTCTTCAGGAATTACATAACCGCGGCGACGGATAAAGGCATAGGCTTTAGCTGCGAGTGCAAGGTTGATACTGGCACGAGGTGAGCCACCATACGATATCAGGCCTTTGAGCGCTTCAAGTTTGTATTTCTCCGGAAAACGTGTAGCAAATACTATGTCGGTAATGTAGTTTTCAATTTTTTCATCCAGGTAAACCTCGCGCACTACTTTTCGTGCCTTAATAATATCTGCAGGCTTTAGCATGGTTTCGGTAGTAGGGTAGGATTCCTGAATGTTTTGCCTCAGGATGTACTTTTCTTCTTCTTTTTCAGGATAAGTAATTACAACTTTCAGCATGAATCGGTCAACCTGGGCTTCGGGGAGGGGATAGGTGCCCTCCTGTTCGATGGGGTTCTGGGTTGCAAGCACCAGGAAGGGTTCATCAAGCGGATAAGTCTGGTCACCGATAGTTACCTGTCGTTCTTGCATGGCCTCAAGCAGAGCACTCTGTACTTTGGCCGGACTGCGGTTGATTTCGTCGGCCAGAATAAAGTTGGCAAAGATGGGGCCTTTGCGAACTACAAACTCTTCTTTTTTCTGGCTGTACACCAGCGTACCAATCAAGTCGGCGGGGAGCAGGTCCGGAGTAAATTGTATGCGGCTGAACTTGGCGTCGATAATTTTAGCCAATGATTTAATGGCTAATGTTTTAGCAAGCCCGGGTACCCCTTCGAGTAAGATATGGCCGTTGCTTAATAAACCAATGAGCAAACGCTCTACCATGTATTTTTGCCCTACTATCACCTTATTCATTTCCACACGGATGATATCGGTGAAGGCGCTTTCCTGCTGAATGCGTTCGTTGAGTTCTCTAATGTCGATGCTTTGCATAGGATTTGTCGTTTTGTGGTTGCAAAAATAGAAAGCCCGTCTGCGACGGGCAATTTTATCGGGTTAAAGTTTGTTAATCTGAAAGTTAAATTGTGTTAAAAAAAATCGCCATATAAGTTAACTTTCTAAATTACAACTCTTCTATAATGTTTTTCATTTTTAATCGCATCTCTCCCCCAATGCACTTTACTTCCTGGTTGCCTACTCCGGCAAATGCACCCTCCGGATCCATAGCCGCGACTTCTATTTTACCCTCTTCTTTTTCAATAATTACCACATTACATGGCATCAGAATGCCTAATTTATCTTCCTCCAAAAGTGCCCTGTAGGCATGCCCTGGTGAGCACGCACCTAAAATCTTGTATCGCTTCATGTTTACATTGAGGTGCTCGTTGAGCTTGTGGGCTACATCAATTTCGGCTACAATACCCATTTTTTGCTTCTCGATGCTTATCCGTGCTCTGCTCTCGGCCTCTTCAAAACTGCATTCTAAAGTTTTCGAAAAATAATAACCCATGGTTTTCAGATTTTGGTTTTGTAAAAATAACATTTATCGGGAATAAATGTTTAGCATTATTATCCTTTTTGCAGCTTGATCTGAAAATATATGCTGTTAAGGACTTTTCTTTATTGCGTGGTTTTATTGTGAATCCCAAAATTAAGGTATTCTGATGTATTTATGGGTTTGTAAACTTAATCTCCACTTCGGATTTCTTTTGACATATTCCACCACTTCCGATGTTATTTCCTGATGCCGGCTCCATTCGGGTTGCAACAATAGATGGCACCCTGGTTTAACTTTTTCCGCATTTTCTTCAGCCCACATAAAATCAGAACGATCGTGAATAATCACCTTGAGTTCGTCAGCTGCCTCAAGCAATTCTTTCAAAGGGGGAGCATTTTTTTTGGGGGAAACGCATATCCAATCCCATTTTCCGGAAAGAGGCTGAGAACCTGAGGTTTCAATAAAGGTGAGAATACCATGTTCTTTTAGTTTTGCGCATAAAAAGTCGAGGTCCCATGAAAGGGGTTCACCGCCAGTGGCTACAACGCTATCGGCACCCGATTCCAATACTCTGGCAACGACTTCCTCTACCTTTCGTTGGGGCCAAAGTTGGAAATTCCAGCTTTCCTTTGTATCGCACCAGGAACATCCCACATCGCATCCTCCGATACGAATAAAATAAGCAGCTCGTCCTGTTTGTATGCCTTCCCCCTGAATGCTGTAGAATTCTTCAACAATGGGGAGTTCTGTGGTGGTTCCTTTCATTTCATTCATGGGTTCCTTGGTTTTGAATAGCAACAGTCGATAAGTATTTACCTGATTCGAATTTAAGAATTAAGTTACGCGGGTCTTTGACGGGAAACAAAAGCGAATGTAGTTCATCGGAGTTTGTAAGTTTCCATTTTTTAAGTATCTGACCTTTACGGTTCTGAAGTGTCACCCGAAACTTTTCGCCGGTTTTGCACTTTACCCTCAAGCGCAATTGTTCATCAACAATGCTGTATTGATACTCAAAAACATCCTCGCCTCTTATGGGTAGTTTGCCAATAAGGGATGTATAATCTATTTTAAAGATTTGGGGGGGATAGATGCTGGTTTCTTCAGTTGAGATGTATAAATAATTCAGTGGTCCGAAACAAATGCCTTCCGTCTGGCTGCCTCCTCTGTCGTCAAGCTCTAATCTCAGGGCACTCCAGCCGGCGATATCCACAGTGCTGAAGTTTTGTATTAACCACACAAAAGGGGTGTAGTTTTTATAACCACACAAAGCCAGGATTTGGCTTGTTTCATCAAAGTCGGCTCCGGTTATCAATCCATTGGCTTCCCATTCCATCAAAAAGATGGCAGTATATTCACCTGGCGTTTTAGGAAGGCTGTAAATAGCCGAATGTTGGTTGCCCCAGTTTTTTGTAAAAAGAATAAGTCTGTCGTGGAGGGCTATCATCGCTTCGCAGTCGAAATTAGTGGTTCGGTCGGCTACTGTGGGAAAATCTGTTTGTTTCTCCCAGTGAAAGGCAATTTTTTCGGCTGTTACTTTCGCGGTACCTTCTTTAGGAAAGGCTGTTTTGGGAATTTTGTATATACATAAGTCTCTTCTGACACCTCTGTTGTTTCCAAAGTCGCCGACATAAACGTATTGGTCGTCCTGAGCTATTTCTTCCCAATCAACATTTGAAGCATTCGATACTATTACGGTAGCTTTGATTTTCCCTTTTTGTGTGTCGAGGCCGTAAATTTCCGGTCTGCCGCCCGAATCGTTGTGGGTCCAGAAAAGCTCATTGAAGCAAATCAACCCTGAGGTTTCTCTCACTTCGCGGGGAAGATGCGAAATATAAACAGGGGGATTATAAAATTGTCTTAGCGCCTGAGGTTTGAGTACTTCCTGTCCGTCAATTCTTAAAGAGCCAATAATGGCAAGGGTTATCAATAATATTGTTTGTCTGATTTTCATTGCTTTTAATTAAATGGCGCAAAATTACTTGTTTCTACGGCTACCATGGCTATTTAATACCAAATTGCCTGACTATCTTTGCCATTCGAATTCCGAAGCACATCATGTTTAAAAAAATCCTTGGAACCACCGCAGTAAAAATAACAGGTGCCATTGCCAGTCTCATTGTTTTGAGCCTAAATGCCAGGACGTTAGGGCCTGCAGGAGTTGGGACTATTTCGCTGATTGTTATTGGGATTGCTATCAACCAAAACATAACAAGCTTAATTGGAGGATCTGCTATTGTTTATCTGACTCCCCGCTACGACAATTTTCATATCTATGCCCTTAGTTCTGCATGGGCGCTGATTTCTTCAGCCGCAGGTTCGGTTTTGCTTTCAATAACGCATACCATCCCCACCGGCCAGACGATGAATGTCTTTTTGCTTTCCCTGTTGGCCTCTCATATTAACATCAATCAAATGATTATGATGGGACACGAAAGAGTTAAGGTCTACAACCTTAATACCCTTTTGCAATCCATTGTATCGGCTGGAGCTTTGTTTTATTTTTTTCAAATAGTGGGTATCCAGAGTGTAGATGGATTTATTTATTCGACCTATCTGGCTTTTGGGCTTACCTATCTTCTTGGGTTTGTGTTTGTATATAATAAGTTGAATATTTCTCCATTTTACAATCTTTTGCCTTTGATAAGAGAAGCGCTTCGAATGGGTGGTTCTATTCAGCTGGCAGGTTTGCTACAAACTTTGAATTACCGCTTTAGCTATTTTTTATTAAAGAAGTTTTTTGGTGAGGCTACTTTGGGACGTTTTGATGCAGGGAATAAGCTTTCGGAAGGTATTTGGTTGATTTCCAAAAGTATAGCTCTTGTCCAATACTCTCGTTTATCTAATGAAAGTGATCAAGACAAATCTGCAGTCATTACATTGGGGTTGGTAAAGGTTAGCCTGGGGGTAACCTTGGCTGGCGTTTTGTTACTATTGCTGATTCCATCAACCATCTTCGAAGTTTTGTTAGGTAATGAATTTCATGATGTAAAAACTGTTATTCTGGTGCTTTCGCCGGGGATATTAGCCATAGCCTCTGGTATGATTTTCAGTCATTACTTCTCCGGTACCGGCCGTCCCCATTTTAATACATTGGGTTCAGCTATTGGCCTGGTTTCGCTTGTGTTACTCGGTTATTTGCTCATTCCGGCCTATGGACTTATGGGGGCAGGCATAGCCACCTCGTCTTCCTACCTGATTTCTCTCATTTATCAATTGTGGGCATTTCATCAGATTAGCCATATGCCCTGGCGTAACTTTGCTATTTCCAAAAACGACCTTATTGTGTTCAAAGAATTTTTTAGAAATAATAAGGCATAAAGAACTTATAATGGTTATTTTTGAAGTCTCACTTTAGATTAAAATCGAAGATTGATAGATATGATTAGTTATATAGGTGAATGGACCTGGGCCGCATGGACAGGCAAAATTTTAATTATTCTTGCTTCTGTAAGTGTTGCAATATCTGCAATTGTTTTTTCTCAAAAGGCAATTCGGGAACGTAAGAGTATGCATCCCGGAAAGAGCAAAACAGGTTGCATTTTTTTCGTTATTCATTTTGTTTTTCTCATTCTGGCTGCAATGTTGCTGATGCTGCTTTTTCTGCGCCATAGGTTTGAGTTTATGTATGTTTGGCAATACAGCAGCACCGATTTACCTATTCATTTTCTGATATCTTCTTTCTGGGCAGGCCAGGAAGGGAGTTTTTTGCTTTGGGCCTTTTTTCAGGGCATACTGGGCCTGGTGCTGATGCGCACATCGGGCCGTTGGCAGGCAGGCGCCATGGGGGTGTACGCGGCCGCCCAATTTTTTGTAATGTCGGCTTTGCTGGGAATCGACCTGGGTTTTATGCAGTTGGGTCGCAGTCCTTTTACCTTGATACGTGAAACTATAGGCGATATTGAAGGAACGATCTTTTCTCGCCCCGATTATCTTTCGGCTATCACCGAAGGTAATGGGATGAATCCTTTGCTAGAGAATATATGGATGGTTATTCACCCACCCGCCCTGTTTCTGGGTTATGCTTCAGTGCTTGCTCCCTACAGCCTGGCTATTGCAGCCCTCATTCGTCGTAAACCTTTCGATTGGATTCCGGTGGTTTTACCCTGGGTCATATTTGCGGTTCTTACGCTTGGGGTAGGTATCATCCTTGGTGGCATGTGGGCTTATGTCTCTCTTACTTTTGGCGGATTTTGGGCTTGGGACCCTGTTGAAAATGCCTCTTATATTCCGTGGATAACTCTTGTGGCTGCCCTTCATCTGTTATTGGTCGCCCGAAAGCGTCAGAGAGGCTTGCTTTTGGCTTTTGTAATGACGCTTCTTTCTTACATTCTTGTTCTTTACGCCAGTTTGCTTACGCGCAGTGGTATTTTGGGAAATACGAGCGTACATGCTTTCGGCGAAAACGGTCTTCTTGCTCAATTGCTTATTACTTTGTTGTTTTTCAGTATTTTACCTATAATTCTTATTGTTCGCCGTTATCGTGATATTCATACAGAAGTGCCCGAAAACTTCCGTTCCAGGGAGTTCTGGATGGTAATGGGTTCACTCATTATGGTATTAGGTGCCTTTCAGGTGGCTTTTGTTACAAGCATACCTGTGTGGAATAAGATTTTTGGCCTGAATATGGCTCCCCCCAGCAACCCGGTGGCCTATTACAACGCATGGCAGATGCCGTTTGCCATCGTCATGGCTGTATTGATGGGCCTGGCTTCGTTTTTAACTTACCGCAATAGTGATTGGAGTAAAATATTGAAACGCTCTCTTGTGTTTTTTGCTATCGCGGCTTTCATCGGTTTTATTGCATGGGTGCTTCACTTTCCCGGCAAACCTTTGTATTATGTTTATTTGGTTTCAAGTGTTTTTTTGATTCTGGTGTCTGTGGATGTCAGTATTCATCTGGTTCGCAGAAGCTTCAATCCCGGAGGCATGATTGCCCATCTCGGAATAGGGATTTTCCTGACAGGCATCATGCTAACCTTTGCCAATAGTACAGTCATCTCGCGCAACACCAGTCGCATGAGCTTGGGTGATACTCAGACAAATGCTGAAAACCAAATTATGTTTAGGGGCGATACAGTAGAAATGGGGCCCTACCTGGCCATATATTCCGGTAGAGAAGAACAAGGCCGACATGTATATTACACGCTTGATTTTTACACGCATACAAACGACACGCTGAAAAAAGTATTTTCCGTCAGGCCTTCAGTGAATCGGAATGAAAAGATGGGATATGTTTACAACCCATCCACCTATAATATGCTTTTTAAGGATATTTACACCTACATCTCTTTCGCCCAGGATGGACCTGGCTTTTTCAGCCTGACCAAAGCATCGGATATCGCCTTGAAAGATACTTTATCGGTCAAAGGATTTCAACTGATTCTCGATAGCCTTGCCGTTGAAACCCCCGGAACAGAAATTGATCCTGAAAATGTAAATATTATAGCTTTTTTCAAGCTTTTCAATTCTAATGGAGATTTTATAGATACAACCCGTGCAGCCTATATAATAAGTAACGGAGTTGTAAATCATGTAGATGGTAACTTTAAAAATGCCAAGGTAGGGGTATCATTCAGAGGAGTCTCTGAACAACCCGGTACTATTCAAATATCTGCATGGGAAGATCGTCCAGATTTTATTGTTGTTAAAGTGGTTATCAATCCTTACATCAACCTTGTCTGGCTTGGAACTTTGGTAACCTTTGCAGGCTTGGTTCTTGCATGGTTTCGCCGTCGCAGGCAAGTAAACATTAAATTCGTTTAATTTAGTAAGTCAAAAATCATCACCATGGAAATTATTGAAACCTCTATTCCTGGCTTGCTTATCATCAAACCTCAGGTGTTTGAGGACGACAGGGGTTACTTTTTTGAATCCTATAACCGACAGAAATTTCTACAGGCAGGTATTGCGGTAGATTTTGTTCAAGACAATGAGTCTAAATCGCAGAAAGGTGTTTTAAGGGGTTTGCATTTTCAGCGCCCGCCTTTTGCTCAGGGAAAACTCGTAAGAGTGATGAAAGGCAGTGTGCTCGATGTTGCTGTTGACCTGCGCAAAGGCTCGCCTACTTATGGCAAGTGGGAATCGATTATTTTGAGCGACTCCAATAAATTTATGTATTGGATACCTGCCGGCCTGGCCCACGGATTTCTTACTCTCGAGGATGGCACAGTATTTTTTTACAAATGCACCAACATATATAACAAAGATTCGGAAGGAAGCATTCGCTGGAACGACCCCGACTTGAATATTGACTGGAAATGGGAAGACGAACCGATTTTATCTGCGAAGGATAAAGTTGCACCATTCTTTAGGGAATTTGATTCCCCATTTGTGTTCGAACCTTAAAGCATCTTTTTCTATTACAATTGTTTCCATTATGAACGCCCCAGCCTCAAGGTTGGGGCTTTTGTTTAGGGTGAATGAGTTAAAAGTTTAACAAAAAGTTAATTTATTTAGATTTTAAATAGTGTTATAAGTAGATGATTGCTTGTTTGTAATGGAGATAGTAAGAATTAGTCTGCATAAAAATTTAACAAAATTGGCTTAAAATGTTAGTAAATTAACAGATGAAGATAATTAGTTATTCGATTACTGGGTATTTTTGCATTATATGTAAGTATTGGCATAAGAAAATAACAAAGAATATGATTGTTTCAAAATCAATTTATTAACGATGAAAACGAGAAGGGAATTTATTAAAATTTCTGCTTTGGGGCTGGGTGGAGTGGCTGCACTGAGCAGTATTTCGCCTTTAACCCGTGGAGCTTCGGCAATAGAAAAGTTGCTGGGGCTCAACCGGAACAAACCCCGCATAGTAAAGCGTGTCCCTTCGTATTGTGAGGTGTGCTTCTGGAAATGTGCTCTGTGGGCTGATGTGGACGATAGCGGCAGAGTGGTCAATCTTACAGGAAATGCTGACGACCCTCATTGCAATGGAAGGCTATGCCCAAGAGGAACCGGAGGTATAGGCATGCTTTACGACGAAGATCGCCTTAAAAAACCGTTGATCAGGGTGAATGGTGAAAACGGGCAGACCTTCAGAGAAGCAAGTTGGGAAGAAGCTCTCGACCTGGTTGCAAACAAATTGAAAGAAATTGCCGACAAATATGGTCCTGAGAGCATTGCTCTTTTCAACCATGGCTCACCAGGCCATCACTTGGGACACTTGCTTAAAGCCTTGGGTTCTGATAATATTGCTGCACCTAGTTACGCTCAATGCCGTGGCCCTCGTGAAGTAGGATTTGAATTTACCTTTGGCACAGGTGTGGGTTCTCCCGAACCAACGGATATCAGGGATACACGTTGCCTGGTGCTCATAGGATCGCATATAGGCGAAAATATGCACAATGGGCAGGTTCAGGAAATGTCGGATGCCATTGACAGAGGAGCAACCATCATAACCGTCGACCCCCGTTTTTCGACAGCCGCCAGCAAATCCAAATACTGGTTGCCCATAAAACCTGCGACCGATATTGCTCTTCTGCTTGCCTGGATAAATGTGCTGATTACCGAGGAGCTTTACGATAAGGATTTCGTTGAAAAGTACACTACAGGATTTGACAAACTCAAATCTTATATTCGGCCGTTCACTCCGGAATGGGCGTATGGTATCACTACCCTCGAGCCTGACCTGATTAGAAAGACTGCCCGTGAGATGGGGTCAGCAGCTCCGGCTGTTATAGTACATCCCGGACGCCACGTTACCTGGTATGGCGATGACACCCAACGGGCGCGTGCAGTAGCTATTTTAAATGCTCTATTGGGCAACTGGGGACGCAGAGGCGGATTTTATTTTAAAGAGGCAAAGCCATTGCCTGAATACCCTACTCCCGAATATCCTAAACCCAGTTGGTCATGGAAAGATGTTACCAATGATAAATACCCAGCTGCCCGCCTTTCTGTATCAAACGCTTTGATTGATGCTTCTATTCATTCTGAGGATAAACCGGCTCGTATTAAAGCATGGTTGGTAGCCGGTACCAATCTGCCTCTTACTATCCCGCAGAAAGATACCTTGGAAAAAGCTTTTCAGGATATAGAATTTCTTATGGTTCTTGATACCATGCCCATGGAAATTACCGGTTATGCAGATGTTGTACTTCCTGAATGCACCTACCTGGAGCGGGATGATGACATCAGAAACGAGCCACATCGTGAGCTAAACATTGCAGTGCGTCTGGCTGCAATGGAACCCATGTATGACACAAAACCCGGTTGGTGGGTGGCTCGTGAATTGGGTTTGCGTCTTGGTCTCGAGAAATATTTCCCGTGGAAGGAATACCGTGAAGTGATTGAATGGCAATTGAGTCAAATTGGTACTTCCGTTGACGAAATGCAGAGGCTGGGTGTCAAGAAATTTGAAGGAAGAAAAACTCCCCTTTACGCTGAGACACCTGAAGATTACCAGTTTAAGACACCCAGTGGCAAGATTGAATTGTACAGCGAGCAACTCGAATCGATGGGTTTTGATGCTATTCCCAGGTTTACCCAACATCCAGAGCCCCCTGAAGGTTATTACCGCCTCATTTATGGCCGGGCTCCCATGCATACATTTAGCCGTACTGCAAACAATCCTTATCTCGTTGACCTGATGAAGGAGAACAGCGTATGGGTCAATCCAAGGGTAGCAGCCTTGTGGGGTTTGAAAAACGGCCAATATGTATGGTTAAAAAATCAGGACGGGGTGGTGTCTCATTTTCCCACTAAAGTGCGTATTACAGAACGTATTCGCTGGGACTCCGTTTACATTGTTCATGGCTTCGGACATCACGACAAAAAGCTGTCGCGTGCATATGGTCGTGGAGCCAATGATACGGAATTGATTACCCGTGTGTCGGTTGACCCCTTAATGGGTGGCACGGGCATGCGCGGCAATTTTGTGACGTTTGTAACTGAAAATCCCGGAAAGGAGGTGGTATCATGAGATATGCGATGGCCATCGACACCCGCAAATGTGTAGGGTGTGGTGATTGTGTAGTGGCCTGCCAGGTAGAAAATAACGTGCCCATTGGTTATTGCCGTGATTGGGTGGTTGAATCGATGGCAGGGACTTATCCGAAATTAGAAATTGAGATCAGATCAGAACGATGCAACCACTGCGATAACGCCCCCTGTGTACGTTGTTGCCCAACCGGGGCCAGTCATATCGTTGAAGGCGGTATTGTTTTGGTTACTCACCAAAAGTGTATTGGCTGTGGTGCGTGCATACAGTCGTGCCCATACGACGCACGTTATTCACATCCCGATGGTTATGTAGATAAATGCACTTTCTGCAATCATCGTATTGCAGAGGGAAAAGACCCTGCCTGCGTATCGGTTTGCCCAACCAAGTGCATGTATTTTGGCGACCTCGACGATCCCAACAGTCCGGTATCTAAAGCCCTGCAAGACAGACGCTATAAAACCCTTGCTCCCGAAGCAGGCACCCATCCTCAGATTTATTACCTTCTTTAATCATAAACAATTACAATTATGAAAGAAGAGCTTTTTGTAAGTGGTAGAGATATTCCCAACATAGACCCTTACCTCAATATCTGGCATTGGCAAATTCCAGGGTACCTCTACCTCGGTGGACTTGCAGCCGGTATTTTGTTTTTCGCTGCCCTTTACACCATACTTAATAAAGAGAAAGAGATGCAGGCAACCGTTAAATGGGCTTCATTTATTCCACCCATTGCGCTGGTTGTGGGTCTGTTCTTTCTTTTTCTTGATCTAAAACATAAACCTTTTTTCTGGCAGCTTTACACCACCATTCGCCTGGAGTCGCCTATGTCGTGGGGTGCCTGGGTGTTGATGGCTATTACCCCTCTTTCGTTTATTTGGGCTGGTAGTTATTTACGTGAGGCCTGGCCAAAATGGGATTGGAAGTTCAAATTTTTGTACGATTTTGAAGCCTGGGTACAACGCAATCGTTACTGGTTTGCATGGCCCATTCTTTTCCTTTCGGTCATCTTGGGTATATACACAGGCATCCTCCTTTCGGCCTTCAATGCCAGACCTTTATGGAATACCTCCATTCTGGGTCCTCTTTTTCTTACATCAGGAATGTCGACCGGGGTTGCAGCTATTCTGCTTCTAACCAAAGATAAAACCGAAAGACACCGTCTGACGGTGATCGACCTGATACTAATTGGTATTGAGGTTTTCCTGATTATTCATCTGATCATGGGATTCAGAGCCAGCACAGCTGTGCAAATTGAAGCTTCCAGACTTTTCCTGGGAGGGCAATTCACCGTAGTTTTCTGGACGTTTGTTTTTACCCTGGGTCTGATTTTTCCTGCTATTCTCGAAGTGTTAGAGTTGCGGGGCTATCATTTGCCTGCTTATATACCCGCCATCCTTGTATTATTTGGTGGCCTGGTTTTCCGTTTTATCATGGTGGAGGCCGGGCAGATTACGCGTTATCTCTATTAAAATTAAAAACCAATTGACATGTCAACACAAGATCGCTCCAAGCAATATATGAATCCTTACCTGGCAGGTGTGTTGCTGGGATTGGTGTTGTTGCTCACATTTTATATTACTGGCAGAGGATTGGGAGCAAGCGGTGCTGTGAAGAGTTCGGTGGTTGCTGCCGTCGATGCTGTTTCTCACAGCCATGCTACAGGGTCGAAATATTACAGTCAGTTTATTAGCGATGACAATCATCCGCTCAATTCATGGCTGGTGTTTGAGGTACTGGGAGTTTTTGCAGGTGCTTTTCTGTCGGGTGCTCTTGCCGGAAGGCTAAAACTGAAAGTTGAGCATTCTCCGAAGATTTCTTCCAGAACCCGCCTCATCTTTGCCGGACTGGGTGGATTATTTTTCGGATTAGGCTCTCAATTTGCCAGAGGATGTACTTCAGGAGCCGCCCTCAGTGGCATGGCTGTTCTCTCACTGGGTGGCTTTCTTGCCATGATTTTTATCTTCGGTACAGGCTATGTAGTAGCTTATTTCTTCCGTAAACTATGGATTTAAACTTAATATTGAATACTATGGGGCCTTTGATAACCAATGGAATAATCGATCCGGGTTGGAACAATTATATTGCCCTCCTCCTGGGAATGGCATTTGGTTTTGTACTCGAATCGGCGGGTTTTTCCAGCTCAAGAAAGCTTGCAGGAGTGTTCTATGGATATGATTTCGTTGTTCTAAAGGTGTTTTTTACGGCTGCAGTAGTTTCTGTCATTGGGATATACCTTATGGGGCATCTGGGCTGGCTCGATATTTCAAAATTATATATTCAGCCGGCCTATGTTCAATCTACTATAGTTGGAGGAGTAATTATGGGTATAGGTTTTTTGATGGGAGGCTTTTGCCCGGGTACAAGTTTTACCGGAGTTGCCATAGGAAAAATTGATGCCATGGTGTTTTCCGTAGGGATGTTCATCGGCGTTTTAATTTTTGGAGAATTGTACCCGTTATTTGAAAACCTATACAATGCTGGAAATCTCGGTTATATCACCATTACCGAATATTTCGGAATTCAGCCCGGAATCTTTATTTTGGGCCTTACTGTTGTGGCGCTGGTAGCATTTTATGTTACAGCCATCATTCAACAAAAAGTTAAAAAAGTTGATTATTGAAAAACTAACTATGGAAAACAATAAAGGATTCTGGATACTTGCCCCTGTGGTGTTAGTGTTAGCCATAGTACTGGCTTTCATGGGAAATCCTCTCACCCATAAGGACGTACCACCGCAGCAACTGCTCTTGCTTGCCGCCATAGGCTCTCATTATTATTCTACCGATCAGGTAGCAGAAATGCTTATTAATCATGATCCTGCTTTGGTGTTGGTGGATGTTCGCCAGCCGGCGGAATATGAAAAATGGCATATCGAGGAAGCTGTTAACATTCCTGTCGATTCTCTTCTCACTCCGACCTGGTACAATTGGTTGACCCGTCCTGGCCAGACAGTAGTCTTCTGCTCTAACGATGATGCATTGGCTCAAATGGCCTGGCTGGCTACCCGTCGCCTGGGTGCTTCTAATACTTTCGTGATGAAGGGTGGTTTAAACGAGTGGTTCAATACTATTGTAAATCCTCCTGCACCAGGCCCAATGGCTGATAAGGTTCAATTGGCGCTCTATACCAAGCGCATGGGAGCTCGTCAGCATTTTTATAATCTGGGAATGGTGGGTGAAGCAACCGAAAAACCTAAGGAAGCTCCTAAAAAAGTAGTTAAACCTACTGCAGTTCAGCACAGCGCTGCTGAGGGAGGATGTTAATCAACTCTAAAATGATGAATGATGAACAAGAAACTTATATTTGGAATAATTGCTTTGGTTGCCTTTGTTGTGGTGATGCTGCTTGTTTTTAGCAGGGAAAAAGATGTTTATGAAAAACCTGTTCAGGATATATTTGCTGAAGGAATGGCCGATAGCCTGCAGCTAAAGCCTGCTGAACTGGGTAATCTACTTGCCACTGGCAACTTTTTGCTGGTAGATATCCGTAAACCTGAGTATTTTATCAACGAAAGTATCGAGGGTGCCGTAAATATTCCCGCCGGAGAATTGCTTACCGAAGAAAACCAAGGGAGACTGGAAGAGGCAGTTGAATCCGGAAAAAGGATAGTTTTGATGGGAGCTAATACTCACGAAACTCTGCTGCCTTGGCTTTTGGTCCGGCAGACTGGAGTGGAAAATGTTTATTTATTGCTGGGTGGATTTGAAGGTTGGAAAAATTTCCACACTAATCCAAGCTTTACCCCGTCTTCCCTTGAAATCAGTGCTTCAGATTATTCTGCAGAGATTGAGAAGCTGAAAGCCGGCGCCGGTGTTCAGACACAAGAAGAAAAACCTAAAGAGAAACCTAAGATCACACCTAAACCTGTGGTACATCATGGTGCTGCGGAAGGAGGCTGCTAAAAAACTTTTATTCTGAATTATATTTAGTTGGGTTGTCGCTGTTAATGTGGCGGCAGCCCAATTTTTATTAGGCTAATTTCTTATGAAGAATGCAATCAGGGAGGGAGCTGTTTTTATATATTTTTGCCTGATAGCTTTAAGGCTTGATTTGATTCTAATTTGTGAAATTGATTTGAACCGTTAATTTTGATTTAATTATTGAAAGACCGATGATGAAGTATATTTTGTGTGTTTTAATAGCCTTTTATACGGTTAATTTGTCAGCTCAGGTTCCTATGCCTGAAAAACTCGTGGGTACCTGGAAAAGTAATCTTGGGCCTTTTTACGAGCAATGGCAAAAGCTAAACGATTCTCATTTTAAAGGGGTATCCTGGTATTTCAGCCATGGTTTCCCAATAATGATGGAGTACCTCGACATAACAGCCGAGAACGGGCAGTTGACCCTATGCGCCACGGTACCAGGACAAAACGAGGGAAGAAAAGTTTGTTTCGCCGGGCGTGACACGCTTTCTGGTTTTATTTTTGAAAATCTTCAGCATGACTTTCCTAAAAAAATCGCCTATCAGTTTACTGCTGAAAATGAGATAAGAGTACGCCTGGCAGGTGATCCTGCGAGAGATTTTTCGTTTACAATGGAAAAATTGCTTTGGGCAGATACACCCGAGGCAAGTGCTTACGATGCAGAACTGGCCAGGCAACTTGGGGCCGATACCTATGGAATGCGGAAGTATATTTTTGTTTTGCTAAAATCGGGCTCTCGCCCACAGGCTGACACAACAGGGAAAGCCCTGGCTTTCAAAGGTCATTTGAAAAATATTCAATGCTTGGCCTCGGAAAAGAAACTTTTGGTTGCAGGCCCTTTTTTCAAGAATGAATCTGATTTTCGTGGCATTTTTATCTTTAATACTACTGATGTTAATGAAGCCCAGCAGTGGTTGGCTACTGATCCGGCTATTGAGGGAGGTTGGCTGGCTCCGCTGGTGGTTGAATGGTATGGTTCTGCTGCCTTGCCGCTTTATCTCGATTTCGTCGATAAGGTGACGCAGCAGAATTTTTGAGGTATTTTTATTGTACTAAGTTTATAAACATTACATGAGGCATGCTTACTGAGATTTTTTTGGTAGTAATTAGCCTTCTGGTTGTTTCTGTTTTGATTTTAGTGATCAGCCAAAGGAAAGGCAAACACGATGAGCAATTGAATGAAAGGCTAATTCGATTGGAAACAGAGATTTCCCGATTAGATTCTCTTTTGCGCGAGGAATGGTCGCGAAGTCGTGAAGAAACCCGTAATTCATTTCGAGAAAACAGGGAAGAATTAAATCAATCGTTTGGTTTGTTATCGGATAATTTATGGCGAAGATTGGATGAGCTTGTATCCCGGCATGATCAAATAAGGATTGAAACGTCAAATCATTTAAAAGAAATTCGCGATACAGTAGAGAAGAAGCTTACAGGCCTTCAGGAAGATAACAACCGTAAGCTTGAAGAAATGCGCCAAACTGTGGACGAAAAATTGCATGATGCCCTTGAAAAAAGGCTAAGCGAATCGTTTCGATTGGTTAGCGAGCGTCTGGAACAGGTTCACAAAGGCCTGGGTGAGATGCAAAGTATTGCCTCGGAGGTGGGCGATTTAAAGAAAGTTTTGTCGAATGTTAAAACCAAAGGGCTCATCGGCGAATATCAATTAGGGGCAATACTCGAAAATATTCTGGCTCCGGGGCAGTACCAGAAAAATGTGAAGACCCGGCAAGGAGCCAGCGAATTTGTAGAATATGCCATAGTTTTACCCGGCAAGGATGAAGGGGGCAAGCCGGTATTGCTGCCAATTGACTCAAAGTTCCCAACAGAAGCCTATCAACGACTGCTCGATGCCTATGAAAAGGCTGATCCGAATGAAATCAAAAGATATAGTGTCGAACTTCAAAGAGCCATCAAATCGGCCGCCAAAGATATCCATGATAAATACCTCGATCCACCCTACACTACCGACTTTGGGATCATGTTTTTGCCCTTTGAGGGCTTGTATGCCGAAGTAGTGCGCGATACCAATCTGGTGGAAGAACTAAGCCGTGAATACAAGGTAATCGTCTCAGGCCCTACAACCCTTGCCGCTTTGTTTAACAGTCTGCAAATGGGGTTCCGTACCCTGACTATTGAAAAGCGAAGCAGTGAAGTGTGGAGGGTACTGCAGGCTGTGAAGACCGAGTTTGGTAAGTTCGAAGAAACCTTACGTAAAGCCAAAGAAAGAATTGATAAAGCCGGTCAGGAAATAGATCAATTGGTTGGTACCCGGACCCGCAGAATCAGAAATCGTTTGAATAATCTTAATGAGTTGCCCGAGGCTGAAGCAAATCGGTTATTAAATGGCGGGGAAATTGACACAGTTGAGGATGGCTCTGATTCTTAGATGATTATATGTTTTATATTTAACAGAAGCCCTGCTTTAATGTTCGATTTACCAGTACAGCCACAATCTGAAAATATATAACCAAACAAGTCTCCCATAAGTATATCTAAGCCCTACGATTTTCTTCGGAAAATGCTAAAACACAAGTTCTTGATACAGGTAACCAGTAAAAAATAAATCCATCAACCCTTAAATTTTCCCATTAACCCCAAGCCTACAACCCTGAACTTGGAACCCGGAACTTGGAACTTTGAACCCTGAACTTGGAACTTGGAACCCGGAACTTGGAACCTGGAACCCGGAACTTGGAACCCGGAACATTTCATAATGTATTTCGCGATCCGGGAGGGATTCGAACCCCCGACCCGCAGCTTAGAAGGCTGCTGCTCTATCCAGCTGAGCTACCGGACCTGTTTTCGGGGTGCAAAATTAAGCATTCTCAATTAATTTCCTAAAAAATCATCGGCAGATGCCCTTTGCTTTATCTTTGCATTCTCATTTTTTAGCTAATTATCTTATTCTTATGAAGTCTTTACGAATTTTTATCTGGATTGCTTTTGTTATTAGCTCTTTAACGGTAAGCGGTCAGGTAGTGACTACTGACCCCTTTTATCCTGTTGAAAACCAATCTGTAATCATTTATTTCGATGCCACTAAAGGCAATCAGGGCTTGATGAATTACACCGGAGATGTCTATGCCCATACAGGAGTTATCACCGATAAGAGCTCATCTCCCTCCGACTGGAAATATGTGAAAACCAATTGGGGGCAGAATACGCCTGAAACAAAGTTGGAACGAATTTCTGCTAATTATTACAAACTGACCCTATCGCCTTCGATTCGTGAATATTATGGGGTTCCTGCCTCGGAGCAAATTCTCAAGATGGCGTTTGTGTTTCGCAGTGGTAGCATGGTGAATGGAGCCTGGAAAGAGGGGAAAGACGTCGGGAATGCCGATATTTTCGTTGATGTTTATCCTTCCGGGCTTGCAGTAAATATAGTTTCACCCGAAGGAGATAACCTTATTGAAGTAGAAGGAGATACAATGTATGTTCATGCAATTAGCCCCCAAGCCGACTCTATGTGGTTGTATGTCAATGGAGTATTATCAAAATCGCAGGCAGGGCACATATTTTATGATACGGTTGTGGCCTCTCCGATGAATGGTTACTGGCAAAATCATTATTTAGTGTTCAGAGCTAAAAACAGTAATGAGGAAATTTTTGATACTCTAACTTATCGGGTTATACCCGTACCCGACGTGGCTGAACTTCCTGCCGGACTACGCGATGGCATTAATTATACGAGTAATACCAGTGTTGTCTTAAGTTTGCAAGCTCCGGGGAAGAAGAACGTTTTTGTTATAGGTGACTTTAACGACTGGACAGTATCTGAGGATTATTACATGAAGCGAACACCGGATGGCGAGCGCTTCTGGCTCGAAATCGATAATCTTATCCCCGGTAAGGAATATATTTTTCAATACCTGGTAGATGGGAAAATCCGCATTTTTGATCCATACGTGGATAAGGTGAGTGATCCCTGGAATGATAAGTATATTTCATCAGCCACGTATCTGGGATTGATCAGTTACCCGACGGGGAAAACGACAGGGGTAGCAGGCGTGTTACAAACAGCTCAGACTCCTTACAACTGGGAGGTATCCCAGTTTACGCCCCCGTCCACAGAGAAACTTGTGATTTATGAACTACTGATTCGAGATTTTACCGCCAAACATACGTATCAGTCGTTGATGGATACATTGGATTATCTCAAGCGGCTGGGCATAAATGCCATTGAATTGATGCCTGTAATGGAATTTGAAGGAAACTCGAGTTGGGGATACAACCCCATGACTTATTTTGCACCGGATAAATATTACGGCCCAAAAAACGACCTGAAAAAGTTTATCGACGAATGTCATAAAAGAGGAATTGCTGTTATACTCGATGCAGTGTTGAATCATGCGTATGGGCTTAACCCTCTTGTTAAGTTGTACTGGGATGATACAAAACAAATTCCGGCAGCTAACAATCCATGGTTTAATCAGAGTTCTCCTAATCCTGTTTATTCGTGGGGATATGATTTTAATCATGAAAGTCCCTATACCAAGCAATTTGTTGACAGATTTACACGCTACTGGCTTACGGAATATAAGGCTGATGGGTTCCGGTTCGATTTCACCAAGGGATTCACCAATAAACCCGGAGATGGCTGGGGCTACGACGCCAGCCGGATAGCCATTTTAAAACGCATGGCCGACAGCATTTGGGCTGTGAAACCCGAAGCCATTGTCATACTTGAGCATTTTACCGATAACAGTGAAGAAAAAGAGCTGGCTAACTATGGAATGCTGATTTGGGGCAATATGAACGGAGCATACTGTGATGCCAGCATGGGCTATCACAGCAACAGTGATCTTTCGTGGATTGATTATAAACGCAGGGGGTGGCAAAATCCTCATGTGGTGGGTTACATGGAAAGCCACGACGAAGAGAGATTAATGTATAAAAATCTCACTTGGGGAGTTTCCACCAATCCGGAACATGATGTGAAAGATCTCACCACGGCACTCCAGCGTGCGGCTTTGGCTGCCACGTTTTTTATCCCCTTTCCGGGACCGAAGATGATTTGGCAATTTGGTGAACTGGGTTATGATTATACTATTGATTACAACGGAAGGGTGGGTGAGAAGCCTATTCGGTGGGATTATTACTCAGATTGGCGCAGGCGTTATCTCTACGAAGTTTATTCTGCTCTTAACTATTTAAAGAATAATTATAGCGTTTTTAGTACTACCGACTATACTTATAGGTTAAATGGATATGACAGACGTATTGTCTTGAAAAGTCAGGAAATGGATGTGGTGATTGCCGGTAATTTCGATGTAAATGCGCATAAAGTTACGCCTGGATTTACCCAAACGGGTTGGTGGTATGAATTCTTTACCGGAGATTCAATTGAGATTACTACTACTTCTCAGTCTCTTGATTTTGCCCCCGGGCAATATGCAATATATTCCACTGTTAAAATCCCTCGACCTTTGACATTGAATACCGGGAATGAAGAAATTCCAATGTGGATGGAAGAAGCTCTCGTGTGGCCAAACCCAGCAAATGAAAGATTTACCCTTGCGCTGAGTCTTAAACGTGCTACAAATCTCAGTGTTGCACTTACTCAACTCGACGGCAAATTGTTGGGTAATATTGAATTAGGCACAATTCCCTCGGGTATGCAAATGCTGGAATTCAATTTATCCGATTTTTCAGGTCGCAAACCTGTTCCAGGGATGTATCTTTTGACGCTTAGTTCCCCTGCAGGTATTCACACTTTGAAACTTATGGTCAAGTAATTATTCCAGAGAAGAAAACCATTCTTCCCAAGGTACGTTAGTAATCTGTCGCAACATGGCAGCATCGTCGAGAAGACCTGCTGCCATGTTGTTTTTTCTGATTTTAATATGTTCAATTTTTTCTTCAATGCTTTGCCGGGTGATAAAGCGATAAACAAAGACCGGATTTTGCTGCCCCATGCGATAAGCGCGGTCGATGGCCTGGCGCTCGGCACTGAGATTCCACCAGGGGTCGGTCAGCAAAACATAGTCTGCTTCGGTAAGGTTAAGACCCACGCCTCCAGCCTTTAAACTTATCAGAAATACTTGTATTTCAGGTTGCTTGCGAAATTCGTTTATCACCTGGGGGCGATTAGGTGTCTCCCCTGTAAGGATCCGGTAACCAATTCCATGTGTCTTGCACCAGTGAGCTAAAATCTTCAGGTATTTTACAAATGAAGAAAAAACCAGTATTTTGTGATCTTCAGCAGCCAACGTTTCGAGTGTGGATGTAACGGCAACAGTTTTTCCACTGCCGATGAGGTCAGTCTCGGATATTATTTGGGGGTCAATGGCAATTAGACGCAGGCGCATCAAAGCTTTTAAAACGTGCATCCGGTGTTGAGGGCTTATAACCTCAACCTCAAGCAATTGATTGCGCTGTTTCGATTTCTCCTGTTCATATAATCTTTCCTGGCCTGAGGTCATATCACATAAAATATTTACCTCGTTAAGGGGTGGCAGTTCTTGAAGTACTTCTTTTTTATTGCGCCGAAGAATATATGGAGCAGTAAGTTTTTTCAATGTTGCCATTGAGGCACTTTCCGGACTGATTTTTCCATAGTATTTGATGAATGGATTGTGAGAGCCCAGCAGGTTGGGATTCAGAAAATGCATCTGCGACCAAAGTTCTTCTACCCGGTTTTCAATTGGGGTTCCGCTTAGACAGAATCGATGCATTGCATCGAGCCGACACGCTGCAATGGCGTTTTGCGACTCGGGATTTTTTATATTCTGGCTCTCGTCAAGAATAATACATCCCCAATGCTGTTTCTCCAGTTCTTCGATGTCGTTCCGCAAAATACCATAGGTGGTCAGCACTACCGGAAAATTGCAAAGGGTATGAATATTGCGCTCGGGTCCAAGGAAAGAATGAAAATTTATTTCAGGAGCAAAACGGCGAAGTTCTGCCTCCCAATTGTGTACCACTGAGGCTGGAGTTACAACCAGCGAAGGTGGATAGTAATTTGATTTATCATTCTTTTTTTCAAATAAATCATCAAAAAGGCTGAGTTGCTGACCATTTGGGTGGTTTTGGGAAGGGGGTATATGAGTGTAATTTTTGTAAATCGTTTTTAGTAAGGCAATTACCTGAAGGGTTTTTCCCAGTCCCATATCATCGGCCAATAAGGCACCGGTACCTGCTTTCCAATGGGATAACAACCAAAGATATCCCTCTAACTGATAATTGCGCAACTGAGCCCCAGCAAAGGAGGGGATGTCGTCTGGAAGAGATAAACCATCTGAGCCGGGGAAGGAAAGGGAGCATAATTCCGTATCACTAAGGAGTATGCTCTGGGTCTTATGTAGTTTCAGGGAATGCCCTTTGATGCGTGCATGTCGCAAAACAGCATCGTATTTCGAAAACCAGGCTTCAGGAATGTGAAATATAGAGCCATTCGGCAATTCATACTCGGGATGGCCTTCCAGGATGTTATCTTTAAGGTTTGCAAAAGGAAATCGAAATTCTCCAACCTCTACCATTATGTCTAAATCGAACCAGTCAGTTTCTGTTGTTATTTTGTAGTGAAGAATTGGTTTGTCCAAGAGGTATTGGCGCTCGAAGCGCGTAGATACTATGAATCCCTGATTTTCGAGTAGTTCTTTGTTGTGCGATAAAAAGTTCAGAATTGCTGCCAGGGTATTATTTTCTTTTTTACCTGCAAGTTGAAGCCAGGCACCCTGAATCTGAAGACCAAGCTGGGAAAGAAGATCTTTACAGAATTTTTCTTGGTTTTCGTCGCGGTGAATGCGGGTGATCACCAGTTCATCTCCTTCCAGGTTAAGGGAGGTTATAATTTTGCGTGTATCGTCGGCTTGAACATGAAATTCACCGTAGATGAATTCAAGACTGAAGCCATACGTTCCATTCCAGGCCTGTGTTGCGGTTAATTCACCCAGGGGAATTAATTTAATACCCAGTGTTTTAAATCCATCTCCTTCGACAACTGCTTCAGCAGCCGCTTTGCGTAAAAACCTTTGGTAATAGATTTCCTGAGCCCTTACAGGTAGGTGAAGATGTTCTTTTTCGAAGAAAGGTTGTAAGATTTTTCCCTGGTGGGGATGGGAGAGGATATAGACACTTTTTCCTTTAAGAAGCATTACAGGGTCTTTCCACCGCAGGGCTATAAACCCTGCCTTGGTGAGGGGGAAAGGACTATTGTTTTCTACGGCTTTGAGTCGGTAGATAATTTCATTTTGGCTCCTGAGAAGCACTATTTTTAGGTCGAGCGATGTTTGGATGAGTTCAACCCGTTGAGAAGGCTTTAATTTTCCGGGCGAAGGAGCAGCAAAAACGGGAATATTGGCTTTAAAGGCCTCAAGCAGAATTTTCGACTGGATTTTCATAAAAGCCGGCAGAATCTTATCCCGAAGGTCATCCTTTTTACAACGTGCTAAAAATTGCTCGAAGCCGGCTTCAGAATATCCGAAGTTGTTTTTGAGTTTTTCAGGGGTAAGCTGATTAAGCAGGCCTGTAAGTAAATCGGAGGGTGTTGGGGTATAAGCAAAAGGGGATTTTAATTCCATCCCCCCTGGTTTTTCTTCATACCATCCGGCTTTTACCAGGTATCCCGTAACCGAATGGGGTACGATGGCAATTGCAAGCAGTGTCGACATTGAATACAGGGTTTATTTGTCGGGTGGGAAGTTGATTTGGTAATTATTCAGCCATAGGGTAGTGACGAAATTTTCCGGTCCTGAGGGGACGGGTTTTTCATCGCGTCTGATAAGCCCAACGTTTTCAGTCCAAAATTCTCTACGATAAATAGCTTGAGATTTTCCTAATAGCCATGCAGCTTCCTGGTCATACCATATACAAATAATTACGCGGCTAAATTTTTGATTGTTAAGGGTTATGGTTGTGTCAATGGTTACAGTTTCTCCGATTGTGGTATGGCCTTGCCAGGGTACACTTCTGTAAAAAGGTCCTGCTGCTGTAGAAAAAAGCGCTCTAAAAGGGAATTCGCGGTAGGAGGCATTTTTCTCTTTGGATATTTCGTTGTATTTGAGCAGGGCAAAGGTGTCGGGTAAGTTGAAAATGTTTTTCACCCTCATTTTTATCGCAACCACAGTATCGTAATCAGGCACTGCATCGTAAGCAGCCTTGTTGTAAATATAGGGTTGATAACTTATGGCACGCAGCGTGTCGCCGGTATTGTAAACCCAAAAACTCCCCGGCCATGCAGGGAAAAAGGGATGAGGAAAAGCAGTATCATACCCTGGATTTTGATTTTCTGAATTTTCCTCCTTTCCGCATTGCATGAAAGCGAGAAGTATTATTCCAGAAAACAAGGCTATAAGTGTTTTTTTCATGACCTTCGCTTGTGCCTCCAAATTTATAACTTTGACCAATTTTCTGCGCGACTATACTTATGAGATTAATTTTAAATATCAGATACCTGGGGGGTATCGATGAAAGTAGTAGGCGATGGGCTGCGGGAGTTGATATGCAGCGTTTTGAAGTTTTGGAAAATGCCTGGTTGTTTATAGAGGAAGGTTTAATTGCTGATTATGGCAGTATGCACGGGAATTCATGGCAGAATTATGTCAATCGGCCGGGCGTCAGGATAATGGATGCGGAAGGAGGCTCTGTATTTCCTGCTTTTTGCGATTCACATACCCACCTGGTGTATGCAGGAAGCCGCGAAAAGGAATATGTAGATAAGATTCATGGACTGAGCTACGAAGAGATTTTCCGCCGGGGTGGAGGCATTTTGAATTCTGCACGGCGCCTGCATGAGTCCACTGAAGATCAACTCTTCGAGGAAGCTTTGCCACGTCTTGAAGAAATTAGAACATACGGGACTGGCGCAGTTGAAATCAAAAGCGGTTATGGGCTTACTACAGACGATGAATTAAAAATGCTCAGGGTTATCCGGAGATTGAAAGAAGTTAGTCCTCTGACCGTAAGGGCTACTTTTCTTGGTGCCCATGCCGTTCCTCTGGAATATAAAGGAAGACAAGGCGAATATGTCGATTTGGTGATAAACGAGATGATCCCTCGGGTAGCCGAAGAAGGTTTGGCGGATTTTATTGATGTTTTTTGTGACCAGGGATTTTTTACGCCTGATGAAACCGCCCGCATTCTGGAGGCCGGTGCGAAATACGGATTGCGTCCCAAGCTTCATGCCAATGAACTAGGATATTCCGGCGGTATTCAGGTTGGTGTGAAGTACAATGCCTTGTCAGTTGATCATCTCGAATACACCGGAGATGATGAGATTCGCACCCTTAAGGGAAGCGAAACAATGCCTACAATTCTCCCCGGAGCAGCCTTTTTTCTAAACATGATACATGCTCCTGCCCGCAAAATGATTGAAGCCGGTTTACCGGTGGCCTTTGCCAGCGATTTTAATCCGGGAAGTTCGCCCTCAGGAAATATGCAACTTGTATTGTCGATGGCATGCATACAATATCGCTTGGTGCCCGAAGAGGCTTTCAATGCAGTAACACTTAATACAGCCTATGCCATGGGGCTTGAGGATTACCTGGGCACCATCACCCGAGGGAAACAGGCTAACATAATCCTAACTCATCCCATCCCTTCCGTCGAGTTTATGCCTTATGCCTACGGCAGCAATAAGGTGAGGATGACCCTGCTGGCTGGTAATTAATTACTGTGCAGTCATCCCGTTGTTAGATGAAAAATTTCAAGTTAAAAAGAAGTAAAGAAACTGAAAATAAACACAATATGCAAAAAATTTGGTTTTCTCTTTTAATAATATGTATTTGGGTGATGGCGGGTTCATGCACCAAAGACACAAACGAACCTACAAATCCTGAGCCTCAGCCTCCTGGATTTTTTATTCGCGGAGCTGATTTGAGCTTATTGCCTGAAATCGAAGCAGCTGGTATAGAATTGAAAGACCAGAATGGGAATCCGGGTAGTATGCTGGATATTTTGAAGCAAGCCGGACTTAATACCGTGAGAATTCGATTGTGGCATTCGCCGCAGTCGCCCACTTCCGGGCTTTCTCAGGTAGCTAAAATGGCAGCGCAAGTCAAAGCAAAAGGATTAAAGGTCTGGTTATGCATTCATTATTCCGATACCTGGGCAGATCCTGGCCAGCAAAAAATGCCTGCAGCCTGGAACGGGTTAAGCGGTCAGGTTTTGCAAGATAGTATACGAAATTACACACTAAGGGTAGTAGGGCTCATCCAGCCCGATTACGTGCAGGCCGGCAACGAGGTAAATGACGGGATGTTATGGCCGGCAGGGCGTATTAGCACAGGTGGCGATTTTTATAACCTGCTGGCTACGGCTCATAAAGCTATTCGTGAAGCTGCTCCGGAAGCTCGTATTTTGGTGCACTATGCCGGAGTCAGTGGTTCGGTGCAATTTTTTAGCCAACTTCAATCCCGAAAGATAGATTACGACATTGCCGGCTTGTCGTATTATCCTTATTATCACGGTAAAGACCTTTCGTATGCGGCTTCGGTACTGAAAGCTATTGGAAACAGTACGGGCAAGGCGGTTGTTATAGCTGAGGTTGCCTACCCCTTTACTCTGGGTTGGGCTGATAACACCCACAATCTCATTGGTGAAGAGGGGCAGCTGGTAGAAGGTTATCCGGCCACTTACGAGGGTCAGAAAAATTTTATGATGAAAATCAGGGAAATGAGTTCTGCTTTTACCTTAGGAGCGGGGTTCTGTTATTGGGGCGGTGAATGGATTGCATATAAAGGAAATCAGTCCACCGATGGCTCTGGCTGGGAGAATCAGGCCTTATTTGATTTTGATTTTAAGGCATTGCCCGTGCAAACGGTTTTTGCCCCTTGAATTATTTCAAAAAATCGGAAAAGTTTGTAGCTATACTGATATAATTGGGAGCTCCTGCCAGATGGTCGTTGCTGCGGGCATAATTGAATTGAAATTTGCTGATACGTAGTCCAATCCCCCACGAAAAACCAACTGTACTCATACTCGATTCGACCTTGAGTTGCTGTCGGCGCTGATAATTGTATCCCAGGCGGAGGCTTAATGCTCTTACAGGTTGAAATTCTGCACCCAATACCACATGACGCATCACTTTATCAGGAATGCCTTTCAGACCACTAACCTTTTTCTGTTCACCGGTTAAAGGGTCAGTTTTAATAAGCAGGGGGTCCTCGTAGGTGAGGTCCCATTTTTGAAGGCTGGTTAGGAGAACAGAAAAGCGAAGGGGAACATGTTCAAGGCGTTTACTGAAGGCAAGAGTGAGATCAAAAGGCAGGGGCTCACGTTCGCCCGGGCGGTAACGGCTAAGTTGAAGACCGATGTTTCTTGCAATGAGCGAGAGGCTGATACGCTCTTCAGGAAGTATCCATGAACCGGCTACATCAACAGCCAGACCAGAAGCAGAGTAGGTTTCAAAAGAACTAAAAATCCCTTTTATGTTTGCTCCGATGCTAAAATTTGTATCGAGTTGGCGGCCCCATCCCAGATTCAGTGCTACTTCGCTTGCGGTGAAGTTGCCTTGCTGTTGACCAGTAGGATCGGCTTGCGTAAAAGTCCCGTAATTGATGTATTGAACAGTACCCGCGAAGGTACCGGTGTGGCTAAAAGAGCGGGCATATGTGGCATATCCGTAACTAATGTCGGAATAGTAGTCCACGAAACTGAGCGAGATGTTGTTGTGTAAATCCGGATTGATGAGGGAGGGGTTAGTATAGACTAATGAAACATCGTTGTCGCTGATGCTCAAAAGGTTACTCCCTAGTGCTGAGGCGCGTGCTGAAGCCGGAAGATTTAAAAACTCAAAAGTGCTTCTACCGCCGGTTTGTGCAATAGAAGTGTTTAATATATTGACAATCAATATTAAAGTGATGTAAGCGGGCTTTATCCTCACGATATTTTCGGTTTTCATATAGGGTGGTAAAATTACAAAAGCAACCCGTATTAGCGGGCATTTTCAAAAAACCAAAACGCAGGAAGCAGGGGATTATTTTAATGGGATGATATCTAATCTGGAGTAATTTTGCAACCTTAAATTTTCTCATGCGAAAAAAGAATTTACCCTTAATTGAAGCTCTTGAAATTGTTGATGCCGGGGCAGAAGGAATGGCTGTTGGACGTTTCAACGATATGGTTGTATTTGTGCCATGGGCAGCCCCGGGCGACGTAGTTAAGGTTCAGGTGACGCGTAAACGTAAAAAATATATGGAAGCCCGCCTGCTCGAGGTAATACAACCTTCACCCCAACGCACCCGGCCCTGGTGCTCGCATTTTGGAATTTGTGGAGGATGCCGCTGGCAACACCTCGATTATCAATGGCAATTGTATTACAAGGCCAAGTGGGTTAAGGATGCACTCATTCGATTGGGGAAATTTGAAATGCCCGAACCAGAGCCTATTCTCGCTTCTCCTGATATTCAATATTATAGAAACAAATTGGAATATACCTTTAGCGATCGTCGGTATTTGCATGGCCATGAAAAGGCTGACGATATAAATATCAAACAGGATGGCTTAGGATTCCATCTCCCGGGCCGTTTCGACCGTATTTTAGATATCGACTACTGCTATCACCAACCCGAACCCTCTAATGCTATAAGGCTGGCACTTAAAGATTTTGCCTTAAAGAATGGCATTCCTTTTCAAAATCTCAAATCGCACAATGGACTATTGCGAAATGTAATCATACGTAATAATCAGGAGGGTGAGTTTATGGTCATCGTTGTCTTTTCAGCTAAAGATAACGATAACATCAGCAAGGTAATGCAGTTTTTAAAGGATAGTTTTCCTCAGATTCACTCCCTCTATTACGTGGTGAATACAAAAGTTAATGATACCCTATACGACCTTGAACCTGTTCTATACAGCGGCCAACCATTTATTTATGAGACTCTGGAGAACCTTAGATTTCGCATAGGACCGTTATCCTTTTTTCAGACCAATACCCGACAGGCTTTACGTTTGTATCAGGTAGCCAGGGAATACGCAGGCCTAAGCGGGCAAGAGTTGGTTTACGACCTTTATACTGGAACAGGTACCATCGCATGCTTTGTAGCTCCTTATGCAAGGAAAGTAGTTGGTATAGAGTACGTTGAGGCTGCTGTGAGGGACGCTGAAATAAACGCACGGGAGAACAATCTGAGAAATGTGAGTTTTTTTAGTGGCGACATGGCCTCAGTGCTCAACGATTTTTTCATGGAACTTCATGGGAAGCCCGACGTTGTAATAACCGATCCTCCCCGGGCAGGAATGCATCCTGACGTTGTTGGTCAAATACTAAAAGCTTCTCCTCAACGGATTGTCTATGTGAGTTGTAATCCGGCTACCCAGGCCCGTGATGTTAGCTTACTCTCCGAGAACTACCGGGTTGAAAGGGTTCAGCCTGTGGATATGTTTCCTCATACCTCCCATGCAGAGAATGTGATGCTTTTGGTGCATCGCTAATTCATGCTTCAAAGCCTGGATACATTCGAATGATATCTGTAAGTCGCTGAATCTCAATGGCGGCATCAACAATAATACGGGCTTGCTCGTAGTAGGGTATGCGTTCAGCCAGATGATTTTCAATTTGTTGGCGAAGTTCCGCCTCGCCTGCATCTTTGATAAGGGGACGAGGTTTCTTAGATAGTTTCAGGCGATGAAATAAAGCTTCCGTACTTTGCTTCAGGTAAACTGTCAAACCGTATGTGTTCATCAATTGCATGTTGTCGAAAAAACAGGCCGTTCCTCCTCCTGTTGATATCACATGTTGTTGGAGCTGAAAAGTAGAATGCAATAGTTCACGCTCAAGTGGACGAAAAGCTGATTCACCGTATTTTTGGAAAAATTTTTGAATACTGATTCGATATTTGTTCTCGAACATCTCGTCGAGGTCTAAAAAATTATAACCCAGTGCTTCGGCAAGACGGGGGCCTGTGTATGTCTTACCGCTTGCCATGTATCCGACCAGGTATATCCGCATGCTTTTTTTCTTTTAGGCAAATTTACATGAAAACGCATTACACACAGACAAATAAAAATCGAGCCGGCAGTTTTTTATAGCGCTACCGTACTCGAAGTACAATCCTAAATTTGCGCAAATAATTTAAAAAATAATTGATATGAAA